>Ga0315273_10014047_pt1 | contig 10308 bp, 11 predicted proteins | sample YL17G02_0_MG_FD_205753 | JGI IMG/M metagenome (GOLD analysis project Ga0315273, IMG submission 205753) | Sediment microbial communities from Yellowstone Lake, YNP, Wyoming, USA - YL17G02_0 | ecosystem: Environmental > Aquatic > Freshwater > Lake > Sediment | place: USA: Wyoming | collected... | reverse complement strand
CGCGGGAATAGCCGTTTGCGTCTTTGCAGGCGCCTCCGCCGCCCTCACGCCGCCGTCGCGGGGCGACGGCGATCGACGCCTCGGATTTCGCTCGGCCGGCCAGGGGCGGGTGGGGTGGCCCGTGACTGAGCGGGACCCACGGGGTGAACGCGGAGCCCATCCGAGAAATCCGCGTAATCAATGCAATCCCCGGACCAGATCTGGAGTCTGCCGATGGATGTCACCCAGATTGTCGTGACCGTCGGGGGCGGGATCCTGATTGCCGGGGTGCTGCTGTTCTTCTTCGGCGGTGCCCGGCGGACCTGAAGGTCAGGCGGCTACGGCGGATCTGAAGACCCGCCCTACGGAGGTTCTTCGGCGGCGTCCCCGGTTCGGCCTATAATGCCGTTCCGTGGGTGACGCCTCCTCCGGCTCGAACCTGACGCCCTCGGGCGAACCTCGTGCGCTGGCGTTCGCCCGGCTGTTCGAAGCGGTGCACGAAGGCGTCTACATCGGGACGATCGCCGCCGAAGGCGACGCCACCCTGGCGGTGAACCCGCACCTGAAGCTCATCTTCGGCTACCCGCCGGAGACGCCCGAGTCGCGCGTGCGGCCGTTCGACGCGTCGCGGTTCCCCGATCCCCAGGCCCGGCAGGCGTTCCTCGAGCGGTTGCGCCGTGACGGCGCGGTCACCGACTACCTGCTGCGGCTGCGCCGCGCCGACAACTCGAGCGTGTGGGTGGAGGTGACGGCAAGAGCCGACGCGTCCGCGCCGGACCACACGCTGCGCGTCGAGGCGCTGGTGCGCGACGTCAGCGACCGGAGACGCCTGGAAGATCAGACGCGCGACCTGTATCACCAGTTGCTGCAGGCCGAGAAGATGGCGGCGCTGGGCCAGACCATCTCCGGCGTCGCGCACGAGCTGAACAACCCGCTCGCCACCATCCTCACGTGGGCCGAGCGGCTGTCGCAGCGCCCGGTGGACGAGAGCCTGCGCCGCGGCCTCGGCGCCATCCTCAGCGAGTCGGAGCGCGCCGCCAAGATCGTCCGCAACCTGCTGACCTTCGCCCGCAAGCGCCACACGACGCGCACCATGGTGGACCTGAACCAGGTGGTGCGCGAAACGCTGTCACTCCGCTCGTACGAACAGCGCGTCACCAACATCACGGTCATCGACGCGCTCGCCGCCGGGCTGCCCCAGGTCTTCGCCGACTCGCACCAGATCCAGCAGGTCCTGCTGAACCTGGTGATCAACGCCGAGCAAGCGATGCTCTCGGCCCACGGCCGCGGTGCCCTCGTCGTGCGCACCTGGCACGACGCCGAGCGCGACGTGGTCCTCATCGAGGTCAACGACGACGGCCCGGGCGTGCCTGAAGAAGTGCGCCCGAAGATCTTCGATCCGTTCTTCACGACGAAGGAAGTCGGCAAGGGCACGGGCCTCGGCCTCACCGTCGCCTACGCGATCGTGCAGGAGCACGGCGGTCGCATCTGGACGGAATCGCCGCCGCCCGGCGGCGCGTCGTTCTTCGTGGAACTGCCGACGAGCGACGCCATCGTGCGGCCGGCGTCCGCGACGCCGACGGACATCGCGCAGCCGGTCACGCCCGGGGGGTCGGTGCTGGTGGTGGAAGACGAACCGGCGCTGGCGGCCGCGGTGGCGGAAGGCCTGACGGATGCGGGGTTCACGGTCGATCGCGCGGGCGATGGTGAAGAGGGGCTCGCCCGCGTGCGCGACCGTGACTACGATCTGATCGTGTGCGACCTGAAGATGCCGCGCGTGGACGGCATGCAGTTCTACCGCGCCATCGCGACGACGCGCCCCTCGCTTTCGCAGCGGGTGATATTCGTGACCGGCGACGTCGCGGGCACAGACGCGGAACGCTTCCTCGAGGACACGGGCTGCCGCTGGCTCGCGAAGCCGTTCCGGCTCGGCGATCTGCTGCGCGTCGCGCGCGAGGTCATCGCGTAGGGGAGCACCCGCGCGGGTGGCTCGCCCATCGGCCGCCGCTTGGGCAGGCCGGCCCTGATCATCTTCGGCCGGGCTTCGAAACTCACCAGCGAACTGCGCAACAGCGTGGCCAGCGCCGTTGGGGCCACGGCCAGCTTCCCGGCGCGGTCCGCGTACGCCACCGGTCCCATGTCGGGCGCCATGGTGTCGCGAAGGCGCTGGATGGCGCGCGCGTGCAACTGCGACACCCGCGACTCGTTCACCCCCAGCTCGGCGCCAATCTGCTTCATCGTCACGTCGCCGAAGTAGTAGAGGCTGATGAGCCGGCGCTCGCGCCTGGGCAGCGACCGGATCGCACGGTGCACGCGGTTGCGCGTCTCGGTGCGCACGTAGGCGGCGTCGGGCGCCTCGGGCTCGGACGGCACCAGCGCGGCGGGGAGCAACGTCTCGGACCCGTGATCGCCGGCGGAGAGCGGTGACGTCGATTCGATCGTGTTGATGCGGACGATGGTGCGCCCGAGGCGCTTCTCGTCGGACCCGACCTTCGCGGCCAGGTCCGCCAGCGACGGCTCGTGGCCCAGCTCGAGGCGCAGCACTTCGCGGGCTGCCTCGAGTTCCCGGCGCGCGCGCCGGACCCCGCGCGGCCACGCCTCGCGGCGCAGCGCGTCAATCATCGCCCCGCGCACCCGCCGCTCGGCAAAGGTCTCGAACTTGATCCCCCGGGCCTCGTCGAACCGGTTGGCGGCGTCCATCAACCCGAGGACCCCGTCCTGCACCAGGTCGCCGAGGTCGATCGAGTGAGGCATTGACGCCGCCAGCCGGCGGGCCAACCCTTCGACGAACGGCAGGCCGGCAACCACGCGACGATTGTCAGCAAGAACCTGTTGCGCCATGACGGACTCCATCTCGATGAATGACTCGGTTGACGATTTCCGTGACCACCCGCCCTTGTCGCAACACGGGTGCCACCGGCTCAACCGTTTGAACCATGAGCAGGCTGAAACGGAAACTGAGCATTAACGTCAATCAGATGAGCTGGTTAGCTCGTAAATGTCCTAAGCACCAGGCGGCGTGACACGCGGCAGGATAGTCCGGTTGCGCCAAAATTTTGACGCCAGAAGCATGGCGACACGCCAAAACTGTGACGGGCTGAGCTGGAGACATGGGTGGGAGAAGGTCGCGGATCTGAAGACCCGCGCTACTGTACGCGCCAGCGTTACGGCGCAGGACCGGCGGCGGGACGACGGATCTGCGGGCCGGGTTCGGGGCCTAGCGTGAGGCCGGCTGGTGCTCGACCACGGACGGTTCGGAGACCGCGGACGGTTCGACCATCCGGAACCGGATCTCCCTGGCCGTGCCCATCGCGTCCATGACGCTGGCAATGACCTGTGCCGCGCGCAACCGGTTCATCTCGTCGGCCGACTTGGCTTCCAGCAGTTCGGCATGCGAGAGGATGATGCCGAGCTGGTTGTTCAACCGGTGAAAGAGCAGCCGGAGTTCGGATGGCTGGTCCATCTGGATCCTGCCCCGCAAGCTGACGTGTCAACTGATCGCGTGGAACGTCGAGACAACCGCGCTCGTCGGGTGCTGCCCGGCGTCGGCGGGTTCCCGCCAGAGCGAATCGACGAAGATACGGACCGAACCGCCGGCGGTGCGGACGTATTCCAGCTTGCCGCTAGCCAGCCAGTTGTAGATCGTACGCCGGCTGACCCCGACCAGCTGTGCAGCCCTGATGATCGAAACCGCTTGTCGTTCCAACATGACCTCCGCAGATCTTATCGGTCGATCGAGCGGTCCAGCTTTAGCCCCCCTGCTTCATGATGGTTGACCGGTCGCGTGAACCGTGTCAAAATCCCGTCGCTCGACTAAACTACTCGATACGCTGAACTTGTTCTCGAAGAGGCCCGAATGGCCGAGCCGCTCCATGTCTTGATCGTCGAGGACGAGGCCCCGCTGCGCGCGGTCATTGCCGAACAACTGACGGATCGGGGGTTCGCCGTCGAGCAGGCCGAGAACGGCGAAACGGCCCTCGAACGGCTGTCGTCGTTTGCGTTCGACATCCTCATCGCCGACCTCCACCTACCGGGCATCGACGGCTCGACCGTGGTCGAGAAGGCGGTCGCGCTGTACCCCGATCTCATCGGCATCGTGGTGACGGGGTACGGCACGGTGAAGGCGGCCGTCGAGGCGATCAAGCGCGGGGCCTCGGATTTCATCACCAAGCCGTTCCAGTTCGAATCGCTGATGCACGTCCTGAACGCCGCGCTGGAGCAGCGGCGGCTGAAGTCCGAGAACGCCTATCTCAGGTCGCAGCTCCAGGAACGGTACCGCTTCGAAGGGATCATCGGCCGCAGCGGGGTGATGCGTGACCTGTTCCACCTGCTCGAGACGGTGGCGGGCACGGCGAGCACGATTCTGATCACCGGCGAGACGGGCACGGGCAAGGAACTGGTAGCCCGGGCGGTTCATCACAACAGCCCGCGGCGCTCGCAGCGCTTCGTGGCCATCAACTGCAGCGCGATCCCGGAGACGCTGCTCGAGGCCGAGCTCTTCGGCCACGTGCGCGGGGCCTTCACGGGCGCGGTGGCCAACCGCGCGGGCCGCATCGAGCAGGCCAATCGCGGCACGCTCTTCCTCGACGAGATCGGGACGATGAGCGTCGCGCTGCAGATGAAACTGTTGCGCGTGCTGCAGGAACGCGAGTTCGATCGTGTGGGCGACAGTCACCCCGTCCGCGTGGACGTGCGGGTGATTGCCGCGACCAACTCGGATTTGACGAAGATGGTCAAAGAGGGCTCCTTCCGCGAGGACCTCTTCTACCGCCTCAACGTCATCCCCGTGCACCTGCCGGCGCTGCGCGATCGGAAGGAGGACATCCCGCTGCTGGTGCAGCACTTCCGCGCCAAGTTCTTCCCGGACGTCGCCCAGAGCCAGCGCCCTGCCGGGCCGACGCCGCCACAGGTGACCGTGTCGCAGCAGGCGATGCGCAAGTTGATGGCCTACAGCTGGCCCGGCAACGTGCGCCAGTTGGAAAACGCGCTCGAACGCGCGTCGGCGCTGCTGGGCGGCAGAAGCCAGATCGAGGTGGTGGACCTGCCGCCCGAGATCCAGGAGGCGCAGGAACTGGCGGTGGCGGGAGACCTCTCGCTGCCGGAAGGCGGCATCGACTTCACCGCGCTCATCCAGAAAATCGAGCGGGACCTGATCAGTCAGGCGCTCGAGCGGACGGTCGGCAACAAGGGGCAGGCGGCCCGCCTGCTGAATCTGAAGCGGACGACGCTGGTGGAGAAGCTGAAGCGGTTCCGCGCCGACGAGGCAGAGCTCGCCTGAGTCGCCATGCGGCGTGGCGGCGCCAGCCAATGGATCCGCCGGGGCCGGCGCGGCAGAGAGGGTCCGGGGATTACGCGGATGTCGGGGAGTCCGGGGATTACGCGGATTACACGGATGGGAAGCGTCGATGCGCGGCCGGCAGAGCCGGCCGCTCGGGTGAGGACGGGGGAGGCGACCGCAACGACACGGGAAGTGGCCGTTAGCGCCGTTGCTGCCGCCTCCCACGCCTGGTGAACGCGGCGACAGCCCGAGAAGACCGCGTAGTCCTCGGACGAAATTACTCCCGACCCCGTTTCGGATTTCGACGAGGCAGAACTCGCTTGAGTCGCCACACGGGTCGCGGCGCCAGCCAATGGACCCGCCGTGGCCGTAGGACACTACTGCGGACCTGGGGATCCCAGGCTTGTCTGGTCATCGTCGTAGAGGCCGAATGCCTGCTCGACCTCGAGTTTCGTCAGATACATGAAGATCCTGACGTTGATGAATACGGGGACCATGAGCCAGAGAGCGGCAGGCAAGACGGCATTCGAATTGTCTAACATGAGGTAGATGATGAACCCGACGCTGCCAACGACGTTGATGATCGCCAAGATCAACGCCCCCATACGCGCCCAGCGCTGCAATGTCCATATGCCGACGCTCAGAACGGCGAGCACCACGCCGGTTGGAATGGAGACATAAGGATTGAAGTCCGATGAGAGCGGCCCGCCCAAGATCAGTGCGATGCCGACAACGACGTAAAAAATCGCCAGAACAGTAATGCCCATAGGTCGTTTCATGGTCACTCCTCCGTGGCTCTTGGATTTCACACCGTGTTTCACGTCTTCCGTGTAGTCCCCGGATAATCTCGTGACGTTTCCCCCTTCGCCGCTGAGGAAAAGTGGACCACTTGTGCTCTCGAAAAGTGGACTACATCTGAAACACGTCTGGCGCGCGCCAAGACGGCGATCCTCACTGTACGGGGTCTTCCTGGCCAGGGGTCCTGGGAGAGCAGTTGGACGTCAGGGCCGGTCGGCCCCATTCCCCTGTAGTTGCTGAGGCTTGGAAGGCGCAGGGCGGGTCAAGGGCGGCGGAGCCGCCGAGCGCAGCGAGGGCACCCTTGACACCCGCGAGCACTCCGACATCCTCAAGCGGGAGGGGAATGGGGTGGTCCGCTTCTCGGGATCAAACCCGGGTCTTTCTCGATAGCGGTGAAGCCTTCCCCGTCTTCCGTGTAATCCCAGGATAGTCTCGCAACGTTTCCTTCCCCGTCCTCCGCGTAATCCCCGGACAATCTCGGAGCGCTTCCTTCCCCGTCCTCCGTGCAATCCCCGGACAATCTCGCAACGGTTCCTTCCCCGTCTTCCGTGTAATCCCCGGACCGTCCTACTCCCGACCCCGTTTCGGATTTCGTCCGCCAGGCCCGCCTTTCGGGCGGAACGGCTTGCCCCCGCGGCGGTCACCCTGCGGACGGAACGGCGGCTTGCCTCCGGGACGATCACCCTGCGGGCGGAACGGCGGCTTGCCCCCGGGACGATCACCCTGCGGACGGAACGGCGGCGTGCCCCCGGGACGATCACCCTGCGGACGGAACGGCGGCTTGCCCCCGGGACGGTCGCCTTGCGGGCGGAACGGTGGCTTGCCCCCGGGACGGTCACTCTGCGGACGGAACGGCGGCCTGCCCCCGGGACGATCACTCTGCGGACGGAACGGCGGCTTGCCCCCGGGACGGTCGCCTTGCGGACGGAACGGCGGCTTGCCCCTGGGGCGGTCACCCTGCGGGCGGAACGGCGGCCTGCCCCCGGGACGATCACCCTGCGGACGGAACGGCGGCCTGCCCCCGGGACGATCAACCTGCGGGCGGAACGGCGGCCTGCCACCGGGACGATCACCCTGCGGACGGAACGGCGGCCTGCCACCGGGACGATCACCCTGCGGACGGAACGGCGGCTTGCCCCCGGGACGATCACCCTGCGGGCGGAACGGCGGCCTGCCTTCGGGGCGGTCACCCTGTGGTCGGAACGGCGGCCTGCCTTCGGGGCGGTCACCCTGTGGTCGGAACGGCGGCCTGCCTTCGGGGCGGTCACCCTGTGGTCGGAACGGCGGCCTGCCCACGGGGCGGTCACCCTGTGGTCGGAACGGCGGCTTGCCTTCGGGGCGGTCACCCTGTGGTCGGAACGGCGGCCTGCCTTCGGGGCGGTCACCCTGTGGTCGGAACGGCGGCTTGCCTTCGGGGTGGTCACCCTGTGGTCGGAACGGCTTCCGGTCGCCCTGCTCGTCGAACGGCGGACGCGTGGGCCCCGCTTCGCGCCCATCGGTCGACCGGTCGCCCTCCTGCCGCTCACGCCGCGCCTTCTTCTCGTCGCGTTCCTTCTTGAACCTGGCCCGCGGGTCTTCGTGCCTGCCGCCCGGCCGCCAGTCCGACCCTCGCGCCTCGGCGGGCTTCCGCTGGGCCTGGCGCGCCTCCTCGGGCGACTCCCACAGTCGGCCCCTGGAGAACCACTTGATGACGGCGTCCGGGCTGCGCGGCGTCAACTGCTTGAGCGTCGGCAGCAGTTCCGCGCGGTCCCGGGCGCGGAAGGCCGTCGGAAGGTTGTCGATGATGATCGTCCAGTAGGCGTATCGCGGTGGCATGGAAGATGTCTCCCGGAGCTTCGCCTCACAGCGCCAAGTGACGGTCCGTGCGTCAGAAGTGCCAAGCTTCGGTAGACATCTTCTACGCCGCTTCGCGCCGGCACACATGACGTCCGAACACCCGACAGCCGGCACGGCCCTGCAGGGAATGGCGTGTCGCGTGCTGCGCGGCCGGCTGGCGGCCGCGCCCAAGCACGGCCAGGAGCGTGTCCGAGTAATCGCCGACCCGCTTCTGGTCACGCCGACCTGGTCGGCGGGTACGCAGAAAACGTCAGGAAATCCCGCGCGAAGCGCGACTACTGGGAGCCCGTCAGGCCTTACTCCGACGGGCTCCCAGCGATGAATCGCTTCAGGCGTCCGATGAAGCCCGTCGCCCGCTCTTCGCGCTCGTCCGCCAGCTTGTCGAGACACTCGGCCACCGACTGCACGACGTCGATCTTGAGGCGCGGCGCGTTGGCAGGCGCGGGCGCCGCCGGGTCGCCGCGCCACACGAGGATCGCTTTGGCCTTCGACTCGAGCACGACGTCCAGGCAGTTCTCCGGCCGATCGTCGACGACGACGTCGAGATCGAGCGCGGCGGCCAGCTTGCCGCGTGAGCCGCGCAGGACGAACACGCTCGGCATGGTGAAGCCGTGCGTCGCCAGCCAGCGTTGCGACTGCAGTTGGCACGTGTCGCCCGCGCTGGACGGCCGCTGCGTGACGAAGATCACTTCCCATCGGCGTTCGAGGGCCAGCACCGCCAGCCGCGTGATGATCCCCGGCTCGATCTCGTTCAGTGTCTCCCAGAAGTTCTCCGTCTCGAGCACGCGCCGCCACAGCCGGCGCTGTTCAGGAGATCCGAGCTGGTGGAAGAGCGGGGGAACGGGCTCGTCTTCGGGCGCGGCGTCCTGGTCATCGGCCTCTTCGAGCGGCGTGGCGGCGGCTGGAGCCGTGGAAGGCCGGTCACCATGGCGGCCGTACATGTGCTCGGCCGCCTCACCGAGGACGGTTTCGAGATCCGCCAGCACGCCGTCGAGATCGAATGCGATGCGCATGACGAGAAGGTCCGTGGGCCGAACTACAAAGGTCCGCCTTTCGAGTACGCTCAAGGCGGGCTGAGCTTGCCGAACCCCGAAGGTCCCGCCTTCGCGCGTGGCCCTGCGGCGGGCGGGCCGAGGGCCTGCCCGCTGTAGCTGCAAGCCGCATGGCGCGGACGGCGCCGCAGCGAAGGCGGGTCAGAGGTCGTCGTGACCGCCGGCGTCGTCGCCACCCGACGTGTCTTCCTCGATGGCCTGATCGAGATCGTCGCCGAGATCTTCGCCCATCTCCTGGCCCATTTTCTTCATCCACCTGGCGACGCTCTTCGGGTCCTGCTCGTCCAGGTCGCCGAGGGCGGAGGGGTCGCCAAGCGACTCGAGCCGGGCGTCTTCGGACTTGACGGTGGCAAAGCGCGAGTACAGCCTCTCGAGATCCGCACTCCCGCAGCGCTTGCACCGCACCTCATCCACGCGGGCGCGCACCATCACGAGAGCTGACATCTTCCGGCCGCACGCGCGGCAGGCAAACTCGTAGATCGGCATGGACGATTCCTCAGCTTACACCACGGCGCCAGGCGGGCGAAACCGGAGTAGGATGAACCTACCACGGAGACGCCATGATCTTCCACGTCGTACTGTTCGCCCCAAGGCCGGATCTGACGCCAGGCGAAGAGGCCGCGTTTGCGGCCGCGCTCGCGCAGGCCGTGAGGGAGATCCCGACGATCCGCAGCGCCAGGGTGGGCCGGCTGGTCAATAACGGCCAGGCGTACAAAGCCCGCGCCTCGGCCGATTTTCCTTACGCCGCCATCCTCGAGTTCGACGACCTGGCCGGACTGCAGGCCTACCTGGCCCACCCGGCCCACCAGGCGCTGGGCGCCCGGTTCCACGACACGCTGCGGGCCGCGCTCGTCTTCGACTACGACATGGACGAGGTGGCGTCGATTGGCGCCTGGCTGGACGCGGCGAGAACCCACCCGGCCAACTCCCCTCTTGGTTCCGATTCGTAACGCTGCCGCGCCCCACGTTGATTGTCCGCAATCTCCCGGTCGGCGTGCCCGGCTCCCTCTGTCATGGTACGGAACCGCTGTCGAAGTTCGAGCCCCCTTCCTGACCGTCCTGCCTTGCGGGGCGACTTCGCCTGGCACCCGACGATGCGGGTCTGCTGACTGCGAAGTGGAGTGATATGCGCAGCCCTGGCTCGGCCTCTCCCTGGAGATCCGGCGGATCTTCCCCCCTCAGCACTTGGGTAAGTGGTTGTGTTGTTAGGGTGTTATCCGTAGTTTAACCTGTCATGCGTAGTCATGTAATATACGATTTACGCGTTGACAGACCGGCATTGACATGGTATAGTGTCGGCATGTATATCGCGTCTGTCCCCAACCGCACCTCCCCGCCCGCCATCCTCCTCCGCGAATCCTTCCG
>Ga0315273_10014046_pt1 | contig 10308 bp, 8 predicted proteins | sample YL17G02_0_MG_FD_205753 | JGI IMG/M metagenome (GOLD analysis project Ga0315273, IMG submission 205753) | Sediment microbial communities from Yellowstone Lake, YNP, Wyoming, USA - YL17G02_0 | ecosystem: Environmental > Aquatic > Freshwater > Lake > Sediment | place: USA: Wyoming | collected... | reverse complement strand
CGGGCTACTTCCGCATAACCAAAATTCTCAAGGGGCAGAACTGGGACAAGACACTTCGTTCCCCCCTTACCGACATCGGCGTCGATGTACGCGAGGGGGATTTCATCCTGGCGGTGGACGGGAAGCCCACCAACAGGATGAAGGACATCTACCACCTTCTGATCAACACCGTCGGGAAACAGGTTACCCTGAAGGTCAATACAAAACCGGAAGAAGCCGGGAACCGATCGGCGGTGGTGATTCCGATCGGAGACGAGCAGCCTCTGTATTATCATAACTGGGTGCAGGAAAACATCAGCAAAGTCGACAAAGCCACCGGAAGCAAGGTGGGCTACGTGCATATCCCTGATATGGGGGCACCCGGCCTGAATCAGTTCGCCAAGTACTTTTACCCGCAGTTTGCGAAAGAGGGATTGATTGTTGACGTGCGCGGCAACGGCGGCGGAAACGTTTCACCACAGATTATCGAGCGACTCCGCCGTGAGATCGCGATGATTGACATCGCGCGGAACGGAGCGATCAACCGCAACCCGGGAGGTCTGATTCTCGGTCCCAAAGTGCTCCTCCTGAACGAGTTTTCGGCGTCGGATGGAGATATTGTGGCATACCGGTTCAAGAAGTACAAACTCGGACCGGTGGTTGGCAAACGTTCATGGGGCGGGGTGGTGGGTATCCGCGGGTCATTGCCGTTGCTTGACGGCGGTACGCTGAACAGGCCGGAATTTTCACGCTACGATGTGGAGGGGAAAGAGTGGATTATGGAAGGGCACGGTGTGGATCCGGACATTGTGGTCGACAATGATCCGGCACGGGAATTTGCAGGGATTGATGAACAGTTGAATAAAGCGATCGAACTGGTTAATGAGGAATTGAAAAAGAACCCGGTCAAACTTCCACCGCCGCCGCCATATCCGAATAAATGAGCTTTCTGCCTGTTCCTAGCCTCCCCGGGTCTGTGGCGTGGTGCGGGGCATCCGCTTATACTCCTCGAAAGAGTACCCGTCATGTGATTCCCGGTGAACACGCTGGAACACAGTGCCCACAAGGTGTTCAAAGGGCGGGAAGAACGTGTCCGCGTCAACTTCCCGGTCCACGATCGTCAGGAACAGCTCATCCGCCCGTTCCAGTACCTGCGCATACACCTCACCACCGCCGATCACAAACACCAGATCCTGATCGGCCAGCGCAAGGAGTGCAGCATTCAGCGATGGGTAGGTTTCCACGCCCTTCAGGGGGGAACGGCTCACAACCACATTCCGCCGGCCGGGAAGGGGTTTGCCGATGGAGGCATACGTCTTGCGCCCCATGAGCACTGTGTGACCCGTGGTCAACCTCTTAAAGCGTTGTAGATCCTCGGAGATATGCCAGGGGAGTTTGTTGTCTTTGCCGATGGCGCGGTTGCGGGCGATTGCCGCGATGACTGCAAGTTTCACACCGCAACCTGGAATTTGATGGCCGGATGCGGGTCGTATCCTCGCAATACAAAATCTTCAAACGTGAGTGCATTGAGCGGCTTCTGGGCAATCTCCAATTCCGGCAACGCTCGCGGAGTCCGGGTGAGTTGCTCCTTCAATCCATCGACATGGTTCACGTAGATGTGAGCATCGACGATCGTATGACTGAAAGCGCCGGGCAGGAGGGCTGCCTCCCGCGCGAGAATGCGTGTCAGGAGCGAATACGCCGCGAGGTTAAATGGGATACCCAGAGCGATATCGCCTGAACGCTGGGTCAGATGGCAGTTCAGTCTGTCATCCAGCACGTTGAACGCGAACGTGTAGTGGCAGGGAGGAAGTTTGCTGCTGTGTGCGTTGCCCGGTTCCCAGGCCGTAACAACCATCCTGCGGGAATTCGGGTCAGTTTTCAACAACTCGATCACTTTCCCTATCTGGTCGATTTCCACCACCTCATACGCCCCCGTGACCGGGTTCTGTATCGCGCTGGGGAAGCGCCTCCAGTAGCGGCCATAGGCAGTATCCAGGTTCCCGTCTTCATCCGCCCATGCGTCCCAGATTTTGGTGTGCTGGCGGAGATTCCGGATATGGTCTTCACCGGAAAGATACCAGAGCACCTCATGGAGCATGGAGTTGAAGTTGACCTTTTTGGTGGTCAGCAGGGGAAACCCCGTACTGATGTCCACGGAGTAGTGTTCGGCAAAACAGCAGAGTGTATCCACCCCGGTGCGGTTTTGCTTGCGTACGCCGTTGGTCAGCACGCGCTGGACGAGATCGAGATATTCACGCATGAGGGTATCAGGGTTGGAGGTTCGTGGTCAAGCTAGGCAAAACAGCCCCGAAATGCAAGGTTAGGACCGGAGTGGTTTCTGAATCGTCCGGACTGCAACCCAGAACGAGGCGAGGAGAAACGCGGTGAATGCCGCTGCTTCAAGCAGAATCATATTCCCATTCCCCGCTCCGATGCTTGCGTACCGTAACACATCCGTATGCCATGTCAGCGGGTTGACCATGGACGCCACGCGAAGCCAGTCCGGCAGGGTGTCCGCCGGATAGAACATGGTGCTCCCGAACATCAACACGAAGTAGGCAACGTTGATGAAGGTGTTGAACATGTCGTTCCGCCGGATGCGGATCGCAAAGATAGTCAGGAAGAAGAACCACCCCGATGTCCCCAGCACGAGTCCGGCCGCCACCATACCGAGCAGCTCCCAGCGAATCGGCACGTGCAACAGCATCACGGCTGCCATAATCGTAACGATCCCCTGGATGAGCGACAGCAGACAGTTGAAGACAATTTTTCCGATCAGGAATTCCGCCCGCGTCATCGGGTAGGTCAGAAACTCGTAGAACATGCCGTTTTCGCGATCCACAAAAAAACCGTACGCCGTGTTGATGGCTATCCCGAAGCAGGCCATAGAGAGCACGCCGGCCAGGAAGAAGGCATTGTAGTCCACTGTCACACCGTGGACGTTCATCCCCCCGGAAAACGCGCTGTTGAGTCCGATGCCGAACAGGAGGAGGTACGTGAGAGGCATGAACAGATCGTAGAACAACCATGTCAGGCTGGTGGTCCGGATACGGTATTCGCGATACATCACAGCAAGGATCATCTTCATGACGCTGGCAATTCCCCGTCCTCCTGGACGACCCTCGGCTTGTCGAGCAGTTCCAGGAAAACGTCTTCCAGGGATGCGCTGGTGACTTCAAAATGGAGGATCGGCGCGACCCGGGCAAGGGCATTCAACAGGTCAAACGTCGAGGCATCATTTCCCTTGACGCTCATCGTGAGCGTGGTACGTGTGGAAGTCATTTTCAGCAGCGGGAAGCGCCGTGCGGTTTCGATCACGCCGGGCCGGAGTTCTTCAAATGTGACGGTGACATCGTAGGCCCGTGCAGCCAGCGCCTTGATCATCTGCAGATCGCCGCTGGCAATACATCGTCCGCTGTCAATGATAGCAATGCGGTCGCACAGTTCCTCCGCCTCGTGGAGAATATGCGTCGTCAGGAGAATCGTCCTTCCCTGCCGCGCGTGATCGCGAATGGCATCCAGGGTTGCGCGTTTGTTCACCGGATCCATTCCGGTCGTGGCTTCGTCAAGGAACACCACGGGTTTGTCGACCATAAACACCTTTGCAACCTGAACCCGGCGTTTAAGTCCGCCGCTGAGGTCGATCACCTTCTGATGCCGGTGTTCTTCGAGGCCGAACCGGGCCATGATGGCTTCGGCGCGGGGCCGGATTTCTGACCGGGGGATGGAATGAAAGCGCGCATACGTGATGAGATTGTCCAGGACCGAGAGAAACACCTCAACCGCATTCTCCTGAAGCACAGCGCATATGGATTGGCGCACGGAGAACGGTTCACGGACCACATCATGGCCACAGACCGTCACGGTTCCACTGGTGGGCCGGACCAGGGTGGTCAGAACTCTCAGGAGCGTTGTTTTTCCCGCACCATTGCGCCCCAAAAGGCCGAAAATCTCCCCTTTCCGGACAATCAGGCTCAGCCCGTCCAGCGCGCGCACGGGAGACCGTGAGGATTCCCCGTATACCTTGACCAGGCGGTCGACGGAGATCATGTGTTCGTCTGTTATATGCATGCCGGACACAATGTAGGCAGGAAGGGCGTCGTGTGTCAAGACTCCGCGCAACAAATCTGCAGACTTCTTCGTATAGATCGTAGGGGGTGTTCACCCGAAAAGGTGCAGGGAAATATTGTCTCCGGAAAGCGACATATGAGACATCAGATCGTTCTGACGGCCGGGCTTCTTACCGCCGGCCTTGTGCTTGCGCGCGCCGGCGAAAAGAGTGTCGCCACGCTGAAGGATTTCAGCCAGGTGGAGATGAAGCAAGCGGGCATCGATTTGCGTCAGGCAGCAACCCTGCATATCAAGGCACGCGGCGCAGGGGGAAGCTACGGCTGGTCGTACAAAAGTGACCTCATGTTTGCCTACGGGTGGATCATTAACGCGGACACACGCGCGTTGGTCTGGGAGATGACGTCTGCCAACACCGCAAAAGCGGGCGAGGATCGTGAATTCGACGGGACGATTGCGCTTGAACCGGGAAGTTACGAAGTGTACTTTGCCGCAACGACCTTCGCGTATCATAGTGCGCTCACGCATATCAGCGTGAATGTCGATCACCGGAGCCAACCGCTGTTCGGTCCCGGCGACTCAAAAGAGCGGCACTTCTTCTCCTGGTTGACAGACTGGTGGACGGACGATATTACCGATGCCTGGAATCGTCGCTCAACATCGTGGGGTATTGAACTCCGTGTGGACGATGGGGTTGCGCGCGACCTCTCCACGTTCGCACCACCCAAGGTCTCTCCTGCGGTTGTTTTGAAGGCTACCGGAATGGGAGACAACGAAGCTGTGCGCCGTGGATTCACACTGAGTGCGCCGACCGTGTTGACCATACGCGCTCTCGGAGAAGGGCAACCGGGTGCCGAGTGTGCGGATTGCGGCTGGATTGTGGACTCAAAAACCCGGGAACGGGTGTGGGATCTCGGATGGCGCGATGGCAAATCCGCCGGCGGGGCACGCAAAAACCTTATGGCTGAGTCCGAAGTGCGCCTGGACAAGGGAACGTATGTATTGTACGTGATTACGGATGGCAGCCATTCGTGCGCAGACTGGAACGCAGCACCCCCGTATGATCCGTTGTCGTGGGGAGTCACGATCAGCGTCAACGAAGAACGCGATCGCAAAAATGTGTTGCCCGATCAGTACCGCGAAGACCAGAACATCATCGTCAGCATGACGAAAGTGCGTGACAGTGAACCGCGCTCCGAGGGTTTTACGCTCAAGGAGGATATGAAGGTCCGTGTGTATGCCTTCGGGGAGCGGAGCAATTCCCGCCGCACCATGGCGGACTACGGGACGATAATCGACGCGAAGACCCGGCAGCGGGTGTGGACCATGGATGTCGACCGCACGCGTCACGCCGGAGGCGCATCCAAGAACAGATTCATCGACGAAGTTGTCTCACTGCCCAAGGGAAGCTATGTCGTCAACTATGTCACCGACGATTCGCACGCCTACGATGACTGGAACGACGATCCGCCGTTTGACCCCGAGCACTACGGGATTACGATTGCCGGCGCGGAGGACACATTCTCATCCACCCTGGTGACAACGTATGTCGAAGAGAAAGACAAAAACGTCATTGCCCAGATTATCCGGGTCGGTGTTGATGCCGACCGGTCGGAGCGTTTTACGCTAGAGCGAACCACACGGATCCGAGTGTACGCCATCGGTGAGGGGCAGAACCGGGAGATGTTCGATTATGGTTGGATCGAAGATGCGCGGACCGGAACGGTAGTGTGGGAGATGACCTATGGCATGACTTTTCATGCGGGCGGCGGCAGGAAAAACCGGATGGTAAACACGAATGTGGTTCTGGAAAAGGGTGAATACCTTCTCCGGTACCGGACGGACGATTCACATGCGTGGGGAGATTGGAATGTGGATCCCCCCGATGACCGGGATTACTGGGGTATCGCGTTATACCGTGAGAGTGCGCCCGAAGCACCACTGCCCCCGGGGAGCGGCGGGACCGCGCCACCCAAAGTTCAGCGGCCGCCACGTTGAAGCACCTGGAGCGTGCGGCAAAGACGCTCCACTTCCCGTGTCTCCAGTTCCCGTTGGGAACCCGGCACAAGCCCCTCCAGCGTGAGATCACCGATACGGGTTCGGATCAGCCTGAGCGTAGGGTGCCCGACAGCAGCGGTCATGCGGCGCACCTGCCGGTTGCGCCCCTCGGTGAGGACAAGTTCCAGCCACGCCGTAGGAATGAGTTTTCGGTGCCGGATGGGGACAGCGCGTTCCGGAAACGCCGGTTCTGTTTCGAACATGCGGACCTGTGCGGGCCGTGTCGTCTTCCCCTCAATATTCACTCCCGATCGCAGAACTTCCAGCGCGGCATTCCCGGGGACCCGTTCCACCTGCACCGCATACGTCCTGGGGTGGCTGAAGACCGGATCTGTTAGCCGCCCTTTAATCCAGTTGTCGTTTGTCAGCAGCAACAAGCCTTCACTGTCTGCATCCAGGCGGCCGGCCGCATATACCCCTTCCGGAAACGGACCGAAATCCTTGAGCGAAAGCCAGACGCCTTCACGGGTGAACTGCGAAACAACACCGTACGGCTTGTAAAAGAGCACACACATCTTCTGCGGTCCTGTCAACATGTCACGAATATACGTCAGATGCACGTGACGATCAAGCGCAGGTTCCGTTGCTTCTCTCGTGCGGAATCTCTATTTTTGTGGGATAGACGGATCACTATGAGGTTCCTATGTCTGTTACACGGCGCGAATTTCTCCGACAGGTTGCAGCGGCAGGTGCCGGCTCGGTTGCCGCGCCGATACTCAGCGAAACCGCTCTGGCCCGTTCATCAGTGCTGACACCACCTTCCCCCGTGGTCGTCGCCAGCGCAAATGGTCTGCGCGCCGTGACAAAGGCGATGGACATGATCCGTGACGGAGCGGATGCGCTCGATGCCGTGATTGCCGGCGTCAACATCGTTGAGGAGGATCCCAACGATACAAGCGTCGGTTACGGCGGCCTGCCCAACGAAGAGGGGGTGGTGGAGCTCGACGCCGCGGTAATGCACGGGCCGACACACCGGGCCGGAGCCGTGGCCTCCCTGCGCAACATTAAGACACCCTCTCAGGTGGCACGGACGGTCATGGAACGGAGCGATCACGTGCTGATGGTCGGCGAAGGCGCACTCCGGTTCGCCCGCGCACACGGCTTCCGTGAAGAAAATCTCCTGACCGACAAAGCCCGGGAAGCCTGGCTCTACTGGAAAGAGCACCTGTCCAATCGTGACGACTGGCTTCCCGCTCACACCATGGAGGAGACGGATATCGGTGAATCCTTGCCGCCGGTCCTGCGCGACCGGTTTGGTGCGTTGTACCGTAACACCGGAACTATTCATTGCAGTGCGCTTGATCAACGGGGGAACCTTTCGTGCGTCACCACAACCAGCGGCCTGGCATTTAAGCTTCCGGGCAGGGTGGGTGATTCACCAATTGTCGGCGCCGGATTGTTTGTGGACAACACTGTTGGCTCGGCCGGCTCCACCGGACGGGGGGAAGCCAACCTGGTTAATTGCAGCAGTGCCATGGTTGTGGAGTTTATGCGCACGGGAACATCGCCCGAAGAGGCGTGTCTCCGGGCATGCAAACGGATTGTGGATCACAACCGGATGAAACGCCTCCGCGATGATGAAGGCCGGCCGCGGTTCGAGGTGGCGTTTTACGCAATCAACGCACGCGGCGAATATGGCGGTGCACGGATCTTCAGCGGAGGAATATTCTGCGTTCACGATGGAACGGAAGCCCGGCAGGTTCCTCTTGCGTACCTGTTCAAAAAAGAAAAGCCCTGACACAGCCGCACTCATGAGTATTGCACATGTATCGCGCCGCGAGCCATCACTGAAGGGAGCCTATTGAGCACGTTGATACACCGGTGTTCCTTTCTCCTCCTTGTTGTGCTTCTGCTGGGCGCGCCCCGGCTGTCCGGGCAAGAATATCGCGTGGACACGCTGGCGCGAGCGCCGCTTGCACAATACCCCGTGAACATTGCCTTTGTTCCCGACGGGAGCGGACGGTTTTTCTTCACCGAGAAAAACAGCGGACGGGTGCGTGTGTATCAGCATGGGCTGCTTCCCGACCCGTTTCTCACCGTACCGGTGGAATCCGAAGGTGAGCAGGGCCTTCTGGGAATCACCTGTCATCCCGCCTATGCAGATTCGCCGCTCGTTTTTGTCTTCTATGTTCGTGCTGGGGACCGTCTCGGCATCGTCGAACGGTACCGCGACTCTGCGGGCATCGGCATCGAACCACGTCAGATCCTCATTGTTCCCCGCCTGGATAACACCTCAGAGCACAATGGCGGCGCGCTGCGGTTCGGACCTGACCGCAAGCTGTATGTATCCGTCGGAGACCACAAGACCTCTCCCTGGAACGCGCAGGATACATCTTTCGCCAGAATTGTGTGGGGAAAAATTCTGCGCATCAACATCGACGGTTCGATACCCGGGGACAATCCGTCTCCGCGAAAAGCATTCTGGGCCTGGGGCTTGCGGAGTTGCGAGGGAATGGCCTTTGATCCCGCCGACGGGGCGTTGTACTGTACAGACGGGGGCGTCGGGCACCCCAACCGGATTTTCCGGGTTCGACATGGAGGCGGCAACATGGGATGGCCGCGCACCTCCCCACCCGATCCCCCGGCCGGTATCCAGCCGCTTCTTGCCTTTCCGGCAGAACGTTCGCCCGCACTCACCGGCATTGCCGTGTACACCGGCGATGCCTTTCCATCCCTCCGTGGCAGACTCCTCGTCGCCGCAAACGCTACCCCGGCTCTGTGGGTCAGCAAATATCCTGCGCGCAGCGATTCATTATTGCTCGAACGGTTCTTTTCGTTCCCGACCGGGTTTGCCGATGTGCAAGTTGGACCCGATGGTTGTATGTATCTGACGAACGGACCATATCTGTCCAGCAAGATTCTCCGCCTGTCACCTGTTGCCGCACGATTCGCGAGCACTCCCGCACTGGACGCTGTGCAGGGAATTCCTTACTCCTACACGCCTGTGTTCACGGGTACCCCTCCCGACCTGATACTTCTTGAGGGGCCGGACGGCATGACCGTCGACTCATCGACTGGCCGGGTACTCTGGACGCCGACAAATACTCAGGCGCGTTCCAAATCGTTTCAGGTTACCCTGGGCGCACAGAATGGAGCCGGAATCACACGGCAACATTTCGAGGTCCGCGTCATCGACACCAACGATCCCCCGGGGTCATTTAACCTCGGCATGGCGGCAGGCGCTGAGGTATTGAACTTCCTCGGGACAGAGCCACATGTCACGTTTCGCTGGGCGCAGGCAAATGATCCGGACGGTGACTCAGTAATCTATGTGGTGGAACTGGACAGCACGGTATCGTTTGACAGTCCTGCGCACAGGGTCTTCCCGTCAGGAAGGACCGATTCCTTGCATGTTCCACTGCCCCGCATCAGCGGTACGTACTACTGGCGCGTGAGTGCCAGCGATGGTCGGCTCTCTACACCCGGGACTCCGCCGTATGCCACGATGAGTGTCACCTTTCTACCCACACCCGGCAATAAAGTGGCAACGGAACGCACTCCCTCCTCCCCCCTTGAACAAAATTTTCCGAACCCCTTTAATCCGTCCACAAGCATCAGCTATTTCATCCCGCGCCAGGGATATGTGCGTCTCTCCATTTTTAATCTGCTCGGACAGGAAGTATCGCGCGTGTTTGAAGGGATACAAGACGAGGGCCGGTACGTGGTGGCATTTACCAACCTCGACCTTCCAAGCGGTATTTACTTCTATCGCTTGCAGGCACCCGGTTTGTTTGAAACCAAGAAAATGATTATCGCACAATAGCTGAGAGGTCGGCCCATGGCGCGTGTACATCTTCTTCTTGTTGCGGGTCTGTTTTCCCTCGCTCTGGCACCGGACACCCCGGCCCAACCCATCACTCTCGTCAACGCCTTCCCCCGGCTCTCCTTCTCACAGCCGGTGTTGCTCACCCATGCACCAGATGGTGCCAACCGCATTTTTGTCGTTCAGCAGAGCGGTCAGATTCTTGTGTTTCCGAACGATTCCACCGCCACAGCAACCACCATCTTTCTGAATATTGCCGGCAAACTCAGCTCCACAGGCGGAGAGCAGGGATTGCTTGGACTCGCTTTTCACCCCCTGTTTGCCTCGAACAGGACGTTCTACGTCAACTACACAGCGCCTGCACCGCCACCATCCGCATGCCGTACGATCATCGCACGGTACACCGTCCCATCCGGCACGCCGAACGCTGCCGACGC
>Ga0315273_10014045_pt1 | contig 10308 bp, 5 predicted proteins | sample YL17G02_0_MG_FD_205753 | JGI IMG/M metagenome (GOLD analysis project Ga0315273, IMG submission 205753) | Sediment microbial communities from Yellowstone Lake, YNP, Wyoming, USA - YL17G02_0 | ecosystem: Environmental > Aquatic > Freshwater > Lake > Sediment | place: USA: Wyoming | collected... | reverse complement strand
TGTGCATGGAGAACTCTTCGGCGTCGGCGGTGTGAAGAACGTTCCCGACAATCCCCGGGGGGAAAGGAGCATGTCCATCGAAAACCGCTGCAAGGGCCGGGGAGAATGGAACATCTACGATGTTGTTGCCGTGGACGGCACCGTCAAACTTTCCGTTAACGGGAAATTCGTCAACGGCATCCGCGGCTCAACGCAAAAGAAGGGTTACCTGTGCCTCGAGTCCGAAGGGGCGGAGATTCACTTTCGCAATATCAGAATCATGGAATTGCCCCCCGGCGTTACGACGCCGGATCAGGCGGCGCCGGAGCTCCATTAGCCTGCAGTCGCTCATAAGGGTTTCTCACAGATTAACAGGTCCATTTTGGCGCCTGCGCCGGGCGGGCAGATGCGAGGCGCCGAGACGCAGGCGATGTCGGTGTACATCGTCGAGGAGAGGCAGCGAAGCGGATGCCCGGAAGCAGGGAGAGGTCGGGATGGCCGAGCCCATGAGAGACATGTTCGGGCTCTTTGGCAGTAAGTGCGGCCACAAATGCTTTTGTTCCAAAGCGGCATCATGCCGCCGCACTCCAAAACAAACGATTTCGGAATTATGATTTCGGAGTGGCCAGTATCGCTGCCAGTTCAAGCGCATGAATCAGGCTGACTGTCGAGGCGAGACCCTGGCCCGCGATATCAAATGCCGTGCCGTGATCAACCGACGTACGGGTAATCGGCAGACCCAGTGCCACATTGACCCCTCCTTCAAAATCCAGGAGCTTTAGAGGAATGTGCCCTTGATCGTGATACATGCAGATTACAGCGTCGAAGCGTTTTTTGACGACCGCCATGTAAAACACCGTGTCCGGAGGAAATGGCCCCTCGATCGGCATGCCCCGGCTCTGCGCCCACTCGACCGCGGGACGGATTTCCCGGGCTTCCTGGTCACCGAACAATCCATTCTCTCCCGCGTGCGGGTTAAGCCCCGCGACTGCAATCCGCGGGTTTGTGCGCAGCCTGCGCAAAGCATCGCAAGTGTAACCCATGATGGTGCAGATGCGTTCCTTCTTCACCCGTTCGATGGCGGTGGCCAGGGATACATGCGTGCTGACGTGGGTCACAATCAGTTGGTTGGAGACCAGCATGATCGTGACGTCCTTAACACCGCACAGGCCGCCGATCAGTTCCGTGTGCCCGACAAAGCTCGCGTCGGAGAGTTGGGTTGCCTCCTTGTTCATGGGAAGTGTGACCATCGCTGCGATTTCACCCGCAATGGCAGCGCGTGTAGCAGCGATGACGTATTCCCGGGCGGCGTGCCCCGACCGTGAGTTGATCTTTCCGATGGTCAGATGTTCCCGCCCCATGATGCCTGCATCGATGACATTGAGAGGCCCGGGGTGATAATCCGCTGGCGAAGAGATTTTCACCAGGGGCACGTCATCGCCGAATCGATCGTTATAAAACTCGAGGACCGCCAGGTCCCCGTAGGCGACGATGGGATGCTTGATTTCGCGATTGCGCCAGGCTTTGAGGAGAATCTCCGAACCGACGCCGCTCGAATCCCCGGTGGTGATGCCGAATATACTTTCCATAGCCCTTTAACTCCCCGAAAGCCGCCTGCGGATGCGTGTCAGCAGGTCGGCGGATCCGAAGCCGCCGGCTTTGGTAACCAGGTAGAAATCGTGATCTCGCGGGCCGTGATCCGACGGCATTGCGGCGGCATCGATTTTTGTGACAGGCACGCCCGGGAGCGCCTCCCCGATGGATCGCATCGAAAACACTCCCAGCGCATCCAGGATCTCAAACGCGGTATCGCCCCCGAAAACCACCATCCCATCAAAACAGGCGCGCATTATCATGGTACGGATATTTTGACCGAGTTGCGCGGCATATTTCAGCCCGCTCTTCGAAGAAGACCCGGGACTTTGCAGCAGGACCCAATCATGAGCGGCGCTGCATCCAGGGTCGTCATCGACGTCCAACATGGGCCAATCCTGCTCCACAGCATGATTTACCTGAGCTGCCGCTGCCTGGTGTCGACTGCCGTTGACTACCAGGCAGCGTACGATCCGAGGCATCTCAGGCGGCTTTCGCCGCGGCAGATTCATGAGCTCGGCCAGGTGCCGCGCCAATCCGGCGGGCCCCGCGACAAGCCGCACTTGTGAAGAGGCGGCAAGAATCCGCGCCGCGGATCGAATATCCTCCTCCGTCATCCCATCCACAAGGTAAACAGCCGATCTCAATGGTCCGCGGAGTGCCTCGACGGAAACCGAGTATACCGGAATGTCGGGGAAAGAAGTCCCCAACAAAGTCGGGATGTGACTTTCCCTGACCGGATTCAGCATGTCGGCAGAAAAGCCCGTCTCGGTGACCGGCACGCCATTCACAAGGAGCTTGCCCTCGACAACAGTGCGCCCCAGTTGCGGATACGCGGGCACATAGACGAGCGGCGCATCGGGACATGCAGCCATCACGGCAGCAATTTCGCTGCCGATATTGCCGCGCAGGGTGGAGTCGGTCTTTTTATAAATATATCGAAATCCGCGGCCGCCGGCCTCGCCGGCAAATGCGCGAACAATGCGAAAAGCATCTTCCGGCGCCAGGTGCCGCGTTTCGGTGTCGAGGACCTGCACCGGGGCCGCGTGATTCCATGACGCCGCAGCGGGATGCGCCGCGATTGCCACGGTGGCCTCAACGCCCCTGCCGGCGAAAAGAGCGCCCACCTCGAGAGCCCCGGTCAGATCATCTGCCAGCACCAGAACCCGGTTGTCTGCCAATCTCATATCCCACCCTCAGCCAGAGCATTCGGGCATTTCCGCCTGGTAAAAATTTTTAACCGCGGATAAACGCAGCTAAAAATTCATATTTATCTGCACTGCTAACAGTCAGATTCTTTTCGAATCGGAAAGAAATCTTCAAGTTGCCTTTTTTCACGCAGCGCGGCAAGCCGCTTGGGTAAATCCGGCTTGAACCTCTCTTTGGTTGCGGCTGGCCGCGCCGCGTGCATCCGCGGTTTCAAAATCTTTTCCTGCCGGGAGGCTTAAGGATTCCGCTTCCTCCTACGCTCCTATAACCGAAATGTATTTGATTTCTTTGATGCGAATCAGGTGGCTTATGCGCGAGCTTTCCCCCAGATAGAGTGTTGCGTCGGCTCCGATCACGATCGTATCGATTCGATAGGCGATCCATCCGCGCTCGTGAATAACCCGGAGTTCCCTCATGTCTCCGGTTTTTGGATTGAATCGGAAAAGCTTGCTGATTCCGGCATCTTCTCCGCCGACGCCGTAGACCAGACCGTCCATCCCGACGGCAAGGGCGCGAATCCGTTGCTGCCTGATGGGCTTGCCGAAACAGACCGCCTCTCCGGTGTTTGGATTCAGCCGGAACAGGTAGCCGTCCGAATAGGTGCCGCCATAAATCATACCGCTGCTGTCTTTAGCCAGAGAGTCTACGGATATTTCAGTAATGATCGCGTCTTCGGTCCCAATCATTAATGGCATCTCAATCGGGGTGTCGGCCAGTTTGTCCGCTTTTACATCGTATTTGAAAAACAGGCCCTGGTCCCGCGAACCCCATACATTTCCCTGGTTGTCGCAAATAATGGCTCTCGGAGGGAAATATCGTTTGCGCCAAGGCGATCCGCCGATGGAGCGTTCCCAACCCTTGCCTTTCTCCTCGCCGACATCGGTTACCACCAGCTTGCCGGTGCTCTCATCCTTGGCGGCACCCAAATAGCTCTTTATGGATTCCATGATGTCGCCGATGATCCGGATCTTCCCAGTCCTGAGGTCGTAACTGAAGAGAAGGCATGAGGGAGTGGTTACGCCGTAGAGGATATTTTTAGGATCATTCGAGGTCATCGTATAGATTCCCTCACCCTGGCCGACGATTCCCAGGTCTGTCACCTTCGCTGATTTGTCGTCCAGCCTGAAAAGATGACCGGGGGGCTGCTTCTCGCCGGGTTTCGCATCGGTCCAAGTCCCGCCATAGAGATTCCCATCGGGGGCGATCGTGAGGTTGGGACTGTAAACAGGCCCCTTCTCGGTCACGGGACCGAGTTCCACCACCTTTTCAATGATCGGGTCAAACTCGAACATCCAGCCGGCGGCCGTGGTGCAATAAACCTTGCCGTCCGTGGGCCCGCGCCCCATGACATGAACCCTCAACGCGTCGTTTTTGGGCAATGATATTTTCGTGTCCACCAGATCGTCTATGGCAGGATCGTATTTGACGAAGCAACCGAAGCTGTTGCTCAACCACACAGTGTGATTTCGATAAACGAAGATGTCGCGGCCCCATTGCAGTCTCTTGTTGTTCGCCCCCGTGGGGTGGTAGGTCACCGTGCCCAGGCTGCGCATGACCGCGTATCCAGAGGGTAGAAGGAATTCGCTCTGGGGCCAGTCCAGCAAATAGAAAACATTCCTTTCCACATCAAGGTCCGCTGCAATGATGCTGGCATACCGGTGCGGAACACCCATGTCCAGGGTCTGGCCGGTTTTCAGGTCGTACTGGTAGAGATGCCCACCCCTATAGGCAGACGGGTGAACCATGTGGGTATACATGGTGGCATAACTGCCACCGATCATGCCTGCGAAGTATAGTTTTCCATCTCTTCCCTTTTTGACCCCGGTGTGGATTTTGGAATCCCACAACCCGTCTGCGCCAATCTGATGCCCGAATTGCTTGCGCGCCTCGAATGCCATGTCCATCATGTAGGTGCGCGGGTCAAATCGCACCAGCCATATAGATGCCCCGAGATCCGAGTGCGTGGCCGGAGGCAGATACAGGCGGCCGTCGGAGGCGGCGATCAGGCTGCCCCAGAAGGAATGCAGGTTGCGTTTTATGGACAACGGGTAAGCTTTGACAGTTCTGTAGTGAGCGTTGTCAGTCCATAGCTTGACCGCGATCTCACGCGCGCGTGCATCAAAGGATTCAATCCGTTCCTGGCTCTCCGATGTCCGCATAATCGGGAGCAATAGCGCGATCAAGGACACCAGGAAGCGGGTCAGGTATTTCCGCATGAGCTTCATTTTTTTCTCCTCGGGGCGCTCGCTGAACGACCCTTCATTGAGCTGGAGCACGATGATTAAAAGGGGCGTAGGGTTCGGGCATTGTTCGCCTGCTCCATAATCGCTCTGAGGCTGGTGAATGGCGAGAAAATTCCAGCTGCCGATGAGCAGCTGTTTCCTAAACGCGGGATGATTGATACCGGCGGTAAATGAGTATAATGTCCTGGAATCCTGCGTTCAGAAAGCTGCCGGGAAATAGATCCAAAACCGGGGATGCCTCGGGTATAATTTTGCTCATGATTCTGCATTGTGTTGCACCGGCTCTCCTACTCATGCTTTTATGTATTGACGGAGAGGCGTGCGCTTGCCCGGAGTTCACAAACCAGGGCGAAGATCGCTGCCTGGTCTGCGCGAATTCGGCATGCCTGCGGACGACTGCGAGAGCGTCAGTACTCCCTCGCCACGATCTGGCAACCAGATCGCCTTTCGAACGGCCCATGGGGCCGGATCTCCAGGCTAAGAGAACACGTTTTCATTCCCGCGATTTCCCAACCGCTTCCCCGGCGCTGCTTTGCCGCATTCTATTGATCTGATACCTGCCGGCGCCGACCCGGCGCGCTTAACCTGCCCTGCAACATTAAACTATTGAGAGGAGCTGCCATGAGTTCGACAGCAGACCAGACCGACCTTCAGGGACTGACCGAGCAGGAAGCACGGGAACGACTGGCTCTGGATGGCTACAACGAACTGCCGGAGGCAAAGAAGCGCACCTTCTGGCATATCCTGCTGGAAGTGGTGCGCGAGCCGATGTTTCTCATGTTGATCGCTTGCGGGCTGCTGTACATGGTCCTGGGCGACACCGAAGAAGCCCTGATGCTGATGGGATTCGTGTTCGTTATTATCGGCACTACGTTCTACCAGGAGCAAAAAACCGAACGCGCTCTGGAGGCTTTGCGTGATCTCTCCAGCCCCCGGGCCCTGGTGATCCGCGACGGAAGACAACTGCGTATCGCCGGGCGTGAAGTGGTTTGTGATGACATCGTCCTGATCTCGGAGGGAGACCGAGTTCCCGCGGACGCCGTCCTCCTGTCCGGCAGCAACATCAACGTGGATGAATCCCTCCTCACCGGCGAATCCGTGCCGGTGCGCAAAAAACCTTGGGACGGGCGCCTTGAAATGGGCCGGCCCGGCGGCGACGACCTGCCCTTCATCTATTCGGGCACACTGGTGGTGAAGGGCCAGGGCATTGTCCGGACACGGTCCACGGGTCAGCGCACGGAGATCGGCAAAATAGGCAAGGCGCTGCGAATTCTGGAGCCGGAGGATACCAATCTGCAGCGGCAGACTGGGAAAATCGTACGTAACTTCGCCGTCCTTGGATTGAGCTTGTGCGTATTGGTGGTCGTCGTTTTTGCACTGACTCGAGGCGACTGGCTGAACGGGTTCCTGGCGGGCATTACGCTGGCGATGGCGACCCTCCCGGAGGAGTTTCCGGTGGTCTTGACAATTTTTCTGGCCCTGGGTGCATGGAGGATTTCGAAGCATCATGTGCTCACCCGACGCGTGCCGGCAGTCGAAATGCTGGGCGCGGCCACGGCCTTGTGCGTGGACAAGACCGGCACGCTGACCCTCAATCGGATGACAGTAACGAAAGTTTATGCGGGCCAGGATCTTTTTGATGTGGACGGCAAGCAGGTTTCGCTGCCGGAAAATCTGCATGAGATCGTCGAATTCAGCATCCTGGCCAGCCCGGCCGACCCGTTCGACCCGATGGAAAAGGCGATGAGGGATCTCGGTGGGCGGACCCTGGCGAATACCGAGCATATCCACAAGGATTGGACCCTGGTAAAGGAGTACCCCTTATCCGAAAAACTGATGGCGATGTCGCATGTATGGCGCTCCCCGGATGGACAGGATTTCATAGTCGCCGCAAAAGGCGCCCCCGAAGCAATCGCAGACCTGTGCCATCTCGACGGCGGCAGGCTCGCCGGACTGCAGGAAAAGATCGACTGCATGGCGCGTGAAGGACTCCGCGTCATCGGTGTCGCCAGGGCTCGGTTTCAGTCCGGTCAACTGCCTTGGGAACTGCATGACTTCGATTTTGAGTTGGTCGGCCTACTGGGGCTCACCGACCCGGTGCGTCCCGAAGTTGCCGCCGCGGTCCAGGAGTGCTACACCGCAGGCATCCGCGTGATCATGATCACGGGCGATTACCCCGCCACGGCACAAAACATCGCCCAGCAGATCGGATTGCGCCCGCTCGACCAGATTATCACCGGCCCTGAGTTGGAAGCCATGAGCGAGCCCGAATTGCAGGAGCGAATCAAAACCACCTGCATCTTCGCCCGTGCCGTCCCCGAGCAGAAGCTACAGATCGTCAAAGCGCTGAAGGCCAATGGTGAAGTGGTGGCTATGACGGGCGATGGCGTTAACGACGCGCCGGCGTTAAAGGCGGCCCACATCGGCATTGCGATGGGCGGGCGCGGCACCGATGTGGCGCGTGAAGCCGCCGCACTGGTTCTGCTCGACGACAACTTCGCTTCCATCGTACGGGCCGTGAGGATGGGACGACGCATCTTCGAAAACCTGAAGAAAGCGATGGCCTTTATCTTCTCCGTTCACATCCCGATCGCCGGGATGTCTCTCATCCCCGTCGTGCTGAAGTGGCCGCTGGCCCTGCTCCCCGTGCATATCCTTTTCCTCGAGTTGATCATCGATCCCGCTTGCACGGTGGTTTTCGAGATGGAAAATGATGAGCCCGACATTATGCGACGTCCGCCGCGCCGCTTGGAAGAACCGCTCTTCGGACGCTCCATGATCGTCTCCGGCCTGATCCAGGGGTTGGGCGTGCTGGCCGCTGTCCTGGCCGTTTATGCTTCCGCCCTGCTCTCGGGTTATGGCGAGGGTGCAGCACGGATGAGCGCCTTCGTTTGCCTGGTGATTGCCAACCTCGGATTGATCTTCACCAACCGCTCGATGGCGCTTTCATTCCTGGCGATCCTGCGGATACCGAACAAGGCGTTGTGGTGGATTACCGGAGCAGCGCTCGGATTCCTTACCTTGGTGACAAGCACCCCGCTCCTGCGCGACGTTTTTCGATTTGCGCCCCTCCACCGTGGCGAGTTGTTCTTCATTGTCCCTGCAGTACTCGCCAGCCTGCTGATCTCGGAGAGCGTGAAAATCAGGGCTCTGCGCCGGTGGATTGTCGGCGGCAGGCAATCCAATTTGGGAACTTCACAAACTTCGTAACCTTTGCTGCACCCTGCGGGAATTGTGGGGACTTCCAAGCTGGTTACCTGGTTTTCAAATGCCAGAATCAGGTTAACGGCGCGGACGTCACCGGTTTTCCAAAACCGGCCAGGTGGAAGAGATTTGTGATATCGTGTTTCAATGACAGCGGTCCCGCAAAATCGAACCGCATAGTATTATCTGTTCGCGCTTTCGTATGGTCACGATTGGCGCTATGCCCGATGCCAGGAGAAGAACGAATTTCGGGACAGTCACCCAAATACCCAATTTCTCTTCGAAAGGCGCGACTAGCTAATGAAACTCCCCGCCGCAAGCAGCGGGGTATCATAACGGATTTATTATTTTATTCATCGTCGCAAGCAACGGGGAATTCAACCCCAAGAGATTAAAAGGTCGCACTTTGGGGGGGGTTCCCCTTTGGACCTCGTCTTTGGGGACGCAAAGTTCGATTAAGCTGCCGTTCAAGTCCTTTGATTGTCTCGGGACCCGCTATGGGGCGACCGCTTTCTGTCGCAGTTCGAATCTCCTGAAGAAACTCCATCTCATTTTGCCTCTGTTGCAGAAAAGCAGTCCAGGATAATGGGGAGAAAAGCACATCCCATAGCTCCATATTTAATAATCCTGTTTCATTCATTCCAGTCAGGTGAGCACATGCGCTCGACCATTTCCAGTCCTGGGGCTTTTTGACAAGCTTTGCGCGCACTGGGTTTAGCTCCACATAGGCCAATACTTTCCAGATTTCCTCGATTTCCACGGGACAGGAGTAAAAACGCGCCTGCCAGAGATGACCGACTCGATCCAGCCGGATGTTTTGCCAGCGGGAGTAGTCGTTGTTGGCGCGCCCGATTCCCTTACTCAGCGATGTTGGATTATCAGGGATGGCGATGAGATGGACATGATTTCCCATCAGGCAGTAGCCGATCAGTTCGGCATGGTATGAACGAAGATATTTTTCAAGCAGATGCAGGTAAATCTCGTGGTCGAGATCACCATGAAAAACGGTCTGACGATGGTTCCCCCGCTGGCTCACGTGGTGCGGCCAACCAGGAATTACGACACGAGCCATTCTGGGCATCGGCCATAGTGTGTCGTGAGTTGGCGATTTATTTCAAAATATTCGGGAGTTTTGGTGACTGTCCCCAAATAATCACTTGTTCGTCACGGAAGTAATACAGCTCACGACGCCGTCCCTCGCTCACTTCGCGCATCAAGGGCGCTTCTTGCGAGCCGGTCAGGAACCACTGGCCCGTCCGCCGTGGCCGCGCATCCACACGCGCCCGCACGAGCGCAAACACCTCCGGCGCGCTTTGTACTTCATCGAGAATGACGGGGAGCCGCAGGCCGTCGAGGAAGCCCTGCGGATCGGTTCACAAGCGGTCGAGGACCGTCGGGTCTTCCAGCAGGTAGTAGTCGGCCTCAGGCAACAAATGCCGAAGTAACCAGGTTTTTCCTGCACGACGCGGTCCCGTCAGGACCACGGCGGGGAAGGCCTTGGCCGCTTTTAGGACCTGTGTTTCCAGTTTGCGGTGGAGGCAGCGCACAATGAGTTTTATAAAGTATCAGTTTCGATTTCTCAAGACAAAAATGTTCGGCAGGCACGACGAACGCGGGTGAGGCTTCCTGGAGATTTTCACTGGAACCGGGGACGCTCCCCTATTTCATCTCCTTCGACGAGGGATGACAGTGCAAACCATGCTGCCAAAATAGGGGGCGTCTCCTTTTCCTGGCGACGATCGCCGCCGAAGGAACAGGATGGCTACTATAAATTCCGATTCGATTCCGATACCAACCCCGACGCCGAGGGCGGCTCTTAATCGCCCCGCTGTGCTGGGTAAGCCAAAGCCACGCCTCCCAGGCGTGATCGAGTACTCTTGCGCGAACCCCTAGACTGAAGAAACGGCCCCCAAAATTGAAGCTAACCGCTATCTGGAAAGAGGTTTTTCGCGCTTTCCTTAAATTCTTTCAGCACTTATCGTCGTCAGTCCCCAGGCTACGCGCACCGGGTTTCGCGCCAGCTTTCTGAGATCGTCCGTGGTTTGTTGTGCCCGCAAGTCAGATCCCGCAAGGAGCAAAA
>Ga0315273_10014044_pt1 | contig 10309 bp, 9 predicted proteins | sample YL17G02_0_MG_FD_205753 | JGI IMG/M metagenome (GOLD analysis project Ga0315273, IMG submission 205753) | Sediment microbial communities from Yellowstone Lake, YNP, Wyoming, USA - YL17G02_0 | ecosystem: Environmental > Aquatic > Freshwater > Lake > Sediment | place: USA: Wyoming | collected... | reverse complement strand
TAAGCATGTGTTGCTGTGTTTACTACACCCCTACCTTTTATGTAGGATGGTTTAGAATTACTTACAGCTATACCACCTTTGGTATAAGCATGAATAGATGTAGTTATTAAACTTTTACCAGATATATAAGCTGGCTTAGATATTGTACCAACACTTCTGCCTTTTATATAAGCTGGTTTATTAGTATTTGTACTTATTATACCATATATATATGCTTTTGTCAAGGTTTGAATAGTACTTTTTCCTGACAAATATGCAGATTTTTGTGTATTTACTAGTATTTTTCCACGTATATACGCAGATTTTGAAGTAATTGCTGTATTTTTACCAACTATATATGCAGATTGATTAGTAGATATAAATACTCTACCTTTTATGTAAGCATATTTAGATGTTCTTATTATACCTTGTACAAAAGCAGCCTTATTTGTTACAACATTAATTCTACCTTTGATATATGCATGGATAGATGTAGCATTAGCAGAATAACCATTTATGAAAGCTGACTTCGATGTAACAACATTAGTTCTGCCTTTGATAAAAGCTGCTTTGTTACTTGTAGAAACTATCCCACCTTTGATAAAAGCTGGTTTAGATGTAACTTGATTTGTTGAGCCTCTAACATATGCTGGTTTAGAAGTAGTTATAGAGAGTTTACCAGCAACATAAGCAAATTTAGAAGTTATACCAATACTTCTACCTTTAATAAAAGCTGATTTAGAAGTAACTTGACTTGTTGAACCTCTGGTATAAGCAAACTTTGAAGTAACTGTAGATTGTCTACCTTTTACATAAGCGGGTTTAGAAGTTAAATCACTAGTTCTACCTTTCAAATAAGCAGCTTTATTAGTTTGAACATTTATAGAACCACGTATGTAGGCTGATTTATTTGTTAATGTGCTACTTCTACCTTTTACATACGCAGATTTAGTAGTTACATTAGATGAATAACCACTAACAAAAGCTTGTTTATTTGTTACTGCATTAATTCTACCTTTAATAAATGCAGATTTACTAGTTGTAGAAACTATTCCACCTCTGATAAATGCAGATTTGGAAATAACTCCTGTTGATAAACCTCTAGTAAAAGCTGACTTATTAGTTACTAGTGAAGAATTTCCTCTGATAAATGCTGACTTGGAAGAAACTCCAGTATTCTTACCTTGAATAAATGCTGGTTTATTTCCAACTAATGTATTTCTACCTTTGATAAACGCTGACTTACTGGATAATCCTGTATTCCAACCTTTAACATAAGCATATCTACTTGTTATTGCTGTACTTACACCTTTAATATAGGCAGATTTTGATGTAATAACTCCACCAGATTGTCCATTAATGTACGCTGGTTTACTACTTACACTTGTATTTCTACCTCTTATGTATGATTGCTTAGATGTAGTTATAACTACACCACCTCTAATAAATGCTGATTTATTAGTTACAGAAGTAGTTTTACCTTGGATAAATGCTGGCTTAGAAGTAGTTGTAGAAAGCTTACCTTTTACATATGCATGAATAACAGTTTCTTCATCAGCCAGTCCACGTACATAAGCTGCTTTTGAAGTATCTGTAGAAATCTTTCCTTTTATATAAGCTGATTTACTGGTAACAGAAACATCCTTACCTTTAATGTATGCCTGTTTTGAAATTGTTGCTCCAGTTGCACCTTTTATATAAGCTTGCTTATTAGCTACAGAAGTATTTTTACCTTTAATGTATGCTGATTTTGAAGTACGAATAATACCACTAATATAAGCAGACTTAGAAGTACGTACAATACCAAATATATAAGCTGACTTACTAGTTACAGAAGTAATTTTACCTTTTACAAATGCTCCCTTAGATGTTAATGCTCCAGTTGCTCCTCTTACAAATGCTGCCTTATTGGTAATACCAATGTTTTTACCTTTAACATATGCAAATTTAGAAGTTACTGAAGTATCTTTACCTTTTAAGAAAGCAAATTTAGAAGTAGTAATATTTATACTACCTCTGAGATATGCAGACTTAGAAGTTATAGAAGTATTCTTGCCTTTTATATAAGCAAATTTACTAGTTAAAGTATTATTTCTACCTTTTATATAAGCAGACTTTGAAGTTACACCAGTATTTTTACCCCTGATATATGCTGGCTTATTTGTAACTCCAGTATTTCTTCCTTTTACATAAGCTGTTTTACTAGTTAAAGCTCCTGTAACACCTTTTATATATGCGGATTTAGATGCAAGACCAGTATTCTTTCCTTTTACAAATGCAGATTTGTTACTAATTCCAGAATTACCACCCCTAACATATGCAGGTTTAGAAGTTAAGGTTGAAGATATACCTTTAATATATACATAACGATAGGATGAAACATTAGCTATACCACGTACATAAGCAGATTTACTAGTTTTTGGCTCACCACCAAACATGTAAGCAGATTTAGAAGTAGAAGTAGTATTTCTACCTTTGGTATAAGCACTTTTTGATGTTGAAGATGTTGGAAAAGATGGAGCAGGAGTTCCAAGAGCTACCCATTCTATCTTAAACCCTGCCTGACCTTTTACAAAGGCTGGTTTTTTAACTGTAGATTCTACACCATAAATATATGCTGATTGTGAAGATGCAGAAACACCTGCTCCAGCATATTTTGGAATGACTAACTTAACTTCAGCAATTGCTGGAGATGCTTTTAATTCAACTATAACGGTTACAAAAAATTCTACCCACCAAGGATGACAAGTTGAAGCATTAGTCATATATCCAAAACGTGCTCTTAGACTATTGACATAATCTTTTGTCCACCCACCAGATGGTTTAGCTATTGCTACTAATGTTCCACCTATATGTTCAACATAATCTACTTGATTACCAGGGCCTCCTAAAACTTCAGTAACCTGCCCATCTGAATCTCTTACAATACAACCTGCAAAAGCATCGTCTGCTGGATATGCTTGATTATCATCATCATGGTGTAAATTAGCACAAGCACCCATAACACTAATATCAACAATATCTTCAAGTTGAACTTCTACATATTTAGTATTTCCACTAAGATTTTGACGAATATATATAGTAGGAGCATCCCCTGATACATCTTTTCCCACAAGAGGGTATGCATAAATTGAACTTCCATCAATATCTCCACCAGCTTGGTTTTCTAATGTATTAACAGCATTATTATGTGTGCCATCTGCATTTGGTCTTATTGATATAAATTTATATGGAGCAATAGGATAATCACTAGAAGTTTTACTAAGAACAAGGTCATCATACCAAATTTTACAATTGGTATTATTATCAACTAAAAATTGTGTTATAGTTGTAGCTGTTTGTTGAATTACATACTGAGGCCCTGTAACCCCATTAACTTTGTAATTAACGTATGTATATCCAGTTGAACAATCTACTTTAAAATCTAACTTTACCCATGTTCCTAGAAAATTATCTAAAACTACATCACATTGATTTGTATCAGTATTAACATATATTTTATGTGTAGTATGGCTTACATTAAAAGTTATACTTGTTCCAGCAGCTAAAGTAATTGAAAATATAGAATTATCAGAAGTAAATTCCATATAATCAGCAACATAACTTTCTCCTGGCATATCATATTTAAAATATCCCGATAAATCATCCCATCTTAAATATACAGAACCAACTAAAATATTTGGATTAGCTTCTGGTTGTATATAAGCAAATGTATAAGTTAATAAACCACCTACATTCATAAGAGAAGCAGAACCAGTCCCTCCCCCATGCTTTATATCAATATCTGATTCCATCCATCCCCAAGAAGAATGGTTAGAGAACAAGTCAAGACCAGTTCCATCACCTAATCCATAGTCAAATCCAAACATCAACCAAGGGGAAATTTGATTTCCTGCCATATTATTTTATTCCTAATACAGTCATTCTAATTCTCAAATCATTTAAATTTGTAACTTTGGCTATTTCATTTCCAGTAAGATAATATCTATATAAACTTGGAGTTGAAGAAGGCCCAATTACTGTAATGCCTGAAGCTATTGATAAAGAACCTTGTAATAATTCAGTTTGCAAAAGACCTGATGCTATGCTATCTCTAATACATGCCATATATTCTAAATACCATTCACCTGATTCTACTACATCTGTTGGATTAGATAATCCAACTTCAAATGTTCCACTTCCAACTGGCATATTTACATATGTAATATAAGTTGATGGATTATTATCTCTTAAATATGGATATAAAATAGTTGTTCCACTAGCAGAATTTGTCCATGAATCTGCATAAACATCAGAATCTGGAAGTAAAGATTGTCCACCACCTAATACATAAGCCTTACGTTGTGTAGTTCCTGAAGATGTAGGAGCAAAAGAAAAATATGAAATCCAATTTTGTGCTGTATCTGCTGTTGCCATTGTACAGGTAAATCCAGTATTATCTAATACTTTAACATACATTCTTCCAGATGCAGGGGATTTATTAGTATATACTGCATTATCATTAACTGCATACCAGTTCCATACTTCATCCCATCCATCAGGTATATATATATTATGTGCTGCTGTAGAACCAGAAGAAGTAGCTGCTCCAAAACTAAATTGAGCGTGGTCTGATTGAACACCTGCACTACTTTTTGGCATATTAGCACTAGCAAACATAACTGCACCTGGCTTATACCCAATATTTTCTATAATATCACCAGTATCCATACGGGTAAGCAAACTTCCTACACGATATTTACCACCACGCATAGCAACATAAATTGCTTTCCCCCCACTCCCACTTAATTTATTTAAAGTAAATCCACTCTTATCAAATTTATATAAAGACGCTCTTCCAACAAGACTTGAAGTTCCTGCACATCCCATAATATCTGAATCAGACCCATATCTTGAAGTATTAGATATTCCTACTCCAGATTGATTAAACCAACTTACAACTGATTGTCTATTAGGAGCAGAAGCCCACCCTATAGACGTATAAATATGACTTCCTGTAGATACTCTATGTGCTGCCAAATTATTATATATTATTAACGCATCTGGTTTAAATAATGTATTAGTTATACTAAATAATCCAGTAGTTGCTGGATAATCAAAATAACTAATTTTAGTTTGCTTTAGTTCATCTCCACCAATAGCTAAAAACCAAGTTTTACTATGTGCGTCATTACAATTTATCATATATCTAAGGGTAAACCCATCATTATCTGTCGAAACAAGTGACATTATTTTAGCTGAGTAATTACCAGCAGAAGCCCAAGTATATGTTTGTAAACAAGCATTATCCATCATTCTTTGAGAACTAAGAGATGTACTATTCTGGTGTTGGCGTGTTCTTCCACTTATAACTCCCTGCTCCCCTGCATCATTACATACACCATAACAGTAATCAAAATCACCACTATGCCAAATATTAATTGGAGCAGAATAATACATTTCCCAAAAGAAAATTAACTTTGGTCTAAATCCAAGACCTGTTATAACTTCAACATCTCCTTGTTCTTTAGAAGTATTTAGTGTAAAATAATCTACTTTAGTATAATATGACATAATAAATCCTTATGATGCAACAATTATTCTTACTCTTAAATCACTCCAATCACTAATATTTGTTCTTTGTGCTGGAGTTAATTGTATATAATAAGTTGTTGGTACAGATGTTAATATTTGCTGACCAGATGATAATACAGTTATTCCTTGTCTTAATTCTACTTTAGCTTTTGAACCCAATCCAGTTTGGTCATTACCTCTCCAAAATAATACTACTGCTCCACTTCCTGGAGTTGATAATGGATTACCTAACTTACATTCATAATAATTTCCAGTAAAAAGAATATCAGGATAAATATAATCATTATCATTTGCTGGCAAAGGTTCATCTATACTTTGATATAAATTAGTAGTGCCTTTTAATTCATTTCTCCATACACCAGATGCTGAAATATCAATGCTTGGATAATAACGATTATCTAATCCTAAAACAAATGCTGATTTGCTATATGTTGAAGATGCTCTTCCTTTTGTATAGGCTGATTTACTAGTTGTTACAGAAGTGCCTGCTGTTTTACCATTGATATAAGCATGTCTAACAGTAGGTGTGGCGGCTGTACCACCTCTTACATATGCTGGTCTTCCACCATTTCCAAGTTGAGGATGTCCTAATGCAAAATCATCAAAGTATTCATTACCTGTATCAGTACCACCCTGTAATCTCCACCAACCTGATGCTATAATTGATGAATCATTACCTGTCTTTGTCAATTCCCAACCAGAACCTTTATTTAGATATATATAAATATCACCATTATCTAAATGCCTAAGTCCAAATTTTACTGATGGAGTTCCATTAGGCCATGTATATGCTCCAGTTGTTATTATACTAGTAAATGCACCATCATTAACAGACTTTTGTAGTTCTACACCATTTAAAGCACCATCATTATGAATAAATCCAAAAGAATAACGGTACGTGGTTTTAGTAGACCCTGTACCGTTATGTAAATTATAATCTAAATAAACTTGATAAAATTGTGGGTCTGTAGGAAAACCAGAAATGGTCATAAAAAATTCAACAGGCCACGAAACTCCAGAAGCATATTGAATATCAGCACCAGCTAGATTTAATACAGAGTTGTTATATATAGAGGGGCTTCCAGCATTTACTACCCATTGACTACCTAAAGAAGCTCTATTAAAATTATCTAAAATAGTTATAGACGGAAAATCTGCGAATCCTGCTGTATATCTAGCTACTACTGCACCTCTCATATATGCAGACTTAGAGGTTATTGCAGGCCCATTAGGGACTTCTAAGTTAGCCCATGAAACTCTTACATATCTGCTTGAAGCACCTGCTGTACCTGTAAATCTTAATCTCAGATTAGTATAGTCAGTAATAGAATCAGCCTGAGCACCTGTAAGAGTAAAACTTACATCAGCCCAACTAGTTGTAAGCGTAAGAGATTGTGTTACTAAGACAGTTGTATTCTGGACAAGATAACAGGTAAGGTTGATTGTTCCTGTACCAACCTTTTGTACTCTAAGGTGCACAACATGGTTTGACGAACTTACAGGGTCGGTAAGTGTATTTAGCCTAACTTCAAAAGTATCTGATGAATAGTTATTGAGTTGGCAATAGTCACTATCACTATAGGAAACTTCATCCAAACATTCATAATGAGTAGTTGGGCCTCCTACATTTGTCCAGTTGCCTGCTGTTATATCTGAAGTTGGGTATCCAAATTGAGCCATTTATTCTCCTAACAAACATCCCCCGCTACAGACAGCAATACTGTCCGACACGGAGGAAAGATGACCAGAGCACTAGACTAATCTAGCGAGGTTATATTCAATTGTAAATTAATTAATTAAGTATCTCTAAGTGTAGTATGAGGTTTTTCCATTCCAAAAGGTCTAATATCAGACCATACATTACCATTTTCATCTATCCATTGGATAAATACTTTATCACCTATTACAGAACCACATCCCTGTCTAAGTGTTTCTTCTCCAGAGATTAATGCTTTATGTTTGTCATAGGCTTGATAGTATCCATCACAGGCTTTCTGTGATAAGGCATGAAGAGTTACTCTACCTCTTTGTACACGCAAACTTGTAATTTTTAAATTTTCATTATTTAAACGAGTTATTAATTTTTGCCATGCATATCTCTCACCAGGAACTGGTGGAGATTCCCATACATTTTCACCGTTTGATAATGTTGCTGTCCATCCTTGAAATTTTTCCATACATCCCTTCCTAACTTTTAGTTTATGAATAAGTTAAAGCAACGCCGAAATCAAATGAAGTCTTAGCACCGACTGATTCTGGTCTAGCTGATAATACAATATAGTAATGATGTTCTGTAGAAGCAGCTTGATTCAATAAATCTAGTCTTTGACCAGCATTATCTCCACCTTGAGCAGCAGAATAGTCATTAACATTAGACCAAGTCATAATACCAGATGGTTGTCTTTCCCAACCAAATACTTCTACATCAGTAGCTCTAGTAGTAACAGTAGAACCATCAAATGCATAAAGACGGGCACTTGTAATTGCTACAGGAGAAGCATCTGTAAATCTAACTCTAACAGTACAACCACTAGCAGCAAGCTGACCCATGCTTAAGAAATATGTACCAAAACCTTGGTCAAACTGACCAGATGTTACATACTTAATATTTCTCATATGTTGAGCACCACATTGGTCTGTTCCTGGGTCATCATTACCCATATGAGTGCCATCTTGCCAGGTTCCTACTGTAACAGGAACTGTTAAATCAGTATTACTACCAGCAAACACAATGGTATTGGTAGACATGTCAGTCCAAGCTGGGCCTGCACCACCAAAATATTCCCAATAAAAAGTAGCCATATTATTTTAATCTCCTAAAATTTATTTATATGGTAACATCAGGCAAATTTTTATTGCCCAAGTTGTATAACTCATATAAAGTTATTTCATGTTTTGTTTTACATCTGTCACAGAATACAGTTAGTTTGTTTTTTTCTACATCTGGATATTGTAACCAAACAGTAGCTAATAACATTCTACAATCTGGACAAAATATGTACAGCATCTTTTGTTTATAAAACTCGGATGCTTTTCTAGATAATTCTTCCCACCTTTGTACAACACTAACATCCTTGTTCTTATTCCTAATTTTCTTAGATAGCTGTAAATCTTCTGAAATAGTGGAGATGTCTGCTCTTAATTGAGATAACATCTTATTTAATTTTTCTAAAACTAAGACATTGGAATCAGATAAATCATTCCTTTTTTTGTACACGTCCTTTTCTAAATCATCTAATTGTAACATAGCTAAGATTAATGATTCTAGTTGCATCATATCATTAGCTTTCATATCACTAAAATCGTAATCTTTTTCTAGCTCATCTAACCTTTCTTTTATCCTTTGTTTTAATTCTTCCAGAATTTCTTGGTCATCTTCTGCTACTTCCCCATAACGTTCTTCCCAAAATTCTGTAAATTCTTCCTCTGTCATTCCTTTATATTGAGCTAGATTTCTTGTACGTTTTTTACTTGGTATATATAATCTTTGCCTGTCCATTTATAAATCACAACTACTCCATCCACAAGAATAACAAGTCCTACATCTACCATTCCTTGTTATTTCATCACCACATTCTGGACAAACTTCTTTATCTTCAATAGGCTTGGTCAGTTGGGAATAATAACTTGGAAATTTATCACCCTTGTAAGGTTCAAATGATACTCTGTTTATGACATCATCTATTTTTAAGTTTCCATAAAATTCACTTATATCTATATTTTTACTCACATTTTCTCCTAAAATTATAACATAATCTCTCTATTAATGATTATTTTCATTAATTTAATTTGATGATTCATTCCTAAAATATCTAAATAATGTTCTAGATAGTCTTTCGTTTAATAATGACTTATCTCCTGTAGCTATAAAATTTACAAGCCGATTTAAATCCTCTCTTAAAATCGGCACAAATAAAACATCATGTGAATTTTCACATTCCCTTGCTTTTGGTTCGGTTGTATATAATTTTCCACAGTAAAAACATCTAAGTTTGGTTTTCAACCAGCTTCCTCCTCTAAGGGTGCAAACATATCTGCTAAGCAATCAGCACAATAAAAATCTCCTAAGAAATCAAAAGCACCTTTTCTACCACATCCATCACAAATGGCATCTTCATCAAATTCTACATCCCTACTCATATTTAACCCCCATTCCACCAGATAGCTCCCCCTTGACAAGAACATCATAATGGTGTATAATATCATCCAAAAGGTCAAGTTGGATTTGAAATGAAACAATCGCTTCTTTATCATGAATTACCAAAAGCATATCTTTTAAAAATTGTTGTTTGTTCTTTAAAAATTTTTCAAATCTTTCTAAGTTTTCTGTCATTTTAATCTCCTTATTTTCTAATATTATATCACACAACATGAAGATTGTCAAGAGGATTTCAGGATTGAATTGGTTTCTAATCAAACATTAATCAAATACCCTTGACTTTAAAAGAGTTCAGTGGTATAATATTAAAGCCAGTCGCCCGAAGGGACTACTAATAGACATACAATAATAGGTCATAGTAAAGGATTACAAATGGAAATAACTGATAGTTTTAAAGATGTTATAATGGCTATACAAGATAAATCCCTGACTGAGATAGGATTAGATATTGAAACTAGTGGTTTAAATGTATTTAATGATAGGATTTTATTAGTTCAGATAGCTACTGGAAAAGAAGTTTTTACCTTTAATGCTGGAAACACACCTGATAAAATAATTACCTATGTATTAGAACTAATAAGAGCTAGAAATCTATTA
>Ga0315273_10014043_pt1 | contig 10310 bp, 12 predicted proteins | sample YL17G02_0_MG_FD_205753 | JGI IMG/M metagenome (GOLD analysis project Ga0315273, IMG submission 205753) | Sediment microbial communities from Yellowstone Lake, YNP, Wyoming, USA - YL17G02_0 | ecosystem: Environmental > Aquatic > Freshwater > Lake > Sediment | place: USA: Wyoming | collected... | reverse complement strand
GCACTCCCTTTCCCGGCCGCTTGGTTCTATGGCCAAACAGGCGCCGGTTCCTCTCGTGTAATTTATTATCGTTCCATCAGGCTTTTCCTCAATTATATAGTTGCCTGATTGTTTCATCGTCGTCGATACTGATGCCGTTGTCTTTGTGCACCCGGCAACAAGGATTAGGGCGACCACCATTACAATGGCCACCAGAGCTAATGTTTTGGTCTGCATTGTTAATTCCTCTATAGTTTTCATACCCTTCCGGTTGCGGGTGTTGTTGCATCAGTGTGCTTTTTTTGTCCTAAAGACCTTTTGCTTTGCACTTCTGCCCCCGGATTTTGATCACATGTGTTGAGTTCTGTGTAATGGGAGAACCATTGTAAAAATAGAAATCGGAGTGCCGGATTTTTTTCCATAAAAATAAAAAATGCAATTAATATCTTAACAATAAGAATCAAAAAAATTATTCAAGAGTCCAGGAAAGAATAAAATCTGAATGGATTCTCTTACATTAGTCGCTGGAATGTGACTATACCCAGAACAACAAGGCACTAATACTGATCGGAAATAACAGTTTTCGTGAAACCATTCATGAAAAAAATTATTCTCGTTCTCTGCATCCTCTGCTGCCTCATCATCCCGGCAGCAGGCGGTGCTGGCATCTCGGCATCGCTCTCATCCGGCGGGAGCTCCCCGGATACACCCACGGAAAACATCTCGGTCTACCTGTCAGGCGCCCACGCAGCGGTTGACGAACGGGACTGGACCGGTGCCCTTCTCATCACAACCAGAGGCCTTGCATACTACCCGGACAGTGCAGACCTTCTCTGCCTGCAGGGGTATACCTACCGGAAAATGGGGCAGTACGAAAAATCACTTGAGCTCGTGTCAAAAGGAATCCTCTTGAACCCAAAACCGGTCCGGTATGCCAACCGCGGGTACGGGTATCTTGCGCTCGGCAACTATACTGCGGCCCTTGCCGATGCAGAAACCGGGCTCTCGCTGGACAACAGCTACACGACAAACTATGGCGTGAAAGCGCTGGCACTCAGTGGTCTTGGCAGGAATTCCGAAGCACTTGGTACAAGTGAACAGGGCCTCGCCCGTGATCCGGGAAGTGCCCATTACTGGCACGTAGAAGGCCGCATTCTTGCCGCAACCGGGAACTGCACGGGTGCCCGGGAAGCTCTGGAGAAGTCTCTTGCGCTGGATCCCGGTTATTCCCTGCCGTATCCGGGCTTTACCGGTGCCGGTGAGGATCTTTTTGCCCTGAACACCACCTGCACCCCCGCAAAAGCGCAGGCACTCCCGGCTCCCACAAAAGCCGCATTTGGCGGGATTGCAGTGATCGGGATACTCTGTGTATTCCTTGCCGTCGGGATGAGAAAATAACTCCCTATTTTTAAAAATACGACAAAAGAAGTAGCGAGGGATGGATTTGAACCATCGATCTACGGGTTATGAGCCCGTCGGGATATCCTGACTACCCTACCTCGCTTCATGGTCAGGACAATACTATTGTTGGCGACCGCAGATATACTTTACTCACCCCTGACTGCGGGTAACCTGTGCATGTTCGCTACATTCAATAAAGATCATGGGCATATTAAAACCATGGACGATGAACTGAACCGCATCAGGGAAAAGCGGTTGCAGGAGTTGAAGACTAAAATGGCATCCACAGGAAAAGCGGACGTGATCCTTGTTAACCAGGCACATATCGAGGAAATTCTGAATAAGCACCCGGCGCTCGTGATCGATTTCTGGGCAGAGTGGTGCGGTCCCTGCCGGCGGGTGTCTCCTGCCATCGAGGAACTCGCGCAGGAATTTGCAGGAAAAGTCACGTTCGGCAAATGCAACACGGACGAGAACCAGCAGTTTGCCATGGAGATGGATATCTCCGCTATACCAAACATCGTGTTCTTCTCCCACGGCAAGGTAGTCGACCGGGTCATCGGCGCCTACCCGAAAGAGGCGATCCGGCAGAAGGTTATGAGAAATTTTAAGGTCCAGTAACAACCAGTCCCCTTACATCCCCTATGCCCGGTCACCCCCCCGCGCTGGAAAAACACACCCACGAAAAATGCGGGCATGGCGGCTGAGCTCCCGGGAAGACACGGCACCACAACGAAGGTTCGTGTGGAAACTGTTGCGCCGTACACTCCGGGAAAAGTTCGGTACTAACCCCCCATAATCGTAAATAGAGTGGTTATTCTGCGACAAATCGCCCGGTAGCCCCGCAACCCTTTTAAAGAACCGTTTGATAATATTAGCCGGTGCATCCTACTTGGCAACACCAAGCCGCACAATCGACATCGCGATTCCCGGCAGGCCAAAGAAACGGTCTACGGGTATTGTGGGTCTCAACCTCCTCCTCGATGGCGGATATCCTCCCGGGAGCCTCATCATGGTGTACGGCTCGCCGCTTGCCGGTGTCGACCTCGTGGCACTGCAGTTCTGGAAAGTCGAAGGGGAGGAAAGCACGTACCTGATGAATGAAGGGAGCGTGGAAACCGGTATGGTGGATGCAGAAAACCTCCACCCGGAAATGTACCTCCCCCAGATGATCGGCGGCAGGATTGTCGTGGACTCGCTCTCCGGCATGGTCATCAAATACGGGGTTGACAGCGCGTTGAAATTCCTGCGTCTTGCCCGTGAAGAGTTAAAGGTGCGGGGCGGAAACCTGCTGTTTGTGGTCTATACGAATGTCCACACGCCCGTTGACATGACCCGGATCATGCGGGTGGCAGATACCGTGATTGAGCTCCGGACAGAGACCCACCAGAACGAGATCGAGCGGACGCTGACCGTGCACAAGATCAGGGACTCTGCGGCACCCCAGCGGCTGCTCCCGTTCATCATCACAGAGCACGGGATTGAAGCCTCGACCACATCACGGGTCGTTTAAGATTTTTTTTAATTTTTGTTTTTCCCGCGTGTCACAGCGAGAGCCGTACTTCCTTTGCTGCCTCGCACATATTTTTCAGTTTCCAGAACGCCGCTTCACGGGTGCGCATCCGCATGCCGCAGTCCGGATCGATGAGCATGGTGCGGGGACCAAAGACCTCGATACCGCGGAGAATCCGCGCCTTGATCTCCGGTATACTCTCCACTGCATCGGTCGAGGAATCGACACACCCGTACCCGATCATCCTGCCTGCAAGGTCACGGGAACCAAAGAGTTCGAGGTTGTGTGGATTTTTTGAGAATTCAAAGTCCAGCACACCGACATTGAACTTCAGGATATCATCAATCACATCCGCAAGGTTGCCGCAGACGTGCATGCAGGTAGGGATCCGTACCGATGCCGTGATCAGGTCAATTGCCTGCTTTGCGACAGAGAGGTCTGCAACGCCGGTTGAGAGGATCGGCTCATCGATCTGGAGCAGGGTCACGCCGGCTGCCTGGAGGCTTTTTACCTCAACGACGAGGGCAGCGGCGAGATCGAGCGCGAGTTCTTCCTTGTTCCGGTACATCGGTGTTGCGAGATGAAGCCCATGGGCGAGGGTCGTTGGTCCGGTGATAATCCCCTTCACCTTCGGGGCTTTTCCTATCGCATACTTTGTATCACCCGTGGTGATCGGGTGTGATGCCGGCTGAACCTTGCCGATCACCTCCTGCCCCTTGATACCGGCAAGGTGGGAAGAGAATGCCTGGATCATGTCGCCACGCACCTGCCCGTCCGAGATGATATCGATACCGGCGAGGATCTGGTCGGCAACCGCGGTCTCGACCGCGGAATGAAGCGGGTCAAGAAGGCTGCGCAGCCCCCCGCCTTTCACCACCGGGTAGCTCCCGACAACGGTGGTTGCCAGCACCTTATTGATGAAATATCCTTTTACCATATGATAACCCGATGTCCTGACTGTAATCCGGTTGATTTGGACGATAAAAAGAGTATGTGTTTTTCAGGGCACCAGCCGGTGCATGTCACGTGGGAACAGGACTGCCTCACGGACATTCTGGAGCCCGAGCATCGTCATGATCAGCCGGTCAGCCCCAAGCCCCCAGCCGGCATGGGGAGGCATCCCGAACCTGAACGGGCGTAAATAAAACTCGAAACTCTCCGGGTTGAGCCCTTTCTTTTTAATCTGCGATACGAGCAGGTCGTACTGGTGGACCCGCTCTGCACCGCTTGCGAGCTCCATTCGCGGGTGCATGAGATCGAACGCCTTGCAGACCGAGGGATCGGTCTCGTACGGCATCGCGTAATAGGGGCGGATCTCGGTGGGCCAGTCCACGATGAAGTAGTGTCCCCCCATCTCGTCCCCGATTGCATGTTCCGCTGCGGCGCCGATATCATCGCCGTACCTGATCGGATCCGGGATCTTTTTTGCGGCGATCTCGATCGCGTCTGCATAGGGGAGCCGGGCAAACGGGGCTTTCGGCACGATAAAATCCGCAATCTCAAGGTTTGCGAGCTGGTCACTGCACGTGGCATTTACGTACTCGTACGTCTTTACAATCAGGTCCTCAAGGATGCGCATTACCTCAAGGTGGTCAGCGTACGAAACTTCGATGTCGATGGATGTGGCTTCGTTTAAGTGCTTGGTCGTGTTGTGTTCTTCGGCGCGGAAGATGGGTCCGATCTCGTAGACCTTCTCGAATCCTGCCGCCATCATCATCTGTTTGTAGAGCTGCGGGCTCTGGTTCAGGAACGCTTCTTTGTCGAAGTAGGCGATCGGGAAGAGTTCGGTCCCGCCTTCGGTCGCAGCGGCGACGATCTTCGGGGTCGTGATGCTGGTGAACCCTTCCTTGTGCAGGTAATCGTTGATCGCGTGCATCGCCGCACTGCGGATCTGGAAGACTGCGGTGACACGGGGTCTCCGCACATCTAAGAACCGGGCGTCGAGCCTGGTGTCGAGGTCTGCCGGAACCTTCTCCACCACATCGAGCGGGAGCGGCGTCTCTGCAAGACTTATGATCTCGAATGTGTCGGGAACAAGCTCCCTGCCACCGGGGGCTTTCTCCATCGCCTTTACCGTGCCGGCGACCCGGACAACGGACTCGCGGGAGACCGCTTTTGCGGCGGCGAGGATTGCCTCAGATACTTTCTTTTTCGGGATGGTTACCTGTAAGATACCGGTCCGGTCACGTATCAGGAAAAAGGCAAGCCCGCCGAGATCCCGGACCTCGTGGACCCAGCCGCAGACGTCCGCGTACCCGACTGCCGGCGTGACGTTTCGTATTGGTATGCGCATCAAAATCCTATTATCATGGGACGGGGGGGATAAAGGACTTTATGGGAAGGTACCCGCGAAGCCGCCCGATATGACGTCCGCAGTAATCCCACAACCTGTATATAGTGTATGATCGAGAGTACGATAGGAGAAACAGTATGGCGAATAATCCTGTTGATGATGAGTCCGGGGGTTTGAAAGGGGTAAGCACGGGGACGAAGATCCTGGTCGGGATCATCGTTGCGGTTGTGCTTGTCTCACTCATCGCAGTCTTCACGCTGACGATTGCGGTGATGGAGACAGAAACCGGGACGAATTTCCCCTATGTCACATCATACAAAGTGACGATGCCGGATGGTGAACCGGTGACCCTCGGGAATACCCGCATCACTGTGACGACGAACGGCAATGATGCGGTGGCAGATGTCAACGGCATTAAAGCGAAACTCGTTGCGGGGCAGCAATGGGTAATCAACCCTCGTTCAGCACGGATCGCTGCGCTGGGGTTCCCGCTCCTCGATATGGATTTCCAGATCACGCTCACCTATCGCGGGCAGACAGGGAACAACGCGAACTTTGATCTGACCATTAAAACCTCAAAGCAGGTGCCGGAGATCCTCCTCAGGGGTCTCATTCCCGCGAATGTGAATGCGCAGCCGGTATAGAATCCCTCTGTTACTTTTTTCATCACTGCTGTTTACACCCCGCCCGTCACGGCAGATTTACGCGGAAAAGCATGACCGTGCCTGAGGGATAAAAACGTTGTGCTCCCGTCAGAACAACGTCTTCTGCGGGAGTTTTAAGTGCTGTTTTGCAGCGGGAGTAGTCTCCCTGCCCTGCGGGGTGCGTTTCAGAAAACCGATCTGGATCAGGTAGGGTTCGTACACCTCTTCGATCGTCCGCACCTCTTCCCCGACCGAGATCGCGATCGTCTTTGCACCGACCGGCCCGCCGCTGAAATCGTCCGCGATCACGGAAAGGATGCGCCGGTCGATATCGTCAAGCCCGAGTTCGTCTATCTGGAGGAGGGAGAGCCCGTCGCGGGCGATCTCTTCGGTGATCGTCCCGTCACCTTTGACCACCGCAAAGTCCCGCACCCGGCGCAGGAGCCGGTTCCCGATCCGTGGTGTACCCCGGCTCCGGTGTGCGATTACCGCCGCCCCCCCGGGTGTGATCGGGATCTTAAGGATACCGGCACTCCGGGTGACAATCTCGATCAGATCCTCCGGTGAATACAGGTTCAGCCTGACGATGATGCCGAACCGGTCCCTGAACGGGGAACTTAAAAGACCCTGCCGGGTCGTCGCCCCGATCAGCGTAAAATGTTCGAGTGTCAGTTTGATCGATCGGGCACTCGGCCCCTCCCCGATCAACACATCGATGAAGAAGTCCTCCATCGCAGGGTACAGGATCTCCTCGACCACCGGGTTCATGCGGTGGATCTCGTCGATGAAGAGCACGTCGCCGGTCTTTAACGCCGTGACAAGCGCAGCAATATCCCCGGGCTTTTCCAGCACCGGTCCCGTTGTGGTCCTGATTGCAGCGCCCATCTCGTGTGCGATGATATGCGCAAGCGTGGTCTTCCCGAGCCCCGGCGGCCCGGCAAAGAGGATGTGATCGATTGGCTCTTTTCGGCGCTGCGCTGCCTCGATCGCAATCTGCAACGCAGCTTTTACCTGCCCCTGCCCGATGAACGCGTCAAGCCGCGCCGGGCGCAGCGTGATATCCTCCTGTTCATCGGGGAGGGGTTCCGGGGAGATGATCCGCTCGCTCATTACGCTCTTCACCGCTCCCTCAGATTCACGAGCGCTGCCTTGATGAGCACCTGTATGGAGCTTCCGGCATTCCCTGCGACCGCTGACTCCACCGCTTCACGTGCGGCTTTTTCAGCAAACCCGAGCGAGACAAGAGCACTCACCGCATCGCGGACATGCTGGCCGGACCTTCCGGCAGATTCCGGCGGCATCGATTCACGCACTTTCTTCATCTTGTCCCGGAGTTCGAGGATGAGCCGTTTTGCACTCTTTGTCCCGATACCGGATATCCGGGTCAGGCTTTTCTCATCCTCCGACAGTATCGCGAGCACGAAATCCTCAAGCGCAATCTGGGAGAGGATATTTATTGCAGTCTGCGGGCCGATCCCTGAGACCCCGATGAGGATGGCAAACATCTCGCGCTCACCCTGGTGCAAAAATCCGTACAGGCTGATGCCATCCTCACGTACTGCCATGTAGGTGTAGAGTTTCACTTTTCCGGAAACGCGGGCGATCTCCGATGCCGCCGGCTGGGGCACGTTGATCCGGTACCCTATCCCGTTCACCTCCAGGACCACCCAGCGATCACCGGTCATCACCGGCTCGCCGTACAGGTAAGAGATCATTGTACTATCTCATGACATGGATATGACATAAGGCAATCGAAAGACCATCTGCGGCGTCATCCGGCCGCGGCACCGCACCGAGGTGGAGCAACCGGCAGATCATGTCCTGCACCTGCCGTTTGTCTGCCCGCCCGGAGCCGGTGATCGCCTGTTTCACCTGGTTCGGGGTATACTCCTCCACGGGAATCCCCTGCTGTTCAGCGGCAAGAAGAATCACACCCCGCACCTCGCTCACGCTCATCGCAGATGTGACGTTTTTTGTAAAAAAAAGTTTTTCCATCGCGATGCAGTCCGGGGGATATTTCTCGAAGAGTGCACAAATGCCGGTGTAAATGGTGAGCAGCCGCTTCCCGGCAGGCATTGTTGCCGGTGTCCGGATGCACCCGTAACTGACGGGCGACGCAGCGCCTTTCTCCAGCCGTATCACCCCATACCCGAGCCGGGCAAGCCCGGGGTCAATCCCGATAACGATCATGGTTTGCCGCACGTCCTGTTATGCATCAAGGGCATCTTCCTTTCGCTCCCCTGCAGATTCTTTTTCACCTGAGACTGAGAGGTTGCCACACAGGATCCTGCCCCGCAGACTGAAAATATCCTGCCAGCACCATACCTATTGGTGGGATAACTGTCCATAAAATGCTCTGTCCGGATCACTGCACATGCAAAACCCGGAGATAACTTCTATGTATATCCGCGTATAATATGGGGGTAAGGGTGAATGTATGAAAAACCTCCATGAACCAACCTACTCATTCCTGTTCCTTGTGATCGGGCTTATTCTTATCAATACTGTCATCTGCCGCCTCGCAGTCATCCTGTTTCCGGCAGGACAGACCGGTGTTTCTGCGATCTTCTTCCCTGTTGCCATCATGCTCCTCTTCACGCTCTGGTTCGGTGCATACGGTGCAATCTCTTCCTATGTCGGCACCTTTTTCGGTGCAGGGTTGTTATCCGGGATACCATTTGATGTCAGTATCTACTGGGCGTTTGCCAGTCTCTGGCAGGTGCTCATCCCGCTCATCGCGTTCAGGGTATTCAACGCGAATGTCGGTATCGAGAACAGCCGTGACCTCTTCCACCTGATCCTGTTCGGGGTCATCATTAACAACATCGTCGGTGCCGCATGGGGTGCCTACACGCTCGCAGCCGGGCAGGTCATCCCGGCATCACAGTTCATGGCGACATTCTCCGCATGGCTTATCGGCAATATCGTGATCACACTTCTCGTTGTTCCGCTCGCCCTCAGGTACTTCACCCCGAAGGTCCGGAAATCAAAATTATTTGTCCATAACTACTGGGTATAGACTGGACAACCCTCTTTTTTATCCCCCTGCCATTCAATGGTGCACAGCACAGAGGTGCCCGGTAAAAATGCAGAGTTGGATTTTTGATTATTACCCGGTCATCAGGTAAGAAGTGCTCCGGCTCCTGTTTTTACCGGCACTGAAACCTCTGGACGAACCAGATGGCCGGTGGGATCAGCAGGTATGTAAACATGGAGTTTGAGGAGGAGAAAAACGAGAGGATAATGGCGATAGTGGCGATAACAGGGGTAATAAAACTCTTTTTACTCCCGCACCTGACGATCTTCTCGTCAATGGGGGGCTCGACAAGCCGGGGTGCGTGGGTGATATAGTACCAGTGAGCGGCAAAGAGGAGACCGATGGCAAGCAGGTTCGTGTGGAAGAGGATAACGGCAACTAACACATCAGGATAATCCCCGGACACACTTGTCGTAAACGGGACAAGCACGATACAGATCAGGATGAAGATATTGAGCCAGAGTACCCGGGAATCAATGGTATGGAGAAAATGAAAATTCCGGTGGTGGACAGTCCAGAACACCGCTAAGAGGAGAAACGCGATAATAAAGCTTGTAAATTCAGGAACCATTCCTGCGATATAAGGTGGAAGCTCCGCCGCAGCCTCCGGTTTAGGAATCTGGGGGATGGCAAGGCTTATGACAAGGAGCGTCATGGCAAATGCAAATACACTGTCCACCAGTGACTCAAGCCGGTTTTTTGAGATAAAACTCTCTTCTCCCCAAAACCGATTGCTCATACTACCATGTATACCGGGGATTCATGTAAATGTTTCAGAACAGTGTGCCAATGGGGAGGTGCTGTACCGCCGTCCTCCCCCCTCTCATGTCTCCCGGACGGGTTTCGCGTGAATGTCCCCGGAACAAGACAAAGGCATCACGCAGCCGTTTCACACGGATCAAAGAAGAGTCTCATCATCTGCCTGCCATTTCGGGGAGACGACGCAGAGGAACACGAGATCACCGGTACCCGTGTTTATAATATACTGGACTTTTGAGGGCGGGATGAGGATGACCTGGCCGGGCATGACGACAGAAACTTCGCCATCGATATGCATCTCCCCGTGACCTTCAAGGATGTAATAGAGTTCGGTGGAACGGTGCAGCTGGTGGGGGAGCGTGGACTCCCCACACGGAACGTTCGCATGGGCAATGCTGCAGGAGAGTCCCTCGGCACCTGCTACCTTATCGGGATGCAGGAGCTCGCAGAGGATGGACCTGTCCATCACGCGTTCATGGGGACATGTGGCATTGTCACGTATAATCATCGTGTAGCTCACTTCTCATGAGGTTCGGTATACAGGGCAAAGAACCTGTCTTTTGTGCGGGCAAAAAATCTCCCTGCAGAGGCTGTTGCCTAACTAAAAAAAGAGCAATTTCGAGTTAATGAATTTCTCCAAATCGTAAATTCTTTCAGGCAAAGATCAATCAACCTGGTAAATAG
>Ga0315273_10014042_pt1 | contig 10311 bp, 7 predicted proteins | sample YL17G02_0_MG_FD_205753 | JGI IMG/M metagenome (GOLD analysis project Ga0315273, IMG submission 205753) | Sediment microbial communities from Yellowstone Lake, YNP, Wyoming, USA - YL17G02_0 | ecosystem: Environmental > Aquatic > Freshwater > Lake > Sediment | place: USA: Wyoming | collected... | reverse complement strand
CGGGAGACCGTTGCGGCCCAGAGCATTTCGTCGGATCTGCTCAACGACGGGCCCAAGAAGTTCCGCCGCGGCTGGGAGAGGAGCGGCCGTTCCGGAATCGCGCTGGTCGCCAAGAAAGCCGACCTGATGACGGGTGAGCCGACCGAAGAGCCGCAGGTGGCCGTCTTCTACATCGACCGCTGGCTCGCCAAGCCCGAAGAGAAGGCGATGCTGATCGAGATGTACAAGGCGGTTTACGGGTTTGCGGATTCCGCCTGGGCGGCGCCGAGCATCCTCAAGTCAAAGATCGAGGCCGCCTTCGAGAAGCACGAACTGGTGATGCTGCGGCAAAGTCACGGGGGCGCGAGCGGGGGCGGGAGTGGTGGGAAGAGCCCTTCCGATCGCGCCCGGGCCGAGGCCCAGCGCGCCGAGCAGGCCCGGCGCGCCGAGCAGGGAAAGGCGGGCGGGGGGTCCCAGGCGCCCATCGCCAAGAAGCCGGTAAAGACCTGGATCGCGTTCCAACTGGTGGATGAGGACTACGAACCCGTCGCCGGCGAGAGGTACCGATTACAGATCACGGATGGTTCGGTGCGGGAGGGACGGCTGGACTCCGGGGGACAGGTGCGTATCGTCAACCTTGATCCGGGGAATTGCGTCATCAGCTTCCCCGACCTGGATGGCACCGAGTGGCGCCCCGTGTAGGCGGTCGAGAGGCAGCATGGCAACGACCCATATTGTGGAGCAAGGCGAGCGCCTGTCGGACACGTTGTCGCCGCTTGTTCCGGTCCCGGCGGCAGTCATGATCGGCCGAGTAGCCGTAACTTGACTCTCCGCGCCGGAGGCACTATTATTTGGATCGTCGGATGGCAACCAATCACATCGTGAAGCAAGGGGAACATCTGGCACGGATCGCGGCGCAGTACGGCTTCCGGGACTACACCACGATCTGGGGCCACCCGGCCAACGCGGCACTCAAGCAGAAACGGAAGTCGCCGCACGTTCTGCATCCCGGCGATACCGTTATAATTCCGGAAAAAGCAGTGAAAACGGAGACTCGGCCCACGGGAGCGCAACACGTCTTCCGGGTGAAGACGAAGAAGCTGGCTCTGCACATCAAGCTCCAGGACGCCACCGGCAAACCGATCACGAGCGAAGCGTGCGATGTTGCGGCTGAGTCCGACCAGCGAAAGTTGACCACGAACAGCGACGGGCTGGTGAAGCGAAGGATTCCAGCCGACGCGGAAAGCGGGCAATTGCAGGCCGGCGTTTTTCAGGCGCCGATCAGGATTGGCCACCTTGATCCTGTCGATGAGATCTCCGGCCAGGTGGGCCGCCTGAATAATCTCGGCTACCGGGGCGGGCCGCTGGACGGATCCGACAAAGACCGTTTCCTTTCGGCAGTGGAAGAGTTCCAGTGCGACAATGGGCTCAAGGTGGACGGCATTTGCGGTCCGCAAACGCAGGCGAAACTGAAGGAAGTCCATGGCAGTTGACCAGCCCCCATCCCCCCCCGATCCCACCGCCGGCGCCGGCACGGGCGGTATCGCCGCGGCCCATGCGGAAGAGGATACCTCGCCGGTTCTGCTCAGCCCCACCGATGCCTCCGACCACAACACCGTGCGGATGGCGCTGTTCCCGGTCGCCTGCTGGCGAATGGACGATCTCCGGTTTGCCTTCGACTCGTCCTTTCCCAACGCCGGCGCGGCGAAGGAGATGCGCGAGTTGAAGTCGCTCGTGGAAGCGTATCCCGGCGCGCCCATCTCGATTTTTGGCCACGCCGACCCGGTCGGCGCCGACGATTACAACAAGAAGTTGAGCGGCCGGCGGGCGATGGCCGTCTTCGGGTTGCTCACCCGGGACGTGGCGATGTGGGAGACGCTGTATCAGGACACTTCCGATTGGGGGCCCAAGACGGTCGAGGAGATGCTGCTGGCGCTCGGGCAGGATCCCGGTCGCATCGACGGCGAATTGGACGACGAGGCGCGCAAGGCGGTGAAAGAGTTCCAGCAAAAAAACGGACTAGCCGTCGACGGCATCGCCGGACCCCTCACCCGGAAGAAACTGTTCCAGGAGTACATCGACCTGCTCTGCGGACCGGACTTCCGGCTCGACAAGAACAAGGATTTTCTCGCCCAGGGCGCGGATTCCGGCGGCAAGGGCGACTACCAGGGCTGCGGCGAGTTCAACCCCGTGCTGCTGCTCTCCCAATCCGAGATGCAGGAGTTCGAGAAGCCGGAGAATCATCTGCGGCGCAATGCCGAGAACGGGCCGGACCGGCGCGTGGTCATCTTCCTGTTCCGCCCCGGCAGCCGCGTGGACGCGCAGCGCTGGCCGTGCCCGCGGGCCAAGGAGGGCATCGCCGGCTGCAAGAAACGCTTCTGGTCGGACGCCGGCAGACGGCGCGCCGTGGGCGGCGAGCGGCGCGAGTTTGGTAAGACACAGGACACCTTCGCCTGCCGCTTCTACCACCGCATTGCCGGCGATTCCCCCTGCGAGCGGCAGCGCGCGCCCGGCATGGACTGGCTGAGCATCACGCTGCTCGATGTCGAACACAAGCCGCTGCCGCACACTCCGTATCAACTGACGGTCGGCGACCGCGGTTTTCGCACCTACACGGACGGCAAAGGGCGGCTCTCCCAATTGGTTCCTCGCGACAGCAGCCAAGGTACGCTGCGCCTGGGTGGCCAGCAGTTCGACTTGACCATCAAGCCATTGCCGCCGGTCGAGGAACTGCTTGGCGTGCAGATCCGGCTGAAGAACCTGGGCTACGACTGCGGCGCGGCGGACGGCAACTTGAATCCGGAGACCACCGAGGCGCTGCGGCAGTTTCAGGACCTGCACGGACTCACGGTGGATGGGGAGTCGAACAGCGACACTCAGGCGAAGCTGAAGGAAGTATACGGACACTAGGACCGGTGCATGGCGAAGAACGTTGAGATCGTAATGCGCACGCAGGACGGCAGCACCACTAGTGTTCTGAACGATGCGTGGGTGTATTGGAGGACCGGCGGCAACATCGCCGTTCTGCGGACTGATAAAGATGGACGGCTCTATGGTGCCACCGGCAGGACCACGGACTGGGAGAGGGGAACCAATCCGTGGATCTACCCTAGCCGCTTCTGGACTGCCCTGTACACCGAGGTCGATCTTTATTACAGCCGCGGCGCCAAACCGATCCCGGACGCCCGGCTTAACGAGATCGCCGGCCTTTTCCACCATCGCACAATCGGGTTCCCGCTGTTTTGGGCGGAAGTGCCGCCTATTTGCGCCATAGTCGACATCAATCTGTACAACGCCATCGCGCCCGAGCCTGCCGTTTACGTAACCATTCCGGTGGTGAAGCTGAAGTTCACTAAACCCTCGCAGTTAATACTCTGGCCGCTGCTGTGGGAGCTCATTCCCGACGGCACGCACGACGATGGGTCGCCGACCGCCGCCTACTATACGGATGGTCTGAACCAGGGCGCCCCCCTATGGGGCGGGGCGGGGCTCACCGTCACCGACGCAGGCGTGGCCGCCGCTCCAGCCGCCGCGGTGCGGCCCAAGGAGCGCGGCCTGCTGGTCGAGGGATCGATCGACGCCGGCGCCACCGGGGTGAAGCTGCAATTGCTCGACGCCAGCGGCGCGATCATCCAACTGCGGGCCAACGCCACCGCGACCGCAGCCGTCCCACGCGTGGACGGCGCCCTGAGCGCCGCTTCCGGCGGCATGAAACCGTTCAAAGCGGTTCTCTACCTGAACGACGCCAGCGCCGCCTTCGGCCCGGTGCAGATTCAGGCCACCTCGGACGGACTCACGCCGCCGATCACCGAGACGCACGCCGTTCATCTGGCGGGGTTCCAGGTGGGGCTCGTGAACGAACATCCCAACGGTACCGCGCGTGGCACGCCGCCGACGGAGGCCGACGACACGATCGTCGTCGATTTCATGGCGTCGCAACAGCCGACGGAGGCCGCGCTGTCGGCCCAGACCCGCGCCCGGCGCATGGTTCCCTATAAGCTGGAAACCCGGAGTCGGCCGCTGAGCAGCACGGTGGCCACCCAGGTCCTGAAGCCGGAAATGCCGCTCTGGATGGCGGAACTGGAAATCATCGGCATTACCAAGGATCAGTTGCACAATCTGCTGAAGTATCGCAAGCGGCAACTTATCTTGAATCCAGAGTTCATCCAGTTCGATCTCGACTGGGGCCTGACGCTTTCCTGGGACGGGCCGGACGCGCGGGTTAACCATCCGCGCCGCTATTTGTACAGGCAGGAGTTTGATGACAGCCAGAGAGTGACGATCCGGCTGGACAAGAAGGACCTCTTGCAGGATGTGAACGCGCAGGGCAAGGTTGCGAACGCCTTCGAAACGGCGCCCACGGCGATCCCGTTTCCGGTCGCCGGGCGCCGCCTGCCCCAGGTGGCCGTCTCCGGTGTTAAGCGCGCCTGGGGGCGCCAGGCCGGCCGCCCGACCCGTGACACCCTGCTGATCGAATGGCAACCGAAGATCACCGACGCCGGCCGGGAGATCCTGCGGGGCGGCGATGGCCGGCTGGCGCTGACAGAAGTGAAGATCGACAGCGTGGCGATCCCACTGGGCCTGAATTTCTCCAATGCCGGCCCCGTCGATCCACCGGCGGCCCACCCACCCATGCGGTCGCCGCGCTTCCGGGTCATCGGCGTCAACCCGCCGGCGGCCGATGTCCGCACCCTCGCCGACGCGTTGGTGGAGGAGTACTATAACGCGCACAACACCGAGGCGAAGGTCACGCTGCTGTCCCTGGCTTGCTGGCAGGACATGGTGCGGCGCATCCTGCTGCACGAGGCCGGCAAGCATTTCGACACCCGCGCCAAGATGTACCAGTTGCAGGAGGTCTCGACCGACTATTACGGGCTGGAAACGAACATGCCCATCTTCGGTCCGCCACACGGCTACGGCTACGGCCAGCACGACAACCCGAAAGTGACCGATGACGCCTGCTGGAGTTACCTGGAGAACATTCGCGGTTCGATCAAGCTCCTGATGAAAGATAAGGCGCAGGCGGCGCATGACGTGATCAGCGCCCACATTCCGACTCCGGAGGACCAGCGGATTCGGGCTGTGTACCAGCGGCAGATCGTCCGGTCTTATAATGGCGGCACCGAGTTCGTCTGGAGCGGCGGACAGTGGAAGATCCAGCCGTCGCTGGCCCGACAGATACAGAACTCGGCCGGAAACTGGATTCCGAATCCGCGGCTCCGCTACCCCAACCAGGTGCTTGGCACGGGCGTCCAATACTGGACCGGAACCGGAGCGAACGCCTCGGACTTCACCTGGCCGATCACCTTCACCGCCGCGAACTTCGGACCGGAGACGGCCTAGTGCGCGGCACTGCCCTGTTACTCGTCCTGCTTTCGCCGCTGGCGCTGGCCGGCCAGGTGCGGGCGGTGGGGAAACCCATCGCCGGCGAGTACGTCCGCACGCACGACGAGACGGTGACCGGCTGGGCGATGCCCTACGTGGAAGAATATGCCGCGGCGAATCGCATCGACCTGGAGAAGATCCGGAAACAACTGTTTCCCGCCGGCATTCCGGCCGCCGCGGGCCAACGCTACTCCTTGCTCAGCTCCAATGAGCATATCCGGGGAAACTGGACCTTCGTCCGCAGCGGCAGCGTCGTCGTGTACCAACTGCAACAAGTCGAGGTTGGCAAGACAGCCGAGAAGGCCATCCTCGTGCTGTACAACCGCCGTCTGCCGCCTGAGGTTATCGACCATTATCTCCAGGTGGAATGGCGCCTGGCGCTGTTTGACTCCCAATACGTATGCAGCGCGGACCGCCCGTTCACCACGCGCATCCGGCACGACGAAGACGGCCTCTGGGACATGATGTATACCGGCCTGGAGACGGCCGTCGCCGGACCGGTCCTGAAAATTCTCTACGCCCACACCGGCGGCGGCGGCGGCCGGGACCAGGAGTTCACCTTTTGGTTCTCGTTATCCGCGCGTCCGTGGCGGCTGGCACTGGTCAAATCCGCCCAGACCATCGACCTGTATCGGTGAGGCGCGAACGATGCGAGCATCCAGTTTCGGTCCGGCCACTGGCGCAAGAAGCAGGGCCCGCCGTCGCCGGCCTGCACTGTGAAGGATGTGTCTTCGCGGCCATACCAGCAGTCCGGCGCGTCCGGAACTTCGCCGGTGCGTTCCCTCGGCGTGCAGCGCATCGGCTTCCGATCCCGACTACATCCCACCCGCACCTGCATGCAAGGGGCGTCACAAGTTCGGCGGCCGTTCAATCCGCCGTTACGATGACGCATTGGGGTGCCAGCGGCCCTCGACGAGAGTCGGCATGAACTCGGATGACGAAGAGGGATCGAAATACCTGCAGCAAGAAAACTCGACTACGTCTTGACACGGGAGCCGGGTTTTCCTTAATCTGTGGAGGACTCGTATGAGGGGAAACTGGTTTGTGCCGATTTCGGGCGTCCGAGGCCGGACCGCCCGCGTTGTCTTGTGTGTGGCGGCGCTGGCGCTCCCGGTCTGGCTGGTTCTCGTGCGCGGCATGGCAAGCGAGGAAAGCAAGGCGGGTGATTCGTTGTTGTTCCCGATCCAGGTCCGCGGCAGGTTCGGCTACATCGACGCTGGCGGTCGGACGATCATCGAACCCCAGTTCGAGTTTGCTGCGCCATTTTCCGAAGGGCTGGCGGAAGTCAGCGCCGGCGGCCGCGGGGCGTTCATTGACACGAGCGGAAGACGTGTCATCCCGGACCTGCCCGGCCAGGTCAGGGCGTTTGCCGGGGGCCTGGCCCAAGTCCGCATCGGAGATAAGTGGGGATTCCTGAACCGGAAGGGGGAAGTTGCGATCCCCGCCAGGTTCGCTAGCGCGGAGGGCTTTTCCGAGGGGCTGGCGGCCGTCCGCGTGGGCGACGAGTGGGGCTACGTCGACAGCTCCGGAAGAATGGTTGTTGCGCCCGCCTACGAGAACGTGGGGCCCTTTTCGCAAGGGCTTGCCGCCGTGCGGGCGCCGGATTCCGAGGAATTCGGCTTCATCGACCGTAACGGCAAGCCCGTAGTTCCCGCCCGGTTCAGGGAAGCTTCCGATTTCCACTCCGTCCCTGGGGGCGCTCTGGCGGCAGTCTGGATCGGCAAGAAATGGGGCTTCATCGACCGCGCCGGGCAGTTTGTCATCCAGTCGGCGTTCGATGAGGCCGGTGGTTTCTCGGAAGGGCTGGCCGCGGTGCGGACTGGGAGCCGTTGGGACTACGTCGACCCCAAGGGCCGGGTGGCAGTGCGACCGGAATCGAAAAGGCCAGTTGAGAAAGCCCTGGCCTTCTCCTCCGGCTTGGCTCGCGTTGTGATCGGAGGCAAGTTCGGCTACATCGACAGGGCGGGTAAACTCACCATCCCAGCCCAGTTCGACGGCGCCTCGGACTTCCGGGGCAAGATCGCATGGGTGCGCCTCGGTTCGAAGTCGGGATACATCAACATGTCCGGCACTCTCGTTTGGAGAGAGCCTAACTGAACGGCACAACAGCGGCCACGCCACTGGGCCAACGGTCCGGAGATCGTGGCTTTGGGGAGGAGTAGATGATAACCGAGACGACGAGCACGGTGTCCGACTCCAACATAACGCAGAAGATAGCCAGGGTCGTCCAGGCCTGCAAGGACGTCTACCCCACACAGAAGGAAACCTGCAACTTCTTCGTCCGGGACGTATATCTCAAGCTCACCGGTGTCACCCTGACAGGCAATGCCGATACCCTGGTAGATACGTTCAGCGGCGAGAAGTCGGGCTGGAAAAAGACCACCGCGGCCGACTCGGTCGGGCAGGTCAACATCGGCAAGTTCGTGGTGGCGGGCTTGAAGTCGGGTGAGCACAAAAATGCGGCGCACGGTCACGTCGCTGTCGTCGTTCAGGGGACCCTTTATCGCGGGAAATACCCCGTGGTGTGGTGCGGCGGCAGCGAGCGCGGCCGCAGCGAGGGGACCAAGTCGGTAGGAGAGGTGTGGGCTCCCGGCGACCGGGACAACGTCAAGTATTTCGTTTCCACCGAGTACTGACGCGCAGGCCGTCGCCCTGGGGCTGGAAAGGGCTCCCGGGCCCTTGATCGGATGGGCCCCAGAAGCCCCGAACGCCCAGCACGACGAGGGTCGCCGCCTGGCGCGCATTGTTGACGCACGCCCACTCGAGTTCTGGTTGCCACCGCCGGGCGGTCCGCACTCCCACGCCGACAGCCAGCCTCGGCCAAACCACAACGCCTATTCCGCGAGAAGGAAGACCGCTGGCACCGCGATCTCGGCATCTGGCACACCCTACCCTATATGGCCGGAGCGTTAGCTGGCCTGTTGGTTCGAGAATTCGGGCTAGAACCTGTCCCGCCGAAATCGTCCCCCCCCGCCCCCGCCCAGACGTGATAATAATAAGTCTGGCCTATGCCCAACTACACTCGCCGGGAAACTCTCGGAATCATGGCCGGCGCGTCGGCCGGTTTCGGCGCGCCGCGCAAGCAGCCCAACATCCTTTACATCATGGCGGACGATCACGCCGCGCACGCCATCTCGGCCTACGGCAGCCGCATCAACAAGACCCCCAACATCGACCGCCTGGCGCGTGGCGGCATGCGCATGGACAACGTCTTCTGCACCAACTCGATCTGCACGCCCAGCCGCGCCGCCATCCTCACCGGCCAGTACAGCCACCGCAACGGCGTCTACACGCTGGCCGATCAGCTCGACCCGAAACGCAACCACGCCGCCAAGGAGCTGCAAAGCGCCGGCTACCAGACGGCGATGATCGGCAAATGGCACCTGGTGACCGAACCCGCCGGATTCGACTACTGGAACATCCTGCCCGGACAGGGCGTCTACTACGACCCGGTCTTCATCGATCGCACGGGGAAGAAGAAGCATGAAGGCTATTGCACGGACCTGATCGCCGACTTCAGCCTGGACTGGCTCAAGAAGCGCGACCGTTCGAAACCGTTCTTCCTGATGAGCCACCACAAGGCGCCGCACCGGCCGTGGGACCCCGCGCCCAAGTACGCCAAACTCTTCGACGGCCAGACCATCCCTGAGCCGGACAACCTCTACGACCATTACGAAGGCAAGCCCAAGAGCGTCGCCGGCGTCAAGATGCGCGTGGGCGAAGACAGCGTCGAGCGCGACGTCAAGCGGCCGATCCCGACCGACCTCAAGGGCGACGCACTGCGCAAGTGGGCCTATCAGTACTACATCAAGGATTACCTGCGCTGCATCCAGAGCGTGGACGACAACGTCGGCCGCATGCTCGATTATCTGGACCAGGACGGCAGCGCCGGCGACACCATCGTCATCTACACTTCCGACCAGGGCTTCTTCCTCGGCGATCACGGCTGGTACGACAAGCGGTTGATGTACGAAGAGTCGCTGCGCATGCCGTTCCTGGTCCGCTATCCGGGCGCCATCCGGCCGGGCTCGGTGAACGGCGACATCGCGCTGAACGTCGACTTCGCTCCCACGTTTCTGGACTACGCCGGCTCGAAGGCTCCGGCCGAGATGCAGGGCCGCAGCTTCCGCGCGAATCTCGAGGGCCGGACGCCGAAGAACTGGCGGCAGTCGATGTACTACCGCTACTGGATGCACAATTCCAACGACCACCACGTGCCGGGGCACTACGGCGTCCGCACCAAGGACTGGAAGCTGATCTATTACTACGGCAAGCCGCTGGGCATGAAGGGCGCGCAGGAACCGGCCACCGAGCCCGACTGGGAACTGTTCGACATGCAGAAGGACCCGCGCGAGATGAAGAACCTCTATCGCGACCCGGCGCACGCGGGCACGGTGAAGAAGCTCCAGGCCGAGCTCGACCGCTTGCAGAAGGAAACCGGCGACCAGCCGGCGTAGCGGGTGAGGATTCGCGTCCTCCAACACGCGGCGTTCCGGCAGCCGCAGCGCGGCCCTGCTCCGGCGATGAACCGCCGCCGGTGGACGAATTCGACTTGCTATTGGTGATGGGCGGGCGGATGGGCGTCCACGACCAGGCGCGCTACATCTGGTCGAAGGCGACTGCACGCCGAACCTGGCCTTCGAGTGCGGCATCTGGCGGCGCTGCCCGGCGGCTTGGTAGACTAGGGAAAGTCGCAGCCCGCCGAACCCGGAGAGATGGCCGAGCGGTTGAAGGCGCACGCTTGGAAAGCGTGTATAGGGGAAACTCTATCGAGGGTTCGAATCCCTCTCTCTCCGCCAGAGTCCACTATGGACTCAGCCCGCTCGTTCGGCCCCGTCTCCGGTCAACACCTCTTACGGTAAAATAAGAAGAGCGGTAAGAGGTAAGAAAGAATGCCAACTTCCACCATGAGTTCCAGGGGCCAGACGGTGATTCCCAAGGCGATCC
>Ga0315273_10014040_pt1 | contig 10312 bp, 11 predicted proteins | sample YL17G02_0_MG_FD_205753 | JGI IMG/M metagenome (GOLD analysis project Ga0315273, IMG submission 205753) | Sediment microbial communities from Yellowstone Lake, YNP, Wyoming, USA - YL17G02_0 | ecosystem: Environmental > Aquatic > Freshwater > Lake > Sediment | place: USA: Wyoming | collected... | reverse complement strand
CCGCGAGCGTGACGAGGACGACGAGGAGCTGCAGGGCTGCGTTCAGTCGGGGACTCCCGGGAAGGCCGGCCGGGACGGCGCCGTGACCGCGGCAGTATAGCCGACCCGCGGGGGAGGCGCCCGCGAGCGTGTGCTAACGTCAGTCCGTGATGATGCGACCGCCCACGCGGCTTCCGGACCCATCATGAAGCGGCCATCCGCCCGCGGCGTCCTCGACGACCTGGCGCTGGCGCGGCTCTGCCTCGGCGCCGAGATCGCCTCGATGTGCGAGCGCACGGCGGGCGCTCCGGCCGCGCTGGTCGCGGAGCTGGGGCTGCGCTGCGAGCCCGTGGACGGCGGCACGGCCTTCATCGCCGCACGGTTCCCGCATGCGACGGTGAACCGCGTCACCGGCTTCGGTCTCGACCGGCCACTCGACCAGGCGGCCCTCGATCGCGCCCTCGCGCTCTACCCGCACCGGGTCTTCTCGATCCAGCCGAGCCCCATGGCGCGTCCTCCGGAGCTGGCCGGCTGGCTCGCCGCGCGCGGCTTCGCGGTGGGCTTCCACTGGCTCATCTGGGCACGGGCGGCAGAGGCCCCGCCGGCCGAGTCGGCAACGGGCCTCGAGTTGCGGCGGCTGGGTCCGGAGCATGCGGAGGAGTTCGCGGCGCTGGTGTGCACCGCCTACGCGATCCCCGCGCGGCTCGCCCCCCTGCACGCGGCCGGCGTGGGGCGGCCGCGCTGGCATCACTGGGGCGCCTTCGACGGCGACCGGCTCGTCTCGGCGGGCATCCTCTACGTGCACGGCGAGGTCGGCCGGCTCTTCACGGCCGGCACGCTGCCCACGCACCGCGGGCGGGGCGCGCAGGGCGCGCTGCTCGTGCGGCGGATGCGCGAGGCGTGCGCGCTCGGCTGCCGCTGGGTCACGGCGGAGACCGCCGACGATCTGCCGGACAAGCCCAACCCGTCGGTCCACAACCTGGACCGCCTCGGGTTCCGGCTGCTGCACCGCCGCCCGGCGTGGATGCCGCGCGAGCCGGGCGCGCGCTAGCTAGACCCCCGACGGCGCGACCCTGCGCCCCGGGATGCCCGCCGGGCCCCCGGGAGCGCGGCTACCTCCCCCGGAACTCCGGCTTGCGCTTGCCGAGATAGGCGCCCAGGCCTTCCTTCGCGTCCTCGCTCTGGAACAGCAACTGCTCCAGCTCGCGCTCGAGCGCCTGCGCGGCCTCGGCGGGCAGCTCGTTTCCGGTCTGCACCGCCCGCTTGATGTGGCCCACGGCCTTCGCCGCCCGGTGCGGCGGACCGAAGCTCCGGGCGTGGTGAAGGACCTTCTCCATGAAGTCCTCGGCGCTCGCCGCTTCCCAGACGTCGTTCACCAGGCCGAGCCGCTGCGCCTCCTCGAAGGTCATCAACTCGCCGGTCGCCATCAGCTCGATGGCCCGGCTGGGGTTGACGAGCCGCGCCAGGCGTTTCGTGCCGCCGATGCCCGGCATCAGCCCGAGCTTCACCTCGGGCAGGCCGATCCTCCCGGCGCCCTTGCGCGCGATGCGCAGGTCCGCGGCGAGCGCGATCTCCATCCCGCCCCCCACGGCGTGCCCGTTGAGCGCCGCGATCACCAGCTTGGGCGTGTGCTCGAGGCGGTCCAGGGTCTCGCCGGCGTGCAGCAGGAAGGCGTAGCGGAAGCCCGGCGCCACCGCGTGGAGCATGCGGATGTCCCCGCCCGCGCAGAACACCTTCTCCCCCGCCCCGCACAGCACGATGGCGTGGACCTCGTCGTCGAAGCGCGCCCGGAGGATCGCCTCGTCCAGCTCGTGCATCATCTCGAAGGTGAAGCAGTTCATGGGCGGATTGCACAGCTCGATCACCGCCACGCCTTCCTTGGCGCGGTAGTCCACGAGCCGCGACCTGCTGGTCTCCATGGCGGGGTCTCCGATGGTGGGATGCGGCGCAGCCGACGACTCGCGAGCATCCCCAACGCCGGCGGCAGGCGTCAAGCACGCCGTCCGGGCGCGCTCGCTGCCCGGTGGAGGGACGTCCCACCCCCGAAAAGCCCGCTTGCGCTCCGCCGCCGCCCCTGTTATCGTCAATCTACGATGAACGATTGGAGGTGCCCATGAGCCCGGCGAAGTCTCCCCGCGCGAACCCGCCGCACACCGCGACCGACGTGGAACTGGCGCGGCTCGCCCGCGCGCTGGCGCACCCGGCCCGCGTGCGCATCGTGCGGCTGCTGGCCCGGCGCGGCGAGTGCGTGTGCGGGCAGATCGTGCTCGATCTGCCGCTGGCGCAGGCCACGGTCTCGCAGCACCTCAAGGTGCTCAAGGAGGCCGGGATCATCCGCGGCCAGGTGGATGGACCGCGGATCTGCTACTGCCTCGATCCGAAGGTGCTGAAGCGCGTGAAGGAACTCATCGGGGGGCTCTGAGCCCGCGCGGGAGCGCCGGCCCGGAGAGCCCCTCGGAACCTGGAGGAGTGTGCGATGAGCGAGAGCGGAGACATCCGCACGGTGGTGCGGGAGAAATACGGCGAGATCGCCGAGGGCAAGCGCAGCGGCTGCGGCTGCTCCTCCGATTGCTGCGGTGACGTGCTGCTCACGCTCGGCTACACCGAGGAACAGAAGGCCGCCATCCCGGCGGGCGCCGATCTCGGCCTGGGGTGCGGCAACCCGCTCGCGCACGCGGCCCTCGAGCCCGGCGAGACCGTGCTCGATCTCGGCTCGGGGGCGGGCGTGGACTGCTTCCTCGCCGCGCGCGAGACGGGGCCGGCCGGCCGCGTCATCGGCGTGGACATGACGCCCTCGATGATCGAGAAGGCACGCGCCAACGCCGCGAAGGCCGGCACCGTGAACGTCGAGTTCCGCCTCGGCGAGATCGAGCACCTGCCGGTGGCCGACGCGAGCGTGGACTGCATCATCTCGAACTGCGTCGTGAACCTCTCCCCCGACAAGCCGCAGGTCTTCCGCGAGGCGCACCGCGCGCTGAAGCCCGGCGGACGGATGCTGCTGAGCGACCTCGTGCTCACGCGGCCGCTCTCCGGCGAGCTGCAGCAGAACGTCGCGCTCTACGTGGGCTGCATCGCCGGCGCCGCGATGAAGGACGACTACCTGGACATGATCCGCCGGGCCGGCTTCGCCGAGGTCACCGTGGTCGAGGAACGCGGCTACACCGTGGGCCTGGACGCGCTGCCCGCGGGCAGCCCCGAGCGCGAGGCGTTCGCCTCGGTGGTGTCGGTGAAGGTGAGGGCGAAGAGAGCGTCCTGAGCCGTCGCGCATCGAGCGCCGCCGGTGCCGGCCCGTGGCGGCCGCCGGGTGGCCTCAGCCCGCCTCGGAGGAGGTCTCCTACCCCTCCAGCGCCGGGTCCACCACCACGTCCGCCCGGATGATGCCCAGACGCCGCATGAGCCGGATGTAGTTCGCGCGCGAGCAGCCCTCCAGCCGCGAGGCGCAGCTCACGTTGCGCGCCATGCGAAGCTGACGCAGCACGCAGTCGCGCTGCCCCTCGTCCTTCGCGGACTGCGAAGGCCGCCAGACCGGCTGCTTGTCCTGCGGCAGGTCCTCGGCCTCGATCACCGTCCGCCTCCCCGCGCGTTGCAGGGCACGCACCAGCACCGCGGCGAGCTCGACGATGTTCCCGTACCAATCGCGACCGAGCAGCTCCTCGATCGCGCGGGGGGAGAGCCGGCACAGCGGCTCGCCGCTCTGGTGCGCGCTCTCGGCCAGGCAGCACGCCGCCAGCAGCGGCAGGTCCTGCGGACGCTCCCGCAGCGCGGGCACCCGCAGGATGGGCACCGGCGAGCCGGGTCCAGCGACCCCGGGCGAGCCACGCGCCTTCCACTCGCGGCGCCACTGCCGCAGCGTGATCCCGGAACGCGTCACGCCCGCGCCTGGCTCGCCGTAGACGTAGACGGGCGTGTCCTGCTCGGCGGCCCCACGCAACGCGCGCAGGAATTCGCGGGACATCGGAGCCCGGACCGTCCAGACTTCCGTGAGGATCGGCGGGAGATCCGGCGGGATCTCCAGCGAGGGCGGCTCGAGCAGGGCCTCGAGCGCACGCTCGAGGAGGCCGACGAAGTCCGGCTCGGCCGGGTCGGTCGTGAAGTGCGAGTGCACGATCCGCTGCGCGTCGCGCCGGAAGCTCGGCGAGCGGACCTCGCTGTAGATGAGCCGGAAGGTGCGCGGCCGGGTCTCGCGCACGATCTGAAGCACCTCGAGGCCGCTGCCCTCCGCGACCATGCCGTACTTCGCGACCACCGCCCCCCAGTGACCCTGGCGGAGGACCGCCATCACTTCCTCGATCGTGGAGACGTGTCGGCACTCGAAGCGCTTCGAGAACGCGCGGGCCAACGTCTGCCCGCGCTCGACGTTATCCTCGACCAGGAGTACGCGGGGTTTCATGGGCGACCCGCTCGCTGCGAGGACACGGTGAGAGCGTCGGCCGCTCGCCACGGACTTGGCGCGGCCGGGCACTCGAAAGCGGAAAGGACGCGAAATAGCAGTGGAGGCTGGCAGACGCATGAGCCAAGGCCCAGCCCGGGGGAGATCCGGGAGCCGCGCACGGAGAAGAACCACCGGAGGCCCAGGAGGGGCCCACCCGACCAACCGGGGTGCAATACCACGGGCGGAATTATATCCCGAGCAACAGGTTAGGCGCCAGCGTCTCGAAGATGAGACATGTTTGCGCAACCTCGTATGCTGGAGAATCCCGGTTCAGGGATGGAGTTCCCCCAGGCTTCAGGTGCGGCCTGCGGATCTTGGCCCTGTACCCCGCGGGACCACCGAAACCATCACGCTCGGGGGACGGATGGCCGAGGTGCCCGCGGGGCTTCTCTTTTCCCCCGGCGGGCATGCGCGACTCCCGCGCTCTGGGCCCCAGGCGGTCGCCCACTCCACAACCCGCAGGCGCGGCGACCCCAGACGCTAGCTCTTGCCCCGCCCCCCGCGCTTCGCGACCGTCCGGCCCCGGCCCGCCGATCCATGCTTCACCGGCCGGCTCTTGCTCGCATCCGCCCGTGCGCTGCGCTGACGCAAGGCCGAGGCGCGTTCGGCCTTCTTGAGCCGCCCGATCCCGGGCTTGACCTTGGTCTTCTTCTCGTCGGCCGTGCGCTTGGGCTTGAGCCTGGCGTGGTCCGGTCCCGCGCCGCGCTCCGACGACACCGCGCGCGTGGTGGCCGAGAGCGGCTTCTTCGCCGTCTTCTTCGCGCCGTGGTACTCGGGCCGGACGGCCAGCCGGCTGATCGCCTTCGAGCCCTTCTTCACGGGTTTGCGCATGGCCACCTGGTGGGTGGGCACATCCTGGTCGTAGGGCTCCGCCAGCTCCTCCTCGAACGTCTCCGGCGGCGCCGTCTCGCGGAACACGACCACGTTGCCGTCCGGGTCGAGCACCTCGGCGAAGAGGCCGAAGTCCTGCTCGGTCGGCGCGGTCGCGAAGGCGACATCACGGCCGCCGACCTCCTCGACCCAGGCCTCGAGGTCCAGGGTCTCGAGGCAGAAGGCGATCCGCTGTCCGGCGTGCAGCGGGTGGTTGAGCCCCGCTGGACGCTTGTGGACCGCGAGGCGCACGTCGCCCGCCTCGAACTCCACCCAGTGCGGGCTCACGTACGAGGTGGCGAGCCCGAGCCGGTCGCGGTAGAAGGCCACCGCCTGATCGAGGTCCTGCACGTTGACGACGACCGTGCCGATGACGGGACCCGAGTCGCTCGGGCGGTCTCCGCCAGCGCGCAGCGCGACCAGGTTCCCCTCGGGGTCGCGGAACTGCACCGTCATCCCGTAGGGCTGGTCCTGGATCCCGCCCGCCGGGTGGAGACCCCAGGTCCGGAAGCGCTCCACCTCGGCCTTCACATCGGGGCTGTCGAAGGTGAGCTCGATCTCGCGCCGGTGCATGACCCCGAGGGGGTGCAGCGCCAGCGTCACGCCGGCCGTGCGGTAGGCGGTCCAGTTGGGACCCGCGTAGACCGGATAGAGCCCGATGCCTTCTTCGTAGAACTTCCGCGCAGCTTCCATATCGGACGTGAAGAGGATGGTCTGGACCAGGCGTCTCATGGTGTCCTCGGTTGCGGTGGGGCCTCGGCGCGAGCCAGCTTGATGACCTCGGCGTGATGGTGGTCGTGCTCGGAGAGGGCGGCGAGAAGCTCTCCGAGCGGATGCTCATGGGTCCACGATGCGGCCGGCTCTTCGAGCAGACTCTCGATCGCTTCCAGCAGGCGCGCGCGGCCCGCGTGCAGCCGCCTCGCCGCCTCGTCCCACGACAGGTGGCGCAGCGGCTCGAGCAGCGCCTGGTTGAGGCGGGCCAGCTCTCCGGGACCGTGATCCAGCCAGGCGGGCCGTGCGCCGCGGCCGGCGGGCTCGAGCGCGCGCTCCCACTCGAGATCCCACGCGTGCAGGTGGAGCACGGTCTCGCGGAGGGTCCACTTCCCCGCGCCCACGGGCCATTCGGCGGACGCCGCCGAGAGGCCCTGCATGGCCGCGAGCACACGCGCCCAGGCGCGTACCAGCTCGAAGAGCAGGAGCTGCTTCGGCGAGGCGCCTCCGCGTTGCGGAAACGCGGGTGGCGGCGCAGCGGCGGGCGCGGGCTTGCGCTTCGCGCGGGGCGCCGGCCGGCGCACCAGCTTCAGTCCCGGCGCCGGCTTCTTCGCGAGGCTCATGTCTCGTCGCTGTCGCGCATGTCGCAGCCCATCCGTCCCACACCCGCCGCCGCGCCGGTCCGCGCGGTCACGCGCCGAGTCAGCCCCGACTTCCCTTCAGAGGGCGCCCGTTCGTGAAGCGCCAGGCCGCCGGCAGCACGAGCGCGGCCGCCACGGCCTTGATGACGTCACCCGGCAGGAAGGGCAGCAGGCCCGCGGCCAGCAACCGGTCCGCCGGCAGGAAGTGCGAAAGCACCGCCAGCCCGGAGACGAGGATCACCGCGCTGCCGAGCAGCATCGAGGCCAGCATCGTGCCGAAGCGCCGGTCCCAGCCGTGCTCGGCGCACATGCCGGTGACGGCCGCCGCCAACGGGAAGGCGACCAGGAAGCCGCCCGTCGGTCCCGCGAGCACGAGCGGTCCACCCAGACCGCCCGCGAAGAACGGCAGGCCCATCGCCCCCTCGATCAGGTAGAGCGCCTGCGCCAGCACGGCGCGCCGCACACCCAGCGCGGCGCCCGTGAGCAGCACTGCGAAGGTCTGCCCCGTGAGCGGCACCGGCGACCAGGGCAGCGGGACGGCGATGCGGGCGGCCGCGGCCGTGATGAGGCTTGCTCCGACGATGAGGAGGACATCGCGCAGGACGCCGGCGCGGGGCAGGGCCGCGTCGGCGAGGGTCAGCGTGCGGACGGAGGACATGGGCACCTCGGATGAGTGGGGCGGCGGCCGGGTGGCGCCGGGCGCGGGGGTCACCCGCCCACGTCAGCCCCGCGGCGACGTCGAACCGAAGCGAAGCCGTTGCAAGACCGCGCGAACCTAGCACGGTCTCCGGAGGCGGGCAATAGTCACGAGAGGCGGGTCAGGAGAACATCACGGGAACCTGACGAGCGCGCGGAACGCGGGCGAAACCCCCTACCCCTCGAACAGCGTCGGCTGCGGGCGGCGGTCGTCGAGGACGTGCTGCCAGAAGTCGCGCTCGCGCGCGACCAGCCTGCGGATGTAGCCCGCATCGGGCGCGACCTCGACCAGCGTCCCCTCGCCGTCCCGATAGGACCAGTAGTGGCAGACCCGTGCCCCCGAGACCGCGAGCAGGTGCTGCAACTGTGGGACGTACTTCCCGGGGATCTCGCCGCGCACCGCCACGCCGTGGTCCGCCGCGCCCGGGCACTTGACCTCGAGCACGACGCTGCCGTCCGCATTGATCCCGTCGAGGCTGCCGCGCATCCAGCGGTGCGCGCCGTGTTCGAGGCACGCGGGCTCGACGCGCACGCGCGTCGCACGGATGTACAGAGCGCGCGCCTCGGGCTCGAGCCTCTGCCCACGCCGCATGGCGTGGTTCGAGAAGCCGCCGCGCCGCCGGCCGGTCTTGTCGAGCCACAGGGTCTCGAGGTCCATCCACGGGGACACGCCCATGACGGCGGGCGCGTCGGAGGCGCCGATGCCGCCACGCCGCCAGGCGAGCCAGGCGGCACTGCCCTGCTGGAACTCCCTGCGAAGCGGCATCCACTCTCCTTCGTGCCCCGGACGCACCGATGCCGTGCGCCCTGATTCGAGATCGCCGGCCGCATGATAGGAAGCGCGGGGCCGAAGTCCAGGACGGAGCGACCGCGGCGACGACCGGGGCAGCCCGCACCCCCCAAGGTAGCCCTTTCCGGTCCGCGGGGTCGCGTGTTCTAATCGGGGAACGTCAACCCCCAAGGAGGCCGTCATGAAGTCCCCCCCGCTCTCCGCTCTCGCACTCCTGCTCTTCCTGCCCGCCGCCGCTCCCGCCCAGACCGCGAGCCAGGCCTGCATGGACTGCCACGGCAGGATCACGCCGGGCATCGTCGCCGACTGGAAGGCCAGCAGGCACAACGAGGCCGGTGTCGAGTGCGCCACCTGCCACGGCAGCGCGCACACCACCGCCACGGACGCGGCGAAGGCGCTGATCCCCACGCCCGAGACCTGCGCGCCGTGCCACCAGGATCGCGTGGACCAGTTCAAGAAGGGCAAGCACGCGGCAGCCTGGGCTGCGATCGAGGCGATGCCCACGATCCACTGGCAGCCGATGGCCATGGCCGAGGGCATGAAGGGCTGCGGCGGCTGCCACAAGCTCGGCCTCAAGAGCGCGGACGACGCGAAGAAACTGGCGCAGGAGGGCCGCGGATTCGGCATGGCGTCCTGTGACGCCTGCCACACGCGCCACACGTTCTCGATCGCCGAGGCGCGCTCGCCGCAGGCCTGCCAGACCTGCCACATGGGTTTCGACCACCCGCAGTGGGAGATGTACTCGTCGTCCAAGCACGGCGTGCGTTACGCGCTCAAGCAGCTGGGCGTGCTGCCGGCGAGCGCGGCCGCACCCACCTGCCAGACCTGCCACATGCAGAACGGCGACCACGAGGTGCGCACGGCGTGGGGCTTCCTGGCGGTGCGGCTGCCCATGCCCGAGGACCCGCAGTGGACCGCCGACCGCGTCGCCATCCTGCAGGCGCTGGGCGTGCTCGACCCGGCCGGCAAGCCCACGGCACGGCTCGACGTGGTGCGAGCCGCCGATGTCGCGCGGCTCGACCAGGCCTCGTGGCAGAAGGAACGCGACAAGATGCTCGCCACCTGCGGCGGCTGCCACTCGGCCACGTACGCGAGGGAGCAGCTCGCCAAGAGCGACGACATGATCCGCCAGGCCGACCACCTGATGGCGCAGGGCATCCGGACCGTGGCCGCGCTCTACCAGGACGGCGTCCTGCCCAGGCCGACGACCTACGCCGCCGCGTTCCCCGACCTGCTCACCTTCCACGACGCGCCCACGGTGATCGAGCAGAGGCTGTTCGTGATGTTCCTCGAGCATCGCATGCGCGCCTTCCAGGGCTCGTTCCACGCCAGCGACGACTACGCGATGTGGTACGGCTGGAGCGAGATGCAGCGCGACCTGACCGAGATCAGGGAGCTGGCGGCCGACCTGCGCCGCGCGCGCGGGAAGGCGGCGCCGGCCAAGGCGGGAGTGGTACCCGCGAAGCAGCCCGCGCCGGCGACGAAGAAGCCGTAATCGCCGGCTCCGGCTTGCCGGCATGCGAGGCCCGGGCGCATGCTCGGGCCTCGCCCGCTGGAGGGGGAGACCGATGCTCACCGCCGAGGACGTGAAGCGCCTGCTCGCGCTCGAGCCGCTGGAGCCCGAGGGCGGCTGCTTCGCCGAGACCTACCGCTCCCGCGAATCGCTCCCGCCCGGCACGCTGCCCGGGCACGCGTCGCCGCGCTCCCTCGCGACCGCGATCTACTACCTGCTCGACCCCGGCACGTGCTCCGCGCTGCACCGCCTGCGCTCGGACGAGGTCTTCCACTTCTACCTGGGCGACCCGGTGGAGATGCTCCAGCTCGGCCCCGGCACGGACGGGCGCGTCCTGCGGCTGGGCGGAGACCTGGTCGCCGGAGAGCGCCCGCAGGCCGTGGTGCCCGCGGGCGCGTGGCAGGGCTCGCGGCTCGTGGCGGGCGGGCGCTGGGCCCTGCTCGGCACCACCGTGGCGCCCGGCTTCTCCGCCGCCGACTTCGAGCTCGGCCGCCGCGCGGACCTGGTCGCGCGCTGGCCGGCGCACCGCGCCCTCATCGAGGCGCTGACGCGCAGCTAGGGCCGGGCCGCCCGCCCCGCTAGGACTTCTGGACCAGTCCCTCGCGGATCGCGAACTGGGTCAGCAGCGCGACCGACTTGAGGTTCAGCTTGCGCATCAGGTTCGCGCGGTGCGTCTCGAC
>Ga0315273_10014039_pt1 | contig 10312 bp, 10 predicted proteins | sample YL17G02_0_MG_FD_205753 | JGI IMG/M metagenome (GOLD analysis project Ga0315273, IMG submission 205753) | Sediment microbial communities from Yellowstone Lake, YNP, Wyoming, USA - YL17G02_0 | ecosystem: Environmental > Aquatic > Freshwater > Lake > Sediment | place: USA: Wyoming | collected... | reverse complement strand
CGGCCCAGACTGGCAGGTCTGGCGCCGCGACAATGAGAAGACTCTTGCAGTGATTGGCCGCGTCCTGATCGCTCGAACTGCCCGGATGGATGTTCACGCACTCGGCGGCATCTCGTTTACCCGTATATTGCGGGAGACGACCTTCTCTGGTTTCAATCCGACGACGCAGGAAGTCTATCACTCGGATACAAAAGACGTGGAAAGCGTTCCAGGCCTTCTGCTTGGCGCTGACGCCCCTTTCCGCATTCACCGGCACCTTGCGCTCGTGCCACGGGCTCGCGTGTTCGTAACTACCCGCCAAGTCATCGGCGTGTGGCCTTCACCGCGTGGGCGATCCGTGCAACTGTTCATCGGCGTCGGTCTGCGCTGGCTCAGCTGACTGTTATCGAGTCGGCCCGAAGTTCGGCAGTTGGCCGGCGCCCGGGTCACGCCCGATCGCTACGTCCTCGACCGGGTGGTGTACGTGAAGGCGCGCGGGATGAAAGCCCCGTGGTGCCTCGCCGTTCGCGGGGAGGCGCTGACCGGCGCCACAGCGGTGAAGCCCTACGGCCGGCGATTTACCATCGAGGAGACCTTCCGTGACACGAAAGACGCGCGATACGGTCTGGGGTTGTCGGCGACGCATGTGCGCGACGTCGGGCGGCCCGACCGCCTGCTCCTGATTTGCGCGATGGCGATGACCTTGTTCACGGTGCTGGGCGCCGCCGGTGAAACCCTCGGCATGGACCGCATGCTCAAGGCCAACACCGTCAAGGAACGCACGCATTCGCTGTTCCGTCAAGGGTGTCACGAGTATGCGTCGATTCCGGCTATGAAGCAGGAACTGCTCGACCCGCTCGTTCAGCGATTCGGCGAACACGTACTCCGGCAACCCGTCTATGTGCATGCAGTCGGCCTCAAATAAAGGGATGCCTCAGGGCCCGGAGCGCAGAGCGTCCGGCCCCCGCAGGCACATCTTCGTTCCGCACCCGAATGCGACGGGCTACGACGCCATCGTCGACAACTGCCTGACGGGGCTACGTCAGAGCGGGATGGACAAGGTGCCGGACATCGCACCCTTGTTGGACGACCCATCCATGGTCGTGTCGTCAATCCGACGTGTGCAATCCCTGAGCGACGGCCCCGACTATCATCTGCTTGTGTTCAGTGACCGGGGAGGACGCCACTATGCCGTTGCGGCGGTCAGCGATGTGGGGTGGCTGCTCGAGGCGGCGAAACTGCCGGAAGGCGGCGGCATTCCGGATGAAGCCGAATTGCTGGCGGTGGCGGCCAGACACGGAAAAACTGGAGCAAACAGTGTGCGGTGGCTTATGATCCCGGCAGGCGCGGCGGGATCTACCGATTTTCTTTCGCCGATGGCGGCGATGGACACCGACGAAGGCAGAACCGTGTTCGTGAACCTGCGCCGAGAGGCGTTCGAACGGGATGCGAACGGCGAGATCCGCGTGAATGCAACGGAGAGCCCCTTCAGACTGCGACGACTGAAGGGCGAGTGGTTGTGCCCGCCCGGGCGGCGGCCGTAGGTCGAGCGCCACGACTGGGGCACACCATGTGGTCGAGGAACCGCACCGGCTCCCACATGATGTGCAGGGGCTGACCTGGATGTTGCCGAAACAGGCGGCGTCGGGGGTGGTGGGGTTCGTGCAAGGCGGGAGCGTCGTCCACTGCGCGATGTGACGGGGGGGCAGACACCGGACTTCGTTCAGGAAGGCCTCTCTGCGCGCGGACTGTCTGTCTCGTGATGGTCGTTCACGAGGCTGAAGCGCCATGGGGGTGGCGTTCTCCGGTAGGGGGCGCGCGTGCCCGCCCCGTTCCCTGCCGCTGCGAGCGGCTCACGACTCGAAGCTCCCGGCTCCGTCCGGGGGCGCCCACTGTTGGCCGGAGGGGATGATGGGACGGCTGAGGAGCGTGCACAGGCTGTGTGATGGCGTGTGGCGTGTCAGTGCAGTGGCCCTGGTGATTGTGTGTTGGTCGGCTGTGGTAAGCGCCCAGCCGCCGGGCGTGCCGAGCCCGGGTCCGGAGCCGAGAATCTACTTGGGAGGCGCGGTCGCGTTGACGACGACCAAGGGGGATCAGCGCGTGTTCCCGCTCCAGAGCGACTTGAGCTCCGTCTGGTCGTTCGAAGCGGGTGTCAGAGTTGTGTCGCGACTCAGTGCGGGGATCGAGGGATGGCCTCTTCGATCGGTCTCCGCTCCAGCCATGGGCACGTTATGGCAGGGGTGGCGTCGCGAGAGTGAAATGACTCTCGCGGTAGTTAGTCGCGTCGCGATCGCTCGAACGGCCCGCGTGGATATCCACGCCCTTGGCGGTGTGTCGCTGACGCGTATGTCGCGGGAGACGTACTCCTCTGGTGTCGACCCGATGACGCATGAGGTCTATCAAGGGAGGGGGGGGGGGAATGTGGAGATCGTTCCCGGCCTTCTCCTTGGCGCAGACACGCCGCTACACATCGGCCGGCACCTTGCGGTGGTGCCGCGCGCTCGCGTATTCGTCACCACGCGGCAGGTCATGGGTGTGTTCTCGCCGCCGCGAGGGCTATCATTGCAACTGTTCATCGGCGTCGGTCTGCGCTGGCTCAGCTGACGTCTATCGAGTCGGCCCGAAGGGAGTCATCGATTCTCCCTGATCTCGAGATCAGCCTGAATGTTCCCGCCCCACGAGACAGACACCCGCTTCGCACCAGGTACGAGTCCGCGCATGACGCTACTGTCAAGCAACTCGCCCCCACAGTCCTGCAACGCGCTGACATAATAATCGGCGGCCGGCAGACCAGAGAAGCGGTAGGCGCCGGAATCGTCAACGCCGGTCATCCTGATGCGTGGCGACGACAACCCATTGTCGGTCCATCGCGACTGGTCAACCGGGAACACGATGACACAACCGGCGGTGGTGGCGAGGGACGGGTGATTCCTGACACGTCCACCCAGGAAAGAAGGCTTGTCCGTCAGTGTAACAACGAGGTCCGATTTGGCAACGCCGGAGAGGAAATCGAGCGGCTCGTCCAGGTACTCACGTCCTGCGTACGTCACCGACTTCAATGCGAAGCCAGGGGGAGGCGAGACTCGAATGAAATAGCTGGCCGGCAGGAATCCCGTGAGAGCGAACGAAGACACCGGCCCGCTGAGCTCTGCCAACACGTGCGGCACGCCGGCCGCGATGTTGCCGTCGGACGGTTCTGCACGTATCAACATGGATCCAGCGGTCATCGTCGAAGAGTCTCCTTCGAACGCCACGCGTCCGTGTGCGGTCGCGGTTGGTCGCAGCGACAGGACGACGCCAACTGCACCGTCCGGGCCGACCTCGAGATCGAGGCTTGCGGCATACGAACCCGAGCCAGTGGCTGACGGCGGCACACTGCCCGGCCGTCGCGGGGCGAGATCGTCGTACCTCAGTCCGTCCAGCGTCAATCTCCTTCCATTGTTCATCGAGTGCAGGGCCAGGGGGGGCGTCGGAGCTACCTCCAGCCGGTAAGGTCCGGTCGGAATGTTGTCGAAGCGGAAGGAACCATCGGCACCTGCTGGTGCGGTGCGAAGCACGTAGCTCATCCCAAGAACGCCGGTGCCAGCAGGAAGCAGTTTCAGTGTCAGTCCCCGCAATGCTGAGGGTGGCGCATCGATCATGCCAACGATTCGGGAGAGAGGACTCCGTTGCGTAGTGAAGTCTACGGCCATGCGGTCCTCGCCGGAACCAACCGAGAGCAGTTGTGCGGCGCTCGGCGATCGGACGTCCGGATAAAACAGAGTCGAGCACATTGGTAACTGTCCCGGCGGGTGCATGACGATCATGTACAGGCCCCGCGCCAGAGCACCAAGTCTGTAGGAGCCGCGGTCGTCAGTGCTCACGCTGGGTCCAGTCGCACAACGGAAGCGAGTCCCGAGCCGAACGCATGGGAGGGCGACGATCAGGGCCCGGGGTAGCGGTTCGCCTTGATCGTTGCGGACCACCCCACTAATGGCTGCGTGGGGCCAGAGTATGATGTGCAACGCCGTCAGTGCATCGCTGTCCCCCCTCACGGAGCCGATGCTGGGCCCTGCCATCATCAGCTCGGGGTAGGACATAGGAAAGTACCCGGATTTGGCGACCGTGACGTTATAGGAGTGGGATGCGGTGACAGGTGTGAAGGCAAAGGCACCAGCGTGGTCGGTCAGACACTCAATGAGGGCGCCGCTACTGCTCTTCAGGCGCACGACAGCGGCGCTCAGTGGAAGCCGTGTGCCGCCGTCAGTGACCACGCCCGCAATGCGAGTCGTGTCGTCGCCGGGGGCGCGGGAAGCCGCCTGACCTTGCGGGCGGGGTATGGAAGCCCGCGGGCCGGCAGAGGCAGCGAGAGTGCACACGAGCACGCTGGCGGGTATCAACAAGGTGGCCCACTGGCGCATAGCTCCTCCGTACGGACCCGTCCCCGCATCACTGCAGGGACACGACTGCGCGGCGTCAACTACTTTTGCCGGAGGGCCTCTTCAAGCAGTCCAGGCCACAGCCGCCGGAGCGGTTGCTATGACGACGCTTCTCATCGCACGGGCTCCAAGGGCTGCATCCGTAGCTCCCACTTCTTGCCCGAAACCGTCAAGGTCACGCGAGCCCCGTCCCTTAGCGTCACTCGCGCTGAGGCGCGTTGCAGTTGCGCGACCACTTGCGGGTCGTTCCAGTTCGGTAGGACCTTGGACGCGGAGAGAACCACACAGTACGCCCCCGGCGGCACACGGCGAAATACGTAGCTCCCATCCGTGGCCGGCCGCGTGACGTAGACTTGAGGCGCCGGTCGCTCAGGCTCGAACTGCTCGCCGAAGAGCAGCAACAAGCCGTCAAGGAGAGGGTCACCGTTTTCTCCGCGGACGGTGCCCGAGAGTTCCGCGTATCGCCCCACGACAAGGAGTAAGTCGTCCACGTCCTCCCCCGGGCGAACCTCGACGGAGACATCGCCGGCGTTTCGGCCAGGTTGCGTCAGGGCGAGCACGCCCCAGTGACCGGAACTCCCGCGCTCGGTCAGCGCTGGCATGAGCCCGTAGATGCCGGGCACCACATCCCGGATCTCGAACCGGCCAGAACTGTCCACGGGAACGGAGAGATTTGCAGCGCTGAGACCGTACACCACTGTACCCACGTTCGAGGCGGGGGGCAGGTCGCGGGCCGCGGAGGACAGCTGGAGACGGCCGACAATGCTGCTGGGCACGTCGCCTGACGCCGCCCCGGCCAACACCACCCTGCCCGCGGCACGGGAGCCCGGGACCAGGGTGAGTTCGACCGAGGTCTCCTCCGTGTTCACGAACACTGGGGCCCGAGCCGCCAGCATACGAGTGGATCCGCCGGTCGACGTGGTCGTCGTCGCAGCGGCGACCGCGATCACTTCGTACTCGCCAGGCGGAACACCCACGATGGTGAACCGGTTGTCTGGCTCACGGTTGATGCGAGCGAGTCCACCGAGGCTGAGCGCGCGCGCAGGGCCCAGCGGTTCAATGCTGAGGCGGACCGGCGACGGGCGGACACCTGGCGCGTTCACCGTGACAGCGATGGACGCGAGTGTGGCCGGACGCATGACGATGTCGACGCCGCTCACGGGGCCCGCCACCGACACACGCGACGCCTGGTCGGGCTGCGACGTACCGGGGTAGAAGCTGCGGGCGGCAGTCTGCGTGAACGGCCGCGAGCCGGTCGCCGCGACGGCAGCCACCACGTAGTCGCCCGGCTTGAGGCCGTGAAGGCGGTACCCGCCGGCTCCGTCCGTCAACACGGGGTTCACCAGCCAGCGTGCGGCGCCGGAAGCAAACGGCACCGCCGGCAGCGCGTAGACCTCCACGTCGGCGAGCGGACTGCCCCGCGCGTCCAAAACGACGCCCGAAATGGAGGCTCCGGGATCCAGTTCGATGTCGAGGCCGGCCACGCGAGCACCGGCGGACGCGACGACGGGCGTGGCCACCGTCTTGATGGTCCCGACCGCGTACACTCCGTCGAGGAACGTTTCTTTCGACGCCGACACGATGTAGCGTCCCGGTGTCGCGCCTTCACACGTAAACAGGCCGTTGTCGTCTGTCGTCGCCGCGCACGCCACCGCGCGCGTCTCTTCGTCGGCCACGGCGATGCGCGCGCCGCGAACAGGCGCGCGCGTATCGGATCGCTCGACGCTGCCGGCCATCAGCCAACCAGGGCGCGGAGCGGCGCCCTGCTGCGCGGTAAGCGGCCATGCCAAGCACCAGGCGAGGGCGAGAACCAAGTGAGGTGCTGTGCGGCTCGGAGTGGCCGTGATCACCGGTCCTTCAACTCCAGGTCGAGAGTGGCCTGCACGCCCCACGCGACCGTCACACGCGTGGCGGCCCTGGCAAGGTCACGGAGCACCTCACTGTCGTCGGTGCGGCGGCCGCAAGCGGCCGGGGCCACCACGTAGTACTCGCCCGCGGGCAGGCCCGTGAGGCCGTACGTGCCGCCCTCGTCGGCGCGGGTGGTCATGATGCGTGGAGTGGACATGCCGTAGTCCACCCACAGCTGTGGCTGGACAGGGAAGACCACCACGCATGCTGATCGGGCCGCCTCGGCACGGTCGTTCCTGACAACACCGGACAAACTCGTCACCTTGTCCGTGAAAGTGATGATAATGTCCGTCTTCGCCACGTCCGCGGTCACCTCGAGCGGTTCGTCCGTGTAGTCCCGTCCCCCGTAGGTGACCGACTTCAATGCGAGGCCGCGAGGCGGCGACGCGTGGAAGACATAGCGCCCGCCGACAAAGCCATCCAGCGAGAACGACGCGGCCGGGCCCACCAGCGGCACCAGCGCGTGGGGAATGCCTGCGGATGAGTTGCCATCGTGTGACTCCGCGCGAACCAACACGGCCGCGTTCGGTCTCAGTTTCGACGTGTCGCCTTCCACGACGATGCGCCCGGTCGCCCTGCCGGCGGCGTGAAGGGGCAGAAGTACATTGGTTACGCCGCCTTTCGGCACGTCGATGTCGAGATGCCCGACGTACGCCAGCCCCTGCGATATGGGCGCCCCGCCTGAGTCGCGGCCGGGAGTGATGTCGGGGAACGCCATGCCGGCGAACGCCAGAATCCCGTCGCTGTTCGTCTCGTACGAGACGAACGGCGGCGCGGGAGCAACCGACAGCCGGTAGGCACCCAGCGGGACCTCCCCAAATCGAAACGTACCGTCGGCCTGCACGGGCGCACTTCGAAGCACGTACTCCATGCCCAGTACATCGCTGCCCGGGGCCACCAGCTTGACCGTCAGACCGTGGAACGCGACCTGCGGCACCCCGTCGACTTTGCCCGCCAGTGGCGCAACCGGCCAGGGTCGCGTGGCAAAATCAACGCCCGGTCGTTCCTCTCCTGCGCCAAGGGTCACCCACTGTGCGGTGTCCGCCGCCCGCGTGTCCGCGAAGAACAGCGGCGGGTAGGCGCGCATCTGTTGGGGCGGCGTCATGACGACGACGTACACGCCGGCCGCAAGACGACCGATCCTGTAGACGCCGCGGTCGTCCACACGCCCGTGCAGGCCCTCGCCGCACCGCAAGCGCACGCCTGCCCGCACGCACGGAAACGCGGTCAAGGATGCTCCGGGAAGCGGCTCCCCATGTTCGTCCGTGATGGAGCCGGAAATCGCGGAGTGCGGCCACACCGTTATGCGCACGTCCCCGGAGGGCGCGCCGTAGGACATCAGCGACGCAGGTACAGGTCGCGACGGCGCGCCCTGGGGATACGTCCCCGGGAAGTATCCGGATTTCGTGGCGGTCAGCGTGTACCCCTCAGAAGGGCTGACATTTTCGAACGCAAAGTGGCCGCTCGAATCGGTCACGCAGTCGCGCGCCTCGCCGCTCCGGCTCCTGAGGCTGACGAGCGCCGCGCCGACGCCTCGCGTTGACGACCCATCGATGACCACGCCGGCCAGGCGAGTCTTCCCGGTCGGTCCGGCCGCCTGGCCGCGAGCGGCAGTGCCATCGAGCCAGACGGCGGTCATCAAGACGAATACAGTCGCGGCGAGACGCCGTGTACAGTCCACCATTTCCCCCTCCGCCGATGACTAAACCACAGGCAACGCCACGACGCCAGCCCCGGCGATGATCCGAAAGTACAACACGACCTTGCCGATCAGCCGAGACCTCGATGGGTTCGCGAACTTCCAGTGCCGTGCGCTCTGCTGGGCAGCAGCGCCCATCAGTTGGTCTGGAGCCTGGAGCACCTCGGCCTCCCGCACCTCCCCGACGGCGTCCGTCTGAACCCGCAGCACCACGACGCCTTCTATCCCGCGTGCAAGGGAAACCGGCGGATAGGCCGGAAGCGGTGTCTCCGTCGCCTGTCGCAGCATCTCGTCGGCACGCAATTGCTTCACACCCGTACGCTGACGCCTCTGTTGTATACGCACCCCAATCGCCGTCACCCCGGTCACCACGAGCACCCCCAGGCACGCGATAACGCTCGCGCGAAAGAGGAACTGCGATATCGAGCTGCGTGACGGCGCCATCCTCCTCCATCTGCCTTCCGGGGACAGATCGTTTGGAATGCCGTCAGTACACGGCAAAACCGACGCCCGGGACGCGCGCCGCACGGCTCAAAGCCGCACCTGCGAGACAGTCCGCTTCTGACACCCGCGAACAATCCACCAACACCCTCGTCACTTGCGCGAGCTCAGCCGAGCGGGCGACCAGCTCATCGAGCGGGATATTCAGGCTGCGCGGGTGGTGCAGCGCACCGTACGCCTCGCGCTCCCGCACATCAAGAAGAATCGTATGGGCATCGCTAAGAGCATCTGCGACTTGTTGGTAGCTCCGAAGAAGTGTCGGTCGACGCGCCCTGTCGATGGGCGAAAGCCCCGGTGTGCCCACGATCCGGCCCAATAGTTGCGCCTGATCCGCGCGAGTAAGTTGCCCGACCGCCACATCTGTCACGACGCCGTCTCCTCGGACGACGAGGATTGTGGGGCTCGACGTGATGCCCAAGTTCGGTGCGTCCCCGCCATCAAGCACCTCGCTCGCTGTGATTCCATGGATCCGAAGCCAGGTCCGTATGGCCGGCACCGGCTCCCGACCAAGGATCCACAGGGCCGTTCCTCGGTTGCCGCGGGCGGCCGCACACACCTCTCTCAGGAACGGCGCACTCGCGTCACAGGTGGCACAGTGAGTCTGGAGTGCGATGACCACGTGCCGTTCAGCCGCATCCCAGGGAAGCGACAGATTCAGCCGTTCCCCCGGTCGGATCACAGCCACAGTCGTGAGGCGAAGCCGTACCGGCGCCGTGTGGCCGAACCACACGGACCGCCACGCGATGAGGGCGGCGGCGAGGATGATCAGGCAATCACACAGCGCCGCCAGTCGTTCTCGCATCAACTCGACACTCCACGTTGTGACGGTCCGTTCGACGTTCGCCTCTGGCACGAGTGCCTGGTCACCCACCTCAGTCCATAATCGTGACGTAACACTCCTGTGACTCGGGGTAGCTCCACAAGCAGCCGCCGTCCTCAATTGCGCCCGGATTGCACGCCGTCCAGCCGTAAAGCGCCGCGCCCCTCTGGTGGGCTTCCTCGGAAGTCAGCTCGTGGCAGTCCCAGAAGTCCGGCTGGCCCTGCCAGAATCGAAGGAAGCAGGAGTAGCAGACCTCCGGCGGTCGAGCACTCGGTTGCGAGACCCACGCCGCGAGAGCTATGGCGACAACCATGACACATCGCACGACCGACCGGCGGATAGCGCCATTCGACCTTCTCATCATTTACCTCCTCATATCACCGAACCACGAGGCCCGCGACAAGGGCTTGCCTAACGCTCCCAGCGCAGGCCGACTCCGACGAACAGCTGCACCGACCGATTGCGAGGAGGAAAGAACACGCCCATCACCTGCCGCGTGGTCGCAAACACCCGTACTCGCGGAACAAGAGCCAGAGAATGACCAAGCGAGAGTGCCGCATCGGCACCAAGCACAACGCCAGGGACCGTCTCCCAATTGTGCGAGTCCGCCTCGTAGAACTCATGAGTCATTGGATTGATCCCAGCGTAGGCGGTCCGTCGGAAGACCCTTGTGATCGTCATGCCCCCAAGCGCGTAAGCCCGTAGCCGCCCTCGCCGAGCCAGCCGAAGAAGGCGGTTCACGGATCGCAGCATACTGTGGCTCCTCGGATGATCCTGGGCGACTCAGCTGTGGCGGCGGGCAGTGTCCGCAGCGACGTTCCGGCTGGCAGACACTTCACAGATGCGCGCGATGATGATGATAGGGCTCAATCGACGGCGGGCACAAGTGTCGATTGCGGCTATTTGCTGTCGAAAACGGCTACGGGACGGGCGTCGCACGCGCAGGTTGGGCGGAGCCGGCCTCGCGCCTCGGTGGCGATGGGCGCG
>Ga0315273_10014038_pt1 | contig 10313 bp, 7 predicted proteins | sample YL17G02_0_MG_FD_205753 | JGI IMG/M metagenome (GOLD analysis project Ga0315273, IMG submission 205753) | Sediment microbial communities from Yellowstone Lake, YNP, Wyoming, USA - YL17G02_0 | ecosystem: Environmental > Aquatic > Freshwater > Lake > Sediment | place: USA: Wyoming | collected... | reverse complement strand
AGACTCTTTTTGTCGCACGGACTTCTGCGGACAACGCATTTCCCGTCACCGCGCCGGTTGTTCTTAAGCCGAACATGACCGCGTGGGCGTGGGACAAAGCGCCGATCGAACAGACGATGGGGATCCAGACAGATCCCTGGTTTGTTGAAGGGCTCATCAGCACTCTTCGGGACCTCGCAGTTCCCGCCTCCGGCATCTTCATCCGTGAGGCGAACTACAACGGCTCCGCCGCTGACGCAACATGGTACAAGAACCTTGCTGCGCGCACGGGAGTGGACCTCAGGGTCAGCAAGAGTGTCTCCCAGATCGCACCCGCGGACGTGCAGTGGACCGACATTCCCCTCGGGGTCTGGTACAGCCGGATCCCTTTTCTGTGGCCGGTGAACGCCCCCGGTTCATGCCTCATCAACATCGCAAAGTTTAAGTCGCACTCCATGGGGATAACCCTCTGTTCGAAAAATCTCCAGGGGACCAACGCCTCACCGTATGTGGCCCACTGCAAGCCGTGGAATACCAATTCGACCATGCCCGGGGTGAACAACGCAGATGTTTCGCCGAATGCCTCCGCAACCATCCGCTCGAACTACGAACGTCACCGCGATGCCGGAATACCTCGCTGGCGGACCCTCGATGGGGATACCGGCGCCGGCTCTGCGGGGGGGCTCTGGATGGAGACCCACACCGCCAGATGCCTCGACAACAATTCAGTCCTGCGGCCTGCTCTTAATATGATAGAAGGCGTGTACGGTCGTGAAGGCCCGTTCGTCTCCGGACCCGCCCTGGGGGATTACGGCATCGATACCATGGCGAACGTCGTCATCTTCGGAAAAAACGCGCTTCATGTCGACATCATCGGTACCTACCTGGCCGGCCATGAGCCGGGAAATTTCGGGCTGTTCCACCTGGCGCGTGAACGCGGCATGTCGAAATATCTCAATCCTCGCGATATCCCCCTCTACGAATGGAAGATCAACGGGACCGCGATCGAGACACCGGTCGGGGCTTTCCCCCGTATTCCCATCCGAACACTGTACCTGAGGCAGGCGGGCGAAGACAAATACCATATGGTGGACCAGCCCTACGACTACACGACCACCTCCGTCAGCCGGAGGGAGCCCACACAGAGCCAGCCGGATGCCTTCGTTCTGACACAGAACTATCCCAACCCCTTTAACCCGGCCACTTCGATCCAGTACTTTCTCCCGCATGACGGGCATGTGCGTCTGGAAATCATCGACATTCAGGGGGAGATTATGGATGTCCTGGTGGACGGTATGGTAACTCGCGGTGACCATCTGGTTGTCTGGAATGCCGTCAGAAAGGCGTCGGGGACCTACTTTGGCAGGTTCAGATTCGATGGAATAACCAAAACAATAGTGATGGTCATGCTCTAGTAATCACACGTATTTGCTATTACCTTCGGATTTCTTTAGTTTCGCGAGACTGCTCCGCAGGGTGCTCCACCGACCATGCGGGGTAGGGCACAATAACCTGTTCATTCCCCTCCGCCAACCGGGCCGCCCGTCAGCATGGAGAGAACATTCAGGAAAAGTATCGCTTCGTTGCCTGAGGTGTTCTCTTTCCTCGAGAGTTACATGTCCGCCCAAACTGACGACCCGGCCGCAAAATACGCAATAAACCTCGCAGCCGAGGAGTTCTTCACCAACATGGTGAAGTACAACCCCGAAAGCGGAAATGACATTTCCATCAGGATCTCGAAAGAAGAACGTGCCCTCAAGGTCATTCTTGTTGACAGGGACGTCGAACCATTTGACGTGACGCGGGCGGGGCAGGTCGATGTTACAGCTCGACTTGAAAGCCGGAAGGTGGGAGGGCTTGGGATCTACCTCTCACGCGAGCTGCTCGATGCGATAGAATACGAGTATTCAAACAGGAACAGTATCATCACATTGACGAAAACCGTGGAGAAATAGCATGTTTTCGATCGTTTTGAGGGAGCCGGGCGAGGTCGTCCTGACCGGCTGGTTTGACGCGTCGCGGGTGGATGAGGCGAATGCCGTGTTCGACAAGCTGACCGATACTACACGGGTCAATATGAAAGACCTGGAATACATTTCCAGCCTGGGCCTGGGGGTATTGTTGAAGACGCAAAAACGACTGAACGGAGGGGGAAAAGAGCTGATTCTGGCTCAATCAGGCAAACTCGTGCGGGATGTTTTCCGAATCGCCCGTTTTGAGCATGTTTTCAAGATGGAAGACGCCAAATGATACCAACTTTTTCCGGTCTCGATGGTATTGTCTATGACGAACCCAGATGACGTGGATCTGGTCCGGAGAAGCCTGGCCGGTGACCGCGAGGCGTTCGGAGCCCTGATCGATAGATATGAAAGGCTGGTGTTTAACCTCGCATATCGTCTCACCGGGAACCGTGAAGAAGCTGAAGATGTAGCGCAGAATGTCTTTCTCAAAGCATACGAAAAACTTCAGAGTTACGATTTCCGGTTCAAGTTCTTCAGCTGGCTCTACCGAATAACGCACAACGAGGCCGTGAATGCGCTCCAGCGGGGAAAAAGAATGCAGGGGCTGGATGAGGAGATGGAAGCAGACGGAAGCCCGTTCCCTGACGGGAGCCTCGACGCCCTGCTCCAGGAAGGGCTGATGGAGTTGCAGGAGGGGCACCGGACCCTGATCGTCCTCAAACATGTGCAGGGCCTGTCGTACGATGAAATTGCAGGGATATTGCAGATCCCTGAAAAGAAGGTCAAGTCGCGGCTGTTTACAGCGCGCGAGTTGCTGAGAGAGATCCTGACGAAAAAGGGAGTAACTCCGGATGACTACTGAGAAGTTGGTTGAGGCGATCCACAGGGAAATCGATGGCGAGAATACTCCCGAGAAATCTCGCGAGTTGATGGCGGAGATCGCTCGTAATCCGGAAGCATCCCGCCGGTACGCATATCTGAGATTCCTCTCGTCGTGTCTTACGAACGCCCCTTCCCTCGAACCGCCCCGGTCCCTCAAACCGGCGGTGATGCGCTCAATTGAGGCGCGTGAGGCGAGGAAGCCTGCCCGCAGTCGCGGAATGTTGTTCGACCACGTGTTCCGGCCGGGCGCCAGATTCGCGTATGGTTTTGCAGTGGGAGTCGCCTGTGTCGCCCTTATTGCGGTTGCGCTGCGTGTCGTTACGTTTCCCCCGGTGAGTGACGCCGAAGTATCCGGGACCATGGGAACCATCGTGCCCCCCGTGGTTTTCACCAAAGTCCAGACATCTGCGGTGGATTTTCCCCAGGTGACCGGATCGATCGGGAGCGAGCAGGCCGGGAGGCTCAGAATGGTCACCCTCAGCCTGGTGCCGAAGACCGCCGTGACCGCGACAATCACGTTTGACCCTTCGTCGCTGGCGCTGGAAGGAATCCAGAGCGCGGACCCGGAATCAATCCGGGTAGGTTCCGCCACCGTCTCAATCCGTCTGAGTGGCGGTGAACTCCGGACTCTGGTCTTTTCGCTCCGCAGGGAGAATCCCCAGCCGGTCGAGCTGACGCTGACAACGGACGAGGGTTTGTTGTACAGCCAGAAATTGGGTCTTGAACTCACAAAAAATCGCTAGTTTGGCTGGTTTTGTGGGGGCGACAGAGACCTGCTGAGCTCAGGAAAACCAACTATTTCAGATTTCGGTTGTACTGTTATAGTACGAATGCCAATGACACATTAGCCCGTTGCAGTTCACAAATCCCCAGGAGGCAGTTATGGGTACCCAGAGCACCGGAAAAAAGAGTCCAATGAAAAACCCGTTCGTGATAGGCGCGATAGTGGTCGCGCTGGTCGTCGTCGGGTATTTTTCGTTTTTCTACCCACCGCCGCAGAGTGACGAACTCACCGGCACGATCGGCGGCGTGAAGAAATACCATTCCGAACAGATCAAGGACAACGATGTCCAGCTCGCCGGTTCGGAAACAGCCGTGACCGACGCCACTGCGCTTGCGAACAACGCGACGTTATATGATCGCGTGGCGATTGCTGAAAAGGCGGCTAGCTTCGAAGGTATGTCAGCCGAAGCCCGTGCGGAATTCCTGAACAAACTTGATGTCAACGGGAAACGTCAGTTGTATGCGGCGCTGGCGATGAACGACAAGCAGGTTGCCTATGGAAGGCTTTCCCTTGAAGAGAAGTCAAAACTCCTCGGGGCTCTCCCGACCGAAGCGGCGGCAAAGGTGTGGGATGCATTGCCCGTTGCCGAAAGAGCCAAGCTGGTCGGCGCACTGGCGATGAGCGAGAGGATCCGGCTGGCGGATGCGTTCTCTCCGGCGGAAAAAGCCGCTATCTTCACGGCTCTTGCCTCCAGCGAAGCCAAGGCGACGATTGGCGCCACTGCATCGATGGAACAGAAAGCGGCGGCGTACAACAAATTGTCCGTGGATGCGAAGACCATGATGGCCGAGAAGGCGCTTGTCGGTTCGCAGCGGGAACTCGCCGCCCAGATCAGTGCCGAATCAAAATTCTCTGTGTGGAGCGCGCTCCCCACAAACGACCGGGGCCTGGCATTCGAGAAGCTGCCGGTGGCTGCTATGACGGCGGCGTTTGACAAAGCCCCGGCATTCGGACAGGCAGCGATCTTTGACCGTGTTCCTCTCGATGCGAGAATCGAAGCGTTTGCACGTGTCCCGCTCGAGGCGAAGGGAACAATCCTGAATGCGTTGCCGATGGCCGAAAAGTCGATCCTCTACAACAGGATGATGGAAGGTTCGAAAGCCGGTCTGGAAGGGAAGAGTTCACTGATGAACGATCGGTCCGCTGCCGGCAAAACGAGCAGCACCAACGACTGATCCGCGGGGACGGGGTTTCTGACCTGTAACATACAATGCGGCAAACGGGAGGAGTGGCGCCCTGGGGCGTCACTCCTCTGTGTATTTTCCCCCACATGAACCAGCGAGCCCGTCATGCCCCGTACCATTGTCGCGCCCGTGCTTGTCGCTCTGCTCCTCTCTGCGGCCCCGGGTTTCACGGCCGATTTTTATACCGTCCGCACAAACAAGATGCGGCTGGTCTACTACTCCAGGGAACACAGCTTCATTATTCCCCACCTCACCCGGAGTTTCCAGAACACCCTTTCGTTTTACGATAGGGTGCTCAAGTATTCTCCCTCCGGCGACGTCCTTGTCTACCTTCAGGACTACGACGACTACGGATATGCCGGCGCAACGAGTGTTCCCGTGAACTACATGATCCTCGGGATTGAGCCGTACGAATACACGTACGAGACCTCCCCCACGAACGAGCGCATCAACTGGGTCATCAATCACGAAATGATGCACATCGTGGCAAGTGATCAGCCGGCGGGGAGCGACCTCGTCTACCGCTCGGTGTTCGGCGGAAAGGTGTTCCCGACGGACGATGATCCCCCTTCCATGCTCTACAGCTACATGACCAGTCCGCGCAAGTACGCGCCGCGCTGGTACCACGAGGGGATCGCCGTGTTCATGGAAACCTATATGTCCGGGGGGATCGGTCGTGCCCAGAACGGCTGGGACGAGATGGTGTTCCGGACAATGGTGCGGGACAGTAGTTACTTCTACGACTACGTGGGATTGGAGTCCGAGGGGACGACGGTGGATTTTCAGATCGGTGCAAACTCCTACCTCTACGGCACCCGGTTTTTGAGTTACCTCGGGCAGCAGTACGGACCGGAAAAGCTCCTCCGCTGGTACTCGCGCGGGGAGGGGAGCAGCGCTTCGTTCAGCGGACAGTTCGAAGATGTGTACGGCGTTTCCATCGACGATGAATGGTCGCGATGGGTGACCTGGGAACAGGGGTTTCAGCAGCAAAACCTCGATTCGATCCGGCGGTATCCTCTCACGCAGGGGCGCCCGCTCCACCAGGGCCCGCTCGGGGCGGTGTCGCGTGCGCACTACGATCCGGCGGATGGAATCCTCTACCTGGGTGTGAACTCTCCGGGAACCATCGCGCACATTGCCGCGCTGAACTGCCGTGACGGATCGGTGCGAACTGTGACAGAGGTTCCCACGCCGTCGCTGTACAATGTGGCGGCCACGGCCTATGACCCCGGCAGCCACACGGTCTTTTACACCACAAAGAACTCCAAAGGGTGGCGTGACCTGAACGCTGTTGACACACGGACGGGAGACGACCGGGTGCTTCTCAAGGACGCGCGCATCGGGGACCTCACGTTCAACAGGGCGGACAGCTCACTCTGGGGAATCCAGCACCATAACGGCGCCTCGCGCATCGTGCGCATCCCCCGTCCGTACGCACACTGGCAGGAAGTACTCCAGCTCCGGTACGGGGTGGATCTGTACGATCCCGATATCGCACCCGATGGCTCCTCGCTGGTTGCATCGATGATGACCATTTCCGGCAAACAGCAACTCATCAGGATCACACTCGACACTCTCCTTCACGGCGGGATGCAGTATGATGTCCTGTACGAGTTTGAACTCACCGCTCCGCTCAATTTTGTCCATTCTCCCGACGGGAAATACCTGTTCGGCTCTACGTACCGGACGGGGGTCGCCAATGTCGTGCGATACGACCTGAACCGGAAGACCATGGAGTGGTTGACCAACGCGGAAACGGGCCTGTTCCGGCCGGTGCCGATATCTCAGGATTCGTTGATTGCGTTCGAGTTCTCTTCGAAGGGTTTTGTGCCGGTAATGATCGCGAATCGGGTCCTCGAATCTGTCAGCGCGATCGAGTACCTGGGACAGCGGATTGAGGAAACACACCCGGTTGTCCGGGAGTGGAAAATGCCGCCACCGTCACCGTCGCGCATTAACGTGGACTCCCTGGTGATTTCCGCGGGTGAGTATGAAGGTTTGGGGGCGCTGGGAGTGAATTCCTTCTACCCGGTGATCCAGGGGTACAAAGTGTACACCGGTGTAGGCATGCGGGTGGACCTGTTCGACCCGCTCCTGATGCATAATCTCGACATCAGCGCGCTGTATACCCCTGTTTCCACATTGCCGATGAAAGAACGATTCCACGGCATGCTCAGGTACAAGTACTGGAACTGGGACCTCACGGCCAGCTACAATCGATCGGACTTTTACGACCTCTTCGGCCCCACGAAGACGAGCCGCCGGGGGTACTCCCTCGGCCTCGGGTACACCGGGTATCTGATCGACGACCGCCCCGCTACGCTGCAGTATACTCTGCGGGCGACAGGTTATCTGGACCTCGAGCGCCTGCCGCAGTTCCAGAACGTTGCCACCGCGGTGGATCGATTTGCCACGTTTTCTGCCAATGTGAAATACTCGCGACAGCTCCGTTCTTTGGGAGCGGTGGACTACGAACAGGGAATCACCTGGTCGATCAACGGGTATTCGTATTTCTCCCGGTATCAGGTGAACCCTCTTTTCTGGGGGACACTGGATCTCGGCTTTCCGGTTTCGGACGACCACTCTTCGCTATGGTTCCGGACCGCCGCCGGATACGGCGTCGGGAGTTATTCTGACCCATTTGCCAACTTCTACTTCGGCGGGTTTGGGAACAACTGGGTGGACAACGGGGCGGAGAGGCGATATAGAGAGGGGACGTCGTTCCCCGGCGTAGCGATCAACGAGCTGGGTGGAAAGACGTTCGCTAAGGGGACCCTCGAATGGACCCTCCCGCCGCTCCGGTTCCGGCGGTTTGGAGTCTCCGGGTTCTATTGCACGTGGGCGCGTGTAGCTGTTTTCACGTCGGGGCTCCTGACGAACCCCGAGAAGGAGCAAGATCAAGTACGTGCGGCAAACCTGGGCGTGCAAGTGGATTTCAAGCTCGTCCTCTTTTCCAATCTTTCTTCGATCCTGTCGTTCGGATACGCCCGGGCGGGCGTGGAAGGGCGGCACCCCAGCGGCGAGTTTATGGCATCATTGAAGATCCTCTGATGAATGTACCGATAACTCAGCTGGCCGTCGGTCTACTTCCGGTGGGGGTGTTCCTGGGGGGACTTGTGTATCTGGACAGCTACAAACTCGTTACCCTCCGGGCAACGCTGATCGCCATCGCCGTCGGTTGTGCTGCGGCACTGGTTGCCCTGGCGGCGAACACCGCCCTTCTTGATTCAACAGAGATCTCCGCCTCGATTTTTTCCCGGTATGTCGCCCCTGTGCTGGAAGAATGCCTCAAGGCGGTGTACCTGGCATATCTGCTCCAGAAAAAACGGATCGGCTTCATGGTGGATGCAGCGATCTGCGGCTTCGCCATCGGTGCCGGGTTCTCGATGGTAGAGAACCTCTACTACCTTCAGACAGTCGACACCGGAAATCTTCTCATCTGGATCATCCGCGGCTTCGGCACCGCCCTGATGCACGGCGGGACGACTGCGGTGGTGGGAGTCCTGGGGCGGAGTCTGCAAGACCGGTTTCCTGAGCGGCTGCTGTATACGTTTCTGCCGGGGCTGGGCGTGGCAATCCTCATCCACAGCGTTTTCAACCACTTCTTCCTGTCGCCGGTCCTCTCCACGTTCCTCACACTCTGCGGCCTCCCCCTTGTCATGTACCTTGTGTTCCGGTACAGTGAGCAATCAACACGCGAATGGTTGGGAGTGGGGTTCGACACCGACCAGGCGCTGCTCCAGATGCTGACCTCAGGAGTGCTCCTGGAGAACAAGGTCGGGCAGTACCTGGCATCGTTGCAGGATCGGTTTCCGGGAGAGGTGGTGGCCGATTTGCTCTGTCTGCTCCGGATCCACGTAGAGCTCTCCATCAACGCCAAGGGTCTCCTCCTGATGAGGGAGGCGGGCTTCGAGCCCGGTCCCGATCCGGAGGTGCGGGCAAAGCTGACAGAGCTGCAGTTCCTTCACAAATCCGTCGGAAAGACCGGCCTCCTCGCCCTTCACCCCTTCATGCACACCAGCAGCCGCTCGCTCTGGGAGCTGCACATGCTCGCGCAGACCTGACCGGGGCATCTCCCGTCTTTTGGTGTGGCAAATATGAATTGAAATCCCCTATCTTGGGCGAAAGAAACAAAACCGCCAGATCCTTCTCGTGAAGGAGCAAGACCATGAGACATCTACGACACTGCCTCGTACTCCTGGTTGTATTCCACACAATCTCGGTTGCCCAGCCGTCCCTCTATCGGATCGTCGATTTTGGCGCGGTTGGCGATGGGAAGACCCTCAATACTGTGGCAATACAGACGGCCATCGACACATGCTTCCGGGCAGGCGGCGGAACGGTTTCCGTCCCGCCCGGAGTGTTTGTCACGGGAACGCTGCAGCTTCGCAGCAACATCAACCTCTGCCTCGAAAGCGGAGCGGTGCTCAGAGGCAGCGAGCGTCTGGAGGACTATCTGCTCGATGGAAAACGGGTGGGGCTGATCTTCACCCGGGATGCTATGAACGTCTCAATCACGGGGACCGGCACCATCGACGGGAACGGCGATTCCTTCATGGTGCTTGACAGGGCAAAACGGATAGAACACGGCGGCACCACCTGGACGCGCCAGAAAAACCGGTTCCGCGAAGTCCACGATGGATTGGGCGATGGACCGCTGGAGCCAAAGGAACGGCCGTTCCAGATGATCATTTTCTCCGATTGCCGGAACGTGCTGGTGCGTGACGTATTGATCACCAACTCTCCCTTCTGGACCCTCCACTGTGCTGACTGCGATGGCGTCCTCATTGCGGGCGTGAAAATATGGTGCAACCTTCTTGTGCCGAACAACGACGGGCTGGATTTCACCTCGTGCAGCAATGTTCTGGTGTCAGATTGTGACATCCGTACGGGCGACGATTGTATCGCCATCACAGGCTACAGCCACCATTTTGACCTTCCCGGATTCAAAGACCTCCGGCGATCGTGCGAAAATATCACGGTGCAGAACTGCCTCATGACGTCACGGTCGGCGGCCATCAGAATCGGCGGCTTTGACCAGAACCCGATGAGAAACTTCACCTTCAATAATATCATCATTACGCAGTCCAACCGCGGCATCGGCATTTTTGCGCGGGATGAGGGGTCGATCGAGAATATCACCTTCAGCAACATGGTGATCGAGACCCGGCTGTTCCGGGGCGACTGGTGGGGGAATGGTGAACCGATCCACATTTCCGCCGCGCGGCTTACCAAAGACGTCCCGCTTGGAAGGATCAAGAACATCAGGTTTCAGAATCTCGTCTGCAAAGGGGAAGCGGGCATGCTCGTGTATGGGACCCCGGAGAGTCCGGTCGAAAACGTCTCCTTCAGCGGAGTGAGTTTCCAGATTACACAGGGTCCCCTGAACGACCTGACCGGCGGGAACTTCGATCTGCGTCCGGTTCTGGACGAAAAACTCCAGCTCTTTTCGCATGACATCCCCGGCATCTACGCGCAGTATGTCAACAACCTTCGGATTCAGGACTTCGATCTGGCTTGGGG
>Ga0315273_10014037_pt1 | contig 10313 bp, 7 predicted proteins | sample YL17G02_0_MG_FD_205753 | JGI IMG/M metagenome (GOLD analysis project Ga0315273, IMG submission 205753) | Sediment microbial communities from Yellowstone Lake, YNP, Wyoming, USA - YL17G02_0 | ecosystem: Environmental > Aquatic > Freshwater > Lake > Sediment | place: USA: Wyoming | collected... | reverse complement strand
GGGAGCAAGCCCGCACGGGTGAGCTTTTCACCTCTTACGTAGGAATGACCATGTGGAGCCATCATTCCCATCACTTAGCAATCGTGACTTCACGGCACGCGAACCACAAAGACCTTCTCGAAGAATCTGACATCCAGGCTGTTTCTGAAGTCGGGCTCGGCGGGATTCGCTGCTGTGCTCCATGCATGGACCCGCGCTTCGTGCGAGAGCGCCCTTGCCCGGGTGTTGAGGGAAAGCGACATCGTGTACGGCCCGGCAACCAGCGCGTGACAGTCGATGCGTTTTCCCTCAACACCCGGGCAAGGACGCTGGCCGGAGGCTGTCCATGCATGGAGCGCAGGAGCGTATCCCGCCGAAATTGTTCTCCTTCGCGGTCTTTGAGAAACTATGACAGAGCGGTTCGATTTTCGGGACGAATGAAAGGGTGGTTTCCTGCCGCGCTGAATTTGACCGGCACTGCATCCCCACTGGCTTTGTCACCGTATTATCCGGGACTCAAAAATAGGTTCGGATTATTTAAGCTCTGGTGGCTCAGTGGCGCTTTTTGCCGGTCAGACTTATTCCCAGTCTGCGGCAGAGCTTTTCGAAAGTCGAGACGGGGAACCCTACGATATTGAAATAGCAGCCCTCGATCCGGTCGACAAACAGCGAGGCATATCCCTGGATCGCGTAAGCGCCCGCTTTGTCGCTGTATTCGCCGGTGTCGAGATACCACTGCAGCTCAGCTTCGGAAACCCGTCGGAAGTGAACGCGCGAGACCGCGCAGGACGATACCTCGCGCATTATTCGGCAGTCGATAAGACATATTCCCGTGATCACCTCGTGCCAGCGCCCGCTCAGGCTGCGCAGCATCGAGCGGGCCTCCTCCCGTGACGATGGTTTGCCCAGCAATCGGTCGCGCATGACCACCACGGTGTCTGCTCCGATGACCACACCGCCCTGCAGGTTCCTGGCCACCGCGCGCGCTTTGAGTCGCGCCGCCCTGGCTGCGTAGCGGGAAGGCGGCTCCGATCGTTCCCGTGGGGGCTCGGCGACAACGCTGGGTTTGATTCGGAACCTCAATCCAAGCCCTGACAGGATTTCCCGTCTTCGGGGCGACGCCGAAGCCAGCACCCATCTTTCTACACTCGTTGTCATTCCCATTCCTCTCTGTTAATTTAACATCGGGCAGAGAAAATGGAACCGTTATCCGGCATCTTGTTCGGGCTTTTCCGCGGCTCCCCGCAGCATGGGGACTGGGTTGTCGCCTGCCTGGAAGGCGCCTGGCCGGCGCTCGTGAGCGAGAGAATCGCGCTGGTTTGCCGCCCCGCGCGTTTCGAAGCCTCCAAATTGACAATTGAAATTACCGATGCCGCCTGGGACGAGCCGCTGCGCCAGATGGCGCCCGAGCTTCTCCAGCGCATCCGGCAGGGAACCGCCGATGAGGTCCGCGAGCTTCGCTTCGTTCCCCGCTAAAAAGTCCCAGCCACGAATTCCACGAATTCCACAAAAATTAATTTGTGAAATTCGTGGCTGTTCTTTTTTAGTTCCCCGGGATAGACAGCGCCGGGATAGCGGCCAGGAAATTGAGCGCGCGATCGTTCATCAGGCCGGAGGCGTAAATCGGCACATCCGAACTGATGCGCACGTTCGCTACCAGATGAGGAGTCAGGTTCGGGAAATAGTCGCTCAGGTATTGGGCGACTCTCGCCCCGGCCGGGATCTTGATTGTTGCCGTGCGATCCAGGGTCCCGTTGGGCCCCCAGAGTTCCACGGTCACGGTTGCCTGCTGGGCGCTGGCGTTCAGAAGAGCGACGCCGGTCTGATAGGTGCTGTCCTCCGCGACCGCCGGGAGCACGAAGCGGGTGAGCGGGGAGCCTGACAGTTCCAGCGCAGTTACAATGGTGCCGTCGGTATTGGTATAGGTGACGGTGCCCACAACCTTGTCGAGCGTGGCGCTGATCTCTATCCAGCCGTTCGTATTCAGGACGGCGGGATCGCTTCCGAAGATATTCACCACGTCTTCCTTCAACTGCGCGCTCTGCGGCAAGATCCGGAGCACAGGCGTCCCGAGCACCTTCCCATCCGCTGCATGCAAGGTGATGACAACCTTGGCGTCGCCGTTCAGGTTCGCATTGACGAGATTGAGAATGGTCCGGAATCCCGAGGTGGTGGCGAACTGCGGCGCGTAGAGCCTGTAGGCGCCGGCGAATTTTGTGACATCGATCCCGTTAACGGCGCCGCCGTCCCTGGCAGCTCCATAAAACTCGGTGAACATCAGGCCCTGCTTGCATTGCCCCCGCAGGTACCCCTCTGAGCCGGACTGCAGGAGCGTCGCGGCGTGAGCGCTGCGTGCGGATATCAAGATGCCGGAAGTGGGCTGGAATGTCTGGGTGGAAGGCGTGTAGGTTTCCGCCGTGTCGAGATCGTTGGTGCCGTCCGTTCCTCCAATCAGCACGACCTTGTCATCGCCGGTCAAGGTGGCGGTGTGCAGGCTGCGGGCGGAGGTCATCGTCCCGGCGGCTAACTTGAAGCTGTCGGTCGCAGGATCGTAGATTTCCGCGGAACTCAGCACGGTGCCGCTGGTTCCGCCCGTGATCAACACGGTTCCGCCGGACAGCAGCGTGGCTGTATGGGAACCGCGCGCCGTATTCATGGATCCTTTGGTGGCCGTAAAGGTTCCGCTCACCGGGTCGTAGACTTCGGCCGTACTAAGATAGGCGGTGTTAAAACCTCCTGAGATCAGCACGCGGCCGTGCGAGAGCGCCGTTGCCGTATGGAAAACGCGACCGGTGGTCATCGAGCCAGTCGTGGTGAATACCCCCGTGGCCGGATCGAACAACTCCGCGGTTCTGCTGACGACCGTGCCGTCGTTGCCGCCTGTCAGAAGAACCTTCCCGCTGGGCAAAAGGGTGGCCGTGTGGGCATCCCTTGGCACCGTCATGGCGCCCGCGGCAGTCGTGAAGGTGCTGGTCGAGGGATCGAAGGTTTCCGCGGTTTTGTTGACTCCGCCCGCATTCTGTCCCCCCGCCAGCAGCACTCGGCCGCTTGGCAGCAGCGTCGAGCTGTGGCGGTACCGGCTGGCAGTCATGGCCGCCGCCGTCGTAAATGTCGATCCGCTGATGGCATAGGTTTCGGCGGAGGACAGCACTCCGTCGGTGTTGTTTCTTCCTCCCGTCACCAGCACTCTTCCATCGAGCAGCAGCGTGGAGCCGTGACCCTGGCGGGCCACAGTCAGGGCACCCGTCCTGGCAAAGGTTGTTGTCGTCAGATCATAGGTTTCCGCAGTGATGCTCGGCGCTCCGGAAACCTGGCCGCCGGTGATCAGCACCTTGGCAGCTTCCGTCGCTGGGAACTGGTCGGTGAAGACTTGTTCCAAACGATTGGTCAGCGGCGCGGATTGCGCGGTTTTCTTGTCGATCAGCGTGCCGTCCTGCCCGTAGCGCAAGAGATCGTAGCTCTGGGCTGCGAAGTTCGGGTTGACGATGTCCAGCAACACAGCCTCGCCGTTATCCCTGCCGATTTCCGGAACGATAAAATCGCTGGAGACATCCTGGAGCAGAGGCACGCCGTCCAGGCTGTTCAGATAGTAGCCCAGCCACGTTGCCCGGATCTGTCCTATCGTTGTGTACCCGGCCACTTTGGGCTGATCGGCTTCCACCTGCAGTCTGCCTGCCTGTTCCTTGGTAAGGTCAAAGGCGAAAAGCTGGCTCACGTTCTGGGAGATCTGAGCATTCGGACCCAGATTCAACACAATCGGATTGGTGAGCGAATCGGCTGTAATGGCCTGTCCGAAGTTGTCGAGCGCCGTGACGGTGAACTTCGTTGGAGTGTTCGACAGATTGACCAGGCTCAGGCCGGTAAACTGGTCGCCGGAGAGCAGGAACTTGGTCGAGGTCAGGATCGTCGTATCCGTGAGCAGATCGATCCTGTTGCCGATGAATTCCAGCACGGCCAGGGTATGGCCGTCGGCTGTGATGGCGACGCTGGAGGGCTGGTCGTGTCCGCGATCCGGATTGTCGCCGATCAAGACCTGTCCCACTACTCCGGTAGTGATGAGGTCGTGCTGGAAGAAAAGATCGGTGGTGGAGGAAACATAAAACGCGTATTTCGAATCCGGGGAAAAGACGATGTTGGCCGATCCCAGCGGGTCTCCCTGGGCCGTAGAAATGTCCTGAACATTGGCCGGATTTGCCGTGGCGATGATGCTGATGCTGGTCTCGCAAAGGACCACCCAGTCCTTGCCATCGGGCGTGAGCCCCGTGTATCCCGCCAGGGATCCTATCAGCGGGCTTGCGAGGATCTCTCCCGTGGAGGGTTTGAAAACCATGGCTGTTCCCTGTCTTAAAGACCCGGTGACATCCTGGGTCGCCAGGACCGCGGAACTTCCATCCGCGGAAAGGACCGCCCGGTTAAAGAGCGTCAGGCTCGCTGTGGCCCACCTTTCCCTGGGTTTCATCGTGGCCTTGCGCGTCATGGAGGAACTGTCCGCAATCGCCAGTTCGACGGCGCTGACGTCCACGGCCATGAGAATGCTGCCGTCCAGGGAAAGGGTCAGCTGGGTGGGCGTCAGCATGCCGGTGAGACGGGCCGATTCCTGCCCCGTCGCCATAGTAAACTTAATGACCTGTCCGGTGCCGGAAGAGGAGACGTACCCCAGGGTGCCGTCGGGGGAGAGGACGAGATTGCTGCCAAACCCGAATTGCGCGTTTGCAAAAGTGTAGGTAGCCTTGAGTTGAAGAGCCTGCGTGTCGATCAGGAAAATCTTGTTGTCCAGGACCGATACGACGGCCAGAGTTTTCCCATCCTTTAGAGGTGTGAGAAGGGCAGGGTAGCCGCCGGTGGTGATGCGCTTCAGCTCGGCGCCGGTCTGCATGGAGAAGGCAACCACCACGCCGGAACCGGTATAGGGAACGTAGCCGGTTTTGGAGTCGGAGGACAAGGCGATATTGGGCGAAATATTGTCGCCGCCGCTGCTGTTCACGTCAAAGGTCAGCAGATCCGAACTCTGCCCGCCGGTGATCAGTACCTTGCCGTTGGCCAATACCGTCGTGGCGTGAAAATCACGCGCGACTGCCATCGAACCCGGCACGGCGGAAAAATTGCCGGCCGACGGATCGAACAACTCCGCCGATTTGAGGTAGCTGCCGTTGTAACCGCCCGAGATCAGCACCTTTCCGGTGGACAACAGCACCGCGGCTTGCCCGTTGCGTGCCGCTGTCATTGCGCCGGAAGTGGCGGCGAATTTTCCTGTGGCGGGATCATAAAGCTCCGCGCTGCTGAGGTAGCTGCCGTTGAAACCGCCGGTGATGAGCACCTTGCCGCTCGAGAGCAGCGTTGCCGTGTGGCCATGGCGCTGCGCAGTCATGGTGCCGGACGCAGTCGTGAACTTGCCCGTCGAAGGATCGTAGAGTTCAGCGGAATTGACGTAGCCGTCGGAGTTCTGGCCTCCCACGATGAGCACCTTCCCGTCGGACAAGAGCGTGGCTGTGTGCCCCGTACGGGCCACGTTCATCAAGCCCGAAGTGGCCTTAAGTGTGTCTGCACCGGGATCGTATACCTCCGCGGCATTGAGGAAGATTCCACCATAGCCTCCGGCCAGCAGCACCTTGCCGTCCGAAAGCAGGGTTGCCGTGAGTCCCTGGGCTCCCGCGGCCAGGGTTACACCCGCTGAGGAGAAAGTCCCGGTGGAAGGATCGTACAGTTCAGCTGTTGCGAGATAGGTGCTGCCGTTGAAGCCTCCGGCAACGAGGACCTTTCCAGTGTTCAACAGCACAGCCGCATGGCCGCTGCGCGCATTGGACATCAATCCCGTCCCGGTAAATATTCCGGTTGTGGGATTAAAATTACCGGAGCTGGAAAGATAGGCCCCGTTGTACCCGCCGGCGATGAACACCTGACCGTTTTTCAGGAGAATTGCCGAGTGTGCCTCTCTCGTGGTGACCGAGGACGAGGCCAGGGACGTGAATGTCCCGCTTGCCGGATCGTAGGTCTCCACCGCGCTGTTGATCGCACTGGCGTTGGGGTCGACGGTGGCAAAAACCCGCTTTGCTCCGTGAACCTCGGGCAACAGCCCCGCGAGAGACAGGCAGATGATGGAGATTTTAAAGTATCGTCGGATGTAGCAGGCCAAAAGCATTCCCAGTCCTTTCCCACTCCGGACGCGCCGGAACCAAAGAGGCGTAACGTGCCGTCGGTTGTCAGCAAAAAGGTCAGCCGCCCTGGCACTTCTTCGAATAAGGTCGAATCGGTTGCTTCTCAACACTCCTCAAGCGCGTACGGCTTGGATGGTATCAAAACGAAAGTCGTCATTATGCCATAAAGCTCATCATTTCAACAGGCGAGGTCGCAACAATAAATAAATCGGTTTTCGGGCCCCGGAACTGCCAATTCGGGAACTTCCTCAGCAGCTATCGCCGGCTGGATCCAATTCATACGGATCATGCGACCTTTCACCGGCCTCGGGGAGCAGACCCCCCCCCCACCGGCGAAGCCAGGATGCATGTCAAAACTGCTTCCCGGCGTCATCAAGGTCTTGCGGTATAGGCGGATCAAACATCGGAATGTTGTCGCAGCAAATCCATTTGGCTCGCGGGACTGCTGGCGTCTCTACCTATACGAAAACGTCATGCGATCGTTGCAAAAAAGGACCCGCCATGTATCAACTGTTCGCGCCCCTGTGCGTGACCCTATTATCTTCCACCCGCATCTAATCCCTGAGAGAGCAATCGGCAAGTCTTTCTCGGGGTAGGCTCATGAAACGATCGGATACTCTTTTATTCACGGAACCTGTAAAGTCACCCATTCGTGTGGGAATTCTTGTGTTTTTGCTCTGTCTGCTCGCGATCCTGCTCGGTTTGTCCTGGATCAGGCTGATTTCCCGGGAGGCGCATGCCGGCGAGAGGTCGGGATCGCGCCAGATCGAGCAAAGACAGGCGGTGAACGAACTCAAGTGAGCTAATTCGAGCCTGATTGAAGTGTCACGGCAACTCCTTCCCGGCTCGACGAGTTCATGGTCCCGCATTGTCGAGCCAGAATCCTCCGGGATCAAGCTCGCTTCGGGACGGGCTCGGACCCAATGCCGTTCACTCAAGCAAAAATTAAAAAGCCTGGCCACGAATTACACGAATCTAACGAACAAAACCCGGGCTTCTGAAAGGAGAATTTGGATTTTTCGTGTAATTCGTGGCTGTATTTTAAAGGGAACCAACGACTTGCTCCTTAAGTTAACGGCATTAGCTCGAACCTCCTTGTTCCTCGTTCAATCCCCAGGCTGGCGTCCGCCCTCCATTCTTTAGTACCTGCTTAAATCATTTGCAGAGGGCACAAAGCTGTGATAATTTTTAGGTTTGCGCTTTGTGAGATTTTGTTGGAGGACGCCTTGCCACTGACCAGAGATAAGATAAGCGGGATCGTCGAAACCTACCGTACACACGATACCGATACCGGCTCGCCTGAAGTTCAGGTCGCCATTTTAAGTGAAAAAATCAATTACTTGACGGATCATTTCAAGATTCACGCCAAGGACCACCATTCGCGCCGTGGACTTCTCCGGATGGTCGGCAAGAGGCGGCGGCTGCTGGATTATTTAAAGGGCAAAGACGTGGGTCGATACCGGGCGGTAATCGAAAGGCTCGGCATACGCAAGTAATTTATGTTGCGCCTATTCACGGGCGCTGCGGAAGGGCGTTTCTCCTTCAATGGGGCTGTTCTCGCCCGCCTTACATGACCAGATTTCAGACCTCAGACGTCGCACCTCATACCGCAAGGGCAACTGTACATCGCATGAGCAGGAAGACCTCTTTGTCAGGGTTTGCGCCGGGGGGGCAGAGACTGTCCGTCCGATGGAAACGTAAAGACCAAAAGGGGATATACCTACACTCCCATTGCGTGGGGGATCGAATTCTGAGTTCTGATGTTTGATTTTGGGAAGACCGGGTGGGTTATGAATTATGAGTTATGAGTTAATGGTTCCTTGCGTTGCCGCCTTCGGCACCGGAGAATCCTTAACTCAGGACTCATAATCATAATTCCTGATTCACTAATCCCCGCCCGGCTTTCCTCCATACCAATTCACTCCAATAGGGGAAAACCATGACTTACCGAGCTTCGGCCGAAATCGGCGGGCTTGAATTTTCGATTGAAATGGGGAAGGTGGCCAAGCAGGCCGACGGCGCTGCTTACGTCAGCTACGGCGACACGGTCGTGCTGGTAACCGCCTGTTCCCAAAAAGAACCCAAAGAGGGCATCGCTTTCCTCCCTCTCACGGTCGACTATCGTGAAAACACATATGCCGCCGGCAAGATTCCGGGCGGATTTTTTAAGAGGGAAGGCAGGCCGACGGAAAAAGAGATTTTGACCTCGCGCCTCATCGACCGCCCGATGCGGCCCCTCTTTCCCGAGGGTTTCAGCAACGAAACCCAGATCATCGCCCTGGTCCTCTCCGCAGACAAGGAAAACGACCCGGACATCATGAGCATCACGGGCGCCTCCGCGGCGACTTACTGCTCTCCCATACCCTTCTACACCCCGATCGCAGGAGTCCGGATCGGCCTGATGAACGGCGAGTATGTCGTCAATCCGCCCACCAGCAAGCTGAAGGAGAGCAGCCTGAACCTGACGGTGGCCGGGACGGAAGATGCCATCGTCATGGTCGAAGCAGGCGCAAGCGAGATTCCGGAAGACCGGATGATCGAGGCGCTCGATTTCGCCCATGGCGTCATCCGCAAGCTGATCGGTTTGCAGAAAGACCTCTACGCGCAGATCAACCCGGTCAAGAGGGAGGTGGTGAAACCGGCCCTCGAGGCGGCGGAATATGCGCGTATCGAGGCGGCTTTTGCCGCAAAGATCAGCGAGGCGTTGCACCTGGGCGGCAAGTTGAACAGCTACGCGCGCCTCGACGAGATCGCCGAGGAGATCACGGAATCGGTCCCCGAAGAGGAGGCCGAACGCAGGGCCCAGGCCGGCAAGATCTACCATCACCTGCTTGAAAAGATCTTCCGCAAGGAGATTCTGGAAGACCGCCGCCGCCCGGACGGCCGCCAGTTCAACGAGATCCGGCCCATTACCTGCGAGGTATCGCTTCTGCCGCGGACCCATGGATCCGCGCTCTTCACCCGCGGGGAAACCCAGGCGCTGGTCACGGCGACCCTGGGTACGGCGGATGACGAGCAGCGAATGGACACGCTCGAGGGCGAGTCCTTCAAGCGTTTCATGCTCCATTACAACTTCCCGCCCTTCAGCGTCGGCGAAGTGAAGTTCCTGCGCGGCCCGGGCCGGCGCGAGATCGGCCACGGCGCGCTCGCCGAGAGAAGTATTTCCCCGGTGATGCCTTCGGAAGAGGCCTTCCCCTACACCGTACGCGTGGTGGCGGACATCCTCGAAAGCAACGGCTCGTCTTCCATGGCGACGATCTGCGGCGGCATCCTGGCGCTGATGGATGCCGGTGTCCCGATCAAATCGCCGGTTGCCGGGGTTGCGATGGGGCTGGTGATGGAAGGCGACAAGTACTCCATCCTGTCGGACATTGCAGGCGCCGAGGATCATTACGGCGACATGGATTTCAAGGTCGCCGGCACCGAAAAGGGAATTACCGGCCTTCAGATGGATATCAAGGTCGGCGGCATCACCCGCCAGATCATGGCCGAAGCCCTCGCCCAGGCGCGCGAGGGGCGGCTCCACATCCTGGGCCGCATGGCGGAGAGCCTGAGCGTGCCGAGATCGGAGATCTCGCCCTATGCCCCGCGCATCATCACCATCCAGATCCCCAAAGACAAGATCGGCGGCGTGATCGGGACCGGCGGCAAGGTCATCCGCGGCATCATCGAGCAGACCGGCGTGAAGATCGACATCGAAGATGACGGCAAGGTCAACATCGCCTCGACCGACACCGAGTCGGCTCAAAAGGCGATCCGCATGATCGAGGATCTCGTGATGGAGGCGGAGATCGGCAAGACCTACCTCGGCACCGTCACCCGCCTGGTCGATTTTGGCGCTTTCGTGGAGATCTTCCCCGGGACCGAGGGGCTGCTCCATATCTCGGAGGTGGCCGATTTCCGTGTCCAGGATATCAACAGCGAGCTGAAGGTCGGGGACCAGATCCCCGTAAAGGTCCTCAGCATCGAACCGCCCAACAAGATCCGGCTGAGCCGCAAGGCAGTGCTGCGCGAGCAGGCCGGGCTGCCGCCGCTGGAGTCCGCTCCCCGGCCGCCGCGCCGCGATCATGGCGACCGCGGTCGCGGGGGACCAAGAGACCGCGGTCGGGATCAGGACAGGAACAAACCCCGCGGGGGCACTGACCGCGGCCGACGCTTCTAGAAGCAGTGTGCAGTTCG
>Ga0315273_10014034_pt1 | contig 10314 bp, 4 predicted proteins | sample YL17G02_0_MG_FD_205753 | JGI IMG/M metagenome (GOLD analysis project Ga0315273, IMG submission 205753) | Sediment microbial communities from Yellowstone Lake, YNP, Wyoming, USA - YL17G02_0 | ecosystem: Environmental > Aquatic > Freshwater > Lake > Sediment | place: USA: Wyoming | collected... | reverse complement strand
GCCTGCTCGCCCACCGGATGGGACACCCTTCCCGCCAAGCTCCGCAGCCAGGCCGGCCTCCCCCCCGAGGTGGGCAGCGGCGAGGACGCGATGGCCCTGTTCGGCGGCGGATTCCACCTGGATCGCAAGGGCCGCTTTTTCCTGGCCGACTCCTATGGCGTCCACGTGCTGGACGGCGACCGCTGGTCCTACCAGCCGCTCGTGACCAAGAACTACCGCAGGCGGGAAGATCGGATAGGGTCCTTCTGCTTCGCCGAAGGCCCGGACGCCACGGTCTGCGTCTGGGCGACGTGGGACCGGACCGGCTACGGCAACTGCTACTCGGGAACCGTCGGCTGCTGGGCCTTCGAAGGCGGGCGATGGCGGCACATCGATGCCGTCGAGAAGGTCCGCCAGGTCATCCCCCGCGGGCCGGAGGGCCTCTGGATCATCGGCGACCGCCCGCTGAAAAAGGGCGAGCGGCCGGCCGTGCGAAACCTCCGCGTCCGATCCCACTGGAACCCGGAATTCGAGTTAGTCCCCTTCGACTGTCCCGACACGGAGCTGGTCATCCTCCGCGACGGCAAGCGGATCGCGGGCGACGAGGCGCACCTCGCGCTCTACCCGGATCTGGCCTTCCGTAACGTCCGCTTCGTCGCCCAGGCCCCCGACGGGACGGCCTACCTGCTGATCGAGGACACCACGGAGCGCGACACGCTCCGCCGCGGCGGATTCCGCGGCCTGGCGCTGCCGCCGACTGGGCCGGTGCGCGATCTGGGCGAGCCCGCGGCCGAGTTCTTCTCCCACGGCCTGCTCGACGGGCGCCAGGTCCTGATCGGGCCGAGGGGCTGGCTCTGGGCGAGCAACAGGGCCGAGCTGAGGGCCATGAGCCCCGACGGCAAGGAGTTCCGCACCTTCGCGCCCGCGCACCGCTTCGCCGAGTGGACGAGGGGCGCCTTCGACGGCAAGGGGCGGCTCTTCCTGCGGTTGTGGAAGACTTGGGTGCGGATCGACACCAATGTCCTTCAGGAGCCCGGCGCCGTCGCCGATCCGCTCTTGCCGGCCATGCGCGTGCACACCACGGGCGTCGCGGCGCGGGATTCGCTCGGGCGCCTCTGGTGCACGTTGCGCGGCAACCCGCCGATCTGTGCCCGCTTCGATGGAAAAGCCTGGACTCAGCTCCCGATCAAGCTGAAAGATACCGCACGTCTCGGCTTAAGCGCGGGGTTCAATGCCCTCTTCCCCGGCTCCGGCGGCGCGATGATCGCCGTCGATTCCTCGGAGCGATTTCATCTGTTCGACGCCGAGGGCCACGTCGAGAGCGAGTCCGCCGTCGACCTGCTCACACGGTTCTTCGATCGCGTGAGCAAGGCCCTGCCGTATCCGCCCGTGGGCAGCGAGGGCGGGGACTCGGGGCACTTGCTCGCCAAGGATGCTCGTGGCCGGGTCTGGTGGGCTGCGCCGGGCGGAAAGTGGGGCGTGGTGGACGGCGGGAAGGCGATCAGCGGCAAGCCGCTCCCGCGTCGCGTCGACGCAAGGCAGGACAATGAGCGGTACGTGTTCATCGCGCTCGCGCCCTTCGGCGATGGGGAGCGCCTGTTGGTAGAAGAACAGGGCCACATCGGTGTCACGGCCCGCCTCGACAAGGGGGAGATCCTCCTCGGCGCCAGCCCGATTCCGCGCGACACGCTGGACTACGTGGTGGACACGAGCTATGATCGCGCGGGCCGGCTCTGGGTGGCCGGCTGGGGCACGTGCCTCTGCTTCCCGCGCGAGGACGGTCCGCCGACCTCCCACGCCGGCCGCATGGTCCTCGAGGACAAGGCCGACGGCCTGTGGTCCTTCGTCGCCGGCCGGGACGGTGCGTCGCTCATCCGCGCGGACCGCGCCGGCCGCAAACTCCAGCTCGACATCCCCTGCCTGAAGCCCTACGCGGGCGCGGCCGAAGCGCCCGACGGCACGGTCTGGGTCGCCTCCTACTACGGCCTGCACCGCGTCCGCGCCGAGGCCGACAAGCTCTCGGTCATCGAGAGCTTTCCAGCGAGGATGGATCCCCACGACGAGATCGGGTGCGACGCCCAGGGCCGACTCTGGCTCTTGCGTGAGTGGGAACTCATCCGCTACGCGACCACGCCCCGCGCGCCCGAGCGATGAAGAGAAGACAGGAGGTTCTGACAGGATGAGCACGGTTCACTGGATGGGACAAAGAGAGGCACCACGGTCCTGCGCGGACCTGCAAGCGCCGCATCAGGTTCGCAGGCTCTGCTTTGTCCCTATCCTGTCTATCCTGTTTATCCTGTCCAATCCCTCCTCTCCTCTCTTCTCCGCCGAAACGGTGACCATCGGCGGCGTGACGGTGCCCGCGGATTGCGCGCTGGCGCGCAAGGAGCATCCGCGGCTGCTCTTCACCCGGGCCGACCTCCCGCGGCTCCGCGAGCGGCTCAAGGTGCCCCGCATCGCGAAAGAGCTGGACTGGGCGAAGCAACTCGCCAACCAGGGAAAGGCCTCCGCCATTCTCCTCGGCGTCCTGTACCACCTGACCGACGACCGACAGTACCTTGAGCAGGCGCGGGCGAAGCTCGAGCCGTCGTGGGTCCAAACCTATCCGCTCGCCGCCGACCTCGTGATGGCCGGCCTCACCCCCGACGAGCAGAAGGCCGAGGCCGACCGCATCGTCGCAATCGTCAAGAAGGAACGCTGGCGCCCGCACGTCGTCCTCGACCTCGCGGCCTGGGGCCACGGCCACGACGAGTTCCTCGATCAAGACCTGAAGCAGCGCTACCCGAGCGATCTCGTCCAGGGGATCGCGTACAACAACCTCTGGTCGCAGGGACGCGGCGGCAGCTCGATGAGCCACGGCTACTACGGCGAGCACTTCTACAGCGAATGGTTCACGATGGCCGTCGCGTGGACGAATGCGACGGGGCAGGACTGGGTCTCGAAGTGCGATTTCGCGGCCCACACGCCGGAGCACTATCTCTTCCACTATCGCCCCTGGTCGCCCAGCCCCATGGTGGTCCACATCGGGGTCAACTCGATGTGCAGCCACTGGCAGGCGGTGACCCCGGCCTCGTTCGAGGGCGACAATCTGGCGGTGCTCGCGGCGACGCGGTTCCGCGACGGCGTCGGTCAGTGGTGGATTGACGAGGTGATCTCGAAGATTTCGATGGGCTGGGGGAAGAGCGCGCTCGGCCAGGGCGGCGTCTGGGGCAAGCTGCTCTGGTACGACCCCGACCTGCCGCCGGTCGCGCCCCAGGAGCTTCCGCCTGCGCGGCTTTTCCCCGAAAACGGCCACGCCGTCATGCGCTCGGACTGGACGCCCGACGCGACCTATGCACTCTTCCGCTGCGGCCGCTACGGCGAGATCGACGGCTGGTGGGGCCGCAACAACGCGGACAACCTCCACTTCATCATCGAGAAGCGGGGCCTGCTCGCCGCCGACACGGGCGCCGTCCACTCGCTGAACAACGCCGCGCTCGGCTTCGCCGGCTCCCAGGTCCACAGCGATAGCCTCCCCCACATCACCGAGTACGCGCGCCAGACCATCGCCCACAATTCCATCACCGTCGGCCAGGAGCGGATCACCCACATCGACTGGCAGGGCAAGCCGACGGGGAACGTGGTTCGCCGCGGCGGCCAGTCGCCCGTCCAGGCCAAGTCGTGGTGGCCGCTGTGGGGCCTGCCCGAGCCGAAGCCGGCGGACCGGCCGTTCCGCGAAGGGCAGATCGTCGCCTACGAGACCTCGCCGCTCTTCGACTACGCGGCGGGCGACGCCACGCATTCCTACCCGCCGACGCGCGTGAAGTCCATCACCCGCCAGTTCGTCTACCTGCGGCCCGATGCCTTCGTGGTCTTCGACCGCGTCGCCGCGGCGGAGCCGGGCCTCGAGACGATCTGGATGCTCCACTCCCTCTACGAGCCGGCGTGGAACGGGAAGAAGGAGGCGGATGACTCGCTCCCGCCGGAGAAGCAGTTCACGCTCAGCGCGGATGGGAAGGAGAAGGTGCCCAATCCCAGGCCCGGCGGCCGATTCCTCCACACCGGCGGCGACACGTTCACGATCGACGACCAGTGGCCGGGCATGGCGGGACGGCTCTTTGCGAAGATCCTCATGCCGGGCGAAGACGCGCGCGTGGTCCGCACGATCGGCGGGCCGTGGCACGACTTCGAGGTCGACGGCATCAACTATGGGCCGACTGAGGACACCTACGCGAAGCACAAGGGCGGGCGGAACGAGCACAACCGCGAGAACTCGGTCGGCGTCGAAGGCTGGCGGATCGAGCTGTCGCCGAAGGAGCGGCCCGCTTCGGCGAACTTCCTCGTCGTCCTCTTCGCCGCCGACCAGAAGACCGACGCGATGCCGCCCGTCGAGCGCATCGAGAGCGAGGGAAGGCTGGGAGCGAAGCTCACCATTGCCGGCAAGACGTACGAAGTGGCCTTCGCCACCTCAGGGCCGCCCGCCGGCCACATCCGCATCGCCGAAGGCGCCAAGCCGCTCCTCGACCGCCCGCTCGCGGTAGGAGTCGAGGACAACTACAGGAATTGGTCAGGGGATCCGCGCTACAAGGCATGGACCACGCGGCCGGAGTTCCGCAACTTCGTCGGCACCGAGCCACCGCATTAGCCCGAAAGCCCGGACGCTTGCATTCCGCCGATGTCCTTGTATAATCGGTTTCCTCAGAGTTCCGCGGATTCTAAGGAGGACACAGGATGCCGGAGAACGCCGCGAAGCCTTCCGGGCCTTCGGGCGAGGGCGCCCCGAGGCCCCGCCGCATCGGCGGATTCGAACTCCTCGCCACCCTCGGCAAAGGCGGCATGGGCACTGTCTACAAGGCGCGCCAGGTCTCGATGGACCGCGTCGTCGCCCTGAAAGTCCTGCCGCCCAATCTCGCCAAGAACCAGGCGTTCGTCGAGCGCTTCCTCCGCGAGGCCCGCTCCGCCGCCAAGCTCAACCACCCCAACATCGTCCAAGGCATCGACGTCGGCGAGGCCGATGGCCTCTACTATTTCGCCATGGAATTCGTCGACGGCCAGAGCCTCAAGGACCTCCTCAAGCGCGAGGGCAGGCTCGACGAGAAGCGTGCCCTGAGCATCACGGGCGCCGTCGCCCGCGCCCTCGACCACGCCCACAAGCACGGCATCGTCCACCGCGACATCAAGCCCGACAACATAATGATCAGCCGCGACGGCGTCGTGAAGCTCGCCGACCTCGGCCTCGCCCGCTCGTTCCTCCCGGACTCTTCCCTCCCGAAGGATTCGTCTCTCCGGGAGGCTGCCCCCCCCCCCCCGGCGTCGGTTTACCGCGACACCGTCACCCTCGACGGCACGGCCCTCGGCACGCCCCTCGGCACGCCCCACTATATGGCCCCCGAGCAGGCCCGCGGCGACGCCGACATCGATACCCGCGCTGACATCTACGCCCTCGGAGCCACCCTCTTCCACGGCGTCACCGGCCAGTTACCCTACACCGCGCCCAACGCTGGCGCCCTCATGGCCAAGCACATAACTGAGCCTGTCCCCAACCCCAAGGACCGCAACCCCGCTCTCTCGCGCCCCATCTGCGACCTGATTCAGCACATGAGGGCCAAGGCCCGGGAGGACCGCCCCCAGACCCCCGCCGAACTCCTCGCCGAGATCCGCGACGCCCTCGAGGGCAAGATCAAGCTCCACCGCTCGGCCTCGCCCCGCCCCGCCCCGCAAGCCGCCAGGCATCCAGTCCCCTCCGTCCATCCCGTCCATTCCCCTGGCGGCCGCACCGCGCGGCCCTGGCTCCTCGTCGCGGGCCTCCTCGCCGCCGCTGGCGCGGCCATTCTCCTCTTCCGGCCCTGGAAAGCCACGCAGCCCCAAGCCCATGAGAAGCAGGCTCCAACCGCCCAGGCAGAAGGACCCAAGACCAACCAGCCCGCCGCGAAGACCGAGTCGGAGCCGGACCTGGACAAGGAATTCGCCGCCCTCAAGTCCCAATGCGATGACCTCGCGGCCAAAGCCCAGTTCGGCCCCGCCCTCGCCCGCCTCGATGCCTTCCTCCCGAAGATCTCAGAGGCCGACCTTCCCCAGGTTACACGCTTGCGGGAGGTCTCTGCGAGTCTGCGCTCCTCCATCCTCGAAAAAGCGGACGAGGTCTACGCCCTCCTCGCCCGCTCCGCCGACGACGCGATCGAGAAGAAAGACTTCCCCGCCGCCCGAGCCGCCCTCAAGCCCGTCGAATCCCTCGGCGTCCCCGACCTCGCGGACCGCGCGAAGAAGAAGCTCGAAGAGATCGCCTCGCGCGAGAAGAGCGCCGAAGCCTGGGCCAAGTGGGATGGCATCAAAGCCGAGGCGAAGAAACTGATCGACGCGGCCAAGCTAGACGACGCCGCCAAGCTCATCGACGGCGCCAAGGCCCTTCCCCTGGACGGCATCGCGGATCTGGTCGCCGAGCAGACGAAGTCCATCGAGTCCGCCAGGTCCGCCCAGCTCAAGGCAGCCCTCGCCGCCTACCAGGCCGAATCCGACAAAGTCTGGGCTCTCTTCAAAGACCGCAAGTACGCCGAGGGCGACAAGCTCCTCGCCGATCTTCCCGCCCGGATGGTAGGGGCGGGGCTTGTCCCCGCCCAGACCGGCCAGCCGGGGACGCCCACAAGGGGCGCCCCTACAAGTGTCGCCGCCGCCTATGCCGCCGACCAGGAAGCCGCCAAGCTCCTCAAGAAATTCTGGGCCGCCGTCGAGAAGGGCCTCGCGGCCAAAGCCGGCCAGTTCGTCTCCTTCAAAGGCGCCGCCGGCGGCACCCTCCTCTCCGTCCAGGACGGCTCGGCCACGATCAAGACGCCAAAGGGCGAAGAGGCGCGCCGCGTCCAGGACCTCGTGGCGAAACAGGCTGTCGCCCACGCGGATCTCAAGGACGACCCTAACTCCTGTCTCCTCAAAGGTGTCTTCCTACTCGCCGAAGGCCAGGACGTCGAGGCCGCCGAGAAGTCGCTCGCCGCCGCGGGCGAGTCGCCCGCCCTGGCCGTCTACAAAGACCGCCTCTCCCACGCGCCGGGCCGGCGTCCGCTCCCTGCCGCAGGGCCGGACGAGCCGGCCGCCACGCCCGAGCCGAAGGCGGTCGCAGAGGCGCCGCCCGGCAAGTGGCAGCGACTCTTCGACGGGAAGTCGCTCGCCGGCTGGCGCGCGGTCCCGCAGTTCCCCGTCGGCCGCGACGAGGGCACGGGGAAGCCCGGCGAAGTGCGCGTCGAGGACGGCCGGATCCTCCTCGAAGCCGGCGCCCCATACACCGCCATCAGCCGTCCGCTCCCCTCCGTGAGCTGCGACTATGAGCTGTCGCTCGAGGCCATGCGCCCGGCCGACCGTGGCGACCTGTGCTCCGTCCTCTTCCCCTTCGGCAACTCGCGCTGCGTCCTGACCGTAGGCGCGGGCGACATGAGCAACGTCGTCGCTTTCGACACGCTCGACGGCCGCACCGGCAAGAGCGAGGACGCGATGGCCCTGATGCGATTCGACCCGAACCGCTGGTATCGCGTCCGCCTGCGCATCACCCGGGGGTGGCTCGACGCCTGGGTGGACGACCAGCCGGCCCTCGCGGTCCCGCTCCTGGGCCGCCGCCTGGACGCGGCGCCCGCCTGGGCCAAGGCCGCTCCGCTGGCGATCGGGACCTCCTGCGCCAGCTCCGCCGCGGTCCGCAACGTCCTCCTGCGTCGCCTCGACCCGGTGGATGCCAAGGTCTTCGAGACCACCGTCGCGGCCGACCGCGGATGGCAGGAAACCGCGCTGAACCTGGACCGCGGAAAGGAGTACGAGATCGCCGCCCGCGGGGAATGGGGCAACTCGCCGGGGCAGAAGTGGGGCCCGGCCGGCCAGGGCGGCTTCGCGGCCAAGGACTACGCGATGCCCAGTGGGCCAACGTATGCGCTGGTGGGCCGAATCGGCGGGTTCGGCAAGCCTTTCCTCGTCGGCAAGCACGCCACGGTCACCGCCGACCGCGGCGGCCGCCTCTGGTTCGCCATAAACGACGACGCGTTTGAGGACAATTGGGGAAAACTGCAGGTCGCCGTCCGTCCAGTCGCCAAGGCCCCCTCGGCTGCCGCGGAGGGCGGGCCACCTCCCGAGGCCGCTAACCCGCCAACCCACGACGAGAAGGCCGAGGGCGGCGCGCCCAAGCCGGCCTTCGAGCCGGCGGCCGACGACCTGGAGCAGGGCCTTCTGGCGGCCTACTACACGGGCCGCAGCATGGAGAAATTCGTCGCGGCCAAGCCCCTCTCCGGCGCGTTGAGCATGAAGTGGGGATTCGAGGCCCCGTTGCCCGACATGCCTGTCGACGACTTCTCGGCGCGCTTCGTCGGCTGGATCAAGATCGACCGCGGGGGACCGTACGCGTTTGAGTTGTCCCACGACGACGGCGCACGCCTCTATCTCGATGGCAAGAAGGCCATCGACGACTGGCTCGATGGCATCGAGACGACGACCCACAGGACTTTCCTCGCCAAGGGCCTCCATCGCCTGTGGGTCGAGTTCTACGATGTCGGCGGCCCCGCCTACGTCGTTCTCTCCTGGCAGGAGAAGGGTGAGCAGGTCCCCGTCCCTGCGGACCGGTTCTACTGCGAGCGGAAGCTGCTCGACGCGGCCCGGGCCACGCCGAACCGCAATCCGCTCCTCCGCATGGGGCCAACCGACCGAGTTCGCCCCCCGGAACTCAAGCCGGGGGCGGAGCAGGGGCTTGTCGCCTGGTGGCCGGGCGAAGTCGGGGGCGGGAAGTGGGCCCGCGATCTCTCGGCCAACCGCCTCCACGGCGCAGTCGTCGGCACCGTCCGCCAGGCCAAGGGCCGGACGGGGCTCGCGCTGTCCTTCCAGGGCGGCTACGTCGAGGCCCCGGATTCCCCGCTGCTCGACCTGCGCGAGGCCCTGACCCTGATGGCCTGGGTGCGGCCGGACCAGATGGGCGAGATGCGCCTCTTCAACAAGACGGTCGTCGGCAAGAACAGCGCGTTCGCGCTGGACATTTTGGCCGATAACTCTGTCCGCCTCATCACCCGCTTCGGCGCCCTGAAGACGGCCGATACGCTCCCGCTCGGCAAATGGACCCACGTGGCGGCCACCTTCGACACGGCCGTTCGCCGCATCTACCTCAACGGCGAGTTGAAGGCGGATGGCCCGTCGGACGGGCCGCTCGACTCGACGCCTCTCGCCCTCCGCCTCGGCGCCGACAACGAGGGCAAGACCGAGTTCCACGGCCTCCTCGGCGACATTCGGGTCTTCTCCCGCACCCTCGACCCCGACGCCATCCGTCGCCTCGCCGGGATCAAGAGCCCTTAGGAGGCGCCAGGGCGTCTGGGCTAGCGACAACGTCCGCCTTCCGCCGCCTTGGCGAGTGAGCGAGGAGCGGAGCACGGTCGGGCAAGCCGCCCGTGGCACAGGAGACCTTCGCAGAGCTTCCCCGTGCCACGGCTGGCTTGTCCAGCCGTGTCTGGGCTTTCCTCCGGCCACGGGGCAAAGAGAAGAGGGACGCCGGAGCGTCCAAGGACTGGGTCGCGAAACACGCGACCCGGCTCAGGAGTGCTGAACGATCTCGCAGGGAAGGTTCTCGAGGACCACCGACGGGAGTCGGCCGGCTCCGAGGACTTCCTTAGCATCCAGGATCTCGATGCCGACAAGGGTCTCGCCTTCCCCCAGGTTGAGGGCGACCTCCTCCGACAGGCGGACGGTTCGGCACTCGTGCTTACCCTCGACGAGACGGATATAGAGGGCGTCGGCCTCGGAGTCGTAGCGGATGGTCATGGGCTGCCCTCTCAGAAGAAAAAAGTGTAGACCGTGATGACCACGATCTCGTGTCTCTCGTCCGCAATGACAGGCGCGACCTGCTTGATCGCATAGAGCTTTCCCTGCCACAGGGCATTATACCGGAAGTTGTAGCGGCACAGCAACCGCCCGTGCTTAGCCGGCACTCGGCTTCCAAGGCGGACGGCTTGCCTCACCTCGTCTTCCGAACAGCCGCGTTCAACACACTGTTCGGCTGCATGCCGCGTCAGGCGTATTCGCTCCACTTTTCGCGTCCTTTCGCGTTTTTCGCGGACTCTCTTCTTCCTCCTATTTCGGCTGGCCGTACCACGAGTGGTAGCGGTTCCACCACTTGGCGATCTCGGCCTCGGGGAGTTGCTTGGGCTGCGGACGGCCGTGGGTCATGGCGAGCATCGAGGCGAAGTAGACGGTGCGCGCCACGTCCTCGCACATGATGGCCGACTTGACGGCGGCCTCGGGCGTGCGGCCGAAGCTGAAGACGCCGTGGTTGCCGCAGATCACCGCCGGCGCGCGGGTCATCACCTTGAGGATCGAGGCGCCGATGTTCTCCACCTCGTTCGAGGC
>Ga0315273_10014031_pt1 | contig 10315 bp, 4 predicted proteins | sample YL17G02_0_MG_FD_205753 | JGI IMG/M metagenome (GOLD analysis project Ga0315273, IMG submission 205753) | Sediment microbial communities from Yellowstone Lake, YNP, Wyoming, USA - YL17G02_0 | ecosystem: Environmental > Aquatic > Freshwater > Lake > Sediment | place: USA: Wyoming | collected... | reverse complement strand
CCACACATATACTGAGATAGGCAACTACACGGTGACGCTCACGGTCTCGGACGGTCAGGCCACGAGCACGGACACCTGCTTCGTGAACGTACTAGACCCGTCCGTGAACCACAGGCCTGTGGCCATCATCGACACACCCAGCGACCATGCATTGCTGAACATGACCGGGAAGACCTTCTTCGATGGCCGCTCCTCCTATGACCCGGACAGGGAGAACATCACATGGCTATGGGACATGGGCGACAATAACCACACGTTCACCCAATCCCATTTCTACTTCAAGATGCCCACGTACGGGGTCTTCACCATCGTGCTCAAGGTGGGCGATGGGAGATTGGAGGACTCCACCTCCATCACCGTCCTGGTATACCCACCCGCGCCCGGCATCCCGATGCCGCAACCCGATAAATGGACTCAGGAGAGGCCGGCCATCCTGTCCTCCGGACCGTACGAAGGTCCCGAGAACATGGGTACTTGGATGAACGCCTTCGGCTTTGACAAGGATGGCGGGAACACAACGCTGTCATGGGACTTCGACTCCAGCGACGGTGTCAACATTTTCGCGCCCGAGGCCATCAACGGCACCGTCATCTGGCCGTACAACGCGTCCGGGTCCTATACGGTCACCATCATCGCCGAGACCCAGATAAATGTGGGTATCGGCACAAACCCGAACGTAGGCAAGCTCTACAATTTCACCCAGACCGTGGCGAACATAACCGAGCATTGCCGTGCGCCCATCAAGCTCGTGGACCGGATGGATGTAGACAGGCCCATGGATGCCACCAAGGTCCAGGTGAGCCTGAACCCGCTTGCGACCGTGTGCCAGCCGAGCAACGATGGGGAGATAAGCCTCTACGAGTGGGACTTCAACGGAGACGGGACCTACGACTGGTCCAGCCCTAACACCGGTTCGGTGACCCACAATTACGAGATCAATGCAAGCCAGAAGGGCGAGGTACACTACAATGCGTCTTTGAGGGTCACCCAGAGGAACTCAGGATACATCCAGACGAACCTCCCAGGCACACCGAAGGGCGCCTCATCGTTCAAGTACAACATCACGTCCAACAAGAGCATCGACATCGCGATCGGGGCTCCGCCGAACATTGAGCCCACATGCAGCATATTGGACAAGGAGAGGTTGTCCGATGTGGGCGGGTTCGTCGGTGAGCCGGTCAAGTTCCGGGCCGAAGGCACGGACCAGGATGGGACCATCGTGAGGTTCCAGTGGGATTTCGGCGACGGTACCTCAATGATAGGGAAGGAGGTTGACCACACCTATGACAGGCCGTTCGATTCCGGGGTCTCGGTGGAGCTCACATGCTATGATGACAGGAACGGCACAGACAGCGACGATACCCAGGTGATAGTTCGCCAGAACGGCATCCCGGTTGCGGTGATAAGCGGGCAGACCCAGGCGAACGTAGGCGAGGCGGCGCAGTTCGATGGCACGGAATCCATCGACCCGGACGGGGACCCGCTCACGTACATGTGGGATTTCGATGACTCCGACGGTGTTGGGGTGGATTCCACGGACCCGAACCCGACCTATACATACACCAAGGGCGGTATCTATGTCGTGACCCTCAAGGTCAGGGACAACCACAAGGGAGAGAGCGAGGCCGTGACCACCATAATCGACGTGGTCCAGTCCTACGGGTTCACGGCAGAGGTCACACCGGCCAAAGGGAAGGGAAGACCGGGCGAGACCATAATGTACCATATCCTGCTCATGAACACAGGGAACGGGGATGACACGTTCTCGTTGGACGCCACCGGGTCCAAGGACTCATGGGCGGTCCTGAGCGTTACCCAGGTGGACATCGATGCCGACAAGACCGCGGACATAACCGTGAACGTCCACATCCCAGACAGCGAGAGCGCCGCGACCTTCCAGATACCCGTGGATATAATCTCCAAGGGCGATTCCACGCAAAAGGAGTCGGTCCAGTTGAGCGTCCAGGTCCAGGAGGTTTTTGGCCTAGAACTGGTCGCCTCGGTCACCACATTGAACGTTAAGGCCGGGGAGGCTGGCGCCCTCTCGGCGACCGTGACGAACACCGGCAATGCGGACGATACCATCAAGCTGGAGGTCTCCGGGGATGGCAGCGATTATGTGAAGCTCGCGTCCACCAACCCGAAGGTCGGCAAAGGCCAGAAGACCGAGGTCAAGATCACGGTCACCGTCCCCAAGGACACCGAGGGGAAGGATTACCAGGTAACCCTGAAGGCCACCAGCGGGGGCGGTGGGACGTCCAAGAGCGTCACCATGACCATAAGCGTCACCGGGGCGAGCAAGGGGAACAAGGTACCAGGGTTCGATGGGGCTCTGATGGCCCTTGCGGTCGTGTCGATCACGCTCCTGCTCGCAGCGGCCAGGAAGCCACGCCGATATTGAGCGCCTGGTGATGGGCGGGGGCGGACAAGGCCCCCACCGCGTTTTTTCTTATTTTAATTATATAGATTGACGGTCAGATGAAATGAGATAGAAAGATAGATATCCCGATATGATACTGTTATACCAGGAGTACGCGGAGGAACGGTCCCATTGAAGGAGAAAGGCGAAAGCAAAGAAGGGAAAAGGACCGGGAAGGCAAAGGCCGGCCATGATGGGGGCGGGGATAAGGTGGATGGGACCGAGAAGGACAGAGGCGCGGACCTGAGCGGTGCGGACAGGGACGAAGGCGTCATGAAAGGCACAATCACCTACGAGGTGCCAGGGGCCGGTCCATGGTTCTCAACGGTCACCCTATCCATAGTTATAATCGTGACACTCCTCTCCGCCCTTATAGCCGGCCCGTGGGCGAGAGGCTTCCTGCTCGTCCCTGCCCTGCTCGCCTTCGTGCTCCTTGTGTTCGTCGTGCCTGCGCATTTCGGACGGCACGAGCTTACCCGCGATGGCGCCATCCTGAAGTACGGCTGGTTCACGATGTCCATTCCCTACAAGAATATAATCGAGACCGAGTACATCGATGCCACCGCCAGGACCACGGGCCTCAGGGCCACGCCGCCATGGTCCCCGTCAGGGCCGGTGATGTACATGCTCAAGTCCGGCATAGGCGTCGTCAGGATGAAACTGGACAGGCCCCAGAAGGTCATGATGGGGTCTCGCTTGATATCGGAGGTCTTCGTGAACGTGGACCGACCGGCGCGCTTCACCCGGACGGTCAATAGGAGGATCGGCATAGACGAGGCAAGGGCGGCGATGCTGGACGGAACATCCCTGGCCGCGGTCGTGGGAAGGGGTCGCATCATCGATGACGGGTGCCCCCACTGCGGGAGGGTCTGGGACGAGCGGCCTGGGGCCAAATCAAGCACAGGGAAGGGCAGTGGGCCGGCGACCGGGCCGTTCGCCGGGTCTGATGTCGAGGATGGTCACAAGATAGTCAACATCTTCCTTGTCCACAAAGATGGCCGGCTCGTGACCACATATACCAGTGGTGAGGTCAGGACAAAGGATTCATACAGCGTCACCGCGATGCTCACGATCATACAGGACTTTGTCGGGGACGCGCTCGAGAACAAGGGGTCCCTTAAGACCCTGGAACACGGCCGGTTACTGATAATAATCGAAACTGGGGACCTCCTATATTTGGCCGTAGTGTTGGCAGGCGAGGTCCCAGATGGCCTCAAGGCAGAGATGAGGAAGGCGCTGCGGGAGATCGAGACCGACCATGGGGAGAGGTTCAGGGAATGGGATGGCAGTCTTTCGGACCTCGAGGACATAAAGAAGACCATAGGCCAGGTCCTATGGGTATGACGTCCGATGACAGTGACAGTTCAAGGACCGAACAGTACTATTTATATAAGCTAGAGGGCTACGATTTAAATACATGATGGCCAGAGCACCCGGAACTGTAAAAAGGAGGGCAAAGCGCCTGTTCTTAATGCCTGCCCTGCTGGCGGTCATGATATTCTCCATGCTCTCCATGGTCGGGCCCGTGGTCGCCACGTCCCATCCAGCGGACCTACAGTGGACCTATGAGGTACGGCTCACCGAGGCCACACGAGGCTCCTTCTATCCGCTGATGCTCGCAGATTCCAACGACGACCTGCATATACTCTACGTTAACGCGTCGCAAAGGGACACGTCCACTTACTCTACGACAAATGGTATCATCATGTACATGAAGATGGACAGGCTGGGCAATATCGCGGTCGAGCCCAAGGCGATCGTGAACCCAGACTATGATTCCTATTACCTGACCCGCCCAGCTGCGGCCCTGGGGCCGGACGACAGCATCCATCTCGTATGGAGCGACAGCAGAGGCAATCATTTCAGGGTCTATTACATGAGGCTCGACGCGAACGGTGACGTGCTGGTCCCAGAGATCGCGCTGAACACCACTGAGATATGCAAGTACCCGGACGTCGCAGTGGACGCCGATGGCAATGCCCGCGTGGTCTTCGCCAACTGGGCCTGGGGCCCCAACAGCCCGAACATATTCTACAGCGTCATAGACCCGCGGGGCAACATCATCGTCGACAACTTCCAGGTAACCATGACGGTGCTCGCCTCCAACATCCCGAGGGTGGCCGTCGATTCGGAGGACTATGTCCATATCGTCTGGGTCGAGAACGTCAACACCCCGTTCGGGTATTCGGACGAGGTCTATTATTCAAGGCTGAACCCGAAAGGGACGCTCGACATCTCGATGCAGAGGGTCTCGGTAACAGCGCTCCAGTCCACGAACCCGGACATCGAGATGTCTCGTGGGACCGAGAACGGACCGCTCGTGGTCTGGGAGAGCGACATGGGCGGGGACATGGACATATACTACGCTACGCTCGATGACCCCATGGGTATCATGCCGGAGCGCCTCACATCGACGCGTTCGGACTCCCTCCAGCCCACGGTGATGACCGATTCGAGCGGGACGGTCTTCGTGGTCTGGTCCGAGAAGGACTACATGATAGTGGACAACTCGGCCATCTGGATGATGTATCGGGATGGCTCGGCGACCGGGAAGTGGAGCGCACCGAAACGCATCACCAACGACGGTCTGGGGGCCTTCAGGCCCGCCCTGGCCCTTGATGGCTCCGACGACCCGAACATCGTGTGGGAGGACTTCAGGGAGATAGGGGACCAGGGCCACTGGGACCTCTATTACATAAGGGACGTCCGAGATGTGGAGGTCGCCCCCGTGGCATATCTCATGTTGGAGGACATCAACGTCACCGTCGGAGAGGAGGTCTTCTTCAACGGCTCGCTATCCTACGACCTGAACGGGTGGGACCGGGTAGTGGAATACAATTTCTCGTTCGGGGACGGCACATGGACCGAATGGCAGGAGTTCTCGAACTCGACCCATGTCTACATCCGCCCTGGCGAGTACCATGCACGGCTGAGGGTTAGGGACACCTTCGGGGTCGTGAGCGACATCGAGGCCATGAAGCGTGTGGTCGTGGACGAGGAGCATCCAGTGGCTGAGATGCCCCTGATGCAGGGGGACGTCACCGCCGCGGTCGTGGTCACGACGCTCGGCATCGGCGCCCTGACAGGCATAATAGCGGGGACCGAGGTTGGCAAGTACAAGTTCCTGACGCTCGTTCTGGTCCCGCTCTATACCCGCATCAATAGGGAGAAGACGCTCGATAATTACATACGAGGTCAGATACACGGTTACATCCTGGCCAGGCCCGGATGCCATTACAACGCCATCAAGCAGACCCTCAAGTTGAACAACGGCACGCTGGCCTATCACCTCAGGAAGCTCGAGAAGGAGGAGTTCATAAAATCCATGAGGGACGGTATGTACAAACGGTTCTACCCGGCCGGGATGAAGATCGATGGCACCCCGCCGCAGCTGAGCGCTATGCAGAAGAGGATACTCGACACCATCACATTGAACCCTGGCATCTCCCAGAAGGAGATTGCGGACATCGTGAGCATCAGCGCCCCTGCGGTGATATACCATATCGGGATACTTCTGGGTGCAGCCCTGATAGTAAAAAGAAGGAACGGGCCACGCGTCGAGTACAGGCTCAGAACGGTCGACGAGTCAATGGGTGCCGAGGCGGCGGAGGAGGATGAAGAGGAGGAGGCGGAGGAGGGAGCACCAGGACCGGGTCCCGAGGGCTAATTCCGGTACCTGTATCGGGCGGGGCCCGGGACTATGTACTATATAAGTCGAAATATATATATTGCCGGAGAAGATTGCACTTAAAAACGCATCCATGGATGTCAAAAGGAGCGTGATGGAACCATGTCGCTGTCCGTGAGGGTCTTCGCTCTCGTCTTGGTCACGGCCGTACTGGCCGCCTCTTCCGGGCCCCTGGTCATGGCCTGGGATTACCCTATCGGTGGTGGGATAGCGAGGGACCTGAACATGGGCAACGACACGACCGGGGGACTCCCATCCACGGACCTCCCACCGCCCGATGACCACAGGTCCGATGGCAACAAGGAGAGCCAGGCCTCTGGGTCGTATCACGAAATGTACCTATACTTCCACAGGGGAGGCCAGGGTACAGGCGACCTCATCAATACGGTCCCGCCCTCCAATCACGAGGCATCCGTGTTGGCCTCGGGCCAGGGCATCGAGTTCGTGCTCGAGGTCCCGCTCACGAAGAACCTCGAGGTCTTCAGCCACGAGACCCAGGGCGGCTCCCGGGGTTTCTGGCTCGACCTGAACGTTATAGCGGTCACCGCGACGTTGGTCACGATCCAGGTCACGGACAATACCACGATCATCGCCCAGACTACGGAGACGATATCTGCGCCCATGGACAGATGGTACCTCCCGTACACGCCAGCGGCCACATCCCATGTCTTCCTCCAGGGCCAGAAGATAAACCTGAAGATAAACGTCACCAGCGCCCAGCCATTGGGTGGTGGCATCACCATCAATTACAGGCAGAACGACAAGCTATGGGTCCCATGCAACCCCACGGACCTCTCCGCTGGGACCTACGATGGGAACGGCAAGGCGAGGGACGACTTCTTACCCAATTGGCCCGAGAGGCTGAGGAAGGTCGTAGTGAAAGGCAAGATAGACGATGCGTTCGGTGCCGGGGACGTCGGTTCCATTGGCATCAACATCACGGACCCTACAAGCGCCATCGCGTTCCAGAGCAGCGCCGCCGGTGGTTCCCTGAACTTCTCGTTCGAGTGGGCCTACAATGCAGGGCTCAGGTCCGGGACATACAACGTGGTCGTCACGGTCTTCGATAACCAGCAGAACAACTATACGACCACGGACACGTTCACGATGAAGGATTATGGCGTGTACATCGAGTCCACGCACCAGGACGAGCCGGAAGGCATGGCCGAGCAGAACGTGATGAGCGGTTCCACGGCCACCTACATAGTGACCGTCCTGAACTGCGGCGGCCTTTCCTCACCATTCTCGGTCACCCAGGAGACATCGGATAAATCCGGATGGGACGTGAACATCGACCCCACCACCACACAGGTGCTCGCCCCCAATGAGGTGGCGACCGTCCAGATAGATATTACACCAAGCGTGCCGGCAGGGGAATATGCGACCATATGGTTCGAGTTCAAGTCCGACAATGACGGCCTGGCCCTCGAGAGGCTACAAACGTTCACTGGCGTGACCCCTGCCTTCGACCTCAAGATACAGTGGGTCGGGCTGACGAGCAAGACCGCTGATGCAATGGTCGGTGTGGGCGGCAGCAAGTCCTTCGAGTTCACTGTGTCCAACGGTGGCCAGAACCCAGTCAACTTCTCGCTCTCATTAAGTGACCCACCGTCCGGCTGGGGGGCGTCCGTGGACGGGGTCATGCTCAACACGGTCCTGAGGCTGGACCCGGGTACATCGAAGACCGGAACCCTCAATATAACCGCACCGGACGACCAGACCGCGACCAACGAGTCCCTCATGGTCATCACCCTAAGGTCGGTGGGCCTTGAGACAGAGATAGAAGACACCATCACGGCCAGGGTAACCATGAGCACGGGCCTAGACCTGAGCTCCAGCAGCCTGAAGAAGACCGCGGACCCGGGCCAGAGCCCCGAGTTCACGATGACGGTCAAGAACGGGGACCCTATGAACTCCCACGAGATCGTGTTCGAGGTGCAGAACCCCGGGGACCTGAGCATTAACGTCATGGGCGGCCTAAGGCAGCGGTTCTCGGCCCGCGAGATAAAGAACATCCAGGTGCAGGCTCGTGTGCCCGACAAGGCCACTGCCGGCGACCACGCGTTCACGGTGAAGGGCGCCTTTGGCGACAATTCCCTCATCTACGACATGCTCTCGTTCACGGTCACTGTGAACAAGAAGCCGAAGATGGACATGACCGTGACCCCCAAGAGCATGAAGATAAAGACAACGGAGATGGCCACGTTCAAGGTCACCTTCGTGAACAGCGGCAATGTCTTAGAGCAACGGGTCCTGGACATCAGCACGGGTGGCGACGTCAAGGCGAGCGCCGTCACGGTCAGCCTGAACGGGAAGGTCGGGGACAACCTCGATTTCACGATCAAGCCGGGCGAGACCGTGGACATCGAGGTCCAGGTGGACGTGAGCAACGATGTGAAGAACGGGGACCAGGCCATAATCACCATAAGCCTGATCGAGAAGAGCGGCTATGCCTCGGTTGAACCTGTGAAGGTCACCATAGACATCACGAAGGAGGCGGGGCTCATGGACATGTTCATGGACGGGTACTTCATCGGTATCATGCTCTGCTTCTTTATCATCGTGGTGGTGTTCTTCAAGCTGAGGAGATAGGCAGACCCCGATACAAAGGTCCCACCTTCATCCTTCTTTCCTTAGACAGCCCAGCCAGGGCCATCACAGGTCCGGGTAGAGCGGGTACCCGTAGAGCCCCATTTTCTCGTAGACGCGCCACCGCCTGTCAGAGACGCTCCTGTTCCGGGCCTCGGCCATCATAGGGTTGTACCATATCGAACTCCAGGAAGCTTCCGTGATCTTTCCAAGCGTCGCCCGATGCCTGTGGTCGACGGCCACGCGCCCCTTAGGGTCCAGGAAGAGTGATGCCCTTCCCGCCCCCCATTCGTAGACCCCGAGGGCCAGGTCGGACACCACCGCGGACCCGTCCGCACCCATTGCCCCGCCCTTTCCTCCCTTCCTGGGCTTAATGTGCATCAACGGTGGCGGCGAGAAATACGACACCCGTGCAGATGCGTCGGTCCCTGCCATTGCGGCGTCCATGGCGGCGAGGAGCGCGTCCTCGAGCTGCATGTCCGTGGCCTGCCGAACCCCTCCACCGCAACCCTCAGGCATGTGCCCAAGGCTGAAGCGCGTGGCGCCCTTCGCCATGAGCTGCGTCACTACCCGTGCAGGCTCGTTGGTGTTCTCGGAGACCACCGGTATATGGACGATGAACCTCATCTCCCGCTCCACCATGTGCTCGAGCCCGGCCAGGGCCGTCTCCAGCGTGTCCGGTCCCGCGCCCGTGACCCTGGCGTGCACCGCAGGGTCCATGGATGCTATGCCGAGCTGCAGATAATCCAGCCCAGAGTTCATGAGCCTACGGACGTAGCGGGCGTCAAGGCAGCTGCCGTCGGTCAGCATGCCCACGAACATGCCGCGGGTGGAGGCGGCCTCTACAATGGCCGTGATGTCCGGTACCAGCGTCGGCTCTGTGCCTGTTATCAGGACATGAGGGACGCCTATGGTCCAGAGCCTGTCCACGACCCGCCTCCAGGTGGAGAGGTCGATGGGCCTGGGCTCGCTTGGGAGCGACAGGGCAGCATCGACCCGGAACGGGGCCGAATAAGTGTGCTTGAGCGGGTCATCCCTCGGGACCGAGGTGGGTCGGGCCGTGGGTCTGGCCTGAGCCACTGAGCCCTTGCCCCCGCCTTCGCCTCCGGCGCTGGGACCGAGGAACCGACCGGTGGCCAGAAGGTCCATCTCCTCAAAGAGGCGCTCGGTCTGGTCGGTCGCGATGTCCTTCGGGACCTTGTAGACCTTTCGCATGGACCTGACCGACCCGGCCGTGTCCCGACCCGAGAACCTACACTTTAGCAGGAGGGCGGCAGTGGGATTGGCATGGACTATGACCGACCCATCGACCATCAGGGTGGCCCCATCTTCCTCGTACCGGATGTGGACCTTGGCCTCACGCGCCCCATCCGCGGACCGTTTGCGCCACACCCGCATCGAGCCTTCAGATGATGTGGTGTCCCGCTCAAGGTCCATGGGGACCCTGCCGAAAAGGGACCTCATCAGGCATCGCCCCCTGTTACCTTTCCCTTGTCCTTCTTCTTCTTACTATTCTTCTTCTTCCCCTTCTTCAGTTCCTTCTTCCCCCCCCCGTTCCTATGCCCATCCCCATCTCCTTCCCTATCGTCCTTCTTCCAACCCAACCGCCATCCGGTCCA
>Ga0315273_10014030_pt1 | contig 10315 bp, 7 predicted proteins | sample YL17G02_0_MG_FD_205753 | JGI IMG/M metagenome (GOLD analysis project Ga0315273, IMG submission 205753) | Sediment microbial communities from Yellowstone Lake, YNP, Wyoming, USA - YL17G02_0 | ecosystem: Environmental > Aquatic > Freshwater > Lake > Sediment | place: USA: Wyoming | collected... | reverse complement strand
AAAGGGTTGAAGAGAGTTCCGTTAAGCGTAATTTTTTCATAATCGTTATCTTCGAGCTCTCTCCAGAGATTCTCTCTCTCGGCAATCCAGGTACCAACATCTTTTTGCTGGATCTTCTCATCGGGTCTCAGGCCTATTTCAATCTGGTACAACTCCCGGAGCCTGAGCAGGATTCCGCAGAGGGAATAATATCCCCAGAATTTCGCATCGGAAATATTGCAGTTTTTCTTTACCTGAGCAGAAAGGTTTGCGATATCAATCATAGATATATTTTATCAGAAGGTTGCTGAGAGACAGAAAGAAAGTTTTATAACGCCCAGTCAGCGCATAACAATTCGGCCTGGCTCAAAACTGTTTGAGTCGCCCTCTCTTGTTTATCCGGTGGATAGCCATATTTTCGTAGTATGCGCTTAACCAGAGTCCTCAATTTTGCTTTAACGCTTTCTTTGACAGTCCAATCGATGGTCACATTTTTCTTCAGTGTTTCAACAAGCTCATGGGCTATTAATCTGAGGGTTTCATCTCCCAACACTTTTACAGCACTGTCATTGGTTTCCAGCGCATCATAGAAGGCCAACTCTTCTTCGGAAAGATTTAATTTCTCTCCCCTCTTATGGGCTTCGCGCATTTCTTTGGCAAGTTCGATAAGCTCTATAATTACCTTCACTGCGTCTATTGTGCGGTTCTGATACTTTCTGATTGTCTGTTCAAGCATCACGGCAAAGGATATTGACTGGACAAGGTTTTTTCTTGACCGTACCTTTATTTCATCATTAAGCAGCTTTTTCAACACTTCAAGGGCAAGGTTCCGCTGGGGCATGCGTCTTACTTCTTCAAGAAATTCGTCCGAGAGGATTGATATATCAGGTCTCTTTAGACCAGCAGAGGCAAAAATATCAATAACCTCATCTGATGCAATTGCCCTGGATACAATTTGTTTTACTGCTGAATCAAGGATATCAGGACTTTTCCCGCCGGTTATAGTGTTTTTTACTATGGAGGCGCGGATGGCCTGAAAAAGACCTACATGATCCCTGATCTCAAGTGCCTTTTCATGCGGCACTGAAAGTGCAAATGCCTTTGAAAGTTCTGTAACAGACTGCATATAACGGTTTTTCCCATCATCCTGTGACAGGATATATTCCATTGCTTCTTTTATGATCGTTAACTGTTCTGCAGGACTATCGGGAAAAAATCTTGAATATTCAAAGCCATGGAACATGGATAAAACAACCTCGTACTTTTCGAGCATAAGTGCCACAGCCTCTTCCTGTGGAATGCCGGTCATATCTCTGTCTCTTTCGGTATAGTCGGAGAGAGCCTTCTTAAGGTCATCGGCGATCCCAAGATAATCAACGACTAAACCACCAGGCTTATCTTTAAAAACCCTGTTGACTCTGGCTATCGCCTGCATGAGGCCATGACCGCGCATGGGTTTATCAATATACATGGTGTGGAGACAGGGAGCATCAAAACCTGTGAGCCACATATCACGCACAATAACAAGCTTAAAAGGATGTTCCAGCTTCTTCCTGAAATTATTCGCCAGTTTCTCTCTGCGTGATTTATTCCTTATATGTTGTTGCCATTCCACAGGATCAGATGCAGATCCTGTCATGACTATTTTGAGAAAACCTTTTTCATCATTGTCACTATGCCATTCAGTCCTGAGTTTGATAATGGCATTATATACGTCAACACAGATACGGCGACTCATGCAGACGACCATTCCCTTTCCGTCCATAACCTCAAGCCTGCGTTCAAAGTGGTCAATGATGTCTTTCGCAACAAGGCTGATACGCTTTTCAGTCCCGACCATTGCTTCAAGCTGTGCCCATTTGCGCTTGAGTTTTTCCTTGATGGTCTGTTCCTCACCTTCCGTTACTTCCTCAAATTCAGGGTCAATCCTGGGCCTTTCTTCTTCTTTAAGCTCAAGCTTTGCAAGTCGCGCTTCGTAATAAATGCGAACTGTCGCTCCATCCTCAACAGCACGTTGGATATCATAGATACTGATATAATTCCCGAAGACCGCAGGGGTATTTCTGTCTGCTTTTTCGATAGGCGTTCCTGTGAAACCGATGAACGATGCGTTCGGCAGTGCGTCCCTGATATGCCGCGCAAACCCGTCAATAAAGTCATACTGGCTCCTGTGAGCCTCGTCAGCGATGACAACTATGTTCCGTCGGTCAGATAATTTCGGAAAATCTTCTCCCTTTTCCGGGAAGAACTTCTGAACCGTGGTAAAAACAACTCCTCCCGATACGACGTTCAGGATCTCTTGCAAGTGGTCTCTGCTTTCTGCCTGAACCGGTTTCTGACGGAGGAGATCCTGGCACTTTGAAAAGGTACCGAATAACTGATCATCAAGATCATTCCGGTCTGTCAGAACAACAAGAGTAGGGTTCTGCATATCAGGATGTTGAACAATCTTTCCGGAGTAAAAAGCCATTGTGAGGCTCTTTCCGCTACCCTGTGTGTGCCAGACAACGCCAACCCGCTTGTCACCTTGCGGTGCTGCTGCCTGAAGTGTACATTCAACAGCTTTATTCACAGCATGAAACTGATGGTATCCTGCCATCTTTTTTACAATTTCTGCACCATCCACTTCGAAGACTATGAAATATCTCAGGAGGTCAAGGAATCTCTGTTTCCCGAATATGCCTTTAATCAAAACCTCAAGCTCGGGGAGCCCTTTTGGAGCTAAATCATCTCCTGCTATCGTTCTCCATGGGAGAAACCATTCCCAGTCTGCTGTGAGAGTTCCGGCCCTTGCCTCTATGCCGTCAGAAGCAATGAGGATTTCGTTGTAAGGAAATAAAGTAGCAATTTCTTTCTTGTAAGTCTGGAACTGGTTGAAGGCGTCCTTAGTCGTAGCGTTTTCGTCTCCAGGGTTCTTCAGCTCAACAACGCCCAGCGGAAGACCGTTTACGAACACAACCACATCAGGCCGCCTGTTGCTATTGCCTTCGACTACCGTGAATTGGTTAACTACCAGCCAATCGTTATTTTCAGGATTATTGAAGTCTACAAGCCAGACTTTATCTCCAACGATCCTGCCGGTTGCGTCCTTGTATTCGACATCAACTCCTTCTGTGACCATTTTGTGAAACCGGTGATTGTTGGCAGCAAGGAGGGGTGATTCATGAATGGATCTTGTGAGCTTTCGGTAAGCGTCCTCTATTGCTTCTTGAGGGATTGATGGGTTTATATTCCCTAAGACCGTACGAGCCCTGCTTTTTAGGATCACATCAGAATAGCTTGCCCGCTCAGCGAATAATTCACCAGGGGCGATATTGGGGCCGTTGAGAATGGAATATCCCAGCTCCTTGAACCAATCAAGTGCTGCTTGCTCGATGATGGATTCAGTGATATTGCTCATGATCTTCTTCTGGCCTGCTGGCGTGCGTGATAAAGCTTTTCCGTAAAACCGCCGCCCTCAAGGAATTGTTTTTCAAGTTGTCGCAGTTGCTGATCAAGCAGGTAATTTGCCTGATGAATCAGGCAGATGAGAGTGTTGGCAGCAACCTCCGGATGAGCTTCTTCAAAATAAGTCCTATAAGTCGTATAAGACCTATTCTTTTCCCAGGCGAGCTGCCTTATTCTTTGTGCTTGAGGATGGTCTTTCTCCCAGAGCGGAAGTTCCCGCTGCCGCAGAAAATCCTGACAATCAAGCAGCAATTCTTCCAGACTTGCACGGGCCACGCCGATCAATTTCAGCTCCGTCTTCTTTGAGGTGCCTGAGGCCATGCTCCCTTCGGCAATATTCTGCTTCCCGCTCCGCGCCGCCTGCACCATCTGATCATGCGTGCGCGACCGCCTGTCGATAAAGCGTCCACAAAACACAACCGTAGCATCATAAACGATCTCCGCCATCTGATAAGACTTCAGGTTCCTGTATCCGCCATGCGGAGGAATCAGGTCAGGCTTCGGTTTCTGGTTATTCATGTTCTCTTGCTCTCTGTTGTATAATAAATCATGAAAAAGAAGTCCTTAAAAGAGACCAACCCGTATTTAAAAGACCCCAAGCAATACGAGACTGCGCTGATTGCCAATGTCATAACCTCCTCTGCAGTTGAAGGCATCCGTGTAACACCTGCGCAACTTACAAAAAAGAGTCTTAAATCTCAACAGACTTAGCCTTAATAGACCTCTCAATGATTTTCTTAAAAAGCCTTTCCATCGGTTCATAATTTCTGCTTAAACCGCTGTTGATTGCAGCAAAATATTCTTTTCTTTTTTTGTCGGTAATATCTCTGAAATTCAGCATGGGCAAGCCTGCCTGAAATGCCATAAGCGTTGAAAGTATTCTTGCGACTCTGCCGTTACCTTCTCTGAAAGGATGAATAAGAATTAATTCAATGTGTACTTCTGCTAATGCCTGAATGACCCGTTCTGATGATTTGAAATTGCAAGGAGTATGTTTACTGAGAGAACCGCTTTCGATTTCGTTCATTAGTTTAGGGATCTGCTTTGCGGCGGCGAATGGAAAATCTTCCTTGCTTAAATTGACCTGCCTGTATTCCCCAGCCCACTCATAAATTTCGCTGAGCCAGACTTTGTGCATTGTCTTTATGTCTGCCGCTGTAAAACAGTGGTTTTCATCATACATATTGAGAAGCTTATCGATTGCGGTTTTGAGAGCTGTAGATTCAGCCTCATCCATTACTCTTCTTCGTTTTATCCCCAACAAGTTCTTGAGAGCAAGCTTCCCGGAACCTGGCTCAAATTGGGCTTCAGGTAGGAATGAGGCATCGTAGCGATCATATTTTCTCATTTTCATCACTATGATTAACTATGTCCTTTTATAATTTGATGCTTCTTACAGCGGTTTTCTAACTCTTTTAACCCAGCTACAAAATCCTTTACCTCTCCCAAGGTAACTTCTAACCGTCCCGGATTATCATGACTCAAAAAATTAATAAGATCACCTGTGCCAAATACTCTTTGTAATTCAAGTCTGATCTTATCAGCATCTGATGGTTCTTTATTTATTAATTTTTCACGAATTTCGTTATCGATACCTGCATGTTTAAAATCGAAAGCAGTATATCTACTATCATTATGAAATCTTACTTTCAGTTCAATTTTTTCAGCCACTCGTTTTAAAAAATCTTCAAGGATAACACGTAAGGCACTCCCCATTTGACGATAGGAATCTTCATGTAAGGTTACATCAATCCAATCCCATGTTCCTTCAAAAGCCGCCGACTCTGGGCCACGATCTAACGTCCATCTACTGATTTGTTTGAAAATCCAATTTGATTGCTCACCTCTTGCTTGAGCTGAAGATTTAATCAACTCAAACAGATATTCATCATGTGTAGTAAGAACAATTTGAAAATCTGAGAATTCTTGTAACAACAATTGGACCACCCTATGACGATGCTCTTTGTCAATACTTGTCAAAATATCGTCCAGTACGAGTAATGAACCGGATGGGTTAAACATGCGTGCAGAGGCCAAATAAAGGCATAGACCAAGAGAATCGAGATGTCCTTCACTGAGAAACATTCGTGGATCACAAGCATCAGTCAAACCGAGGAATTCTATAGCCAGACGCAACCCCCCAGAAGCAGCACGTGAGGTTGGCATTAAAGTCAGGCTCGTACATTCAACATTTTCGGCGCTATCTCGTGCACCATGTAAATCTTGATAATATGAAATAACTTTTTTGCAATTATTGTGAATATTTGTTGAATCGCAACTTCTCTGGCACGGCTGAACGCTTCACGCACAGCTTGCATCTGCTGTAGTATTTTTTGAACTTTCTTAACATTTGTTTCTGCTGCTTCGATTTCCATCCTTTTATCTCGTGCTCTCTGGAGGAAACTAAATGTCTCTTCTATTGCTACAGCGTCTGACTTAATTAATTCATTACGCTCTTTTGCCAAGTGTGAATACAAAGATGATCTGATTGAACGAATCCCCTGAATTGCTGGTGATATTTCAATAATTTTATACGTCTTACGTTCTTTAACTTCTTTGATTTTTTTAATCCATTCGACTAAGTTGTTTTTCTGGGTTAACAAAAGAGCTCTTTGTTCTTCAGGATAGACAGAATGATCCTTCTCTTCTTGCTCTAATTGATGTATCTCTTTTTGTATCTCGGTTATCAATGTGTCAATGTGAACTGTTTGCAGTTTTTCCCGTTCTCTCAATTCGGAAAGGGCTTTATCACGAGCTTTCAGATTTTCAAAAACTTCATGGTAGCCTGATTCCAATGGTCGTTCACAGAGGGGGCAGACTTTAGTATCAGGATATTCCTGAAAATATCTGATGCCTTCTTTGATTATTTCACCTTTCTTAGCTTCCACTGATTCCGCTTGATTAATTTGAAGTTGTTCGTGAAGCTGATTCAGTAAAAGAGCTTCTTCTTCAATTTTAGTTGAGATATTTGTGGATAAGCGATCAATGGCAACATTTAGTTTGTCAATTTTTTCTTTTGTTTCTCTTGACCTTTTTGCATCCAGATCAAGAAGCACTTCTTCTATTTGATCCCATGCTGCTATAACTCTGCATCCTAAATTTTGGGATAATTCAGAACATTTTGTTAGTATTTCTATTGAGCTTCTCGGGGACCAGTTTAATTTATCGATTCTAAATAGTTGCAAAAGCTGTTGCAGTCTAATTTCAGTTTCTGATGTTGCTTGTGAAATATTTTGCTCGGCCTCAATAACCACTTTTTGAGTAGAATCAACTGAATCAAGTCCAAGCAGACGAATGTATTTTTGATATCTTTTTGCTTCTTGATCATAAATAAACTCTAACAATTGTTGTCGTCTTAAAATAAAAGACCCTGACGGCGGATGTCTTTCGATATATTCCTTAATCGTCGGACGCTCTGGAACCGTTAACCCTTCATCTCCCAAACACCTTTTAATTGTGGCATTTGTAGGCGTGAAAGCTACTTCTATAAGCGGTATATCTTTTTTAAGAACATGTCGAATTGCATCATCTGCATCAATGTTGCCACTACCCTCTCCATGAAATCTGCGAATAATGCCGGAAAAGATAAACTCTATACCATCAACTATTGCGCTTTTCCCTTTACCAGTACCACCGCAAATTACGATGCTCTTTCCGTCAAGCTTGCATATATAGTCTGGAAGCCCCCGAAAATGCTTAAAACGAATTTCACGTATCCGTTCAGCCAAAAGATTTCTCCTATTCCTCGCTGTTCAAAACTCTTAAAATGTCCATCGCAGTCATTTGATCGCTTAATATCAGTTCGCAAAGACCTTGACATTGCTTCTCTGTAAGTTCAGTCTTTTGAGTTAGTCGTTGTGAAAATTCTTTTACCAAAATCTTCTTTAGTTCTGTTCTAAGATCTGTCATCTGTTTCTTTCTGGCAAACTATCACTATATTATTCGTCTTTTTTATCCATTCTTTTAATCAAACTTCTCTGGTTTCTTCACTCTTTTCTCACCACACTACCCACAGCTTCGGCAGCGAGGCATTGCGATTAAAGACGTTCATTATTTACGTTTTGGCCTATATTGCTTCCAAATTTTTTCCATGGATACAACAGGTAATTCTCGCTTGATATGATCAATAGTTTTCTGAGAATAACGATTGAATATGGCTTTGCCAATAACAATTTGCTTAAAGCAATCTGAATCAGATTGAAGGTTTAAATGTCGTACAAGCGCACCTGTCTTGGGGACTGTCAAGCCTACCTTTTCGGCAAGTTGAGTGAGGTTCAGATTATAGAAGCCTAATTCGTCAACTCGCTTGATTGCTACTACTGCGGACCCTGGTGTGCCTTCAGGGACAACGTGAACAGGTATTCCTTCTTTTTTTGTAATTCTCAAATCCAGAGAAGGCCCATAGCCTTTTGTTGTAAACTCAATCGAGGCAACTCCCGGAAAAACTTTATCCCATGATAGGCCAGATTGAATTTGTGCTGAAATCCTTTTGAGATCACCTGTGCTCGGCTGTAATCTCTCCCCTTGGATTGCACCCTCTAAAATTGTTAGCCCACGAAGTTTGGCAAAAGCCTCAACTCGTTTTCTGCTCTTAGGTTTTAGTAATTTCTTAATGTCGTCTATCTCAGTTTCAAAGAAAGAGGCGATATCTTTAGGACTTGAAGTAGAAATTGGCAATACCCTTTCAGGCAATAAATCTATAAGGTCGCAATTAAAAACATCCTTTAATATTTCGCGAAAAATAGTTAATCCGCTTTGTGCATGCAGATAAAGATGCTGTTCGGAGAGATAAACTATATGATGCTGTGCCGCGTCTCGAAGACTGTTTATCGCCTGAAGGGATAATGCCTGTTCATTTGTAATGAACTTTATAGCTCCGTCAGAAAGGGCTTTTCTAACACACCCGTCGAACCCGATTGTTTGCTTTGCTCGCTTTTCTCTGATTTTGCCGCCACGATTAAGAATAGCAGCCTTTAGAAGCATTTCAAAAGAATGATCCAAAAAAAGTAGAACTGCTTCAGTCCTTCCTTTATCCCATGGGCGATTGAAATGCTCAGTGCTCAGGATTAAAGAGTTGAGAGCTTTGCTGAAAAGAATACCTGCTTCTTTTTTCATAAAACAGCCTCCGCAAACCTCTCCACTTCCGTCACCCTTATCTCCCCCGACAACAGCTTCGGTAATAAAGTATCACGGAGTGCTGAAAGCAAGATACTTTCTTGGTTATAAAGCTTCGCAGTTATAGGCTTTATGATCTGATAGTATTTTTCCAAAAGAAAATCAGGCGGGATAATAATATTCTTTCCCCTCAGAAGCCCAGCAGAATCTAAATTTGGGAGTGCTGTTCCTGTAGAATATTCCCAAATTTCCCCACTCGATCTCATATCGAACAGAATACGATCTATGTAAACAGCATAATATGGTTTTCTTGTTCTTAATCTTTTACAGAAGTTCGAGTAGATGATTGGTAAATTATAAGAATACAGGAAGCTTTCACTCATCCAAAGTGAACGCCCCAAAGGACCAAGGCCAGATGCAGCAATAAGAATATCATGATCATCCATTTTTCTTTTTTCAAGACTGCTTTTCTTTATAAATCTACGCGGGGCGTATGAATGGCCAGACGCTCTTAGATTCTCAAGATCAACACCTCTTAAACAGATGACTTCCACCCCATCTTTAAAATAATCGTCATTACCCCAGTCGCCTCCGATTACTATTTCGCATATATCGCCAATTGTCCCTACCCTCCAGCCCTTCGGAATTTTTCCAAACGGTGAGTCCTGCCATTCCTTATGAGGGCCGAGGCCGGGGATGGGGTCGAAGTCCACAAACCATGATTTGAATATCGCCCTTGCCATAGCCTCAAGTGTCTCATTGATTTTCCTATTCATCTCGATCTTGTCATCCAGTGCACCAAGGATCAAGGCGATGGCTTTTTGTTCAGGAAGAGGGGGCAGTTTCTGTTTTATTTTTGCCACAAAATCCCATTTTGCCCTCGGCATTTTTGTGCCTTCAGAGCCTTGATTAGCTATATCCACAAACTCTTTTGATACCATCCAATAAAAAACAAACCGCTGGTCAATACCATTTCGTGAACGAACTACCCAAATATCTGTTGAACAAATACCGTCAAATTTCGGTTGAATAATTTTGCGAAAGTATGGTCTTAATTTGCCAAAGAGTATATCTTTTGCCTTAAATTTACTTTTTGTACTTGTCACATCCTCAGCGATCCCCGTTCCGCTTAATCTCAAAGTGCCTTGTTCGATGTGCTCTAACCCGATGTATGGTTTTCCAAATGCTTCTTCAGGTTGGCACGTCTCCCGCACCAATTCTGCACAATCGCCAAATGCCATCTCTTTCCATTTACTCTCCATACCTTGATCTCTTCAAATCCTTAAAATCATTTTTGTACGTCCCGCCGAAAGCCTATCTTCCTTTTCTTCGGCTCTATCGGCCGCATGAGTTCTCTTATCGCATCGAAGATCAGCTTGATTTCATCGTCATGTTTTTCTATCTTTCTTTCAAGCTGAGCTAATTTATGGGCAAGTTCTTTATTAGTGGACAACATTGCCCGCAGCTTAACAAAAGCGCGCATAATCGCAATGTTGACCTCAATTGCTCTTTCACTATTGAGCACGCTTGAAAGCATGGCAACACCTTGTTCGGTGAAAACATAGGGTTGATATCGGCGACCTCCTCTGCCGGGTTTTGAGGTCACAATTTGTGATCTCAAACTTGCAACATCTTGATAATTAAGCTGAAACATGAAATCCGATGGGAAGCGATTAATGTTTCTCTTGACCGCTTGAATAAGTGTTCTCGTCTCCACCAGATAAAGCTCTGCAAGATCACTGTCCAGCATGACCTTCCGGCTGCGAATCAAGTA
>Ga0315273_10014029_pt1 | contig 10315 bp, 8 predicted proteins | sample YL17G02_0_MG_FD_205753 | JGI IMG/M metagenome (GOLD analysis project Ga0315273, IMG submission 205753) | Sediment microbial communities from Yellowstone Lake, YNP, Wyoming, USA - YL17G02_0 | ecosystem: Environmental > Aquatic > Freshwater > Lake > Sediment | place: USA: Wyoming | collected... | reverse complement strand
ACTCACCCGTTCGCCGCTGTCCCCAGGACCGAAGTCCTGGTTCTCGCTCGACTTGCATGTGTTAAGCGCGCCGCCAGCGTTCGTCCTGAGCCAGGATCAAACTCTCCGTGAAGAACTTGTCGCCGGCCGTCGTCTCCGAAGAGGCATGGCCGACAAACTGTTGTCTTCCCTAGAGCTTGAGCTCAAATGTCTATCCGCACATCCACGGAGCCCTGTCCGAAAACAGAGCCTCGCTTCCGTACGGCATCGACGGGAAAACCGTCTCGTCCAGGAACGGACGGACGGTGTAACCCCTCGGCCACGCCGAAACGCGGACGAGGGGCCTCGTCGTTTTACGCACGCTGTTGAGTTTTCAAAGATCGATGCCGGTCGAGTTGGGCAACAAAAAGACCTCCGACTCGCACCAGAGGCCCACGGATGATTCGGTACAGGTCGTATCCGATTCGTTCGAGAGCCGCTCCGAAGTCGAGTGACAGGACGTTTCTGCTGCCTCCCTCACGGGCGGCCTGTGAAGTGTAGCAGGATCCGGCCACTCTATGTCAACCATCGGCGGCGAAGCGGACGAAACGGCGCTTCCCTGCCTGCACCAGAGCGCCGACGATGTCCGCGCGGGGCAGGTCGAGCTCGGACACGACTGCACCGTTCAGCTTCACCCCGCCCTGCCCGATCATGCGCCGGGCCTCGCTCGTCGAGAGGCCGAACGCGGCCGCGAGCAGTGCCGGCAGGTGAATCGGGTCTCCGTCCGGCAACGCCGCCTCGGGCACCTCTGCCGGAGCGCCGCCCTCGCGGACGACACGGGTGAAGTGGACCTCCGCCTCCCGGGCTGCGTCGACGCCGTGGGAGCGGGTGACGATGAACCGGGCCAGGGTGAGCTTGGCCTCCATCGGCTCTCCTCCGCCGGGGACGGGCTCTTCGGCGACGAGCCGGTACCAGTCCTCGAGCATCGTGTCCGGGATGCGCATCGTGCGACCGAACTGCTCCTCGGGCGCCGCTGTGAGCGGGATGTTGTTGCCCAGAGACGAGCTCATCTTCGCGCCGTCCCACGAGAGTAGGAGAGGGGTTGTGAGCACGACCTGGGGCTCGAGGCCGTATGCCTCCATGACCGTGCGACCTGTGAGGAGGTTGTAGAGCTGGTCTGTCCCGCCGAGCTCCACGTCCGCCTCGACCGCGACGGAGTCGTAGGCCTGCATCAGCGGGTACAGGAGCTCCGAGACGGAAACGGGATGCCCTGTAGCGATTCGCTTCGCGAAGTCGTCGCGCTCGAGGAGCTGGGCAACGGTCAGCGTTCGGGTCAGGCGCACGACGTCGGCGAACGAGAGCTTCGCGAGCCACTCGCCGTTGAACCGCACCTCGGTGCGATCGGGGTCGAGGATCTGCATCGCCTGGTCGACGTATGTCCTCGCGTTCGTGTCGATCTCCTCGTCGGAGAGGATCGGCCGCTCGGCAGAGCGTCCCGAGGGATCGCCGATGCGGGTTGTGTAGTCGCCGACGATCAGAACGCCGAGATGCCCAGCGTCCTGGAAGGCCCGCATCCGCTGCAGCGGGATCGCCCGGCCGACATGGATGTCCGGCGAGGTGACGTCGATCCCGAGCTTGACGCGCAGCGGCCGGCCGAGCTTCAATTTCGCGTCGAGTCCCCCGAGGGGGAGCAAGTCGACGTGATTCCGGGCGAGAGTGGCGGCGTCGTTCACGGGCCGATTCTACGGGTGCTTCAGGACAGGGGGGTCTGTCGTGGTCCGCTCCATGTCCAGCTCTCCGGGCGCGCGACGTGCTGCAGCCCGAGCTCGGCCACGGTTCGGCAGCCCGTCAGGTGAAGTGCCACGGCCAGCTCCTCGCGCAGCAGCTCGAGTACCTCACGGGCACCATCCTCCCCGCGGGCAGCAAGACCCCAGGTCGGCATGCGTCCGACGAGCACCGCGTCTGCCCCCAAAGCGAGTGCCACCGCGACATCCGTCCCGCGCCGGATCCCCCCGTCGAACAGCACATCCAGACGATCCCCGACAGCAGCGACGATCGCCGGCAGCGCCTCGAGGGTCGGGGCCACGCCGTCCAGTTGGCGACCGCCGTGGTTCGAAACGACGACGCCGGCGGCACCGTGCTCGGCCGCCAGGGCGGCGTCCTCGGGCTCGAGGACGCCCTTGACGACAACGGGCACCGAGACCGACGAGACGAGCCGCTCCAGGTATGCCCAGTCGAGCGCCGGGTCGAGAATCCCGAGGCTCGCGCCGGTGACGCCGCGGTCGATCGCGTAACGGACGGCGGGAATCGCGTCGTCTGAAAACGTCCAACGGATCCGACGCTCCCGGTCGCGTGCCCCGACCACCGGCAGGTCGACGGTGAGAAAGATGGCAGAGAAGCCGGCATCGAGGGCCTGCGCGATGAGCTCATCGGTGACGCCGTGGTCGCGGAAGACGTACACCTGGAGGAAGCGGACGGCGCCGGGCGCGGCCGCGGCCACCTCGGCCGTTCTCGCATTGGAGAATGTTGAAAGGCAGATCGCGGAACCGGAGGCGGCCGCCGCACGCGCCATCCCCTCCTCCCCGTCATCGTGCGCCATGCGTAGGTAGGCCACCGGCGCCACGACGACAGGTGAGCCGACGGGATGGCCAAGCACGGTCGTCGCCGTCGAAACGGAGTCGATCCCGCAAAGCACGCGCTGGCGCAGCCGCCACGACGCGAATGCCTCGATGTTGTCGGTGAGTGTCCGCTCCGCCCCCGCTCCGCCGGCGAGGTACTCGGCCCAGTGCGGATCCATCCGCGCGACCGCGAGAGCCTCGACGTCGGTCAGCGTCAGCGGTGTCTCCACCGTGCGAGCCTAGAGAAAATAGGCCTAGAGCAGCGTCCCACAACGTTGCACCCGAACCGCCTGCGCCCCCGGCCGCGTAGCGGCCCTCCGCGAAGCGGAGCCAGGCGCCCAACAAACAGCCGGACGCGAAGCGGCCGACCACATCCAGCTAGTGCGGCCTCCCCCGCTGACAACGAGTTTCAGGTCAAACGTTTGGGGAGGCCGCACTAGAGCGGGTAGGCGATGAGTCCCCAGGCGGCAACCGCGTACCAGAAGCCGAACGCGAGGCTTGCAACGCCGAGGAGTGGCGCGATGCCGTTGAAGGCCGCTGCGACACGGGCCGAGGAGAGAGTGAGTCCGAACCCGGTAGTGACGATCGTCATCGAGACAGCCGTGAATAGGGCCAGCACGACGAGCGCCACGCACGCGACGGTCGTTGACGGGATCGCTGCCAGGATCAGGACCCCCACTCCGGCGCTGCCGCCGATCCCGTGGACGAGGCCGATGCCGAAGGCTCCGAGCGGCGTGCGAACTGCATGGTCGTGGGCCTCATCCTCGTGGATGTGGGCATGGAGATTGAAGTAGCCGTGGCGCCAGCGGACGAGGAGCCGCAGGGAGAGGAACACGATCAGCGCAGCGACGGCGGTCTCGGCACCCTGCTGCACCCGCTCGGGCAGGAACTGCTGAAAGAGAAGAATTGGGAGGCCGAATAGCACCAGGGCGAGGGCGTGGCCCAGTCCCCAGAACGCGCCGAGCCGGGCCGCTGCCCGGCTCGCGCGCTCACCCCCCGAGGCAACCAGAGTCGAGACGGCAGCGATGTGATCAGGGTCGGTCGCGTGCCGGAGGCCGAGCAGAACCGCGACGAAGATCACGACCGTGACCGAGGCCCCGCTCGAGAGGTGTGCGATTGCGTCGTCGAGTCCGAACATGGTGGGTATTCGCCTTCCTTTCTTGATCGGTTCAGATGATGCCCGGCAGGGCCTTGACTGTCAGCGCCACGCCGACGCCGAGGATCACGAGAGCGCTCAGCGCCGGCAGGGCGCGAACGGCCCTGCCTTCGAACGAGACCCGGCTAAAGGCTCGACGGGCGAACACCGCGACGAGGCCGATACCCGTGATGGTGGCCGCAAGACCGAGACTGAACGCAGCTATCAGCGCGAAGCCGAAGCCAACCCGGTGCACTGCGATCGCCGACAACAACACGACGAGCGCGGATGGGCACGGCAGCAGGCCGGCGGCGACGCCGACGCCGAGGATGCCGCGCGAGGTGAGCGAGTCGTCGCTCGCGGGATCGTCGTGGTGATGGTGACCGCGGCCACCGTGGTCGTGGGCGTGATGATGCCCGTGGTCGTGGGAGTCACCGTGCGAGCCATCGCCGTCGCCATGATCGTGATCGGCCCAACCGCCCGTACGCAGCCGCTGGCGCAGCACCGCTGCCCCGACTGCGACGACGAGCAACCCGGACGCGAGAGTGAGCCACGGATACAGCCTGTCCGGGACGATGAACTGGGACAACAACAGGGTCACGAACCCGAGCGCGAAGACTCCGGCTGTGTGGGTCACCGTCACCGTGGCGCCGAGGAGAAACGCATGCCGCGGCTTCCCTTTCGTGCCGACGAGGTAGCCGGCGACGAGAGCCTTCCCATGTCCAGGCGTCAGCGCATGGACGGAGCCCCAGAACGCCGCGATCAGGAGGGACAGCAGGATGACGCCGAGCGACAGGTCGCCGCGCTGGATCAGCGATTCGAAGCCGCCAGAAACGTGCTCGGGAGCCACGGTCGCCCCGATCGCAGGCGGCGCAGCCATCCCCGCCCCCGGCCTGAAAGCAACCGTGACGCTTCGGACGTCGAGTGGCGAGCGCAGCAAGTCCTTGGGGTACGCGCGCAGTTCGTCGGAGCGGCTCGTCGCCGGCACGGAGCTCGTGACGAGCCGGGCACCGTCGCGGGCGATCACGGTGATCTCGCGCCAGCCGATCCGGGTCGTAAACGTCCTGTCGGCGAACGACAGCCTGGAGCCGGTGGCCTCCGCGCTGTAGACAGCGTCGAACCGCAACGTCTTTAGACCACCCGCTCCCGGCCGCTGCGACGTGCGGTGGGCAACAACGGTCAGAGGCACTCGTTTCCCGTCGACCGTCAGCTGGAGCTGTTCCGCAATGGAGGCTGCGTAGCCCTGTCGGCGAACCGCCGCGCCTTCCTGGAACGTCGGGATCTCTGCCAGGTCGAGGGCAAAGCGGACGTAGGCCCGGTCTCCGGCAAGCTCGACGCCGGCGAAGTGGTTGACGGTGAAGTTCCCGAGTGGGTGCGCCACGGCCGACCGCGGTGTGACGAGGCCAACCGCAGCCGCCGAGACGAGAAGAGCTGTGACGAGAAGAGGCCGCCTCATGTCGAAAGCCTGTGAGCCACCGGTGCCCACCTCAGTGAGAAGTTTCGATCGAGCTCGAGCGCCCGGCGGAACTGCTGCCGGGCTGTCGCAGCTTGACCGAGGCAGCGCTCGATCATGCCTCGATGGAAGGCGAACAGTGGCTCCTTCGTGCCGAGGCGTGCAGCCGTGAGCGCCCAGCTTCGAGCCTGACCGCAACGTCCGGTGCGGTAGAGCCCCCAGGAGACGGCGTCAGCTGCGGCGACGCTTGGGGCGGCGGAGTACGCAAATCGGGCGCGCGAAAGGGCATCGTCCACCTTCACTCCTCGGTCGAGATCGTGGACAGCCGTCGAGAGCTCCGTCCGCACACCGTTTGCCGCAAGCAGTTTTTCGAGCACGTCGACGAGACCCTCGGTCTCACGGGCCTCCTGCACCCTCCCTGCTCTTCGCAGAACGTCCCCGAGCAGGATCGCGTACTGCGGTGAGGGGAGGCGTGCGATCACGGTTTGCAGCCTGCTCGCCGACCGGTCGAACCGGCCGCGGGCAGCGTCGGCGCGTGCCAGACCCGCCTCCGCCTGGACGTAGCCGGGCGAAAGGACGAGGGCCTGTCGGAACGCGCCCTCAGCGTCAGCGACACGACCGACCGCGAGCAGCATGCCGCCATACTGCGCCCGGGCCCACGCCTCCTGCTCGGGGATGCCCGAGCCGGCCTCGAGAGCGAGCTCCATCGCGTCTATTGCAGCCGCGCGACGCCCCTCGATCTGGCGCGCAAACGCCACCCGCGCGTACGCAGCGACACTTGGCCCGACGGCGGCGAGCCGGTCGTACTCCGCGAATGCGGCCCGGTAGCGGCCCAGGTTGAAGAGCGCGTCACCGAGTGCGCCCCGCGCGGCGGTGCTCGCGGGATCGAGTCGCAGCGCCGCCCGCGCCAGAGCCTCGCCGTCGTGGAACCGATGCTGGGTCACAGCAAGCTGTGCAAGGCCGGTCGCTGCCAGCGGGTCAGAGGGAGCACCCGCCCGCGCCCGCCCCAGGGCCGCCGCCGACCGCGACAACCAGGAAGGGTCCCCCGACTCGCGGAACAGCTGCTGGTACCCGAGGCCGAGCAGGGCGAGAGTCGTCGGCGCTGCATCCTGTGTCCGGGCCTGAGCCTCGAGACGCCTGACGACATTCGCGGTCGGCGCCGCCGAGAACTGCTCCACCAGGCGGCCGAGATCCCGCGGGGGCGATACGGCGGCAGACGAGGCCGCGGACACGCTCGCAACAGAATGCTGGCCGCCGCTGCCGAAGAGTGCGATCCCCGAAACCGCTGCGAGAGCAACTGCCGCTCCGATGACCGTTGTGCGCCTCACGCGGCATATTCGCCCGACACCTCGGATCGGTTCGGACCATGACGAAGGGGCGGCAACCGCCGCCCCTTCGTAACCGTTTCGCCCGTGCTCAGTGAGCGGCGGCGAGATACGGAAAGCTCGGCCAGAACTTCGCGTCGTTCTTCGAGACGCAGTCCGTTGTGACCGTTCCCTCCGTCACGAGTCCAAGCTCGGCGTCGATCACGTCGTCGCTGAGCCCTCGTCCGTTCAGGAAACCGTCGGTCTTGGCCGTGTCGAACGTGAGCACGTCCGGCAGCAGGATGTCGGCCAGGCCGGCGATCTTCGCGGCATCGTCCGTCTTGTCTTCGCCGACGGCGGCATCGTTGAGGCTGAAGAGCACCTGCAGTGTGTTCACGACCTCGCTGCGGAACGCCGCCTGGTCGTTTTTCGGCTGCCCGTGGTTGAAGGTGTTCTTCTTCGACGGTACCTGGCCCTTCTGCTCGCCCGGGAACGGGTTGTTAGGCAGGAACACTGTGTTGATCGCAGGGCGTCCCATCCGGTCGATCTGCTTGCCGTCGACAGTCGTTGCCGACCAGATGCCGATGTTCGTGGAGCCGGTCGCCGTCAGGAGCGACGGTGGCAACTCGAGCACGATCGACGACACGTTCAGCCCCTTGAAGAAGTCGGGCCGCGGTGCCTTACAGCCGACGAAGGACTTCGCATCGTTCGTCTTGTCGGCATCGAGAGCCGCCGTGATGTCCAGGAACCCGGCCAGATCGAAGAAGAACGGGTCGTCCCGGAGTCCCGCGAACGCCCTGATCCCGTTCTGCTTGTTGATCGTGACGATCTTCTTGCCGGGGGCCGTCGTCTTGCCGACAAGGAGAGCCTTGCCGTTGCGATCGACGTTCATTGTCTGGACACCGTTTGCATCCGGCTTGGAGAACGTGATGCGAAGGTCGACGTCGGAGACAGCGTCTCCGTTGTTGTCGATTCGCAGCCAGTACGCGACGCCCTTCGTGCGGGCCACGCCGGGCACCCCACTCGCGAAGACGGGCTTCACGCCGGCCTTCGAGAGGCCGTTCACGTTGGTGACGAGGACGGTGTTGCCGTTCTTCGCCCGCCACGCGTAGTTGTCCGTGATGTCGAGTTGGTAGTTGCCGCCGGGCGGCGTCAGCCCCGGCGCATCGACATGGTCGGCGGCCTGACCGGCCGACGGGCCGGTCATCAGCGCGGCTGTAACGGCGACGGCGACGAGCGAGAGAGCCGCGACGAGCAGTTTGACGAACCTCATGGTGGAGCTCCTTTACGAGTCGAGAAGTGGAGGTCGTGCCTTGTTCGACGAGCCGCGGTGATCGGTTCGATTGGGTCAGATGCCGAACCGATCGGCGATCGCAAGCGAAACAGCAGCGATGACTTTCAACCCCGTCACCGTGGTAGCGTTGCCCGACCGATCGGCCTCCTGGTCCATGCGTAGACACCTCGCTCACCTCTCTGACGAGGCTCTCGTCGCACTCGTCGCCCGCGGCGACGAAGAGGCGCTGGCCGAGCTCTACGACCGCGTTGGTCGGGTCGCCTATGGCCTCGCCTTCAGAGTGCTCCGCGACGACCGGCTCGCCGAGGATGCGGTGCAGGAGGCATTCCTCGGGGTGTGGCGCACTGCTGCTGGATTTCGAGCCGAGCGTGCCAAGGCGAGCACCTGGATTCTGACGCTCGTGCATCGGCGGGCGGTCGATCTCGTGCGCCGAGAGGAGCGCCGACGCGCGGAGCCGCTGGACGACGAGACGCGTGATGCCGCCACCAGCGGGTCTGCAGAAGAAGCAGCGTGGCTCGGCTTCGAGCGGGAGCGCGTGCAGGGGGCTCTACGACAACTCCCAGATGCGCAGCGGGAAGCGATCGAGCTCGCCTACTACGGCGGGTACTCACAGTCCGAGCTGGCACAGAGACTGGGAATGCCGCTCGGTACGATCAAGAGCAGGATGTTTGCCGGGCTCGCGCGCCTGCGTGAGCTCCTCGACGAAGGAGCCGAGGAAGGATCATGGAAACCGGAATCCACGAGCTGACGGCCGGCTACGCACTGGATGCACTGGACCCTGCCGAGCGGGAGGCGTTCGAGCGCCACCTCGTGGGCTGCGACCGCTGCCAGGAGGAGCTCTCATCGTTCTGGGAAGTCACGGGTGCCCTCGCGGTGGCGGCCGACGGCCCTGCCCCGAACGCGGCGCTACGCGAACGCATCCTTGCCGAGGCCCGAGCGGAGAAGCAGACCGTGGTGCCGCTCGATTCCCGGCGGCGGCTGTCGCCGGTGCTCGCAGCGGTCACTGCCATCGCGGCCGCGGTCGCAATCGGGCTCGGCATCTACTCGATCTCTCTCAGCGGGCAACTCGACGACACGAAGGCGGCGCTGACGGCGCAGGAGAGCGCCGCCGCGGTGCTTGCCGACCCGACGGCGACGACAGTCGCGCTCCAGGCCGGCTCCGGGCGGCTCGTGGTCGACGCCGACGGTGCCGCTGTGCTCGTGCTGGATGATCTCGCGGCAGCGCCGGCTGGGAAGACCTACCAGGCGTGGATCGTTGCAGGACAGACTCCCGTCTCGGCCGGGATCTTCGACACGACCGATAACCAGGCGATCGTGTCGATCCCGCAGGTGGTGCCGAACGGGGCTGTCGTCGCGGTGACGGTCGAGAAGCCCGGCGGGGCAAGCTCGCCGACTCTGCCGCCTCTCGCCGCCTCGGAGCCCGTCTGACGCTCCGGCGTCCTCTCCACACGCTGAGAACGGAGATGGGGTGTCTCCCGGAACAGCAGGGGAGACACCCCATCGCTATTTGCGTTACAAAGTCGTTCCGATTCGACCCGTACACTCGTTCGGGTGATCGACCTGCGACCTCGCCTGCAGGACCTTTTCGGCTTCGCTGAGTTCCGGCCCGGCCAGGAGGAGGTCGTCCGCGCTGCCGTCGAGGGCCGAGACACGCTCGCGCTGATGCCCACGGGCTCCGGCAAGTCGCTCACCTACCAACTTGCGGCGATGCTGCGTCCGGAGCCGACGCTCGTCCTCTCCCCCCTGATCGCGCTGATGAAGGACCAGGTCGACAAGCTGCCGGCCGAAATCGCAGCGACGGCGACATTCGTCAACTCGTCGCTCGATTCGGAGGTCGCAACACAACGCATCCGGGGCGTTGCCGCCGGACACACGCGGCTGCTCTACGTCGCGCCCGAGAGGCTCCGGAACGCGTCATTCGTCGAGACTCTCCGCGCAGTCGGGGTAGGCCTTGTCGTGATCGACGAGGTGCACTGCGTGAGTATGTGGGGGCACGACTTCCGGCCCGACTACCTGTTCATCCGGCGGGCGCTCGAGGCGCTCGGAGACCCCACCGTGCTCGGGATGACGGCTACTGCGACCCCCGCAGCGGCCACCGAGATCGCCGCCGCGCTCGGCCGCGATCTCGCCGTCGTGCGAACGAGTGTCGTGCGGCCGAATCTCCGCTACGACGTCGAGGAGGTCAGCGGCAACGAGGATCGCCTTCGGATCCTTGTCGAGCGGTTGGGCGCCGTCGGGGAAGGCAGTGCGATCGTGTACGCCCGCTCCCGCGACTCGTGTGAGCGCGTCGCCCGCACGCTACGCGGGCACGGCCTCCGCATGGAGCACTATCACGCGGGTCTCGAGGCCGGCGAGCGCTCGCGTGTGCAGGACGACTTCGTTGCCGGCCGCATCCGCGGCGTCGTCGCGACGACGGCTTTTGGGATGGGGATCGACAAGCCCGACGTTCGGCTCGTCTGCCTGTTCAACTACCCGGACTCGCTCGAGAGCTATGTGCAGATGGTGGGGCGCGGTGGCAGGGATGGCGCACCGAGCGAAACGCTGCTGCTCGCA
>Ga0315273_10014028_pt1 | contig 10315 bp, 7 predicted proteins | sample YL17G02_0_MG_FD_205753 | JGI IMG/M metagenome (GOLD analysis project Ga0315273, IMG submission 205753) | Sediment microbial communities from Yellowstone Lake, YNP, Wyoming, USA - YL17G02_0 | ecosystem: Environmental > Aquatic > Freshwater > Lake > Sediment | place: USA: Wyoming | collected... | reverse complement strand
TCCGGAATGAAGCTCCGCCGACAGGACGCGATCAACGCGCGTGAGGCTAGGACTCGAGCGAGCGCTCGTAGCGGCGCTACGGGTGCGACCGAGGACGACGCATCGCGCCGTTCAGCGCGGACTCGGCGGCCGCGGCTTCATTTTGGATCGAGCAATGGGGAAGGCTGGGTTAGGCGTAGGGCAGTAGCTCCAACGGTAGAGCGCCGGTCTCCAAAACCGGATGTTGGGGGTTCGAATCCCTCCTGCCCTGCCACTTCTTCCCGAAACGAGTAGAGGCTATGGCGAAGAGCGTCAGCGACAAGGCAGTGAGCAAGGCTCCGGCGACAACGGGGAAGGCCCCGACGAAACAATCGTCCGGGGGCATCAAGAACCCGTTCTCGCGTTCTTCGTCGAACACTGCCGCCAAGCAGACTACCGGCCCGCGGGGCACGGTGGCCACCAAGCCTCACGGTCGCCTGCGCACCTTCCTTCGCGAAGTACGCATCGAGATGAGCAAGGTCACCTGGCCGCCGCGCAAGGAATTGATCACATCGACCGGCGTCGTCCTCGTGGCGGTCATCATCGCCGGGGTCTACATAGGCGTCTGGGACTTCATCTGGAACCTGATGGTCCGCGCCATAGGATTGGGGTAGCCGTGGCCGAGATGGAAACCAGCACGACGACCATGGATGCCAAGTGGTACGTGATCAACACGTACTCGGGCCACGAGAATAAGGCCCGCACCAACCTCGAGCACCGCATCCAGTCGATGAACCAGGCCCAGTACTTCAAGAGGATCTTCGTCCCCACCGAGCAGGTGGTCGAGACCAAGGGCGGAGAGAAGGTCCAGGTCGAGAAGCGCATCTTCCCTGGCTATCTTCTCGTCCAGATGATCCTCACCGACGATTCCTGGTCGTTGGTCAAGAACACTCCCGGGGTCACCGGATTCGTGGGTTCGGAAAACAAGCCGACCCCGCTCATGCCATCGGAAGTGGACCGCATCCTGCACACCACTACCGTAGTGAAGCCGAAAGCCAAGGCGGAGTTCGTCGTGGGCGATCAGGTGCGCGTGGTGAGCGGACCTCTGGCCGACTTCACGGGTGAGGTCTCCGAGGTCAATATCGAGCAGAGCAAGCTCAAAGTGCTGGTGTCGATCTTCGGGCGGGACACACCGACCGAATTGGGTTTCGAGCAGGTCAAGAAGATCTAGGAGATCAAGGTGGCGAAGAAGGTACGGGCGATAGTCAAACTGCAGATCGTGGGCGGGAAAGCAAACCCGGCTCCCCCGGTCGGCCCCGCGCTGGGCCAGCACGGCGTGAACATCATGGAGTTCTGCAAGGCCTACAACGCCGCCACACAGGACAAGATCGAACAGGTCGTCCCGGTCGAGATCACGGTGTTCGAGGACCGTTCCTTCACGTTCGTCCTCAAGACCGCTCCCGCCGCCGTGCTCATCCGTAACGCAGCCGGCATCAGCAAAGGCTCCGCCAACCCGCGCAAAGACAAAGTGGGCAAGATCACCAAGGACCAGCTCCGGCAGATCGCCGAGACCAAGATGCCCGACCTGAACGCTCTCGACATCGACGCCGCCATGAACATCCTGGCCGGCACGGCGCGGAGCATGGGAGTCACGATAGTGGAATAGCCCGCTTCGGCGGGAACAAAGAGCCCCCGCGCGGAACTGGGATCCCGCGCGCCGGGCCGGAAGGTGGGAGGGCCGGGTGGCCCGCTTGACCACCAGGAGGTATGAGGATGAGCAAGGATTCCAAGCGCTTCCAGGAAGCGAAAAAAGCCGTCGAGCCGGGCAAGGTGTACTCTCCGCTCGAGGCGGCAAAGCTGCTGAAAAGCATTGAAACCGCCAATTTCGACGAGACCGTCGAAGTCCACATCAAGCTCGGCGTCAATCCTCGCCATGCCGACCAGCAGGTGCGCGGCACGTGCATGCTCCCGCATGGCACCGGCAAGACCGTGCGGGTAGCGGTGTTCGCCAAGGGCGAGAAGGCGACTGAAGCCGAAGCCGCCGGCGCCGACATCGTGGGCGCTGAGGATCTCGCCGCTCTGGTGGAGGGCGGCATGCTCGACTTCGACGCCGCCATCGCCACCCCCGACATGATGGGCGTGGTGGGCAAGCTCGGCCGCGTCCTCGGTCCCCGCGGGCTCATGCCCAACCCGAAGGCAGGCACCGTCACGTTCGAGGTGGCCAAAGCCGTTCAGGACATGAAGGCCGGCAAGGTGGAGTACCGAACCGACAAGTTCGGCGTGATCCACCTGATCGTGGGTAAGAAGTCGTTCGAGGCCGAGAGTCTGGTCGCCAACTACGCCGAGGTGCTGGGCGAGATCGTCCGGGCCAAGCCGGCGGCTGCCAAGGGCAAGTACCTGCGCAGTATCACCATGACCACGACGATGGGTCCCGGTGTCCCGCTCGACACCTCCAAGACCAGGGCCCTGTTGGAAGAGGAAGCGTAGTAGGGACGCCGGGCCTAGCCAGCCTGGCTCTGGCGGCCGCCGGACTTCGTTGTGGCGAGGTCCGGCGGCCGTTGCTTTGTGGACCTGCTGGCTCGAGGGGCGATCACTCCGGCGGCCGTTGCACTTGCCCTCAGACCATTGTCGTAACGGCATGCCTGCGCTCAACAGTCTGACTTCATGACGCCGGCGGGGCGAATGGGCAGACATGATGCTCGCCTGTTATAATCCCCCGCGCAAACCCGCCAGAGACAGCTGGTGCCGCAGAGCGGCAGAAGCGGCAGGTCCAGGACCGGCCCGCCAGCCGAGGCAGAGTGTGACCGACATAGCGGTCCGAAAGGGCCTGTGACGTCATCGTCCGCCTCTGCTGATCGAGGTGGACGATTCTAGTTTGAAGGAGGTGACACAGTATGCCGAAACAGAGCAAGATCGACACGGTCGCTGAGATAGCCGCCGATCTGAAGGGCGCCGATGTCTACTACTTCGTGGATTATCGAGGCCTGACCTTTGCGGAAGCGACCGACCTCCGGAGGCGGTTGCGGAAGGTCGACGCCGATTTCAAGGTGGTCAAGAACACCTTGGGCAAGATCGCGGCTGCCAACGCGGGCGTGGAGGGGCTCACCGAGCTCCTGCAGGGCCCGACGGCCATCGCCTACGTGCACGGGGATCCCGTCCGGGCGGCGAAGACCATCCAGGATTTCATCAAGGAAAAGAAGAAAGCGGCCATCAGAGGGGGCAAGCTCCAGCGCTCGTTGCTGACGGCCACCGACATCGAGGCCCTGGCCTCGCTACCCAGCCGCGAGCAACTGATCGCTCAGGTGGTGCGCGCGATAGCCTCGCCGCTGACCGGCCTGGCCAACGTCCTCGCCGGTCCTATCAGGGGATTGGTGGTCGTTTTGGCGCAGGTGCAGGACCAGAAAGCAAGCGCCGCATAGCGGCCGAAAAGGAGTTGAACGAAAGTGACCCCCCAGGAACTTATCGAAGAGATCAAGAAGATGACGGTGCTGGACCTTTCCGCTCTGGTCAAGGCGCTTGAAGAGGAATTCGGCGTGAGCGCGGCTATGCCGATGGCAGTCGCCGCTGGTCCGGCTGCCGCCGGCCCCGTGGTCGAGGAGGAAGAGCAGACCGAGTTCGACGTCATCCTCAAAGCCGCCGGCGAGAAGAAGATCAACGTTATCAAGGTCGTGCGCGCCCTCACGGGTCTGGGCCTGAAAGAGGCCAAGGATCTGGTCGACGGAGCTCCCAACCCGGTCAAGCAGGCCGTCACCAAAGCCGAAGCCGAGGACATCAAGAAGCAGCTCGACGAAGTCGGCGCCGACGTCGAGATCAAGTAGCCGTTGACGTCGGCGGGCGCCCAGGGGGGCTGCCGAAGAACGAAGCCCACGGCCAGAACGCACTGGACGGCACGAGAGAGTGTCCTCGGTCGCGCACGTAGCGCCGCTACGAACGCTTCCTGCGTCCTTCTCTCGCACTCGCCCATCGCGTCCTGGCGACGAGGCATCATTCTTCGGCAGCTCCTCGAGCGCCGCGCCGGCTCGAGTGCAGACCCGGCAGCGGTCGGGAATCCTACCGCTGCCGGGCTTGCTGCGCATTGCATGTCGTGATAGCATGCAAGTTTGCGCGTTGACCCAAGTTCAAACCCCCGGCATGCTAGGAGTGATCCCCTTTGGGCGAAAGGACGACTCCCAAACCGCGTAAATCGTTCTCAAAACTACAGCACATTTTAGATCTCCCCAACCTTATCGCAGTCCAGACCGAATCGTTCGATTGGTTCAAGAGCCAAGGCCTCAAGGAGACCATCCAGGACATCAACCCGATCGAGGACTACACGGGGAACTACGCCGTCGAATTCGGCGAGCACCAGTTCCACGAGCCCGGCGTTTCTCTCAAGGAATGCAGGGACAAAGACCAGACCTATGCGGCGCCTCTCTTCATAACCGTCCGGTTCGTCAACCGTGAATCGGGCGAGATACGCGAACAGAACGTCTTCATGGGCGACTTCCCCATGATGACCGAGCAGGGCACCTTCATCATCAACGGCACCGAGCGCGTGATCGTCACCCAGTTGGTGCGGTCCCCTGGCGCTTACGTCATGGCCGCCAAGGACCCTACGAAGCAGGTGCTCATCGCCAACCTCATGCCGGCCCGCGGTTCCTGGCTGGAGTTCGAGATCGACAAACGGGGCGCGGTCTCGGTGCGCATCGACCGCAAGCGGAAGCTGCCGGCCACGGTCTTTCTTCGCGCCCTCGCCGGCATCGACTCGAAGCGGACCAGGGACGACCCCGACTTCCTTTCCAAGGGCACCGACGAGGAGATCCTCGATCTCTTCGACGCCAACCCGTTCATCAAGGCTACGCTTGACAAAGACTCCGTGCGATCGGTCGAAGAGGCTCTCGTCGAACTGTTCAAGAAGCAGCGCCCGGGCGAACCGCCCACACTCGAGGCGAGCCGCAACCTGCTATGGAACATCTGCTTCGATCCCAAGCGCTACGACCTCACCCGCGTCGGCCGGCATAAGCTGAACGCCCGGCTGGGGCTCGAAACCGACCTCGACGTCCGCACCCTCACCAAGGCCGACATCGTCGCCCTGGTGCGCGAGCTCGTCGCAGTCCCGCTGGCGATCGATCACGAGCACCTGCTCGAGGAAGCCCGCGACCTGGCCGAAGTGGCCCCGAGTCTCCCCTGGGACGAGGTGGCCAACCGGCTGGACGAATACGAGCACTTCGGCAACCGCCGTCTGCGCATGGTGGGCGAGCTGGTGCAGGAAGCGTTCCGGGTCGGCCTGTACCGCATGGAACGGGTGGTGCGCGAGCGGATGACGACCGAAGACGTCGACACCATCACGCCGCAGTCCATCATCAACATCCGCCCGGTCGTAGCCGCTCTCAAGGAATTCTTCGGCAGCTCGCAGCTGTCGCAGTTCATGGACCAGACCAACTCCCTGGCCGGTCTCACCCACCGGCGGCGGCTGTCCGCCCTTGGCGCCGGTGGCCTCACCCGGGAACGCGCTCCGATCGAGGTGCGCGACGTCCACCCGACCCACTACGGGCGCATGTGCCCCATCGAGACGCCGGAAGGTCCGAACATCGGCCTCATCGGCTCGCTCTCGAGCTACGCCACAGTAAATGAGTTCGGCTTCATCCAGACGCCGTACCTCAAAGTAGTCAAAGCCAAGGTCACCGACGAGATCGAGTGGCTGACCGCATACCAGGAAGAGAAGCGCACAATCGCCCAGGCGAACGCCCCGGTCGTTCCGAAGACCCACAAGTTCGCCGAGGACATGGTCCTTGCTCGGGCTCCGGGCGGCGAATACGTGAGCGTCCGCCGGGAAGACGTGGACTACATGGACGTCTCTCCGGTGCAGATCGTGTCGGTTGCGACGGCCCTCATCCCCTTCCTCGAGCACAACGACGCCAACCGGGCCCTCATGGGGTCGAACATGCAGCGCCAGGCCGTACCGCTCCTCGAGGCCGAGGCGCCTCTGATCGGCACCGGCATGGAGTACCGCTCGGCGGTCGACACCGGCGACGTGCTGGTGGCCAAGCAGCCGGGCAAAGTGCGCGGCGTGTCCGCCACCCGCATCCTCCTCGAGACCGACGACGGCGACATCGACTCCTACGACCTGCTCAAGTTCGAGCGGTCGAACCAGGGCACGTTCATCCACCAGAAACCGGTAGTCGATATCGGCGATGAGGTCAAGGCCGGCACCGTCCTCGCCGACGGCGCCTCGACCAAGTACGGGGAGCTGGCGCTCGGCCGGAACCTGCTTGTGGCCTTCATGAGCTGGGAGGGCTACAACTTCGAAGACTCCATCGTCATCAGCGAGCGGCTTGTCAAGGACGACGTCCTCACCTCGGTCCATATCGAGGAGCACGAGGTCGAAGCCCGGTCCACCAAGCTGGGCGACGAGGAGATCACCCGCGATATCCCTAACCGCTCGGAGGAGTCCTTAGCGGAGCTGGACGAGGACGGGATCGTGCGCATCGGCGCCGAGGTCTCGTCCGGAGACCTCTTGGTAGGCAAGATCACCCCCAAGGGTGAGACCGAGCTGACGGCCGAAGAGAAACTCATCCGGGCCATCTTCAAAGAGAAGGCCCGCGAAGTCCGCGACACCTCGCTGAAGGTGCCCCACGGCGAGAAGGGCGTCGTCATCGACGTCAAGGAGTTCTCTCGCGAGGCCGGCGACGACCTGTCTCCGGGCGTCAACCGCCTGGTGCGGGTCTACGTGGCCAAGAAGCGCAAGATCGCCGAGGGCGACAAGCTGGCCGGCCGGCACGGCAACAAGGGGGTCATCTCCAAGATCGTGCCCGAAGAGGACATGCCGTTCATGGAAGACGGCACGCCCGTCGATATCATCTTGAACCCGCTGGGCGTGCCCTCCCGTATGAACATCGGGCAGGTCCTAGAGACCCATCTCGGCTGGGCGGCCCACCACGGCTTCTACCAGCTCAAGCGCAACAGCGTGAGCATGGGCGGCGACGTGGCGGCGAGCGACGACCTCCCGGCCGCCGAGCAGGCGACGCTGGTCAAGCGCTACTACGACATCGCCGATGGATCCGTCGCCGATGGCCCCGTGCCTATCGCCAGTCCGGTGTTCGACGGCGCCACGCAGATCGAGGTCGACGAGACCCTCATAGGTTGGATGCTGGCGCAGGAAGACCGCCTGCGCCGGTGGCGCGAGGCGAATCCAGGACTGGAGCCCAACCTGGCCGTCAGGATGCCCGTCAGCCTGGACAACAACCCGGGCACGAGGGTGGCCGGCAAGGTCACGCTGTACAACGGCCGCACCGGCGAGCCCTACGACCAGAGCATCACCGTAGGGTACATGTACATGCTGAAACTGCACCACTTGGTGGACGACAAGATCCACGCCCGTTCCACCGGCCCGTACTCCCTGGTGACCCAGCAGCCGCTGGGCGGCAAGGCGCAGTTCGGTGGCCAGCGGTTCGGGGAGATGGAAGTGTGGGCGCTCGAAGCGTACGGCGCCGCCTACACCCTCCAGGAGATGCTCACTATCAAGTCGGACGACACCCAGGGCCGGGTCAAGGCCTACGAAGCGATCGTCAAAGGCGAGAACATCGCGCGGCCGGGCGTGCCCGAGTCGTTCAAGGTGCTGCTCAAGGAGATGCAGTCGCTTGCCCTCGACATCCAGGTGATGAGCGAGGAAGGCGGAGCGCTCGAAGTGGCCGAGGAGGAGGACGACCTGCTCCGCGCCGCCGAAGAGCTGGGCATCGACCTCTCGGCGCGCTATCGCGCGGAAGAGCGCGCCGCGGCGCAACTTCACGGCGACATCGTGGCTGCCGACACGCTCCAGCTCGACGAGGAGGCCGACGACCAGCCCGAAGTTACGGACGAGTTCGAGGGGGCGCCCGAGATCGCGACGTTCGAGATCGATGTGGACGGCGGCGACCTGGGCGGCATCGAGCTTCCCAGCTTGGCCGACGACGGGGAATAGGAGCCTTCGGTGATAGACATAAACGAATTCGACGCCATCAGGATCGGCCTGGCCTCACCGGAGCAGATACGCGCCTGGTCGTCGGGCGAAGTCACCAAGCCCGAGACCATCAACTACCGTACCCTCAAGCCCGAGAAGGACGGCCTGTTCTGCGAGCGCATCTTCGGTCCCACCAAGGACTGGGAGTGCTACTGCGGCAAGTACAAGCGCGTCCGCTACAAAGGCATCATCTGCGAGCGCTGCGGCGTAGAGGTCACCCGGGCCAAGGTGCGCCGCGAGCGCATGGGCCACATCGATCTGGCTGCGCCCGTAAGCCACATCTGGTACTTCAAGGGCGTGCCCAGCCGCATGGGCTACCTGCTCGACATCTCGCCGAAGCAGTTGGAGAGAGTGCTCTACTTCTCCGCCTCCATCGTCACCTTCGTCGACGACGACAAACGGCAGCGCGACGCCGGCAAGCTGGAAGACCTGGTGCAGGCCGACATCGACAATGCCTTCGCGTCGCGCGACGAGCAGAAGGTCAAGGTCATGGCCGAGCGCGACAAACGGGTCTCGGTGCTCTACGGCAATTCCACTCCCGACGAGGAGGACGAGAACGCTCTCGGTTTCGACGAGACTCCCCTCTCCGAGTGGACCCAGGAGGAAGTCGAGAAGCGCGCGAGCGAGCTCCGCCTCGACGCCGACACTCGGCTCCGCGATTTCGAGCGCTACGCCGACCAACAGGCCGCGCGCCTGCGCGAGCTCTGGGCCGCCTTCAAGCAGATCAAGAAGGGCGACATCATCACCGACGAGACGCTCTTCCGGGAGATGAAGGAGAAGTACGGCAGCCCCTTCGGCTACGGCGTGTACTTCCGCGGCGGCATGGGCGCCGAAGCCATCCGCGAGCTGCTCGGCGCCGTGGACCTCGAGACCGAGGCCAAATCGCTGCGCGAGATCATCAAGACCTCCAAGGGGCAGAAGCTCTCCCGGGCGGTCAAGCGCCTCAAAGTAGTGGAGGGTTTCCTCCGGTCCGACAACAAGCCGGAATGGATGATCCTGCAATCGGTGCCCGTCATCCCGCCGGAACTCCGGCCCATGGTCCAGCTCGACGGCGGCCGTTTCGCGACCTCCGACCTCAACGACCTCTACCGCCGGGTGATCAACCGGAACAACCGCCTCAAGCGGCTGCTCGACCTCGGCGCGCCTGAGATCATCGTCAACAACGAGAAGCGCATGCTGCAGGAAGCGGTCGACGCCCTGTTCGACAACGGCCGGCGCGGCCGCGCGGTCACCGGCCCGGGCAACCGCCCGCTCAAGTCGCTGTCCGACATGCTCAAAGGGAAGCAGGGGCGGTTCCGCCAGAACCTGCTCGGCAAGCGCGTGGACTACTCGGGCCGTTCGGTCATCGTGGCCGGCCCGGAACTCAAGCTGCACCAGTGCGGCATCCCCAAGACCATGGCTCTGGAGCTGTTCAAGCCCTTCGTCATGAGTCGTCTGGTCGAGCGCAAACAGGTGCAGAACATCAAGGCCGCCAAGAAGCTGGTGGAGAGCGAGTTCCCCGAGGTATGGGACATCCTCGAGGATGTCATCACCGAGCACCCGGTCCTGCTGAACCGGGCTCCGACCCTGCATCGTCTTGGCATCCAGGCTTTCGAGCCGATCCTCATCGAGGGCAAGGCCATCCAGCTCCATCCCCTGGTTTGCAGCGCTTTCAACGCGGACTTCGACGGCGACCAGATGGCCGTCCACCTGCCGCTCTCGGTAGAGGCGCAGGCCGAGGCCCGCATCCTCATGCTGTCCTCCAACAACATCCTGTCGCCGGCCCACGGCCGGCCGATCGCGGTGCCTACCCAGGACATGATCCTGGGCTGCTACTACCTGACCTACTTCGAGGACCCGGAGAATCCGAAACTCGATCTGAGCAAGCTGGACCCGTTCAGCCAGGAGGACGTGGAGAAGCTCTCCCTCCGTCCGCGTCCCTTCGGTGACGTGGCCGACATCGAGTACGCCTACGCCGAAAAGCAGATCGGCCTCCAGGATCCCGTCCTGTTCCGCTGGAACGGCGGACGTCTCCTCACCACCGTCGGCCGGGCCATGTTCAACTCGGCCGTGGTCGCCTCTCTAGAGGAGTACTTCGGAGACGAGTGGGAGCAGGCCGGGCCGGAAGGCACCATCCGCAGTGACGACTACGAGTTCCAGAACAAGGTCTTCACCAAGAACGAGATGTCGACCTTCGTGAGCGACCTCGTGGAGTACTACGGAGCTATCGCTGTGGCCCACCTGCTCGACGTCCTCAAGGACATGGGCTTCAAATACGCCAGCGTAGCTGGGGTCACCATCTCCAAGAACGACATCGTGGTGCCGCCGGACAAAGAGCAGATCCTCCAGGGTTACGAGGCCAAGGTCCGGGATATCCAGGACGCCTACCTGCACGGCGCT
>Ga0315273_10014027_pt1 | contig 10316 bp, 9 predicted proteins | sample YL17G02_0_MG_FD_205753 | JGI IMG/M metagenome (GOLD analysis project Ga0315273, IMG submission 205753) | Sediment microbial communities from Yellowstone Lake, YNP, Wyoming, USA - YL17G02_0 | ecosystem: Environmental > Aquatic > Freshwater > Lake > Sediment | place: USA: Wyoming | collected... | reverse complement strand
AGTGACGACCAGACGCCAGAAAGAACGTAGGGGCACGGCATGCCGTGCCCCCACGAGAACTGCGTGTCAAACTGCCGATCAGACGTCCCACCACCCCTTGCGGTACGGACGCTTGATCAGCACGTCGGCCTCGGGCGTGCCCGGGCACTTCAGGTTCTTCGGGTCCCAGGTGACCTTCTTGCCGAGCCGCACCGCCACGTTCGCCAGGTTCATCGCCTCGACCAGCGGACCGGCATAGGTGAAGTTCGACTTCGGGTAATCCCACGGCTGCTCGCCGCGGCAGGCCACCAGGAGCTCCTGCCGGTGGCCGATCGACCGCGGTATCCGCTCGATCTTCTGCATCTCGCTCGACTTGAATTCATCCATCCGCTTCGTCGGGATCAGCCGCGGGCTGTCGCCGTAGTCGCCGGAAACCAGCAGCTTGCCCTTCGTGCCGATGTAGAGGTTGCCGCTGCCCGGCAGCACCCGCTTCTTCTCATCGACGATGTCGGTATCGTTCTTCAGTTCGTCCGGCACGTCGGGTTTCAGGCCCCCTTCGTACCAGAACGCGATGAACGCGGGGCGCTTGAACGGCGAGTCCGCAGCGCTCGGGCCGAACTCCCACTTCACGATCATCTGCTTCGGGAACGTCTCAGTCCCGAGGTCCGTCACCTTGATCGGGTCGGCCGAGAGCGGGGCCCGCGGGTCCATCGACCACCACACGCTGTCCCACGTGTGACAGCCCATGTCGCCGACCGCGCCGCACCCGTAGTCGAACCAGCCGCGCCACGCGAACGAGTGGACGGGACTCTTGCCGTCGTCCTTCATGAAGTACGGGCGCAGGGGGGCGACGCCCAGCCACGCGTCCCAGTTCAGGTTCGCCGGCGCCTCGCCCTCCTTGAACGGCCCCATCTTGCCCTGCGGCCAGATGGGCCGGTTCGTCCAGGTGTGGACTTCCGTGATCTCGCCGATGACGCCCGCCCGCACCCACTCGACGATGCGGCGGTTGCCGTCGCCCGCGTGACCCTGGTTGCCCATCTGCGTGGGCACCTTCTTCTCCTTGGTGATCTCGGCCAGTTTGCGGGCCTCCCAGATGGAGTGCGTGAGGGGCTTCTCGCAATAGCAGCCCGCCCCGCGGATGACGGCCGAGTACGCCGCCGGGAAGTGCGTGTGGTCCGGCGTGGCCACCTGCACCAGGTTCAGGTCCTTGTGATTGTCGTACACCTTGCGCCAATCGGTGTACGTCTTGGCCTGCGGCTGCTTCGCGGCGAAGTCGGTCATGCGAGACTCGTCGGCATCGCACAGGGCGACCACGTTCTCGCCCGACGCCACGCCGTGGCCCGACCCGCCCTGCCCGCCCACGCCGATCAGGGCCACGTTCAGCTTCTTGTTCTGGGCGTACGCCCGGACCGACAGCGCGTTGGGCAGGATCACGAATCCGGCCGTCACAGCGGCGCCCTTCAGCAGATCACGACGAGTAATGCGAGATGCCATGGATTGGTTCCTCCGTTCCAGGGTTAAAGGATCGTTACACCTTCGTCACGTCCCAGAATTCCTTGCGGTACGGACGCTTGATCAGCACGTCGGCCTGGGGCGTGCCGGGGCACTTCATCGTCTTGGGGTCCCACTTGAGCTTCTTGTCGAGCCGCACGGCCACGTTCGCCAGGTTCATCGCCTCGACCAGCGGGCCGGCGTACGTGAAGTTCGACTTCGGGAAGTCCCACGGCTTCTCGCCGCGGCAGGCCAGGATGAATTCCTCGTGGTGCCCCGGCGACCCTTCCAGCCGCGGCGGCATGTTCTTCTTGAACTCGTTCATCCACTTCGTCGGGATGAGCCGCGGGCTGTCGGCGTAGTCGCCTTCCACCAGCAACTTGCCCTTCGTGCCGATGAAGAGGTTGCCGCTGTCCGGCAGCACGCGCTTCTTTTCCTCGATCTCGGTATCGTTCTTCAGTTCCTCCGGCACGTCGGGCTTCAGGCCCCCTTCGTACCAGTACGCGACGAAGCCCGGCCGCTTGGCCGTCTTCGCGAAGTCCCACCGCACGACCATCTGCTTCGGGAAGGTCTCGGGCTTGCGGCCGACCACCTTGACCGGCTCGGCCGAGATCGGCGCCTCGCACTCCATCGACCACCACACGCAGTCCCACGTGTGGCAGCCCATGTCGCCGATGGCCCCGCACCCGAAATCGTACCATCCGCGCCAGTTGAACGGCTGGTAACACGGGTGATACGGCCGCATCGGCGCCACGCCGATGAAGCACTCCCAGTTCAACTCCGGCGGGCACGCCGGCGTGTCGGTCGGACGATCCAGGCTCTGCGGCCACACCGGCCGGTTCGTCCACGTGTGGATTTCCTTGATCTCGCCGAGCACGCCCGCCTGCACCCACTCGACCACCCGCCGGATGCCGCCGCCGGCGTGGCCCTGGTTGCCCATCTGCGTGGCCACCTTCTTCTTCTTGGTGGCCTCGGCCAGCGTGCGGGCCTCCCAGATCGAGTGCGTCAGCGGCTTCTCGCAGTAGCAGTGCTTGCCCATCATGATGGCCGTGTAGGCCACCGGGAAATGCGTGTGGTCGGGCGTGGCGCAGAAGACGGCGTCGATCTCTCTGCCCATCTCGTCGAAGAGCTTGCGCCAGTCGCTGTACTTCTTGGCGTCGGGATGGTCCTTGCCGACCTTGTCGACCGCGCTCTGCCGCGTATCGCAGATGGCCACCAGGTTCTGGCCGGCCGCCGCCCCGATGTGTCCCTCGCCGCGGCCGCCCACCGCGATGTTCGCGAACCGCACCTTCTGGTTCTGCGCGTACGACCGGACCGAGAACGAATCCGACAGAATCACCACTCCCGCCGAGATGGCGGCGGTCTTCAGCAGATCGCGACGCGTCATGCCAGATGCCATAGATTCCTTCCTCCGATAAAGGCCAATGGTCGCGGCACACCCTACCGCGCACGCCATACGGTTTCAACATGAAACGCCGCCGGGGGTTACTGCCAATGCACAGGGGAACGGCAAGGACGGCCCAGGTTGAAAAGGAGAGTTCAAAGTTCCAGGTTCAAGGTTCCAAGTTGAAAGGCAACGGCGCTAACCGCAAAGAACGCCAAGAGCGCAAAGAAAACCCAAGCCTTTTTTTCAAAGAATCAGCCTTTGCCGTCCTTTGCGCTCTTGGCGTCCTTTGCGGTTCGCTTTGCCGTTGCCGTTGCCGTTCATTCCGCATTTCGCACTTCGCATTTCGCACTTGGCTGTACGTAAGTGTTCCTGCAAAAACGCGACTTACGACTTTCGGCCCCCCCCAACGAGTTAAGATTCTTTGTAACCGTTCACGGATTTGCGGGCAGCAGTGAGGGGGCGGCGGAGTGGGCGAGGTAGGCCACCAAGGCGTCGCGGAAGAAGCGGAAGGTGCTTCGGCCCTGCTGGGAGCACGTGGCGGCGGCGGTCCAGGCCCGCTCGCACCAGCGAAGGCCGCGTTCGCTCCGCGTCCCCTGCGTGATGCGGCGGTCCAGGACCGGCTGGCGAATCGCCCGTTCGGTGGCGTTGTTCGTCGGCTCCACGCCCGGTTCATCCAGAAACCGGAAGTACGTCGGCGCCCCGTGGCGGTCGAATCGTCGGCTGAGTTTGAGCGCATCGGCCTCCTGGGGCGGCCGGCGAATCTTCTCCAGGAACGCCCGTTTCCATCGCTCCATCTGCCGACGCCAACGGGGCGGATCGGCGCCCGTTCGCCGATGCCACGCGCGAAACAGCCCGCGGGCGATGGCCAGCAGTTGATCCGCCCAGCGCACGAGGGGCGGCCGACCAAACTCCCGCAGGAACTTCACGTCCCTCAAGAGGTGCGACCAGCAATACTGCGCCCGAACCTCATAGCGCCGGGCGAACGACCGATTCGCCGAGTAGTAGTCCACCGTCAGGATGCCGCCGAAGTCCTCGCCCAAGAGGTCCACCAGCACCTGCGTGGCCCGCGTGGCGTCGATGCGAAAGACCGTGAATCCCGCCGCCCGCAGGCACCACGTCCAGTACCCCTGGCCGCCGTGATAATGCCCCGTCTCGTCGCTGCCCAAGACGGCTTCCTGCCGCAAGGCCGCCGCCGCTTCCTCGTAGGCGGGTTTCAGGGCTTCGGACAACTTGCCCGTGCAGCAGCCGCTCAGGTACCCCCCGCTGATCGGCAGGTTCAGCACGTCCCGGAAGAACTCCGCGATGCCGCCGTAGCTGACGTGGCCGCGGGCCTTCAGCCAGCCGACCAGCGCCGTCAGATTTGGGCCCATCAGGCCGGCCCGGCGAATCTCCGGCGGCAGCGGGGCCAGGACGACCCTTGCCGGGGCGGGACTTGCACCCGCTGGGACTGCACACCTTTCACGGCGCACCTGGCCCAGTACAGGTCGCGGGGTCAAGCCTTGCGCTTGAGCGACCCACCTGAGAACGCTCGGCACCGTCGTGCACGCAGGACAAACCACAAGACCATCGCAGCAAGAGACGTCGCACCCCAATCCCATGATCCCGCCACCACAAACACATGCGCGGGGCATGCCGTAACATAGCCAATGAAGCTCAGCCACCATCCGTATGCATAGGCGTGAGTGAGCGCGTGGCCGCCCAGAAGCATAGCACCGCCGATGCACAGCAAGTAAGCCCCATACCACAGACGCGGCTCCGGATCCAAAGCCCCCCACAAGGTGAGCCATTGGTGCCACGGTGTCGGCAGCATGTGCAGCTTGGTGATGATCAGCGTGCCTGCGTACAGACACACCAAGCCCCCTCCAACGGTTATCCACCCCACCGCAAAAACGTCCCATGGCACAAGTGCTCCTTGTTTCGCGTTGGGATTGCTTACCGAAACAGACGAGTACGATCCGGCGAGATTGTCGGAGCCTTGCTTGCCTTGTTCGTCCATATATGGTTATGCTCCCATCATCTAGTGTAACACGTCCTGGCATAAGCTACATATTCGCCCTAATGATCATGCCGACCTGGCCAGGGGCCTGTAACCCCGCAGGATCTGTACGGCCACCCCGAAGCTCTTCCCGCGACGAGCCGGGCCGCCAGACAGCACCGCCCCAGCAGTTGCCGTCCCCATAGAAAGACCCAGGCACCATTACTCACAGGGCGAGACTAACCAATCTATAGTTGCATCACTTCCTCCCCTCGTTCGTCTCGGCACTCTGGGCAGTCACACTGAGGGTGCCTTGCCCCTTGTCTAGGCACCTTGGACCGACTGGGTCTTCGCTGGCCAGGCTCCCAGGGCTGCGGCCCGAGTCTTGGAGGGTCCTTTCGTTTGCCTTCGGGGACAGGTTCACAGACGTTCTCCGGCGGCCGAGAAGGCTCGCGCGGCTGGGGAGGTACCTCACTGGGCGTACGAGTCTTTTGCTCAAGTGCGATCGCTGCCCAAAACCCACCTCCCGTGGCGATCAAGGCCAAGATGACTACATTCTTCCAGTGTTGTCCTGGCCCGCCGGGCCCCGCCTTCCCAGGGGTCGCTGGTGTCATGCCCCGTGCCGTCTTGCGTGGGAATCATATCCATGATGTATTTCAAGAGCACGGTATCGAAAAGTACAATAACACCATCAATAATCTCAACTCCTTCGGCTCCCTCCAATATGATGATTAGCGGTAGCGCCGGGCACGTACCGAGAGAGTCGTTTAGGGTAGCGGGGTCGCTACGGCAATACTGATACAGATTGGGCGTGTCGATGTACCCCGCCGGGTCACGCTCGATCCAACGGCCGAGCGTGGGGTGATACTGGCGGTTCCGGACGTCATACAGCCCCGTCTCGGAATCGAAGCGGTAGCCAGCGAAGAGGACGTCGTTGGCCACATCGGAGAGGCCGTCGGCATCCACGTCCCACTCGAACACGGTGGTTCCGTTCACGTCCGGGTCGGTTCCGTTCGCGCCGTTGAGGACCGTCGCCTTGCCGTAGGCGTCGTACATGTACCGCTCCACCACGTCGCCCGTGGCGGCATCGACCAGGGCCGTGACGTTCCAGTTGGCGTCGGTGGTATAGTAGAGCGTATTGTCGCCTTCCTCGGACCCGCCGTCAAGGTCGTCGTCGGTGTTGCCGTCGTGGAACCGGACGACCGGGGCGTCGACGTACCGGACGTCCCAGACGTACTGGTCGAGCGGGTCGGGGTCGCCGCCGCGGCGGACCTCCAGGACCTGGCAGGATTGGTTATAGTAATAATCGTCGGTCGTCTCGCCGACGGTTTTCTGGATGCGGCGGCCGAGGCCGTCGTATTCGTAGGCGGCCACGGCGACGGGGTTGGATTTCTCCTCGGGCTGGAAAACGCCGTCTTCGTTCGTGTCGGTCCAGGTCCATTCCTCGACCGCGACCAGGCGGTTCCAAGCGTCATAGGTGTAGGTCTGCCCCGTCTGGCCGTCTCCCGCCGCCTCGCCCGGACCGTTGTCATAGCCGCACAACGGGCAATCCAGGCCACGATGGGTCCGGAACTCGCGCCCGCACGCTTCGCAGGTGATCATGCCGCCACCTCCCCGGCCGCGCCTGGGGTCAGGCAAGCCTGCCGCCTGCGGCGACGGGCCAAACGCTGGCGGTGCCGAAGCTCGATCTGCGCCTGGTTGATCTTGCCGATGCAGCAGTCGGCGTACCGCTTGCCGCTGCCGCAAGAACACGGATGGTTGTGGATGCGCCCGCTCGTGGGCCCGCAGCCGCTCCTCGTGGTCGGGCAGGTCGCAGTTCCTGAGCGACCGCTTGGCGCGGGGCAGGATCTGGTCTTTCAGTCGGAGATCTCGAACGGCGTCCATGGGTTCCTTCCCTTCAGGGGGTCAGCAGATGGCCGTCTCGCGTTCGGCGGCCCGGGCGATGAGGCGATGGAGGCTGGAGACCTGGTAACGCACGGCGGGCCGGCCGCCGTCGCGGGTGCTGGGGATCAGCACCGCGCGAAGGCCGCTGGCCCGCAATCGGCTGCGCAGGCGCCAGAACGTCTGGCGGGAAACTCCGAGGCGACGGGCGGTCTCACCGGCGGTCAGAAGCTCGTCCACGGCTTGCCTTCCCTTCCGAAACGATGTATGATTCCGGAGGGAAGGAATATCAAACTTCTGCATCATGTCCAGCGTGACATACCGGTGTTTGATTTGAGGAGATCGAACTCCTGGAGGCATTTCGGCGATTATCGCCCCAGAATGCCGACTACGTCGTGGCCCTGGCCCTCAGCCTCGCAGGCGGCGGGTCGCTCGATGCGGCCGCGGCCGCCGCCCAAGGCTACATGGCGGTTCAAGAGTCGCGACGAGCCTCCGCAGCGCAGGCAGGAAAGCCTGTACGTCGCGGCGAGGCAGACAGTCGGCAAGCCTGAGAAACTCGACGTAAACCGGATCGGCGAGTTTGGACGGGTCGATCATCGCTTCCAGACGCAACATCGTACGGCCACGGCTGACGGTTTTCACTGCCATCCCTTTAAGCCAGCCACCCGTTCGGCCCTCTACCGATTGGCGGGATTTTGGACCGGATGGTGGGCGCATACTATGACCGCGTTAAGGCCGTGTCAATGCAGGAAACACCAGGAAAATCGGTTTCGCGTAACCTGCCCTTCGGCAACGAGTTAGGCGCAAAGTGCCGCCGTTTTCCACTGGGCCCGGGAAGGTGTCGCGGGGGTGCGGCGCCGGCGCGCGGCCCGCAAAGGGTGCATATGTCTACTAGCCATAATATATGATGGCAATGTTGCTATGCTTGAATCCTCAAAAGCAACGGGGCGAGCGCCTGCCATCTCGGAGAGGAACAAGCCAGTCGATGGAAGCCCTGATGGCTCCGCCTTGGCCTGGGCTCTGCGCCTTGTGCACACAGTCATCAAGCACTCGACATGCGTCAGCCGAGTCTGCGGGCCGCTTCGACGGCCAGCGCCTGGTCGAGTTCGGCGTAGGTGTCGGTGATGCCAAGGGAGCGGTGGCCCAGGAGCGCCCGGGCGGCGTCCAGGCCCATCTCGCAGCGAATGACACTTGCTGAAGTCCCAGGCGCAGGTACAATCATGGTCAAGCGTCCGCGATGGTCGTGGGCGAGAGGTCATCCGGAAAATCCCGATTGAACAGACGTGCTGCGCTCCGGGGTTAAGCCGCAGGGCGGGGGATGCCCTGCGGCTGACCGGGAAGGAGACGTTATGAACGTGCGTTGTCTCGCCGCCGCGGTTGGGGTGGTCCTTGCGGCGGCAGTGCTCGTAGCCGCGGGGGAGTCGCCTGCGGCCGACCCCGCCGCCGCCCCCGGTTGGCCCGAGTTCCACGGCGCTGGCCGCACCAACGTCTCCCCCGACAAGGGGCTGCTCAAGCAGTGGCCCGAGGGCGGGCCGCCGCTCGTCTGGAAGTACTCCGAGTGCGGCGAGGGGTACTCGGGCGTTTCCATCGCCGATGGCATGATCTTCACGGCCGGCTACGTCGGCGGTAAGGAAACCGTCCTGGCCCTCGACATGGATGGCAAACTCCTCTGGAAGGCCCCCAACGGCGAGGCGTGGAGCGGACCGTCGCCGGGGTCGCGCACCACGCCCACCTTCAGCGAGGGCGTTTTGTACCAGATGAGCGCCGCCGGCCGGCTGGCCGCGTTTCAGGCGAAGACGGGCAAGCCCGTTTGGGCCGTGGACCTCGTGGCCCAGTTCGGCGCGAAGTTCGGCGTGTGGGCGGCGGCCGAGAACGTCATCGTCGACGGCGACAAGGTCCTCTGCATGCCCGGCGGGCCGAAAGGCCGCGTCGTCGCCCTCGACAAACGCTCTGGCAAGACCCTCTGGGCCAACACCGAGATCGAGCACACGGCCGCCTACTGCTCGCCGCTGATCGTGACGTACCGCGGCGTCCGGCAACTGGTCACGATGACCCAGAAGTCGGTCCTGGGCGTGGAGGTCGAGACCGGCCGTCTGGTCTGGCAGGCCCCGTTTGTGCCCAAGTCGCCGCAGAACGCCCTGACGCCCGTGTTCTACGACGGCCAGGTCTTCGTGGCGTGCGGTCACTGGTCCGGCGGCACGGTGCTGAAGGTTGACCCGGAGGCCAAGACCGCCTCGACCGTCTGGTTCCGTAAGGAACTCGACAACTGCCACGGCGGCGCGATGCTCATCGACGGCCGCCTCTACGGCTCCGCCTGCCGCCAGGGCGGCAAGGATTTCTACTGCGTCGATTTTCTGACCGGCAAGACGATCAAGACCGACGCGACGCTCGGCAAGGTCGGCATCACCATGGCCGACGGCATGATGTACTGCCTGAACCACCAGGGGAAGGTGTCGCTGCTGGCCCTCGGGCCGGAAGGTTTTCACATCGTGAGCCAGTTTGACCTGAAGCGCAAACCCGAGAATTATTACCTGGCCCACCCGGTGGTCTGCGGCGGGCGGCTGTACCTTCGCGGCGGCCCGGACCTCTACGTCTACGACATCCGCGCCAGGCAGGGGTGACCGGGCGTGACTGGCTCCGGCGGATTATCCGCAGTTATGCTCAATACCCGTGCCGTCCGGGTCCACGGGTACTCGCAATACGTCAACCGCACGCAGCACCTGACGGGCCACCTGTGGCAGGGCCGGCCGTTCTCGTGTCCGCTGGACGACGCGCCCCTGTGGGCAGCGGTGCGGTACGTGGAACGCAATCCGGTTCGTGCGGGGCTTGAGGCGCGTGCCGAGGATTACCCGTGGTCGAGCGCCGCCGCGCATGGCGGGCGGCGGAGCGAGGGGTTGATCTCCGGCGGCCTTGAGAAGCGGGGTGTGATGGAGGACTGGCGCGGGTGGCTGGCGGGGCCGGAGGACGAGAAGATGGTGGGGGTACTGCGGCGTCGCACGCGAACGGGCCGTCCCGCCGGGGACGCCGCCTTTGTCGCCCGGTTGGAGGCCTTGGCCGGGCGAATCCTGGCGGCAAGGAGCGTGGGAAGGCCGACAATAGGGAAGCGTCCCTGATTGCCCTGTCGCATTTGGCTTCCTCCATACGTCCTCAACGCGATCATAGCGCAGCCGTGCAACGACTCAAGGGAGAAATCAGAAAAACCTGGCGGTGAAAGGGGATGACTTGATGCGACAGCGAGACGCCTAGCCGTTACGGCCTGCTTGTTGGACTCGTTGCCGGCTTTGGCCCGTCGGTCGGCGCCGGCGCCTTTGCTCCGCCCTCCCGGAAGGCCCGCATCGCTCGATCCACAACTGCGTCGCTGACCGGTAGGCGGGCCCAACGATACAGCCAAGCGAGGTTGTCCCCGGCCAGAAAGGAGTACAACGCGGCGCCCCGCTCGTACTCGTTGGTCAAGAAATCCATCGACAGCAGAACCTGCCCGCAGTTGCCTTCGTCGGCGTACACCGTGCGGAAGAAGTCGCGGTTGACCCGCTGTCCGTACTTCGCGTCAATGTACAGCAGCAGGAAGTGGTGACGCTCGCCTTCACTCGCCTGAGCGGTGCC
>Ga0315273_10014024_pt1 | contig 10317 bp, 7 predicted proteins | sample YL17G02_0_MG_FD_205753 | JGI IMG/M metagenome (GOLD analysis project Ga0315273, IMG submission 205753) | Sediment microbial communities from Yellowstone Lake, YNP, Wyoming, USA - YL17G02_0 | ecosystem: Environmental > Aquatic > Freshwater > Lake > Sediment | place: USA: Wyoming | collected... | reverse complement strand
GTCCACGCGGCCTGCGGGACGATGGGTGACAGCAGGGCGATGACCAGGACGGCCGCCGCAGCCAGCTTCCGGGCAGGGGATGATCGAATCATGCTGCAATTGTACCCCGCCTGTGGTGAGTTGGCAAAAGGATGTGTCAACGTCTCTCCGGGGTACGGAACCGGGCCGGGCAGATCACGTTTTCCAGGTCCGGCGGCCCGAGCGCCGCCGGGTTTTTCAGGACCCCTGGCACAAGAATCGAAAAGATGAAAGGCGCGACGGGGAACCTGGGGTTCATGCTTCAACGACGCGGAAGCACAGGGCGATGTTACCTCAGTCCCCGGCATAGAGCGGGAAATCATATCCCCCGACCCGGTTGGAGGGCGGCGACTCGCTGCCGCCCGAGGCGCTGGTTGTGCGAACGACATAGAAGTGCACGGTACCGGGGTAGCCTAGGACGTTCAAATCACGGTAGCTGACAATCGTACCTGTGACCGGCTGTGATACCGTGGCGAGCGGTAGTGGTCCCGAGCTGGAATCACCAGGGGTGAAGTACGGCGTGGTGCCCCGCCAGACTTCGTATTGATGGTCCGCCGCCACCCCCGTCTTCGTCCACCGGAGATCGATGTCGGCCTGCGCGGGCGAAATGCCGAGGTCCGCCGGGGCCCGGAGGACGAGGGGTATTTCCTGGACCGTGGTTTGTCCTCCAACGAGGTACACCGGCGTGAGGCTGCCGGCCGCATACCCCGGGCTTTGGGCGACCACCTGGTAGGAGCCCCACGGCGCGCCGAATCCGTAACGTCCCAGGTCATCGGCCACCGTCTCGCTGACCGGCACGCTTGCACCCAGGGCGTAGAGCGCGATCTGCGCACCCGCCAGGGGGACGCCCGTGCCCGCTTCGCTCACCGTCCCGGTCAGGGTCGCGCTGAGGTCCAAAGACCCGATGGCACGCTGGGCGTTGACGATCCCCCACCCGAAGCCGTTGTTCGGCACGCCGCCGGCCGCTGCGCCGCAGGTTGCGTAGGCCACGTGGTCCGCAGTTCGCTCCAGGATGGCCTTGACCAGCCCCGTCTGCCCGCGCAATGAAGGTTGGGCCGACATCAGCAGCGCAGCGACGCCCACCACGTGCGGACCCGCCATGCTGGTGCCCGACAGAGTCCAGTACGCGGCGCCCGGCCAGCTCGATCCAACAGAGACCCCGGGCGCGGCCAGGTCGGGCTTGACGTAAGTCGTTCCTCTGTAGGTCACGGGACCGCGGCTGCTGAAGCTGGCCAGCGAGTCGCCGGCCGTAGCTCCCACCACAAGCGCCCTCGGGTAGATGGCCGGTGGGTCCCAGATGGTCCCGCACGCCGATCCGCTGTTGCCCGCCGATACAATCACCAGGATGCCGGCGGCATCGGCTGCATCCAGAGCGGGTTCGATGACCCCCAGGGTGTCCGACGTGCACCCCTCGGAGGGCGGGCAGTGCCAGGAGTTGTTCATGACGTCGGGCGCCAACGCCGGGTCGCCCATGGCCACGGTGCCCGTAATAGGATACGGGGCCAGCAGCCACTCGAAGCATTCGATGTAGGTGGCCGGTGTGCCGATACTGCTCGCCATATTGCGGCAGCCCATCCACCGGGCGCCTGGCGCCACGCCGATCGCGTTGGGCGCCGCCGAAGGCCAGCTCGTGCTTCCCGGGACGAGATCATTCCCGGCCATCGTCCCCATCGTGTGGGTTCCGTGCCCATCGTCGTCGCAAGGGGCGGGGAGGTTCAGGCCGCAGCTACTTGTGCCGGCATGGATGCTGTCGTGCCAGTTGGAGTTGTGATCTGTAATGCCGGTGGCGGGGTTGTAGCCGCGGTAGGCGTTCATCAGCGCCGGATGGTCCCAGGAGTAGCCCGTATCCTGCCCGGAGACGACAATTCCCTGACCGGTGTAGCCGTGGCTCCAGGCCCACGGCGCGTTCACCCGGCTCACGCCCCACTCGATTCCCTGCAGAGCGCTCGCGCCTGCCTGGCCTTCCGTCGCGGCCGGCGGCTCGACGCCGCGAAATGAGTTATTGGCAACCACGCGCTCCACGCCTGGGACCGCCAGAACTCGTTCGATTTGTAAGGGACCCACGCGCGCCTGGACGGCATTGACGGCCCAGAACCGGCGATAAGGCACTCCCGATCGTTCCAGCTCGGCGGTCAGGGCTGCCTGGCTTTGCTCCGCAGATGCGCGCAGCGTCTCGACCACCCACTTGCCGCGCGCCTCCTTGGTAGGCAGCAGGCCGGCCGGGCTCAGGTCGGGCTGCGGGCCGGTCACGATCAGCACATCGGCCTGTTCGCCGCGCGCCAGCGCCTCCCGCACCCGGCTGTCGACGGCTGGCGGCGGAGGCCCGGGCGCTGCCGCGATCGCACCAGGCGGAAGCAGCGCCACCAACCCAGCCACAGCCAGACCGCGCAGGAAGGCTCTCACCATCTTACGCTCGAGTACCAAGTATCACGGTCCGCGACTCCCAGGCGTTGGTGTCACGCGGCCGCATCTACTGGCCGAGCGCAAAGTTGAACTGTCCGGTGCGGTTCGAATCGAGAGTCGCCCCGGCGGATGAGGCTGCCTGCACGAGATAGTATGCCTGTAGGCCTGGGCTGTTGTCGATGCAGGTGCGCGTCGCCCCGCTCCCGGGGTCGCATGCCACGGTGCTCGCCCCGGGGTCATTGACAAGGAAGTCTGGGTAGGCGCTGCGCCAGACGGTGTAGCCCGTGTTAGTGTCTGCGTGCGCCCATATCAGCACGACGTCGCTGCCGGCGCGGCCGATCGCCACGAACGGCGTACCTGAGAAGGACGTACACGCGTATTCCACGGGTTGGATGTCCAGCGAGAAGGCGCCGATCGAGCCGTCGTTGCTACTCGCGCGATCGATCACCTTCAGGGTCCATGTCCCCCCGACCGGCTGGCCGTACAATGCCGAGAGCGGGCTTTCCGGTTTGAAGGCGCCCGTGAATGGGGGTTTCGCCTTCGAGGCCTGGGCGATGTAGACGGTCGCCTGGTCGTCGAAGATCGTATCGATGTAGTTCTGCCCGCCGCCGCCGCGCCGGCTGGCCAGCGGAACCAGCTTGTCAGCCGGCGAAACCAGGTATATATCCAGGTCGCCATCACGCGTGTGGGTGATCGTCACCCGCGCGTTCAGGTGCCCAACCACCCCAGCCGGGGCCACGTTAATGCTGGCGGCGGCGCTTGCGCCCGCCGGACTGTTGTCGGGGATGGGCACCGGCTGGCCGGCATAGTCGTTGGTGCGAGTCACGCCCAGGAGGGCCGCGCCGACGGGGATAGTGAAGCCCGGTGTAACGGCCAGCCCGGTGTTGTAGGTGATCGTCTGCCGGAACGTCAGAGGGATGCTGCAAGGGTAGGATGATGGCACCGTGAAAGTGTAAGGCAGGCTGCCCGTCACGGTCGCTCCGACTGCGATATCGGCGTAGGCAGAGGCCCCGTTGACGATCGCGGCTCCTTTGGGCTCAGTGCCTAGGGTACTGCTCACCCCGCTCGCTGCAGTGCCGCCACTGTTGGCAAGCCCGATCTGCACGGCGATCGTCTCGCCCGGTTCCACGACGCCGTTGCCGTTGCCTGCACCATCGCTCCACAGCACTGTGGCCTGGGTCAAAGCAGGCTGCGTCTCGCTGATGGCATTGTCGACCACCAGTGCGAAGTCCTGGTCGGTAGGGTTCGCGTTGCCGGGGACGCCGTCCCCCGGGATGTTGTAGGCCGTCACGCGCACCGCGAAGCTGCCCGACACTCCCGTAGGAAGGAACACGTTCTCGACGTTATTGCGCCGGTCCGAGCTCCCCCCTGGGACGGAAAAGGCACCATTGAACACGTTGCCCCTGTATAGTTGTCCGCCGGCGGCCACCTCGAGATCCAGGTCGTTGACGTAGGCTGCGCCGGTGGTCGGGCCCGGTGCATCCGTCCAGACCAATGAGACACGAAACGGCTTGCCCGTGTCCGCCACGCGGCCGGTCACCCGGTACTGTTGGCCGGTCCCACCCAACACGACGTCTTGATCGATCATGACGCGCGGCATCCCGTCGAACAGAATTCCAAGATTGACGGCGCCCCACCCCTGGTGGATGCTGGGCAGCGTGTCGTAGGCGGCAACTCCCGGCAGGAACCGGGTGCCGCTGAGCAACAGGGCCTTAAGCATCGCAGGGCTCGGTCTCCGCCCGGGGTTCAGGACTCGCCCGTAGTATTCGTATAGAAGCGAAGCTGCGCCCGCGACAGCCGGCGTCGAGTGACTGGTGCCGGACGACCAGGTGTACAGCGTTTGGCCGGCCGGGTAGTATTGGGTGCCGGCCACATGAGGATCGGCGCGGTTGCCGAATGCACCGCAGACACCGCGCCCGGTGTACCCTGGGTCCTGCGACGCGGGCCCTTGGATGTGAATACCGGGAGCCATGATATCCGGCTTCGCCCTTCGGTCCTCGGTTGGGCCGCGCGACGAGAAGGCGGCGACGTGATCGGCGCTGTTCGACGGGCTGTCGCTGCATCCATCGACGACTCCATCGTCGCGCACATTCTCAGTCGCGCCCACGGTCAGCACGTTCTTGGCCGTGCCGGGCGGGGAAACCTGGTTCGGGTTATGGGTGCCGTCATTGCCCGCAGCAAAGACATGAAGCATCTCCTGGTTGCCGGGCTCGAAGTTCGCCGCGTCCCGGGTCAGCGCATCGTACGCCTGGGCATCGGCATTATACCAGCCATACGCCACATTCTCAACTCCCCAGCTGTTCGACGTGATGGCCGCGCCGCCGTTGTAGCTGGCGCCGACCACCTGAGTGTTGCCGCTACAATGAGAGGTATCGTACACGCTGGTGTCCGAGAAGACCTTCGTGCCCGCGATTCGCCCATAGGGAGAAACTCCCAGACCGATGTTGTACCCGTGCGAGTCCACGTACGGCCAGCCGCTGCGGTTGTTGTAAGAACCCACGATGCCGGCATTGATATTGCCGTGGCCGGCCACGCCGTTCCCATGCGAGCCGCTGGTGCAATCGTTGATATAGGCAACGCGGTCCGGGTTGGCCAGAGTGCCCAACTCGTGCAAGTCCGGGTGCAGAACCGCACCTGCATCTCCCTGGTCGATCCCGTCATCCACGATATCCACGACCGGATAACTAGCCTGGGTCGTAGGGAAACCCTTGCTGGCCAGCCACGCGAGGTAACCCGGGCCGCTCGGCTTGACCAGTCCGCCAACGTTCGCCAAATTGCCGGCGATGAGCTGATCCTGCACCTCATCGTGCTTGACCATGGGGCTCCAGGGCTCCACGTTGAACACGTCGGGCCAGCCGGCCACCGCCTGCAGCTCGCTCGGAAGGAGCTCGAGGGAGATGTTCGTGAAGTTCAGGATCGCCTCCGGCCCCGAGAAGACGCGCCCGCCTATCTCCCGCAGCGCAGCCACAGATTGGCTCACGTTGGGAGTATTGTAGAACTGCACGGTCACGGGCACCATCGCAGCGCCCGCCGGCGCTGAGATGGCCTTCTGCAGTGGAGGTGAAAGGCGATAGGCCGGCTGGTACACGCCGCTCCACTGCACCGAGTCATCCTTGAGCGCCAGGGCATCCAGGCCGGCCACGCTTGCACCGTCGCCCCATACCACGTAGGCGAAGTCGGGCATGTAGCTGACGATCTCCAGCCCCAACGATCGTAGCTCGTCGAGCCACTGCGCCCGGATCGGCCCGCTGAACTGCACCAGCCAGAGCTGGGGGGCTTCGGTGCGTGCCCCTCGCAGCGTGGAGGGCAGGCTGGCAGCTCCGGCCATGCTCTTGTCGATTGGCGTGCCGTCGCGCAGCCAGATCGGAGCCGGCACACCGTCCGAGGATGGCGGCACCGCGTCCCGCTCCTGTTCCTTTGCCAAGCCGGGGGCCGGGACAGCGAGCACGACAAGGATCGCCAGCACGATCCCTAAGCGGTTGAGTGGGTATCGTCGACGATTTGCCATCGGCTGACCTCATTGGCACAGTACTCTGAGGAAAACAAAGCGGGCCGGCGTGATGCTTGCATCCTCGCCGGCCCGCACGCGCACGGGGGAGAGCGCCGCTTTGGCGGATGCCGAGGCTAAGCTTGCCGGCCCCGCTCCGCGGTGCTAGTTCACCGCCCGGCGCCGGCGAAAACGCCGCATCCCAGCGCCCATCGTCGCCAGCCCGAAGCATCCCGCGACCACCATGACCGGCCAATCCATTCCATCGCCGGAGGCTCGCAGAGTTGTGAGCGTTACTGCATTGGGACCCAGCAACGCGAGTGTCGGATGTAGACCGGTTGTCCCGCTGCTGCTTGTGAACTGAATTGACGGAGGGGTCCCGCTCGTGCAGGAGCTGATCACCAAGCCGACGGCCGCTTGCTCGCCTCTCTTGCCGTTGAAGTAAGCGGCAAGCTGCGGTGTGCGAAGTACGAGATCATTGCCGGCAGCAACACCTCCGAACGATATTGCTGCCAATGGGCTTGTCAGGTCGAAGTTGCTGAGTGAAAGCGTACCGCCACTGCCGGAGGTGAAGGAAGTGTTCGAGACAGGAACCACCGACAGCGTGCCAGTACCCGGGAGGCTCGCCCCAACTACGTGGACCGTTAGAGTTGCTGTGTTGACAGTTGTTCCGGAGCTGATGCTTCCGAGGTCGAACTTTAGGGCGACCATGCTTTGGCGCACGGCACAACTGCTGGCACTATCGCTCTGAGCCACTAGAACCGGTAGGGCACTGCCAGGGATGTAGTTGCCGGAGCCGTCTACGAAGCCGTCGCCTACTGTGAGGGTGGCCGCGTAGGCCACTCCGGCAACCAGTAGAATCGCGATGGTGATGGCCAAGAACCCAGCCCGCCCGAGACCTGAGAATAGTCGCTTTGACCGCATGGTTGCCTCCTGATGGTTTCTTCGGAAGATACCCGGCTCGACTTTGGCAGAGCCGCGGAGCCCTCGAATTATGGCCAGACCTGGCCGTTCAAGCCGGGTTTGGCACAAATCCAGTATGAGTAGCCGGTTGTCACCGAAAACGGAGTAGTAGTGAACAGCCCGCCGTTCACGAATCCGAAGTGGCTATTGGGATCCCAGGTATCGGACTGCTGGTAGGTTGCATTCCAGCGGCTGACCTGCGAGATGTTGGTTGTGGTTCCCCCGCCGATGTCCATCGCCAACTTCTGGGAATCGCTGAGATCCTTGCCGCTCTGGCTTGGGTACTGGTCGAGCGGCACGACAAAACTATTCGGAGCGCAACTGCCAGTGCCGGTCCAGGAGAACTTGACGGCTCCCGGCGCGGGCACGTTGCCCACGATCGAGTAGACCGGCGCAGCACCCGCCGCCAACGTAAGCCGGTAGGCCTGGCCGGTCCGCAAGGCGAATGCCGTGGTGGTGAACTGCGCGCCGTTGACGAATCCGAAATGGGAGTTCGGGTCCCACGTGTCATTTTGTTGATACGCCACGTTCCAGTGCGAGACCTGGCTCACCGTGGAGAGCGTCGAAGTGATGTTCCGGGCTAGGCCGTCGGCAGTGAACGCCAGGCCGCTGGCGGCGAAACTCTGCTGCACGTCCAGGGGAAGGCCGATCTCGTTGACACGAACTGAGGATGGGGCGGCGGGGGCGGCAGGCATAGACTGCTCTGACGCCGTGGACGATGTCGACGGCTGCTCTGGAGCATGTGCTTGAGGCTGGGCTGCAGTCTCCAACGCCGGGGCTGCGGCCACCGCGTTCGACCCAGCAGGGCGCGCAAGGAAGACCAGCGCGGCCAGCACGACCAACAGGGCCACAGCAGTAACCAAGGAAAGCAGGCGTTTCATGGGCGGTTCCTCCCTGACGGCACGGACTCGTCGCGGAATTCGAGAAAGATTCTAAATTCGATTCTACGATTCGAAACTGCAGGTGTCAATAGTCCTGCGGGCCTACTCGTGGGCGCGACAGCGCTGACGAAGGAGCGTTGAACGAGGGAACACAAGCAGTCTTATACAGACACAAGAAGCGGGCCGGCGTGTTGTTCCCATCTTCGCCGGCCCGCTTCTTGACGGTATTGACAGCACTACTCTGTCAGGCGGGCTTTACGCCCGCATGGCCTGCAGTTTGCGAAAGAGCAATAGCCCGAAGCCAGCTACTGCCAGCCCGAGCGCGACCAGAACTCCGGCCAGAGGCCAGCCTGCTTGCGGACGGGAGGTGCGCAGCGTCGCAAGTGACACGGCATTTGGGCCAGTGAGCGTCAGAGTTGGATGATTCGTTGTGACGCTGCCACTGCTGCTGGTGAACTGCACGGACGGGTTCCCAGCCGAACAGCCTGTGATCACAAGGCCAATAGCCGCCGGCCCGCCCTTCTGACCGTTGAAGTAACCGGCTAGCTGCGGTGAACTTAGGGCGAGGTCAGAACTTCCGGTAATGCCCTGTATCACACCCCCGCTATACGTAGCCGTTACAAGTGGGCTGGCAAGAATGAAGCTACTGGGCGACAGAGTGCCGTTGGTGGTCGTGAACGTGGTATCTGCGACAGGTACGACCACCAGATTGCCGGTGCCTGGCAGGGTCGAAAGGTCGACATGGACGGACACCGTGGCCGTGAAGATCGTCGAACCGGATCCAATGCTCGATAGATCAAACTTCAGCGCAACCATGCCCTGGTGCGCCACACAGCCGCCTGAGCTCTCACTCTGAGCTATCAAGATGGGGGTGGTGCCCCCCCCGAAGAAATTGCCGCCCGCGTCTACGAATCCGTCGCCTGCGGTGAGCATGGCCGCGAAGGCCACTCCGGCGACCAGCAGCGTGGCGAGCACGACCGCCAGAAGTCCGGCTCGACCAAGGCGGGAGAGGAGTGGTGTTGCTCTCATGGCTACCTCCCTTTCATCCTTCACAAGTCGATAGGCAGAACACGAACCAGCGATCCGACACCAGAGGATCACGGCCAGACCTGGCCATTCAAGCCGAGTTTGGCACAAATCCAGTATGAGTAGCCGGTTGTGACCGAAAACGGAATGGTGGTGAACAGCCCGCCGTTCACGAATCCGAAGTGGCTGTTGGGATCCCAGGTATCGGACTGCTGGTAGGTTGCGTTCCAGCGGCTGACCTGCGAGATGCTGGTTGTGGACCCCCCGCCGATGTCCATCGCCAACTTCTGGGCATCGCTGAGATCCTTGCCGCTCTGACTTGGGTCCTGGTCGAGCGGCACGACAAAACTATTCGGCGCGCAGCCTCCGGTGCCGGTCCAGGAGAACGTGACGGCGCCGGGCGCGGGCACATTGCCCACAATCGAGTAGACCGGCGCGGCGCCCGCTGCCAACGTGAGCCGGTAGGCCTGTCCGGTCTGCAGCGCGAATGCAGTGGTGGTGAATAGGCCCCCGTTGACGAATCCGAAATGGGAGTTCGGGTCCCACGTGTCATTTTGTTGGTACGTCACGTTCCAGTGCGAGACCTGGCTCACCGTAGAGAGTGTCGAGGTAATGTTCCTGGCCAAGCCGTCGGCAGTGAACGCCAGCCCGCTGGCAGCGAAGCTCTGCTGCACGTCCAGGGGAAGGCCGATTTCGTTGATGTTGACCGAGGATGGGGCGGCGGGGGCGGCCAGCGCGGGCTGCTCCCCCTGCCCGGTGATCGCCATACCGGCGCTCATGCCGGCAGGGCGGGCCAGGAACACGAGGGCCGCCAACACCACCAGCAAAGCGACCGCAGTCACTACCGAGAGCATGCGTTTCATGGGCGGTTCCTCCTCTGGGCCCAGACTCGCCGCTAGGATCAGGGAACTTCAGCGCTTGCTTCCACCTACATGGGGTGGGAGAGAGGCTCTCCTGCGACAGGAAGAATGCGGGCCGGCGCATCGAATACGCCGGCCCGGTGGTCTGTACAGGTGATCAGGCACGAATCCGCCCGGGGCACACGGGCAACTTGTGCCCCCGAAACCTTCCGATTCTGGGCAACTATCCCTGGTCACTGGAAAGCCCCCTTGCCTCGGGGATGCCGCGCGACCGGCAGGTGCTCATGCAGATGGCCGACCAGGCGGTGGCCACGACGGTCGCTAGCGCCTACTTGCCCTGATTGAAGAGACCTGCCGGATCGAGGGGGTTCACCCCTTGCGGAGTGCCGGCGCGTACCTCCAGCGGCGCCTCGTAAACGACGGCCGGAGTCTCATATACCTTGGCCTGGGGAGTGCGTTCGAGCTGCGAATCATTCATGAGATCTCTCCTGTGGGTGATGATACAAGGCCTGCGCCGGACTGCGCGCTCATAACCTTTCGAATAACTATCAGTCCAATGATCGAGGCGGCGGAAGGCGACTCCGAACCAAAGGCGGCAATCCGTCTAGCCCCCATGGCACCCATTGTACCAAAAACCACCGCGGGTGTCAAGCGTCAATCACGTCGAGTGTTAATCACG
>Ga0315273_10014022_pt1 | contig 10319 bp, 8 predicted proteins | sample YL17G02_0_MG_FD_205753 | JGI IMG/M metagenome (GOLD analysis project Ga0315273, IMG submission 205753) | Sediment microbial communities from Yellowstone Lake, YNP, Wyoming, USA - YL17G02_0 | ecosystem: Environmental > Aquatic > Freshwater > Lake > Sediment | place: USA: Wyoming | collected... | reverse complement strand
CTTCCACCCCTACCTGTTCGGCTCCGACGTGCAGGCCAACGCGCGTGCGGGATTTTACGGGCTCGGCGCCTGGCACACCAAGACGCATGTGTTGCGCGCTCTGTACGAAGGGGTCGTCTACGGCCACATGCACCACATCGCCAAGCTCCGGGCGGCCGGGGCGAAGATGGACGTCGCGCGGCTCACCGGCGGCGGCTCGCGCAGCCGGGTGTGGACCCAGATGTTCGCCGATGCGCTGCAGTTGCCGGTGGAAGTATCCGACGGCGCGGAGGTTGCGGCCCGCGGCGTCGCAATGGCCGCCGGGATAGGGGTGGGGGTGTACAAGGACTATGCCGAAGCTGTTGTAAAAGCAGTCCGGCTGGAGCGCCGTCAGGAGCCTAACCCGGAGCATGCCTCGGCATACCAGGCGCGCTACGTCGAATACGTCGGCCTGCTGGAAGCCATGAAGGAACCGTGGAACCGGCTCGCCAGGCTCAGCAAATAACCCGAATCAAGTCTCTAGGGGTGACAAGAGAGAACTCATGACCAGACTGTCAGAAATCACGAACCTCGTTATCGATATGGACGGCGTACTCTATCGCGGGAACGACCCACTGCCTGGGCTGCCCGAATTCATCCGCTTCCTGCGCCAGCGGCCCATACCGTTTCGCATGGCCACGAACAACTCGGGCCTCACACCCACCCAGTACGCGGCGAAGCTGGCGAAGATGGGGGCTGAGGTCTCGCCCGCTGAGATCATCACTTCGGGCACGGCCACTGCGATGATCATGGCTCAGCACTACCCTCCGGGCACCGGTGTGCACGTCTTCGGCGAGAATTCTCTGCGCGAGGCGATGACGGAACAGGGCTTCGTGTTGGGCGACAAGGACGTGGAGGCCGTCGTCGCCAGCATCGACTGGAGCCTCAACTTCGACAAGCTCAAGCGTGCTTGTTTGTTGATCCGCGGAGGCGCGCGCTTCTACGCCACGAATCTTGACCCCACACGTCCGACTGAAGAAGGCCTCGTGCCAGGCACTGGGGCCATCATCGCGGCGATCGCCACCGGGGCCGAGACCGCACCCACGGCGATCGGCAAGCCGGAACCGACGATGTTCGAGCTGGCGTTGGAGCAAATGGGGGCAGAGCCTGCCACCACGGCGACCCTCGGCGATCGGATCGACACCGATATGATCGGCGGCGCCCGCGCGGGACTCAAGACCATCCTCGTCCTTTCCGGCTCGACAACACGGGCCGAAGGCGAGGCGTACGGCCCTGACCTCATGTTCGAGGACATCGCCGATCTCACTCGCGCCTGGCAGGCCATTGACTTTTGACGCACTCTGAGAGGGGTGGCTCATGGACGCGGATCGTTTGAACTTCCTGGCACAGATTGCCGCCTGGTACTACGAGGAGGACCTCGACCAGGAGGCGATCGCAGGCCGCATCAGTCGCTCTCGTTCGATGGTCTCTCGCCTGTTGGACGAAGCGCGGCATGCGGGCCTGGTCGAGTTCCGCGTCCACTACCCGCTTAGAACCGATCCCCAGCTCGAGCGACGGCTCTGCGATACCTTCGATCTGAAAGAGGCGATCGTGCTGGCAGCGCCGCCGGACGACAACGATACCTTGTTGCGGCGCCTCGGAGAGCTGGCTGCGCGCAGCGTTCAGCAGGTGCTGCACCCGGGGATCGTGATCGGGGTCGGATGGGGCACCGGCGTACATGCGGTTGTCCGCGCCATGCCGTCCTGGCCTGTGCCCGATGCGATCGTGGTCCAGCTCATCGGCGCGGTGGGATACGGCGACCCGCTGGTTGACGGGGCTGAGCTGGCACGGTGGCTGGCGCAGAAGCTCTCAGCCACCTACCGGTATCTGTCGGCCCCTCTGCTGGTCGAGGACGAAAAGGTCGCTCAGTCGCTGCTCCGCCAGCGGTCGATCGCCGATACGCTGGAGCTGGCGACCCACGCCGAGATCGTGCTGGTCGGCATTGGGACGGTGAAGTCGAGCTTGTCCAGCCTGAAGCGCGCCGGCTATCTCAGCGAAGCAGAGCTCGCGGGCCTGGAGGAGGCCGGCGTGGTTGGTGATTTCCTCTCGCGCCAGTACGATTGCCGGGGTCACTTGGCGGACGTGTCGCACAACCGGCGCGTCGTGGGGCTCTCCGACCTGAGCAGCCTGCGGGCGGTCCCGAGGGTAATGGCGATCGCGGGCAACCTGGTCAAGGCTCCTGCAATCCTCGGTGCATTGCGCGGAAGGTTCTTCAACGTGCTGGTTACGGATGCCCTGGCGGCGGCCGAAGTCCTGGCCCTCGAACAGCGCGATCGCCGGGGGTGATCGCCGTCCCTGCATCGGGTTGCGGTTGTCCGCTGTGTCTTCGCCGGGAGGCGCCGCATCGCTCACAACCACGCGGCGCCTGGATTGAGAGCCGCCTCCCCCCGTCGTACGAAGTTACCCCCTAAATTTCGGCTCCGGCAGGCCCTTGATCCCCGTGTGAACGCGCCACAGGTCACCTGAGCCCGGCTGCGCGCGCCGCCCTTCGTCGCTCAGCAGGAACCAGGCCGTAGTTACGTAAAGCTCGGTCAAGTCCTTCCCGCCGAAGACGCAACTGGTGGGGTTCGGCACGGGAAATCGCACAATCCGCTCGATCTTGCCGGTCGGGTCGTATCGGGTGACCCGCCAGCCGCCCCATTGCGCGCTCCACACGCCGCCCTCGCTGTCCACAGTCAGACCATCGGGCAGGCCGTCCTCACGAGGGATCGTGGCGAAGATCCTGCGATTGGCAATGGTGCCCGAAGCCAGGTCAAAATCGTAGGCGTAGATCTCCCAGGCGAACTGGCCGGTGAGATACATTGTCCGGTTATCCGGGCTCCAGCCAAGCCCGTTCGAACAGGCCAGGTCGGAGTCCATGTGGTGCACCGAAAGGTCATCCGGGTCGAGGCGGTAGAGAGAGCCATCCCTCAGGTTTTGGTCGGCTTCGTTGGTGCTGCCGGCCCAAAAGCGGCCGACGCGATCTGCCGATCCATCATTGAAGCGGACCGTTGGCTTGCCGGCCTCGGGGTCGTTGATGAACCGGTGCGCGCCGGTCGCCGGGTCCCAGAAGTACAGGCCCTTCTTAGTCGCCAGCACAAAGCCGCCGGACTCCCGGACTGCCCAGCCGGTGACCGGCAAACCGACGTCGTATGCCCGGTGCTCGCCCCCCCCCGGAACCGGTTTGAAGCTGTGCGCCCGCCCCGCTGCCCCGATGTCAGCCCAGTAAATCACCTGCGCGCCGGCATCCCAACGCGGGCTCTCGCCGATCTCGTCCTGCGACGCGAAGACATGTTCGACCAGATCCAACTCGTTGCCCTGCTTTGCCATCAGAATCTCGCCTTTCGTGGGATGTGATCGTGGTAGGGATTGGGTCTGGTCTCCAGGAGTCGCCCTTCGCACGTTCGAGAGAGATTATAACCCTGTTCCGGGGTTCTCGGCAAACGATGAACGGATGGCGCAGTGAACCTCGTGCCCATAGCCTGTCTCCCAATCTCTGTCACGCGCTTGGCCTGGGGGCAGCGGATGACAACGGATAAACGGATCGCCGGCGCGCGCTTTCCGCTTATCCGTTCGTATCCGTTGCAGCGCGTTCATTCGTTGCCCGGATTCGCTGACCGCAGCTCGAGTCTGCCCCATGGCGAAGCGCAGAAATCTCTGCTACCGCGTTTGACACCGGACGCGCCGGAGGTATAATGTTATACATCCTACCATTTACCTTCCCGGTTCCCACGGATATGGCCGCGACGCCGAGTGCGTGCCCAAGCCTGGGGGAGGAGTTGTCATGGGTGAAGCCCTGGGGCTCGAGCGCATCACTCGAGCCGAGGAAGTAGAGCGCAAGCTGCTGGAGAAGATCGAGGAGCTGGCAGGCGCCGACGGCCGTCTGCCGACGGAAGCCGAGCTTACCCAGATCTTCAACGTCAGCAGAGGCACCGTGCGAAGCGCAGTCGGATCGCTCGTGAGCCGGGGGTTTCTGGTCCGGCGCCAGGGTCTCGGCACCTTCGTCAACCAGCATGCGCTCATCTCCAACCCCATCGACCTGGCTCTGGAATTCTCCGAGATCATCTCACGTAATGGCTATACACCCGGGGTGCGCCATCTCTCGGCGGCTGTCGTCGACCCGGACGCCAGAATCGACGTGGCCCTGCAGACTGCAGGCCAGCCGGTGCTCGAGCGGCACACCGTCTTTTCGGCCGACGGCATACCCGTGATCTACTGTGTCAACACGATCGCGCTCGCCGTGCTGTCCGCGGCGCGGGCGGACGAGCTGATTGCCAATCCCGCGAAATCGGAGCCGATCTACGAATACCTGGAGCGCGAGTGCGGCCAGCGGATCGAGTTCCATGTCGCGTCGATCTGGCCCGAGCTGGCTCAGAGCTGCGGCATGCGAGAGATGATCTGCGAGCCGCTCACTCCCGTCCTGGTGCTGGATGAAACGGGGTACAACGTGGCCCGCCAGCCGGTTCTGCACTCCATGGAGTACTACCCGGGCCATTTCATGCGCTTCGATCTCGTGCGCCGGCGGATGGTTGGCAGGACTTCCGCTGCCTGACCCGTTGGCTTGAGCGGCGGCATTCGCGACAGGGCGCTCGCCCTGGATCGGGGGTCATCGAGCCGCCGGGTACACTTCGGGACGACGACAAAGCTATGGGAACCTAGCGAAAGGAGCTGTGCATGCAGAGCAACTTGTTGAGGGAAATCGTCAAACGGGCTCAGACCGGACCTTACATGAAGGAGAACGAGTTCGATTTGAAGGTGGCCAGGCGCATCAAGGAGCTGGTCCGCGACCATGGCATCAAATATGATGCCAGTGTCCTGGTGCCGGCCGACGACGACATGGCCGACCGGGCTTGGGAGGCTGCCGTCCAGCTGTTCGTGGAGGTTGGCGTCTACTGCCAGACAACCGAACGCTGCATCCGATTCACCAGGGACGAGGTCTTCGAGATCCTGTCGCAGGTCCGCCCGGAGATCACCCTGGGGACCGGCAAGGATGCAGTCGTTATGCGCCACCGCTGCGTGGAAGATCCGGCGCGGGCCATCATGCACTCGGGACCCACCGGGACGCCGTGCAGCGAGCGGTATCACCCGCTGATCCTTCAGTCGTGCGCGCAGGAGCCGCTGGTCGATTGCCTGGGCGCCGGGTCCGTCTCATCCTACTATGGCGAGAAGGTCATCCCGGGCACGCCGCTTGAGATCCTCGGCGCGCGGCGCGACGCAGGCGTCGCGCGTGAGGCAGTGCGCATGGCAGGCCGCCCGGGGATGCACATCAACGACGTCGCTGTGCCTCTCACGTGTGCCGGCAAGATGGCGGCGTGCGATCCCGAGGCGGGGCTGCGCCCGTCTGACGGAATCCTGGTCTCGCAGATGGTCGAGCTGAAGACCGACTTCGACCAGCTCTCACGTGTCGCTCACCTCTACAACATCGGGGGCGTGACAGTCGACCTGATGACGCCGCTGATCGGCGGTGTCGGCGGGGCCGCCGCAGGCACGGCCGTGGTTTCGCTGGCCGATCACATCCTGGGCGCCGTGCTGTACGATGCCGATTACCACATGTTCTCCCTGACTCATATTCATTATGTCAATAACACGGATTCGATGGGGCTGTGGGTGAACGCCATGGTGGGCCAGGCGCTCGCGCGGAACACTCGGATGGTGACGCTCAACGACATCTACGTGGTGTCGGGACCGGGCACCAAAGAGCTGCTTTACGAGTGTGCAGCCCAGGCCATGGTCGGGACGGTCAGCGGATTCAATATGCAGGGCGCGGGGACCACCGGCGGCTTCAAGGAAGATCACACGACCGGCCTGGAGGCCAGGTTCATAGCCGAAGTCTCACGTGCCTCTCTCGGCTTGAAGCGCCAGGAGGTTTCCCAACTGGTAAGCGCGATACTGCCCGCGTATGAGGCGACCTTCAAACAGCCCAATCGCGGCAGGTCCTTCCCGGAAGTATACGATGTCGAAACCGTCCGGCCCACGGATGAGTGGCTGGCCATCTATTCTGAGGTGAAGGCAGACCTCGGGAGCCGGCTGGGCATTCAGTTCAAATACGATACACGCCTTGCGGGCGCCTAAGGAGCAAAGCATGAGTGTCCCCGAATCGATCCGCGCAGAACTGACGCAAGCGTTAACCGACGGCGAGACCGACGTCGCTGAGGCAGTGGCGCTCAAAGCCCTGGCGGCCGGCGTCGATCCGCTGCTGTTGATCTCCGACGTAATGATCCCGGCGCTGACCGACGTCGGCAGCCACTTCCAGGAGGGTGAGATCTTCCTGCCCGAGCTGATGATGGCCGGCGAGGCCGCCGAACGCGTAACGGAACACCTTGAGGCCGCCATCGCTGCCCAGGGCCGCACGACCGCCCCATTGGGCGTGGTCGTCCTCGGAACCGTGCAGGGCGACATCCACGACATCGGGAAGAATATCGTGGCGACCCTGTTGCGCGCGCACGGCTTCCGCGTGATCGACCTCGGACGCAACGTGGCCCCCAGCGCATACCTCGAGGCCGCTCGGGAGAACCGGGCGCAGATCGTAGCGCTCTCGTCGCTGATGACGACGACCCGCCCCCTCGCCGAGAGCACGCTCAATCTGTTCAGTGAAGTCGGGATGCGGAAACAATACCGCCTGGTGGTTGGCGGCGGCTGCGTGACGCGCGAGTGGGCCCAGGAAGTGGGCTTCGACGGCTATGCCGAAGATGCGGCGGCAGCTGTGGCGCTCTGCAAGGCTCTTGTCAGCGCGCTTCCTGCTTGAAGGGCGCGACGTACGAAGAGAGTGCCGGCCTGGGCTGAGAGGTCCATGCGCAGGGATTCCCAAGCAGACCGGGCCGGCCAATCGTCATTGGCCTTCTCCGGGACAACTCGAGTCCGAGGAGGTGGGCAATGCACCTTTCTGAGGCTAAGTGCGAAGAGCAGCGGACGCAATTGCGCCGGGCAATCGACGACCTGGACGAGAAGGCGGGTATCGCCCTGGCCCAAGAAGCGCTGGCCGGCGGGGTTTCGCCTCTTGAGTTCTTCCAGGACGTGATCGAGCCGGTGCTCAAAGAGATCGGCGATGCCTTTGCGCGCCTGGATCTGTTCCTGCCCGACCTGATGCGCGCCGGCGCGGTCGTCAAGGCGATGCAGCTGCAGATACTCGAGCCGGCCGTCCGCAGTGCCGGCGGCGAATCGGGTTCGTCGGGCACGATCGTGATCGGCACAGCCCAGGGCGACATCCACGACATCGGCAAGAACATGGTTGCGCTGATGCTCCAGGTCAACGGGTTCAAAGTCGTCGACCTCGGCACAAACGTGTCCCCGCAAGCGTTCCTCGACAGCGCCCGCCGAGAGCAAGCGGATATTATCGCCATGTCCTCGCTGTTGACGCCCTCCCTGCCGTACATCAAGGACTTCGTGGCGCGCGTCAATGCGTTGGGCGAGCGCCAGCGCTACATTCTGGTCGCCGGCGGCGCTCCGATCACCGCGTCGTGGGCTGAGGCGGCTGGCCTCGACGGGTTTGGCGAGGATGCCGTCGAGGCGGTGGCGCTTTGCCAGCGCCTGATGCGCAGGCGCGCCGGAGGGGAAGCATGAGAAACACCACACGCCTGCTTGACGTCCTCGACCGCGTTGAGTCCGGACCCATCGTCGAGGAATCGCTGTGGGACATGCAGATCGTGCCATCCGAGATGGCCCACCTGCAAATAGAATTCAACGTGGTCCTCCCGCCCCCGCGAACGGCAATCGTACTGTCCGACGACGCCCTGGCCGATAGGGTCTTCGAGGCCGGCCTGGCATTAGCCGAGAGGGTGGGCGCCTTCTGCGTGAGCACGTCCCGTCGCGTCCGGTTCACGCGGGAGGAGATCATCGCTGCCCTAGCGGTCGCACCCACGGAAGTGACGATCGGCAATGACAACGACCGGCACACGGAGCGCAAGCGGTGCGTCGAGGACCCTGCGTTTCCCACCATCAAGGGCGGAGGCGTTGGCACGCCCGTGCCCGAAGAGCTGTACCTGGCCGTGACTCAGTCGTACGCCCAGGAACCGCTGATCGACGCCGTCATCAACTGCACCTTCGAACGCATCTACGGCCGCGAGATTCGCGGGCGCTCGCCCTGGGAAGTGTTGGTCGGCTGGCACGAGGCTGAGCTTTCCAAGGCAGCCTGCCGGCGCGCCGGACGGCCCGGGCTTGGGTTGGGCTGCGTCGAGAACGCCGTATCAGAGCTTTCGGAGCTATCGGCAACGTCGTACGGAGGCTTCTCGCCCAACGACTGGCATCACGTCGCCATGATCTCGGAGTTCAAGACAGACTACATGGCGCTGGCCAAGTTGGTTCACCTGATCCGCACCGGCAGCGTGATCCACGCATTCTACAACACGATCTACGGTGGCACTTGCGGCGGGCGCGAGGGTATGTCGATCGCGATCGTGGGCGGGTGCATCCTGATGCAGATGCTCTACATGACCAACACCCACTCGGTGTCGCCAGCGCACCCGTTCTTCGACAACGACACGACACCGGAGATCCTGCAGGCGATCGCGCTGGGGCAGCAGGCGCTTGCCCGCAACAGCCGGCTCCTGACCGATGTCGTGATTACGCCGGTGGGAGGGCCTGGTACGAAGACGCTCCTGTATGAGTGCGCCGCCATGGCCATCCTGGCGACCGCTTCGGGCGCCTGCGGCCTGATCGGGCCGCGCTCGGCGGCGGGCATCCACGCGGCGCACGTGTCGGGCCTCGAGTCCCGCTTCACCGCAGAAGTTGCGCGTGCATCGGCCGGCATGTCGCGCCGAGACGCCGACGAGCTGGTGCGCAAGCTGGTGGCCCTCTACCAGCCGGAGCTAAACCAGCGTCCAATCGGCCTGGCCTTCCCCGAGGTCTACGACCCCGTGACGGTCCAGCCGCGGGCAGCGTGGCTCGAGATCTACGAGCAAGTGAAGGGGGAGCTGCGGACCCTGGGGCTTCCACTTCGTTGACCCGAGCCGCCCGCCCTTGATGGGGTCTGGCTGCGCCTTCATATGTCAAGGGCCTGCCGGATACCCGGCAGGCCCTCTATGATTTCAGATGTGACTCGAAGCCACGAACGCTTCGCGAGAGTGGCGTCTCTCCCTGTCCGCCCAGGCGGCGCGCGGCCGCGTCAGGTGCTGGCGGCTTGGACGCCCATGGCTTCGCTCATCGGGATGCCGGCCATCATCAGCCCGATCTGATCCACGGACGCCTCGTCTCGCCCGACCATGCCCACGATGCGTCCCTCGTACATGACCGCGATCCGGTCCGAGAGAAAACGCACTTCGTCAAGGTCCTCGGAGATGAGCACAATGGCGGTCCCTGCCGTGCGTCGCCGGAGCAGCTGAAGGTGGATGTGCTCGGTGGCGCCGATGTCGACCCCACGCGTGGGCTGCGATGCGATCAGGATCCTGGGATCGCGCGAGAGCTCGCGCGCCATGATCAACTTCTGGATGTTGCCTCCGGAGAGGTTCTTGATGGGGACATCCAGCCCAGGCGTTTTCACCGAGTACTGAGCAACCAGGTCGCGGGCATGGGCGGCCATCTTTGCGAAGTCCAGGAAGATGCCGCGCGTGTATGCGGCGTCGCCATGCTCGTGAAGAAAGATGTTCTCCTGCACCGAAAACTCCCGGATGGCGCCATCGCGCATGCGCTCTTCCGGGATATACGCCTGGCCTGCATTCACGCGCTGGCGCAGCGGCGCATGGGTCATGTCCTGACCTTCGATCACGATCGAGCCGGCGGTGACCTTACGCAGGCCGGCCAGGCACTGCGCCAGCTCGCGCTGGCCGTTGCCCGACACGCCGGCGATGCCGAGGATCTCCCCTGCTCGCACCTCGAGGTCAACGCCGCGAAGGGCTTCCGATCCCCGATCGCCCATGGCGTGAAGCCCGAGAACCTGCAGGCGGACGGGGCCTTGCTGCATCGGCCAGGGGGAGAGCGGCTTAACCTCGCGCCCGACCATCATCCTGACCAGGTCGTCGCGGTTCACGTCCGCCGTGCGGCAGGTGCCGGCGACGCGCCCGTCGCGCAGCACTGTGACCCGATCGCTGATGGCGATCACCTCGTTGAGCTTGTGCGAGATGAACACGAGCCCGTGGCCTTCGCTCACCATACGCTTGAGCGTCACAAAGAGATCGCTGACCTCTTGCGGCGTGAGCACGGCCGTCGGCTCGTCGAGGATGATCATGCTGGCCCCGCGGTAGAGCGCTTTCAGGATCTCTACGCGCTGCTGCTCGCCCACTGAGAGCTGCCACACGCGCGCGTCGGGCTCCACTTTCAGGCCATAAGCCTTAGCCAGCTCGCCGATCCGGGCCGAGACCCGGTCGATGTCCATCACCGGCTCGCGCGTC
>Ga0315273_10014020_pt1 | contig 10320 bp, 9 predicted proteins | sample YL17G02_0_MG_FD_205753 | JGI IMG/M metagenome (GOLD analysis project Ga0315273, IMG submission 205753) | Sediment microbial communities from Yellowstone Lake, YNP, Wyoming, USA - YL17G02_0 | ecosystem: Environmental > Aquatic > Freshwater > Lake > Sediment | place: USA: Wyoming | collected... | reverse complement strand
CGGGTCCGTACGACACAATGCCGGGCAGCATCCGGAGCGATTTCCTGAAGCCGATGAACCCGGCCTTGACGCTCGCGGGCTTTGCGGGCCTGACGTACGCCCAGGCGCTGGCGCTCTACGACGGCTCGGGCGGCGGCACGCCGATCGACATCGCGACGACCGGGCTGAGCAGCGTGCGCTACGTGCGGATCGACGTACTTGATGACGGCAACGCCGGCACGAGCTTGCATGCGGAGATCGATGGGCTGGCGACGGTCCCGGAGCCGGCGACGGCCGCGCTGCTCGGGTTGGCGGCGGTCAGTGGGCTGGTCCGCAGGAGAGGGCGATGAAGCGCATGGCGCGGGTTGGGCAAATAACCGATTTTGGATTTTGGATTTTGGATTTTGGATTGGCGCCGGTGGCGGTCGCCTGCTTTCTGGCGTCAGCCGCGTACGCGGGTGAATGGACGCACTGTGCCGGCGACGCGACGCGGGCCAGTAGCGCGCACCGCGGACCGACGGGGCTCGGCCAAGCCGCGTGGATCGTGCCGCCGCCGGTCAATATGGAGTATGTCGGCCAAAGCTCGCCGGTCGTGTATGGCGGCCGGGTTTTCGTGAACGCGCGCGTCTTTGACGGCAGTGTGCAGGTCGCCAATCGCGTCATCGCCTATGCCGCCGAGGGCGGCGCGGAATTGTGGACGACCGACGTGGACACGGACGGCTACGACAGTTGGTCCAGCCCGGCGGCCGACACGCGGCATCAGACCGTGATCGTCGGTACGGGCGCGCGCGTCCACGCGCTGGACATGACGACCGGGGCGATCGTCTGGCAGACGGCGCTCGAACGGCCGATCGTCAACGCTTCGCCGGCGGTCACTGAAGACGTGTTCAGCGGCGCGACGTCCGCCAATCGCGTGCTGATCACGGATTACAGCGGCTTCGGCGGCGCTGCGAAGCTCTACGCGCTCAATACCGACCCGTATGACGCGGCCGGGAACCCGTATCAGCTCGGCGACATCGTGTGGACCGCCGACCTGCCGGGCGCGAGCGGCAATTCGCCGGCGTATGCGGACGGCACGGTCTACGTCGCCAGCACCGGCGGCGTGATCCTCGCGCGGGGCGCGCTCGACGGCGCGCCGCGGTGGACGACCGATGTGGCGGCCCAGGGCTACCCGCAATACGCCGCCTTTTTCGGCGGCGTGACGGTCCGCAACGGTTACGTGTACGCGGCGAGTTACGGGTTCTACGGCGGGCAGAACAACAGCGGCCTCTTCAAGCTCGACGCGGCCACCGGTGGCATAGTCTGGGTTACGGCGTGCGAACGCACGAACTCGATCCCCGTGGTCACGGACGACGGCCGCGTCTTCCTGTCCGGCGGGATCGCGGGTTTCGGCTCGGCGGTGAAGGTTCAGGCGTGGCGCGACCTCGGCGGCACGGTGACGGCGCTGTGGGACACATATCAGGCCACCGGCGGGAGTCTGGTGGTGGGCGGGCGGACGCATCAGCCGGCGTACGCCGACGGGCTGCTCTATGCCGGCCGGCCCAGCGCCGGACTGCCGTACGGTCCGAACGTGGAGCTGCTCATCCTGGACACGACGCGCATGCCGGCCGATCCGGGGTTCGTCGTGGCCCGGTATGGCGGCGCGGGCGACAGCCCGGCGCTGGCCGACGGGCGGCTATATTCGCCCGGCAGCGGCGGCCTGCTGGCGTTTGCGGGTTGGAGGGCCGGAGACATGAACTGCGATGGCAGCGTGGACTTTGACGACATCAACCCGTTCGTGACCGCCCTGGTCGGCCGCGCGGGCTACGAGGCGCGCTACCCGGAGTGCCGTTATGTGAACGCCGACTGCAATGACGACGGCAATGTCGATTTTGACGACATCAACCCGTTTGTGGCTTTGCTGGTACAAGGATGAGACGGAGTCGCAGCTTTTCGCTCATCGAGCTGCTGGTCAGCATCGCGCTGATCGCGCTGCTGCTGGCGGTGTTGCTGCCGTCGCTCGCACAGGCCCGGGCGCAGGCCCGCCGCGTGCAGTGCGGCAGCAATCTCCGCCAGCTTGGCCAGGCGCTGCACATGTACGCCGGCGAGCACCGCGGCAAGACCATGCCGCTGGCGTACACCGACGAGGCGATCATCGGCAGAGGCGTGCCGATCTACTGGTGGGGCACCAACGACGCGGCGGGCGTCGATCACACGCGCGGCTTCGTCTGGCCGTACCTGCGGGCCGAGCTGCGGGTCGCGGGCGTCTACGAATGCCCCGACCAGCCCTGGGGCAGCTACCAGCCGCAGGGCGCCGCCCGGCAGGTCACGAGCACCTACGGCTACAACGGCTACTTCCTATGTCCGCCGCACACGCCCGGCTGGAGCTACACGATCGGCCTCCGTCCTTGGCAGAATGTCGATACGCTGGCGCTGCCGCAGCGCGTCTTTGCATTTGCAGATACGGCGCTGGACGGCGGCGGCGACCGGCCGCAGAACAACGCGCTGCTCGATCCGCCGCTGCTATTTTCCGGCTCACGTTGGCAGGCGAACCCCAGTCCGACGACGTGTTTCCGACACAGTGGACGTGCGGGCGCCGTCGCGGCGGACGGCCATGTGGAGGCGCTGACGCCGGCGGGCGGGCGGATGACGTCGGCGCGTTTTCGGATCGGTTCGGTGGGGGAGTCGAACGATCCGCACTACGTGCCCGACTGGCGCGAATGGTGACGCGACACGCGCCGGGCGGGGCGGGTTCGCGCCGGCCGGCAAGCGCATCCCGTCCCGCGGCCGCCCCGGTAGAATAAGCGCGGGAGAATGGCGCCCGTTCACGAGACGCGTTATGCCTGCCTATCGCTGTGCCATCTGCAACCGTGAAGTCGAGTACGCCGGGGGCCTGCCGACGCTGTACCCGTTCTGTAGCGAGCGCTGCAAGCTCGTCGATCTGGGCAAATGGCTCCGCGAGCAGTACACGATCGACCGCGACCTCACCCCCGAGGATGTGACTCCCCCAGAGTCCCCGCCTCCGCCCGACAGCCGATGTCCACCGCTTGATGACTGGTAGCTGATAGCTGACCGCTGAAAGCTGACGGCTAATGGCTGACGGCTGATGGCTAATGCTTGAAATGCCGCGTGCCGGTGAAGATCATCGCGACGCCGCGGGCGTTGCAGGCGTCGATCACTTCCTGGTCGCGTTTGCCGCCGCCGGGCTGAATGAGGGCGGTGACGCCGGCGTCCATCAGGATGTCCGGCCCGTCGCGGAAGGGGAAGAAGGCGTCGGAGGCGGCCGCCGCGCCCTTGAGTGACTCCGCGTGCCCGTTTTCCTTGGCCAGCCAGGTGGCGATGCGGCAGCTCATGACGCGGCTCATTTGCCCCGCGCCGTTGCCGATGAGCGTGCCGTCGCGGCAGACCGTGATCGCGTTGCTTTTGGTGTGTTTGCAGATCAGCCAGGCCAGGCGCAGGTCGTTCATCTCCGTTTCGGTCGGCCGTCGCCGCGTGACGACCTTCCACTGCTCCTCGTTGAGGCCGACGAGGTCGCGCGTCTGCATCAGCATCCCGCCGGCAATTCGCTTGAAGTCCATTTCGTTCGGGTCTGGCGGCGCGCTCATGTCACCGACCGCGAGCAGGCGGACGCGCTTGCCCCAGTCCTTCTGCGGCGCGCCCTCGACCTCGCCGCGGATGATCCGCACCGCGTCGTCGTCGAAGGACGGTGCTAGCCAGACCTCGACGAAGAAGCTGCCCGCGCCGGCGGTCTTGCCCCAGCGCTGGTAGGTTTCCATCACGGCTTCCGCGAAGGGCGCATCCACATTGAAGTTGACGGCCAGAATCCCGCCCATCGCGGCGTTGGGGTCGCCCAGATATGCGCAGCGATATGCCTCGATCGGGTCAGTGGCGGTTGCGGCGCCGCAGGCGTTCGTGTGCTTGATGAAGCAGACTGCCGCGCGAGCGGTACGGCGAAGATGCTCTTCGCCGGTAGGGCGAAGATGTTCTTCGCCCGAGCGAAGCGGCTCTCTGCCCGCAGGGCAGAGGCCCTCCTTCCCACTCCGTGGCTGCTTTCCACCAACGCCGTCCCCGTGCTTTCCACGCGACTCGCTAGGCCCCTCGTCAAACGCTCCAAGGGTTTCGTTGGCGTACCACCACCGATACGCCTCCGGCGTCAGCGCAAGCCCCTCTTTCACAGGGTTGTCTGCGATGTAGCGCCACTTTTCCAGGAACTCCTCGGCGGTTCGCATCCAGCGGTCGTATGACTCGCGGAGCCAGACCTGCCCACGGCGGCCGCGCAGCCGGTTAATGCTCCGTGCACTGTTGGCCTTGATGCTCTGAAGCAACTCAGTCAGGTTGTAGCGCTCGGGATGGTCCGGCGCGATGTGCCGGGCCGTGACCAGCAGGTGCACATGTTCGCGCATCACCACTGCGGCGTGAAGGTCGAGCTTCTGGCCATCCCAGTAGCGCAGGGCTTCGAGAACGATGTCTCGCTCCCGTTCGCTAAGCTCGCCGCTGGCGGTCGAGAAGGTCACGAAGTACGTCGCGCCGGCAATCTGCCAGTGCGGCAGTTTGCGCCGGTAGGTGAGCTCGTCGGAAGCGGGCCGCACATGCGCAGCCTGCGGCTGCGCGGCCTGTGCGAAGTACAACTTCGCACTACCCTGTAGGTCGTCGTCCGGCGGTAGTGCGAAGCTGTGCTTCGCAGGGCTCTCGCCAGGTTGTGCGAAGTACAACTTCGCACTACCGTCGCCGGGGATTCCCGCCCGCGTTAGCTCCGCACACAGCTCCAACGCCGCGTTGGCATCCATGTAATTGTTGAAGGACATCTCAGCTTGCTGCGGCTCGTCGAGGACCGTGTCTGCCGCCGTGAGATCAAATTCCCCGCGACCTTCGTACTTGCCCAGCAACTCACCAGTTTGGTGCGGGTTCTCGCCGTAGCGCAGGCGTCCCCAATTCCATAGCCGCAGAACCCGAACGTCCGGCAGCATGTCGTTCTGGTTCAGGCTCAACCACGTGGAGATCGTGGCGTCGTATGCGGTCGTTGCCCAGAACGCGCCAAACGCACCGGAGCGCAGCGCGTCTTCGCGCACCCGGTCGTCGCCCCAACGGCGCAGGCTGCCTAGCACCGACCCATACTCAGTGCTTGCGGTCACGACCAGCACATGCCTATGATTCTTCGCCGCGGCGCGGAGCAGGCACGGGCCGCCGATGTCGATCATCTCGATTGTTTCTTCGAACGTGCAGCCGGGCTTGGCGATCGTCTGCTCGAACGGGTACAGGTTCACGACCACTATGTCGATCGGCGCTATGCCCTGCTCGGCGAGCTGCCGCATGTGCTCGGGGTTGTCGCGGTCGGCGAGGATGGCCGCGTGAATCTTGGGGTGCAGCGTCTTCACGCGCCCGTCGAGCATCTCCGGAAAGCCGGTGATCTCTTCGACGAGCGTCACCGGGAGGCCGGCGTCCTTCAGCACCTTCGCGGTGCCGCCGGTGGAGATCAGCTCGATGCCGAACTCCTCGTGCAGCGCCCGCGCGAACTCGACAATGCCGGTCTTGTCGTACACGCTGATCAGCGCGCGGCGAATCCTGACCGGTTCAGACATGCCCTCTCCACGTCGGTGCCCGACGGTACTGCGAAGCTCTGCTTCGCATAGGTTCCGGCAGCGGTGCGAAGTGGAACTTCGCACTACCGCCCGAAAACAGAAACGGGCCGCCAGCGCGGGCAGCCCGTGGAAATCCGCTCAGCGGCGGGACCGCAGGCTCGGCCGCACCTGGATCGCAGGCTCGGCCGCGGCGGTCGCGCCCGACCTCAACCCGGCCGGTACCCGCGCGAAATCTTCGACTTCCCGCCGAGCGGCAGGCCCTTGCGCGGCGTCGGCTGGCTGGCCGGCGCGCTGGCCGGTTGCGTCGTCGGCCGCGTGCTGGGCTGCGTCGTGGGCCTCGTCGCGGGCTGGCTCGTTGTCGCCCGGGTCGCGGGCGGTGGCTGAAGCGCCGCCAGCACGTCTTCCTTTTTCACCAGTGGCACGCCGCGCGGCCGGGCGCAGAAGAGCCGCCCTTGCGGGGACGCGACGAAGATCGTGCTGGTGTCGGGGGCCGGAACGGGGATGGTGAAGTCGGACGCGGGAATCGTGTACGCGACCTGCCCTTTCTTGGTCTGCACGGCGAGAATCCGGCCGTCGGTGGTCAGAACGTACGCGAGCTGATTGTGGACCGTCAGCGCGCTCCGCCCCTCCGGCATCTTCCAGCGAATCCGCTCGTCGACCGCGAGCACCGCGTTCTCCACCGCCACCAGCCCGTCGTTGGGACAGTACTGGTAAGCGAGTTCCGGCGTTACGACCGGCGGCTCGTACAGCGGCCCGGAGAAGCGTGCCCGCCAGCGCGGCTGGCCGAAGTCGAAATCCAGCAGATAGAGGGACTGGTCGCGGCTGGCGACGTACACGCCGCTCTCTTTGGCAACCAGGTCGGCGCTGATCGGGCCGTAGACGGAGGTCTGCCAGTGGAAGGCCTTGTTGTCGCGTTTGCAGGCGTAGACCACGCCGCTGTCGGTGGCGGCGAACACGTAGTCGCCGTAAATCGCGGGGCTGGCGCTGATCGAAGCGTCCGTAACGGCGCGCCAGACGAGATAGACGGTCTCAGTGTTGAGGGCGTAGAGGCGGTGGTCGATGCCGCCGACGAAGAGGCGTCTGCCATCGCTGACGGCGGCGGTGCCGGGCGGGAAACGCAGGTCGGTGCGCGACAGCCCTTCGCCCGTCTGCCGGTCGTAAACCTGGATGTCCGTTGGAGTTACGAACACGGTCCGGTCGTCGGTGTGACAGGGCCGACGCACGTGGTACCCTGACCGGGTGATGGGGGCCAGCCAGCGGATCGCGCCCGTGTCGGCGTGGACGGCGTAGACGTAGCCGTCGTCCGTGCCCAGGTAGAGCTGGTCATCCACCAGGTAGGCGTCCCGCAGGACCTGGTTCTTTTCCAGCGGCAGTTGAAGCTGCCAATACTTGACCAGCCCGGCGTCCTGGAGCGGCTGCACCGGGATGAAGTCTTCATCCGCCAGAGTCGCGGCGCACGTCAGCCCGATGAGCATCCCGGCACAGACACGAAAGGGCTTCATGGAAGGTTCCTTACCAAGCCGCCGGTCAGGCGCGTCCGGGCCGCCGGCGCGGCGCGCGAGCCGGCCTGTCGGTGCTGCCGGGCAGCCTAGTCGGGTCGGCCGAATCCGTCAACGGCCAGGGCCGGCGCGGCTTGCGTCCGCCGGGCAATCGTTCTATTCTGCGCCCCCAGCGGGCGGAAGATAGGTGTGGCGCGGCCGCACGGCGCGACCTAGAGGCACGGTGGCCTAACGGTATACGGTGAAAAGGAGAGCACAAATGAGGATGGCGCGGCCCAGATGGTGGGGGATTAGCAGCTTGGCGCTGGTCGTGTGGGCGGCCGGCTGCCAGAACCCGGATCAGCTCAGGATTCAGGCGTTGCAGGAAGAGCTGGGCAAGGTGCGGGACGAGAACGACCGCCTGCGGTCGGACATCGCCAAGGCGATCAGCGAACGCGACATGTGGCGCAACCGGGCGGCGGCACTGGAGCAACAGTTCGCCGACCTGCGAGGCAAGGGTCCGGGGCTGCCAGAAGGCTGGGAAGGCACGCGCGAGTTCGCGTGGAAGGACGTCGGCAGCGACGTTCTGTTTGACTCGGGCAAGACCGACCTGAAGTCCACAGGGCGTGCGACGCTCCAGCAGGTCGCTAACGAGATCAAGTCCACCTTCCCGGACCGGATGATCCTCGTGATCGGCCACACTGACGCCGAGCCCATCAAGAAGTCCCACTGGAAGGACAACCTTGAGCTGAGTGCGAACCGCGGCCTGACGGTCTTCCGCGAGCTGCGAACCATGGGCATCGAACCGGCGAACACGATCGCGGCGGGTCAGGGCGAGTTCAACCCAAGGGTTCCGAACGACCCGAAGACCGGGCGTTCCCGGGAGAACCGTCGCGTGCAGTTCTTCGCGGTGCCCAAACCGGTTCCGAGCGCTGCCGGCGCAACTCCGGGCAGGGCGGCAGAGCGGGCCGGACTCGACACCGAAGCACCGCCGAAGTAGACGCCTGATCCGCGCTTGATCTGTGGGGCGCAGAAGGGCGAGCCGGGTGTGCGGCGGCGCGACGTGCTTTGTTTGGAGTGCGTCGCGCCGTCCGCAACGTATGGGGTGTGGAGCGATGGAGATACTGCCGGCGATCGACCTGCTGCACGGCAAGTGTGTGCGGCTGATGCAGGGCCGCTACGACCGGGTGATCGAGTACGAGGATGACCCGACCGCGGTGGCGCAGCGCTTCCGCGACGCCGGCGCCGCCTGGATCCACGTCATTGATCTCGAAGGCGCCCGCAACGGGCGCATCGAAAACGTCCGCGCCCTGCGCGAGATCGTCAGGCGGACCGGAGCGCACGTGCAGTTCGGCGGGGGCGTCCGCGACGACGCGTCAATCCAGGCGGCACTGGACGCCGGCGCCGAACGTGTCATCGTCGGTACGGGCGCGCTGGAAGACGGGGACTGGTTCCGCGCCGTCGTCCATAAGCCCGATTACGCGGGCCGGATTGCCCTCGGGCTCGACGCGCGGCTGGGCAAGCTGGCGGTCCACGCCTGGACCCGGCAGACGGAGCAAACCGCGACGGACGTGGCCAAAGGCGTCGAGGGCTGGCCGCTGGCCGCCATTGTCTACACCGACATCGGCCGGGACGGGCTGCTGCTGGGTCCGAATATCAAGGCCATCGAGCTGCTGGCGTCCGTGTCGCGCGTGCCGATCATCGCGTCCGGCGGCGTGAGCGATCTGGAGGATGTGCGCCACCTGGCGCAGCTCAAGCTCGCGGGGGTCGTCATTGGCCGGGCGATCTATGAGGGCGCGATCGAGCTGAAGGACGCGCTGTCCGCGGTGCGCGGGACGGCGGCCTGAGCCGGCCGGGATGCGGCCTTCGGCGGCAGCGGCGCGTGCTCCGGCGGCAATAGCGCGGCGTCGGGCGGCAAGGTCAGGGTGATCGCCGGGCGCGCTTCATCCCCGTTCAGCGTATCCAGCGGGATGCCACAGGCGGCGGCCAGGGCCTTGATCTGGACGCGGCGGAGGCAGTCGCCGGTGAGACCGCAGATGCGGCCCAGCACGTAAGCCCGGCAGACCTGGACGTGGTAGAGGGGCTGGCCGGCGGGTCCACCCACGCGGACCAGGTCGGGCTGATGGCGGAGCCAGGAGGGGGAGCGGCGGAACCAGCCGGCGGCCTCGTCGGGGGTCATGAGTTCCTGGGTGAGGTCGAGCATGTTGGCGCCTCCGGTGCGGACGGACGAAAGTGCAGTTGCAGTGTACCCGACGAACGGCCCCTTGTCAAGATGACGTAGAAACTCTAGTGAGCAGACGAGGCGGCGGCGCACCCCAAGCCCGCGCGCCCGCCCGCCGCGCTCCGGGGGTCGATAAAATCGGCTGCGGCGCCCGCGGATTGCAGCCCCCTCCGCATCGGCCGGGACCGCCTGCCCGAGGCTGCCGCGGACGGTTATCCGGAACGTCCCGTCCTGGTCGGGTGCGGCGGGTCGCCGGGGAGTGTCCGGCATTTCACCGCGCACGGCGCCGGCGGAGCAGCCCCAGCAGCGAGAGCGACAGCGGGGCCGGCGACGCGGGCGGGCAGAGCCAGGGTATCATAGCGCTGGCGCGGTCCGTGGCGCAGGGGTGGGCAAGGCGGTCGCGCGGCCGGGTGCGGGACGCCTTGGGGGCGCGGGCGGACCGGGAGCATGATTGCCGAATTATCCTCTTGACCCGTCCCGGAACAAGCAGTATAATCAGCATATGCTGATCTATCAGTACACACTAAGGCGGCGGACGCTGGCCCCGTTCTGGGCGGCGTCGGCCCGGCTTGTGGCGGAGGCCCACCGATGACCCGAAAAAGCGTGGCGGGCTGTTGCGGAGTAGAGTCGCTCATCACCGTTGACGAACGGGGCCAGATGGTGCTCCCGAAGCACATCCGGGACAAAGCCGGCATCCGCGGGGGCGACAAGCTGGCCGTGGTCACCTGGGAGAAGGATGAGCAGGTGTGGTGCGTGTGCCTGATCAAGGCCGCCGCGCTGACGGAAATCCTCACCAGCACGCTCGGTCCGCTGCTGAAGGACATGGCCAAAGCATCCGGGGGCTGAGTCGGGGCGGAACTGTGCGAGGGCGCCCGGGTCTGATGCGCACGGAACGCTCTTGAGAGGAGGCGGAATGTTCACTTGCTGCACCGCCGGGCCGCCGGCGGACGCGCCCATGATCGAGGCCGCGGCGCCGACGGCACCCATTCGCCGGGCGTACGACTTCTACAGCCGCGTTTACGGCACACTGGCCGCACCGCTGGAACGACGGCCGCGGATGGAGGCGCTGGCCGCCCTTGACGTC
>Ga0315273_10014019_pt1 | contig 10320 bp, 11 predicted proteins | sample YL17G02_0_MG_FD_205753 | JGI IMG/M metagenome (GOLD analysis project Ga0315273, IMG submission 205753) | Sediment microbial communities from Yellowstone Lake, YNP, Wyoming, USA - YL17G02_0 | ecosystem: Environmental > Aquatic > Freshwater > Lake > Sediment | place: USA: Wyoming | collected... | reverse complement strand
CTCCGATGATGGCGATGATCTTGGCCATTACACCTTCGGTCCCGCCTTCTCGACTTCCCTGGACTCGGCGGTGTCGAACTTCTTGAAGTTGTCAACGAAGCGGGCAGCCAACTGCCGGTACCGCTGACTGTACATCTCGCGACTCGGCCATGAGCGGGCCGGATCGAGCACGTGGTCGGGGACGTCCGGACACGTCTTCGGCACCTGGAATCCGAACACCGGGTCGGTCGTGTACTCGACGTTGAGCAACTTGCCGCTGAGCGCCGCGTTGAGCATCGCCCGCGTATAGCGGATGCTGATGCGCTTGCCCACGCCGTACGGTCCGCCCACCCAGCCGGTGTTGACCAGCCAGCAGTCGACGCCGTACCGCAGGACCTTCTCCTTGAGCAGCCGCGCGTAGAAATCCGGCGGGTGCACCATGAACGGCGCGCCGAAACACGTGCTGAACGTGATCTCCGGCTCCTTGCCGAGCCCGACCTCCGTGCCGGCGATCTTCGATGTGTACCCGGAGATGAACTGGTAGCGGGCCTGGTCCACCGACAGCTTCGCGATCGGCGGCATCACGCCCGACGCGTCGCACGTGAGAAAGATCACGTTTTTCGGATGACCCGACCGCTTGTCCGGGAGCGCGTTGTCGATGAATTCGAGCGGGTACGACGCCCGCGTGTTCTCGGTGATCGTCGGATCGTCGAGATCGATCAGCCGCGTCACCGGGTCGAAGACCACGTTTTCGAGAATCGTGCCGAACCGGTGGGTCGTGGCGAAGATCTGGGGCTCGGCCGACGCCGACAACTGGATCACCTTCGCGTAACAGCCGCCTTCGAAGTTGAAGACGCCGTTGTCGCTCCACCCGTGCTCGTCGTCTCCGATGAGGCCGCGCGTCGGATCGGCCGACAGCGTCGTCTTCCCCGTGCCCGACAGCCCGAAGAAGATGGCCGCGTCGCCCTCGCTCCCCACGTTGGCCGACGAGTGCATCGGAAAGACGCCCTGCAGCGGCATCAGGTAGTTCATCACCGTGAAGATCGATTTCTTGATCTCCCCGGCGTACGCCGTGTTGCCGATGATGCAGAGCCGCGCCGCGAAGTTGAGCGCAATGAACGTGTTCGACGCGGTGCCGTCAATCTGCTGGATCCCCTTGAAGTTCGGGCAGCAGATGACGGTGAAGTCGGGCACGTGGCGCCGGTACTCCTCGTTGGTGCGGGGCGGCAGGAACATGTTGCGGGCGAACAGGCTGTGCCACGCGTGCTCGGTGATGATGCGCACCGGCATCCGATAGTCCGGATCCGCGCCGACGTAACAATCCTGGACGAAGACGTCCCGCCCCTGGAGGAACCCCTGCATGCGCGCGAACAGTTCGTCGAACTTGGCGGGAGAGAAGGGCCGATTGTACTGCCCCCACCAGATGTGTTCTTCGGTCGACGGCTCACGAACCACGAACTTGTCGTTGGCCGAACGCGCCGTGTGCTTTCCGGTATTCATCACCACCGCGCCGTCCCGCGTGATCGTGCCTTCCTTCCGGAACACGATCTCCTCGTACAGGGCTTCGGTCGGCAGATTCCAGTACACGCCGCCCAGGTTGGACAAGCCGTGGTTGTCCAGCCCGTAGTCACTCTTCAACGCCGCAGACTGCGCCTGGGTCGGCGTCTTGATATCGAGCAGGTTGATCATAGCCAGTCCCTGATGAGCTTCTTGTCGCCGATGTAGATGTCGTTGGGCGACGTCGGATCCAGTGCCCACTTGATGCGGGCGATCCCTTCGGTTACGTCCTTGACCGTCCCGGCAAAACTGAGCCGCAGGTGGCCTTCCATGCCGAACTCGCGGCCCGGAACCGTCACGACGAGGGCCTTCTTCAGGAGGAACCGCGACAATTCGACGGAGTTGCCGCTGTACGCGCGGAAGTCCGGCAGGCAGTAGAACGTGCCGTCCGGCTTGTACGTCTTCACGCCGTTGAACGACGACAGCTCGCGCATGGCCACGTCGCGGTTGTTCTGGATCTGCAGCCGGAGTCCTTCCACGATGCTCTGCAGGCCAATCAACGCCCCCTCGGCACCCGCCTGCATCACCGGCGATCCGCACGACGTGGTCTGCGCCTGCACGTTGGTCATCACCGTGACCAGCGGCCGTGGTGCCACCGACCAGCCAATCCGGAATCCGGTCATCCCGTAGAGTTTCGCGATGCCGTTGATCACGATCACACGGGAATCCTCCAGATCACGCGTCGCGAACTGGTACGCCGAAGGCGCCCGTTTCCCGTCGAACACGAGCTTGTGGTAGATGTCGTCCATGATCACGTAGATCTTCTTGCGCTCGCAGAAGTCGATAATCTGGGCGATGAACTCTTCCCGGTACACGATGCCGCTCGGGTTGTTCGGGCTGTTGATGATGATGGCCTTCGTGTTGGATCCGACGACGCGCTCAATGTCGGCCATCCGCGGGTGGAACGTGCCGTCCTCGGGCGTGACCACGACCGGCACGCCGTAGCACATCTTGACCATCTCGGGATAACTGACCCAGTACGGCGCGAGGATCACCACTTCGTCCTGCGGATTCAGAAGGCAATACAGCAGGTTGAAGATGCACTGCTTGGCGCCGGCCGACACGATGATGTTCTCGGGCGCCACGACCTTGTCGTAGTGCTCCTCCGTATATCGGATGATGGCCTTCTTGAGGGAGGGCGTTCCGTCGGTCGGGCAGTACTTCACGTCGCCCTGGCTGAGCTTGGCTGCCGAAGCCAGAATCGCCGCGATGGGCGTCTTGTTCTTCGGCTCGCCGATGCCGAGGTGAATGACCGGCTCGCCCCTTTCCCGCAGCAACCGGGCCTCCTCGTTGAGCCGCAGGGTCGGCGACTCGATGATGGTTCTGGCAAGCTCACTGACAGCCATGGATGTCTCCTGTCGGGTGCGAGTCTGGAGGGTGCGGGTGCACCGGCCCGGGGGGATATCGACTCAACTATAACCTCTTCTGCTGCTGTTTTTCGCGCAGGCGGAGTTCCACGACCTCGGGCACGAGGCCCGCGATCGGGCCGCCGAGGGCGAAGACCTCCTTGATCAGGCGGGAACTGACGTAGGTATACTGCTCGGCCGGCATCATGAACACCGTTTCCATCTCGGGCCCAAGCCGGCGATTCATCAACGCCATCTGCAATTCAAACTCGAAGTCCGACACCGCGCGCAGCCCCCGCACGATGACGGAGGCCTTCCGCCGGTGCGCGTAATCCACCAGCAGGCCCTCAAACGACTCCACATCAACGTTGGGATACTCGCGGAACACTTCCCGCACCGTGTCGACCCGCTCCTCTGGAGAAAACAGCGGGGCCTTCTCCGCATTGCGCAGGATGGCGACCACGATGCTGTCGAACAGCCGCGCCCCGCGCAGGATGATATCGACATGCCCGTTGGTGAGCGGATCAAACGATCCGGGAAACACCGCTATGCGCTCGCGGGACATGCTCATGAAGCCTCCGTTGTCTCACCCGAATCGGCCAGCGTCTCCCCGTAGAACGCCAGGCCACTATCTCCAGCGACCAGCCGGCGCCGGCACGCCAGCCTGCCCGCCCGTTCGGGCGCCGGCCGTCGTTTCGCATGTTCCAGCACGAGCATCCCATCCACCGCGAGCCGCCCGGCAGCCGTCACGAACAGGTCGGCGACATCAGTCTCGTACGGAGGATCCAGCAGGATCAGATCGAAACGCTGGCTTGCGGGCAACTGCCGCAGCCCGTGTGCGAAATCGTCGCGAATCATAACATAGCCGCTTGTGACTCCACAGTGCGCGAGGTTGGCCGCCACCAGCGCGATGGCTCTCGCATCGTCGTCGACAAACACCACGTCGGCGGCCCCCCGGCTGAGCGCCTCGATGCCAAGCGCGCCCGATCCGGCGAAGCCATCCAGCACGCGCGCACCGGGCACGCGCGCCGCCAGGACATCGAAGAGCGTCTGCTTGAGCCGGTCCGACGTCGGACGGAGGCCTTCCCAGTCGGGGGCCTTCAACTGACGCCGTCTGTACCGCCCCGCGATCACGCGCAAGGACTCCTCCAATACATCTTCTATCGGCCTCGCCAACGTCAGGGGCACGGCATGCCGTGCCCCTGCAGCCAGCGAACGTGCTGCGCAATACGAGGTCACGCTCCGCTACCCGACCGACGCCAGTCCGAAGCGAGCGCTCCACGTCCGTCGAACCTCGTCGATCAAGGCCGCAGCCTCGCCGCGTCGCGAAAGCGCCACACCGGCAAGCGTCCGTGCACGCTCCATCACCTCATGGTCGCGCAGCAGGTCCCCCGAACGCAACGTCGGCGCGCCAGACTGCCGGGTTCCGAAGAAATCGCCCGGGCCCCGAAGCGTCAGATCACGCTCGGCAATCACAAACCCGTCGGCCGTCTCGACCAACGTCTTGAGGCGCTCGCGCCCCTGCACGCCAAGCGGCGTCTGGTACAGGAGCACGCAGAAGGACTGGTGCGCTCCCCTGCCCACGCGCCCTCTCAATTGGTGCAGCTGCGACAGCCCGAACCGCTCAGCGTGTTCAATGACCATCACAGACGCGTTCGGCACATCGATGCCGACTTCGACGACCGTCGTCGACACGAGCACGTGCACGCGGCCTGCGGCAAACGCTCTCATGATGCGGTCTTTCTCGTCGGGCTTGAGCCGCCCGTGGAGCAGCGCCACACGGTACTCGGGAAACACCTCGGCAGCCAGCGTGTCGGCCGCCTCAGTCGCGGCGCCCACATCCACCTTCGACGACTCTTCGACGAGCGGGTACACAATGTACGCCTGACGCCCCCGCTCCAGTTCGCCGCGCACAAACGCGTAGATCTCCTCGCGCCTCGATTGGGGCTTCGCCGTCGTCTTGATCGGGGTCCTGCCGGGCGGCAGATCGCGGATGATCGACACGTCGAGATCGCCGTACGTGGTGAGCGCCAGCGTCCTGGGAATCGGTGTGGCCGTCATCACCAGCACATCGGGTCGCCATCCTTTTTCGCGGAGGACGTGTCGCTGCATGACGCCGAACCGATGCTGTTCGTCAATCACCACGAGACCGAGCCGCGAGAACGTCACCTTCTGCTGCACCAACGCGTGCGTCCCGACCACCAGTTGCGCCATGCCGGATTCGATCTCACCCAACACGCGCCGTCGATCCACGGCCGCTGTGGACCCGGTCAGCAACGCGACGTGGTATGGCGAGCGCTCGAGCAGGCGCTTCATCGTCAGGTAGTGCTGCTCGGCGAGAATCTCGGTGGGCGCCATCATCGCCACCTGCAGCCCGTTCTCGATAGCCACAACCGCGGCAAGCAGCGCGACGATCGTCTTGCCCGACCCCACATCGCCCTGGAGCATCCGGTGCATGGCCTGCGGACGCGTCATGTCGGTGACGATCTCTTTGAGCGCGGACCGTTGTCCGTCGGTCAGCACGAACGGCAGGCGGGCCCTCACGGCATCGCGGATCCGGTCGTTCACCACCACGGAGGCCGGCTTTCGTTCGGCGTCGGCGGCCTGTCTCCTCAACAACAGCCCGAGTTGGAAATTGAGGAACTCGTCGAAGATGAGGCGCAACTGCGCCGGGGTTCTGAACGCGTTCAGGGCGGCCAGATCCGTTCCGGGCGCCGGAAAATGGGACTCCACCAGCGCCGTCCGCCAGTCCTTGAGCGCCGCTGCGGGACAACCGGCCTCATCACCGTCTCCAAGTAACCATGACGGCATGAGGTCAGGCAGGTCGGCGGGCAGTTGCCGGAGCGCGTCGTGCACGATGCGGCGCTGGATACGTCCGGTCACCGACCCGGCTTTTTCGTACACCGGCACGATACGGCCCGTATGAATCGTGTCGGCATCCTCCTCGTCAACCAGTTCGTACTGCGGATTTGTCAGCTGCAGCCCGCCGGGGTCACGCCGTGAGATCTCTCCGAAGAGCACGACAACGGCGCCCCGGTGGATGACGTCGGCCATGTACGGCTGATTCAGCCACGAGACCCGAAGGGTGCCGCTTCCGTCGCGGACGACGGCGCTGAAGATCTTGAAACCTGGCCGGCGCGTCAGACGCAGCCCGCACGAGACGACCGTGCCACAGATCGTGGCGACATCATGCTCGCCGACCGTGGCCATATCGCGGAACGTCGAGCGATCCTCATACCTGAGCGGGAAGCGGCTGAGCAGATCGCCGACGGTCCGGAGCCCGACGCGTTCGAGATCCGCGGCCCGGCGCGGGCCGATGCCGCTCAGCGATTGCAGCGGATCGTCGAGCGTCACTGCACGATGACCGCCTGGTGGGTCTGAATGTCAATCTCGCGGATGCCGGCCGGCAGAACGAACTGGGCGTCCAGGCCGACACCGTCGGGATGTTCGGCAGAGCGCGTGTAGTGGGTCACCAGTTGCTGGAGCAACACTTTCGGAACGGGGATACCGGCGATGGACGCCGATTCCAGATCGAACGTCGCGATCCCGGACCGGGTTCTGAGCACGCCCGTCACACCGACGGGCAGCCGGCCTGTCAGCCACTGTGACAGTTCGAGGGACCCCTTCACATCTGCGCGCCTGACGGCATCAAGATCGAGGATGGCCGTCGCCGACACGCGGCCTCCGCCAAGCGCCGCGATGTACGGATCGACCATGCCGGCAGGCAGTGTCGACCCAAGCTTCAGACGGAGGTAGGCGTTCGTCTCGGCTTCAGTGACCACAGTCCGTCGCGCCCGGTCCGGGCGGAACGACGCCGAAGAAGCCAGCACACCGTAGCCGGTAATCTCGGCGAGTTTCTTGTCGAAGCGGTCGGCATCGGCCGCCGACAGCGGCGCTGGCGGTTGTTGATCGCCGGCGACACCGGCCCGCGCCAGGATCAGCAGGCCGATGACAAACAGCGAGGCGGTACGTTGTCGAAGCGGATGTGTCATGCGCGAGGCTCAGTGGCCGTACCAGAGCCGAGTCTAGCACGGTCACGGCACGCGAATCTGCTTCGAGGACGTCGCGGTTGTGGAGGGATCGAGCTTCTTGATGGGCGCCGCTGGCCCCATTCGCCGGGCCGCTTCCCCACGTCTCGCCTGCAGCATCAGTTCCAGCTTGCGGCGCTCCATCTGAAGTTCGAACACGCGGAACCGCGCCTGCTGCTTCACGTCGAGCGCCTGGTCGATCGCGTCGTAGGCCTTCCGCAGTTCAGCCGCAGCGCGTACATCCAGATCCTGAAGGGCTTTGAGCTTCTCGCGAACCTGCGCCTCGTCTACCTGCGCGTTCGGCCCGGTGAGACGACCCAATTCCGCCACGATCTGGTTGTGCGCCCGCTCGTTGCGGCGGCGCGTCTCCTGCAACGCCGTGAGTTTGGGCAGGAACTGCACGAACTGGTCGTCGTCCAGCTTCAGGGCTTCCTGCGCGCGGATGACGCTGTACGCGTCGAGCAGCCGCTGAACCTCTGCCGGCCCGGATTGGTCGGCGCGTCCCGCAGACCCGGCCCCTCTGGGCGGAGGCGTCGGTGTCTGCGCGGTCGCGACACCCGCCGCAACCGCGACGATGAGGACCGTGGCCGCCATCAGCCGCCAGGCACGCGGATAGAACGAGGACATTTGCGGGGTCATACGTTGAATACTCCACCTTTCGAGAACCGCGATCGCTATGGCGACACTCCGGGGTCGTCCATTTCCGCCTTCAGCAGCCGGGCCAATTCGGCCCTCTCGCCTTCGGAAAGCGATTCGAGCGCCCGATCGGCCGAGCCGACCGTCGCCGGCAGGTCAGCGGCCGACATTTCGTCGGCAGCCACGTCCGCCATCACCTGCGAAACGAGCGTCCACGGCTCGTCGTCTGCCGGAAGCGCGGGCCACGGTTCAGACTGACCACCAAGTGGCACCGCCGCCGCTCCGGCCGCCGGAGACTGGAGTTGGCGTCTGTTCTGCCACTCGGTCAGACCGACCAGCGCGAGCAGCACGACGACTGAACCCACTGGCACGACCTCCCATGACCAGGAGAGACCGCTCCACCACCGCTCGGACTCGGGCGCGGGCGCGCGCCGCACGGCGTCATCCACGCGAGCGGACAACTGCGTCCAGAATAGTGGCGACGGCTCCGGGATCTCGTCGGTCGCCGCCAGCACGGCTGCGCGCCTGGCATCGTCCACAACGGCACGACATGCGTCACACGACTCGGCATGGCGCACCAGGAGATCCCGGGCGCAGCCATCCAGCACATCCACGACGTCTTCTGGTCTGAGATGCCTCATACGCGTCACCTGAGATCCTGCTTCGCCAGCGCCCTCTTGAGACTCCCGAGCGCGTGGAAAAAGTTGGCCTTCACCGCGTTCTCGGACGTCTGAAGCACGCCGGCGATTTGCTTGTGCGTCAGGTCCTGATAGACACGCAGGATGAGCGTCGCCCGTTGCTTGCGGGGCAGGCGCGCGACAGCCGCGCGCACCTGTCTGGCCCGTTCCTCCCGCAGCACGGCGCCAGCCGCGTCCTCTCCCCGCGCCGGCAACGCCGCCGTCTCATCGAGCGCGGTCAGCATCGGCGTCCGAATCGACAGCTTGTTGAGGCACACGTTCACGCCAATGCGGTACAGCCAGGTGGCCAGCGACGAGTCCCCGCGGAATCGGCGAAGGCCTCGATAGGCGCGCAGGAACACGTCCTGCGACAGATCCGTCGCGTCTTCGTGCCGGCCGACAAACCGATAGCACAACCGGTAGACCGCGCGGCTGTGCCGCTCAACAATCACGTCGAACGCCTCGGTCCGCCCGTCCAGGCAGGCCCGCACGAGCGCCGCATCCTCACACTCACGCAGCGGTGGATTGGCGCCGGCGCCGACTGCAGGGTCGCTCACCACGCTGCCGATCCATGTGAACCGGACCGCCCCAATCCCGCATGTCGCCGCTGCATCCGCCATCTCGTGCCCGGTCCTCTCGTCACGCCTGGGTTGAACAAGATCCCAGCTGGCGCGGGTCGTCCAGCCCCCGGCAGAACCATCGCTGCATGCTTGAATAGACCGGAAAGGCGAATGGAAAGTGACATCGGCGTGGTAGATCGTAGCATGCGGTTTGACTTTCGCCTTTCCTTTGCATAAAGTGATCGGCGTACCACGCTTGAGGAGGGCGATCACGTGGCCTTTCCACTTACACGGCGCCAGCGAGAGATTCTCGACTATCTCGGAGAGTTCATCGAACAGCACGGCTACGCCCCGAGTCTGGAAGAAATCGGCCGGCGCTTCGGATTGTCTTCGCTGGCGACGGTGCACAAGCACCTGACGAACCTTCAGGAGAAGGGCTTCATTCGCCGGGCCTGGAACCGCAGCCGCTCGGTCGAACTCGTGCCGACACGTGGCGGCGGCAGGGCGATTGAGTTGCCGCTGCTCGGGTATGTGGCGGCCGGCGTGCCCATCGAGGCCGTTGCCACGGCAGAGTCGATCGCAGTGCCCGAGGATCTCGTTGGCAAGCGTGACACGTACGTCTTGAAGGTCCGCGGCGACTCGATGATCGACGAGCAGATCCGCGACGGCGACTTCGTGATTGTCGAGGATCGCAAGACTGCCGAGAACGGTGAGATGGTGATTGCGCTGCTCGGCGGGTCGGACGTCACGCTGAAGAAGTTCTACCGCGAGGACGGGCGCATCAGGCTCCAGCCGGCCAATCCGGCGATGCAGCCGCTCATGGTGACCCCCGAGCAGTTGCAGATTCAGGGTGTGGTGGTCGGCGTCATGCGGAAGTACTGATCTACCGGCCACTTTGATCCCATCGGGAGTTGCTCCATGGCTGACGAAACGCATCAGGTCAACTTCACCATCGTCCCGGCCGACTCGGCGAATCAGGAACGCACGTATTCAAACTTCTGCGCCGTTTCCCATACGCCGTTCGACTTCACGCTGACGTTCTGTGAAGTGCTGCCACTCTCGGAACAGGACGTCAAGCACGCTGAGGCCGATCACGTGGTTCGCGCGCCGGTGCGCGTCAAGGTTGTCGTTCCAGTCCAGCTGATGCCCAGCTTTATCGCGGCGCTTCAAGATCAGTTCCGGTCCTTCAACGAGTCATACGCCAACGTGGGCTGGTCGAAGGGACCAGTGCACTAGGAGCTTGGTCGATCGGGATTCCCGCCTTCGCCGTGAGCGTCTCGCACGGTTTCGGCGTGGCAAGCGGGATTCGGGGTTCGAGGATCTGGCCGCACGTGAAAACCGCTGAACACGTTCAGGGCGTTCTCGAGACGCTATCGCGCCAACACCCGGGCGCCGACACCGAACTGCATTACCGCAACGCCTTCGAGTTGCTGGTGGCCACTATCCTTTCGGCCCAGGCCACCGATGTCGGTGTGAACCGCGTCACGCCGGATCTGTTCGCCCGGTACCCCGACGCCGCCGCACTAGGCGCGGCAGC
>Ga0315273_10014018_pt1 | contig 10320 bp, 9 predicted proteins | sample YL17G02_0_MG_FD_205753 | JGI IMG/M metagenome (GOLD analysis project Ga0315273, IMG submission 205753) | Sediment microbial communities from Yellowstone Lake, YNP, Wyoming, USA - YL17G02_0 | ecosystem: Environmental > Aquatic > Freshwater > Lake > Sediment | place: USA: Wyoming | collected... | reverse complement strand
TCTTAAAATAGTTCCAGCTCGAGTTCGGCATATTGGGACGCAACATGTGAAACAGGTCTTCTTGCCCAGCTGCTGACGGACTTTGGAAGTCTAATGGTGCTGTGGGGTTGGTCGTGCCGATGCCGACGTTGCCGCTGATGATCATCCCGTTAGTTGGTGCAGCATTGACCCCCGCATAGGAGCCCGCGGAGATACCGCCCTTTACATCGAGCTTGGATACCGGCGACGTAGTGCCAATGCCGACATTCCCACCGGAGAGCACCAGTTGATTCGTCCCCGCAACGAGTCCGTTTGCAGGCAATTTCAAAACACCAGTCATAGTGGAGCCAGCCACGGCAACGTAATTCGATGGCACTACCGTTGAAGCAATGTTTACACTTCCAGAGCCGTTGGTGATCGAGATTCCGCTTCCGGCAGTCAATGTCGCCAATGAATAGTTAGTGCCGTTGCCTATCGCGATCTGGCCGTTTGCCGGCGTCGTGTTAAGCCCAGTACCGCCGTTGCCAATACCGAGTGTACCGGTCACACCAGTCGTAAGTGGCAAACCAGTCAAGTTGGTGGCTACACCGCTTGCGGGAGTGCCGAGTGCAGGCGTGACGAGAGTCGGGCTATTCGACAAAACTAGGTTTCCGGTACCAGTCGCGGTCGTCACTCCGGTACCGCCGTTGGTCACAGCAAGAGTGCCAGAAACTGCGGCCGTAGCACCGAGATTCACGGTGCCAAAGATCGGTTGATTGGACCCGTTGACGGTCATGACTTGGCCAGTGCTTCCCGTGACTCCTGAGAGCGCACCGGAACCGGCACCGATGACGACGCCGTTGTTGGTGATGGTGGCGGCACCAGTACCGCCGTTGGTAACTCCAAGGATGCCGGAGCCGATGATGGATGCTGGTAAAGTTGGAATATCGCCAGAAGCCAGAGTGCTTCCGGTCGTGACGCGGCCTTTAGCATCGACGGTCACTTTCGTATAATTACCTGCGGTCACACCGCTCGTCGCGAGTGTTGGGTTTGGAAAACTGCCGACCAAGTCGCCACCGGCCGCACCGCTTGGGGTCATTCCCGAGGCCCAACTAAACGAGCCGCTACCGTTGGTCGATAAGACCTGACCGCTCGTGCCGTCGGTGGCAGGAAGGGTCCAGATGACGGAAGCAGCGAGGGTATCTGGAGCCTTAAGCGACAGGGAGTTGGTGGTGCCCTTGTCATTTAAGACGAGCTTATTTGCATTGGTGGCGTTGCCTTGAATCGTGACATTCCCAGCAATGGTGGTTGCGCCGGCGCTGATGGTGCCGGTGGTCGCAATGGTTGTGGATCCGCCGATGGTGGATGCGCCGTTGATCGTCGCGGCGGTGAGGGTCTTGTTGGTCAACGTGTCGGTCGTTGCGCGGCCAACCAAAGTGTCACTGCTTGTCGGTAAGGTCAATGTGCCGGTGTTGACGATCGTGCCGATTACCGGCGCCGTCAGCGTTTTGTTGGCTAGCGTTTCCGAAGCGGCTTCCGTGACAACCACACCGGAACTTGGAAAGGTCGCTGTCGAGTTAACACCGGTACCGCCATTGGCAGTAGCCAGCGTTCCCGACGTGATATTCGCGGCGGAAAGAGCTGGAATGTCAGAGGCAGCCAGAGACGAGCCGGCCGTGACGCGGCCTTTAGCATCGACCGTCACCTTGGCGTAGGTGCCCGCTCCCACACCGGTGGGTGAAAGCGTTGCTGCTACAGCACCGGGCCCTGTTGCAGTTAAGTCACCACTTAGCGCTGTGATGTAGTTGCCAGCGGGTTGTTTGGCGTTGAAGGACGCAAAGTCGGCATTGCTTAAGAGTCCTGCGGTGACGCTGCCGGTAGAAGCCATGGGGATATTAATCGTATGGATAGATCCCGCATCGACGACCGCAGGAGCAAGTCCCGAGGAACCAACGGCGATCGTCTGAGCTGCAGCAGTGTTTCCATTGATGCTAGTCAAACCCGCACCCGCTGCTCCTAAGGCCTGAACCGCAGTACCGTCATAATATTTGATTTGCGCGGTAGCGCTGTTGAACCAAATCTTCCCTTTATCGGCAGCGACTAGTCCTGACGGATCGACCGCGTACACCCCTAAGCCCAAAGTCTTAGACGCTGCTAGGGCCATATTGCCGATGCTGCTTAGGTCTTGTGACCCGACATTCCAGGGGCCGGTTAGAGTCACCGAACCATCTCTTTTAACCAAAGCGGCGTCTCCAGCATCAACATAGGCTTTCGTAGCACCGTCGCTTGCCGCAGCGGGAGCGGCCAAGTTAGTGAGCGTGTTTGCCCCCATATTGATGGCGCCAGTCATCGTGCCGCCGGATTTACTTAAAGTATTGCTAAAGCCAACATAGTCGGACGCCGTCAGGTAACCAGCGCTGACACTCGAAGCAGGGGTCATCCCGATGTTAGGCGTCGATGAACCTGACGAGACATAGATCGGCGAGGTACCGGATATGGTGGTAACGTTGTTGCTATTGCCTGCCGCAATGGTTTGCGGTGCCCAATTTTTGCCATCAAACACCAGGGCTTGGCCAGCAGTCGGGATCTGATCGCCGAGCGGCCGCTTGTTCAGCTGCGTCGCAGAGGTGCTTGGTGTTGCCCAAACCAATCTGCCACCAGGATCCTTGGTCAAAAACTGTCCATCATCGGGTTGCGACGTGGCGGATAAAGCGAGATTGCCATCGCTGTCATAGGTCAGAGTTTTGGGGTCGGTCGGAACCCGAAGGGCGAAAGGTGTAGCGAGAAATTGCTGCCGTGGATACACCTTGCCTTGCGCAGTGACTTCGACAAACACCGGCGTGCTGCCGTCGCCAAAGACCTGAGGACCTGTTAAAAAATAACCTTTACGTCTTCAGATTAGATTGTGGGTGATATCATATAGTTCCATTCGCCATGGAACGTTGATCGTTTTATGTTTATCTTGTCTAATTCTTGTTTTGAGACTTTAATTCCACGCTTATATTTACGGGTATCGAGGCGGGCTTGAACCTTGAGTCCGGTCTGTGTGCGGGTCGAGGCAATCAGATTGACGACGGCTTCATAGCTGACTAATGGCTTCCCTCGCCAATTCATAGTTATGTAGGAAAAAAGCCGATGTTCAATTTTGTTCCATTTACTCGTGCCTGGTGGGAAATGGCATACAGATATTGATAGATCGAACTGGTTTGCGAGCTTTTGGAGTTCTCGCTTCCATAGATGGGACCGGTGCGCGTTGCTTCCGCCGCTGTCTGCGCATATCAAAAGCGATTTTGTCTTTGGATATTTTTTGCAACCCAGTCGTCGCCACCATTGACGAATGCTTTCAACCGCAAACTCTGCAGTATCGGCGTCGATCCCGACATTGACCCATCCCGAGTTATCGCCGATGTCATATACGCCATAGGGGACTGCTTTTGGAACCTTGGGATCAGGGAAATCATGGCTTAAAACAGCCCGGGGTCTTTTTTTCTTCTCTAACTCTCGACCTCCATTTTTATAGTTCCCAATGAGCTCCTTTTTCTTCGTGTCCACGGATACCACTGGATTTCTAACGGATATAAATTTCTTTACCTTTCTGTTGATGTACTTAAATTGTTGGTCTCTGTCAGGATGATCCTCCTTACCTTCCGATGTCTTTCTATTTGCTTGTAGGCTGTACTCCTGTTCATGCAACAAAGATGCAATCGTAGGATAGCTAACTTCAAATCCCATTGCGTTTAATTCTGAAGCAAGATTTCTGACACTCTTACATGTCCACCGCAACGGCGATTCGGGATCGCCCCGGGTGCACGGATCGATCAGTTCCTCCAATGCCGCCAAAAGATCAGGCTGCTGAGCGGTTAGCCTCTTGCGACCACCACCATGATTCCTCACACGGGAAATATCAACATCGTCTGCGCCGGTCTCTGCAAGGTCCTGCAAGCCACGATAAAGCGTGGGACGCGATATTCCAGTGATATCCGCGATTTTTTGAATACCACCATAGCCAAGTGCATTTGCTTCAGCAGCTGCCAAAATCCTGCGTTGTCTCTCGTTCAAGTGAGGCAGGACTCCTGCCAACTTTAATTTGAGCGCACCATTGTCTTTGATCATAAGACAAAGGATAGCGTAAGCTTACGAGTTGTAAAGGTTATTTTTTAACAGGTCCTGAGTCAACTGCTGCGGCTTCAGCGCGATATTGAGCTGAAAAACCCCTTGAGCTAATGTGATGCCGGTGAAGTCAACAGTCGGCCCAAGTTGGATTCCGCCAGTGGTACTGGTCCAAAATTTAACACTGATATCGACGGGGCCATCGATTGGCTTACCATGAGCATTGGTGAGACGACCACTGTAGGACAGCGTCTGATTATTGGTGGCTAGGGCGGGGATAGAAGCCAAGCTCCATAGCACTAGCGACAGTGCCCAAAGGCACCTTGCGTTACGACTCTGTGCTACCTTCCAAACCATAGGGGATGCCTCGTGATCTTGTAGATCTGGTCATCTCTGTCCCTCTAGGTTCGGCGTATGACAGAATTTCTTTAGTCATTTTTGGGTTCATCGATACAGATCGAACATTACATAGATGTTCCCGGCTACTCTCCTATGAATGACTCCTTCGGCATTTTTGTTTTAAAACTAAAGGGGTCTGTCAAAAATTGGCTAAATACCCATAAAGGTTAGACTTATGGCCCGCTCTTGGACTGCGAAAGCAAGTGCTCCACAGTCCATGGACACTAGGCCAACAGTGATCCCAGCCACCACGAACAAAGGTTGGCCGTCACCGCACCAATCCAGGCGCGGCGCCAAGGCACCTCAAAGGCCGATAATAGAAGCAGCGCCTCAGTCACCGGCGCAAAGATCTCCCCACCCAGCATCGCCTCGCCCAGCGGTCGCCCATGCGCAGCAAATAGCGCCGGAAAGCCAAAAACCACCATCGGGTGTGTCGCCAGATTGATCGTGACGATCGACATCAGCATGCGGCGCAGCGTCATGGGCGCCGACTTTTTGCCGAGGATCGTGTTGGTGAGACAAAAGGCAGCCAAATAAAACGGGGCTTCCACCATACAAGTGAGGCCAAGGGCTGACAGATAAGTCCAGGTATCAAGTGGCGCCAGCGTCAAGTCGCCAAGAACATCGGCACAGACACCATCAACCTGCGTTGGCCGAAGCGTATAGGTAAGCAGGGTGATGGGCTGAAAGCAATCCATTATGCGACCTCTGCTTTTGCATCGCGCGTCCCTTTGCTCGCCCAAAACACCAAGAGGCCTGCAAGCTCCAGGTAGCCGTGGCCGGATGCTAAACAAAAATACGTTGTTCTTGCCGCAGTGAAATGGCCGAGGCTCCAAGCCAGTAGCCAGGCAGCGCCGAGTCCCAAGCATGCCGTCAGTGCGAGATGCGCGCCGCTTTTGCCAAAGTCCCGGCGCAGCAGTCCTAAGCTTTGGCGCCAGGTCACGGGGCTGGGACGGAGCAGATGTTGTTCAGGGATGGCGCGCAGCCAAACGATATAATGCACCGATTGGCCAAAGGCGTAGGCGGTGAGGGCGTGACGCCATAGGCGCGGGCTGAGCGCCCAAGGCTCGAGACTGCTTGCGACGTCATCTAGTGATAGCGCGGCAAAGGGCTGCCAGCCGTGGCTTACCGCCCAAGCTCCGAGAGCATCAAGATAGCCTAAGAAGATCAACACGTGGGCCGCAGTGAAAAGTGCTAGCCCCAACTCCGCGATGCGCTGTTCACGTCGGTTCCGACATGCCAGGCGCCAGTAAACAAAGGCTATAAAATGATGTCCCAACAGCAGGGCCCCGAGGACGTAGGCGGGATAGACCAGGGAGACAAACGTAAACGCCACAAATGGACCTGCGAGCTTGGCGAGTTGCCTGGGTGTGTGACACCGCAGCAGCGGTGCCATGAATGCCAGGCAAGCCAGGGACATCATCAGCTCAGGGCGGTTGTCCTGCAGCAGCAGCGTCCACAAAGAGTCGCCTGGGCTTGCTTCAACATGAAGGGTGGCCAGACGCAGGGCGGCCAGGCCAACGAGCAAGCAAGCCATGCTTAGGTAGAACCGCGGCTTGAGCTGGATCGGATGCATCCTGGCGCGCAGCGGCAGGTAGCGCACGCTACTGACCAGATGCGGGAGGCCGTAGCAGATTGGGCCAAGCGCCAGCATGAGGAGTGGGGCCAAGCCAGCAAGGACCAAGGCCAGTCCCATGCTTACACTGCAGAGGATGCCTAGGCGCAAGGCCCGGTCTTGAAATAGGCGACGGGCGACGGACCCATGCAGCGTTTGCCGTAGGAGCCGGCAGCGCCACACATCAAGCTGAAAGCTTAGGTCACCGTACCAATCGGACCGTGCGTCCACTTTGTCACCCGATTAGCGAGTGAAGATAGCGCACACTTGAAACCTGCCGTTTTCAAGCTTGGTGATTTCCGGCGTCGAAGCCGCTTTGTACGCGGCATTGCGCAAGAACTCGCCAACCTTAGCTGGGTCTGCGGCATTGCCGGTGGCATCGGCGTCGACCTCGGCACATTTCATCACCTTAACCCCGCCATGCGGTCCGCGGCGCGGGATGATATCGGCCATGGCCATCGTGCCGTTGAGGAGCAAGCCCAGGATTGTTGCCGTGTTGTATACTTTCCAGTTGCTTTTCATGAGAAACTCCGACTCAGGGGTTAGACACAGCCGCGGTCATACCTGAGTTTGTTCACGTCGCCAATGAAAAGTCCTAAAGGCCTACTGATTATTTCTTGCCGCCTGCGGTGGCAGGATGGAGCAGAAGTTGTTCAGCTTTCTGCAGGCCTTCTTCGAGGTAGGACCCTGCGCCAAGGGTGACAAAGGCGATCTGCCCTTGCTGGTCGATGACCACGACTTCTGGAATGGCGGAGACCAGGTAGCTGGACAACGTCGTCTGATTTTTGTCTCTAAGGATGGTGAAAGCAGGCTTTATAGCGGCGGCGTACGCCGTCAGTTGGGCCGGCTCCTCATCGGAGATCGCCAGGACCGCGAGCTTGTCTTGGCGATGGGCCGCAGCGAAGGCGGAGAGCCGCGCGTGGGTCGAGCGGCAGGCTGGGCACCACGTCGCCCAGAACTCGAGGATGGTGACCCGGCCGAGAAGCTGCTCGCTGGTGGCCGGCGCCTCGCCATGAATGCTCTCGAGCTTGAAAGGCGGCGCTTTGTGGCCAAGGAGCTGTTGCCGGATCAGGTCTTGTTGGTCTGGCCGTGCGACGAGCTTAATGGCCTGGGACTCGGGCTTTCCAGCGCGGATAAAGTGCACTGTGACGGTGTTGCCGACGCCTTGATTCTGGACGGTTGTGATCATTTCCGTCGGGTCTCTGACGCTCACGCCGCCGATCGCGGTGATCTCATCACCGAGCCGGAGGCCAGCTCCCTCCGCTGGCGTGCCGGCGATGACCCGGTTGATGCGGACACCCTTGGGGCCCTTTTCGATGCCGACACCGAGCCATGGTTTCGCTGACTCTAAAGTCGCAGCAGTGGCAGGACGCGCCACCATCAGCGAGGCCACCGCCAGGAAGACACCATACGTCACCACGAGTAGCCGCTGCAGCATGCTGGTTCCTTTACGATCCTTCGACGTCGGTCGGCATTTTGCTCTATGAATGCTAGTTTAGCATATCTGATGGTGCCTGAGCTGGGGGCTGTTTCTTCATGATGTTAGTGACTTAGGAGTAGAACTGCGCTATGAGCCAAGAGCTTTTGAGAGACGACCCTCATAAGCCGGAGCGAATCTGCCGATAAGCTGGTGGTGACGATTCTTTTCCAGGAGCTGGTTATGGCAAAGTTCTTTATCTTTATCCAAGACGACCCTGATAAAGCCGGGAGTTACCTCGGCTACATTCGTCCGATCGGCGTACCGGACCTAAGCGCGGCAATGACCAAGGGGCTCGACCCTCATGCCATGACGATGAGCTTGAAGAGCCTGTTTTTACAGGACGATCGCTACGGCTGCGGGGACGAGCTCTACGCCCCCAATCGCAGCTCGAGGCTGTGCACCAAGCTGTGACGACGCGCACGGCGCCGGTCCTGTTTGGTGGCAAGGCGCACGTAGCATCGGACTAAACCTTGATATCCGCTCCCAAAAGGATGGTCTGTTCACCAAATAGTAACAGATCCAGCCGCAGGTCGATGGACGGGTCTGCGGCAAAGGTTGCGCCCAGGCGCAGGTTCAAGCGGTCTCGGCGGCTATTGTCACTGTCCCCACTGCCACGCGACGTGGTGGTCTTCACAGTGCCTTTGTCGAGTAAGAAGGCCTGCAGGCCGCCGAACAGCGTCAGTTTGTTCAGATTGTGCCGTACCATCAGACCTAGGATGAGGTCGGTTTGGGTCAGCTCGACTTTGACGCCGTCGCGTTTATAGTTAAATGCGTCGCGGGTTAGACCGATGGAGCCGATCAGCTCGTTCTTATCAAAGTGCGTCAGGTCGATGTCGGTATCCACTTCAAAGCGAAAGCCAGCGCCGTTTTTGACTTTGATGTCGCCCGTGGTCTCGCCGTCAAAGAGGATGCCGATGCCGCCGCCGAGACTGAAGCGTGGATTGATTGCGGTTTTGTAGCCGCCAAACAGCATGGTTCCAGTGGCGTCAAAGTCGACGTTGTCGTCGGCCGAATATTTGGTGTCGACCAAGATCAAGGCCGCGGTCGCTCTGGCCTGACTCGGCAGGACTGCGGTGCTGGCGGTGGCCAGCGATGCGGGGGCCGATAGGCCAATGATCCAGAACATCCAGGAAAGCTGTCGCCACTTCATAGGTATCTCCACTTAGGTTCGGACCGGGTTTTTACTGCAATGGCTTCCGCCGACAGTAAAAGACTGGACGTCGGGCGTCAATCCGAGCTTCACGACGCCGGTCGTCTCAGGGCGATGGCTGCATATTTAACCTTGCGGGCGCAGGGTGGCTCGGCTGGATCAACGGCCTGACCGGCGCTAATCTTCCGCCTTGCGGGGGTTGCTGCAACGTGCAAAAGTTGTGGCAAGACATTGACATCACGTGAGCCGGGGGAGTCGCCATGGATTTGCAGGTGGAAATCGATTCGAGCGGCGATGCCCTACAGGTCAAGCTTCGTGGCAGCCTCTCGGAGTTCTCGGAAGAGGCGCTCAGCGTTCTGCACAAGTATGCGCAACAGGCCGTGACGATCAACTTTGCCGACCTCGAGCAGCTCAATAGCAGTGGCGTCCGTGTCTGGACCTTTTTCATCGGCCCCTTCGCCGCAAAAAGACGCGTGACGTTTACCCAGTGCCCCGAAATCATGGTGTCGCAGTTTGCGATGATTCCCCAGGTGAGCAAGGGTTGTGAAGTCATTTCGGTGATCGGACGGTTTCGCTGCGATCACTGCCATAAGGTCTATAAGCGCCTCTACGACCTGCGCTCGCTGCGTCAGGCCGGCGAGCTCCTCGACGCCGATGCGCCGTGGCCATGCAGCGTCTGTGGCCAAGCGATGGAAACGCTAGAAGACGAAACCTTCTTCGACTTCATCAACGAGGGACTGGATCCCAAAGGGATTACAGCCTGAGTCGGGGATGGGTTGGTTGCGTCCGCTAGCACGGTACGCGTGCTAGTGGGCAGCCAAATCGTCCTAATGCCTCTGGTCGGTCGCTTTGGCACCAAATACGACGTACTGGCCCTCATCGCCCTTGGTGTTGCTCAAGCGGCAGGGCAAAGGGGCCGCTGCACCAGTAGGACATTAGTCTATGTGCTGACTAGCGGGTCGACGCAGGCTCATGGTTGTTAGCTGCTGAGCCTGAGGTAAGCCGGTGGCCGAGGCGGATCATCGGCTTTTCAATCAGCCGAAACGATGCTTCCGACGTCAGCCACACCAGGACTAGACCAAGGGGAAAGCTTTGTATCCAGCCCAAGGGTAGGGGGCGAGCGACTTCAGGTCCGACCAGAAACAGCGACTGCCACAGGTAGATACTATAGGACCGGTGGCCGATATAACGCAGCAGCGGATGCTCTAAACACCGGCTGAGCCAGCTGCTTGGGTGGAGGACGGTGGAGACGATGAGCAGCGAAGGTAGGAAGGCGATCCACATATGCCGCAGCGGCGGCTCCCAGACGATGGCGGCAACCAACGCAGTCAACCAAAGAGGCACCAAGGCAGGCCTAGTGACCGCATTTAGCCAGCCACGCCAGTCCGGCTGAAGGTAGGCCGCGGCCATCGCCACGCCCCATAAAAGTCCGTCGCAGCGAATGTCGGTCCGCTCAAGGAAATTGCCCATGGGCATCAAGCCCGCAAGGATCTGCAGACGAAATTCGACAAAGCGCCAGGCGGCAAAGATGAGCGCTAATGCGGCAAAGAAAAGCCCAGTCCTGCGTCCTTTGAGCAACGCCAACAAGGGTGGCATCATCAGATAAAA
>Ga0315273_10014016_pt1 | contig 10321 bp, 9 predicted proteins | sample YL17G02_0_MG_FD_205753 | JGI IMG/M metagenome (GOLD analysis project Ga0315273, IMG submission 205753) | Sediment microbial communities from Yellowstone Lake, YNP, Wyoming, USA - YL17G02_0 | ecosystem: Environmental > Aquatic > Freshwater > Lake > Sediment | place: USA: Wyoming | collected... | reverse complement strand
ATGCCGGTCTCCTCGGCCAGGATCAGCTGTGTGTTGCGGGCGATCCGGGCGCTGACCTCGGTGGGCAGGCCGAGCGCCTCGTCGAAGGCGTTCGTGTGCAGGCTCTGGGTGCCGCCGAGCACGGCCGCCATGGCTTCGACGGCGGTGCGCACCACGTTGTTGTAGGGGTCCTGCTCGGTGAGCGACACGCCCGAGGTCTGGCAGTGCGTGCGCAGCATGAGCGACTGCGGCTGCTTGGGGTCGAATCGGCTCATCACCCGGTGCCACAGCAGCCGGGCGGCGCGTAGCTTGGCGATCTCCATGAAGAAGTTGGTGCCGATGGCGAAGAAGAAGCTGAGCCGGCCGGCGAACTCGTCGACGTCGAGGCCCTGGGCCAGCGCCGAGCGGACGTACTCGAGGCCGTCGGCGATGGTGAAGGCCAGCTCCTGCTCGGCCGTCGCGCCCGCCTCTTGCATGTGATAGCCGGAGATCGAGATCGAGTTGTACCGGGGCATGTTGCGGGCGGTGTAGGTGATGATGTCGGCGACGATCCGCATGCTCGGCGCCGGCGGGTAGATGTAGGTGTTGCGCACCATGAACTCTTTGAGGATGTCGTTCTGGATGGTGCCGTTGAGCTGGGCCTGATCGACGCCCTGCTCCTCGCCGGCCACCACGAACATGGCGAGCACGGGGATGACGGCGCCGTTCATGGTCATCGACACCGACATCTTGTCGAGCGGGATGCCGTCGAACAGCACCTTCATGTCCTCGACCGAGTCGATGGCCACACCGGCCTTGCCGACGTCGCCGACGACACGCGGATGGTCGCTGTCGTAGCCGCGATGGGTGGCGAGATCGAAGGCGACCGACAGGCCCATCTGGCCGGCGGCGAGGTTGCGGCGGTAGAAGGCGTTTGATTCCTCGGCGGTCGAGAACCCGGCGTACTGGCGGATCGTCCACGGTCGGTTGGCGTACATCGAGGCGCGCACGCCGCGAACGAACGGCGGGAAACCGGGCAGGTTCCCGCGCTGATCGGCGGGAAGGGCATCGACGTCGGCGGCGGTGTAGAGCGGCTTCACGTCGATGCCCTCGGGGGTCGCCCAGGTCAGGCTGTCGGCGTCGGCACCCTTCAGTTCTTTCGAGGCCAGGGCCTTCCAGTCGTCGACCGTCGGGCGCCTCGTGTCGGACGTGTCGTCGGCGTTGTCGGCGTTGTCTTCGGGCGGATGGCTCACGGTGGTCAGCCTACGAGGTGGCCGTCGGCGACCGGAAAAGCGGTCGTCCGTGGCCCGGGTGGCATGCTGCGCCCATGCCCACGCCGGCCTTTGCCTTCGAGGACGCCTCGGTCGTCGTGGCCGACGGATCCCGCATCCTCGATCATGTGGTCACCACCGTCGCGGCCGGTGGCATCACCGTGATCGCCGGGCCATCGGGGTCGGGCAAGTCGACGCTGCTGCGGCTGTGCAACCGACTCGAGGTGCCGACATCAGGCCGGGTGTGCTTCGCCGGCCACGACATCGCCGGCCTCGATCCGTTGGCCCACCGTCGACGCGTGGGCATGGTCTTCCAGCGGCCGACGCTGTTCGCGGGCACGGTGCGCGACAACCTCCGCGTCGCCGATCCCGATGCGAGCGATGGGCGGTTTGGCGACGTGCTCGATCAGGTCGGGCTGGCCAGTTCGTTTCTCGAGCGCACCGGCGACGATCTCTCGGGCGGCGAGGCCCAGCGCGCCTGCATCGCCCGGGCGCTGCTCACCGGGCCCGAGGTGCTGCTCATGGACGAGGCGACCTCCGCGCTCGATCCCGAGGCACGCCACACCATCGAGGTGCTCGGCCGGCAGTTGGCGACCGACGGGCTGACCCTGTTGTGGGTCACCCACGATCTCGACCAGGTCGCCCGGGTCGCCGATCGCTGCGTCGTCGTCCTCGGCGGACGGATCGCCGACGCGACCGAGTCGGCCGCGTTCCTCGCCGGACGGGACGCGCCGGATGGACACGATGGGCACGACGGACGAGACGGACAACGGAGGTCCTGATGGGGTCAGCGGTCAACATCGGATGGGGAGGCCTGGCGGCGTCGCTCATCCTCGTGGCGGTGGCCGTGGTGCTGTCGTGGCGACTGCGGCTCGGTCTCGAGCGGTCGATGCTCTGGTCCTGTGCCCGGGCCGGCGTGCAACTGCTGGTCACGGGGTGGGCCCTCACCCTGGTGCTCAAGCCTGAGGCCTCGATCGCCTGGTCCTGGCTGTGGGTGGTGGCCATGGTCGGTGTGGCCGGCCTGACCGTGCGCATGCGGGCTCCGGAGGTGCCCGGCATCTTCCCGCTCGCGGTGGCGGCGACCGCCATCGTGGGTGTGGTCAGCCTCGGGGTGATCTTCGGGTTCCACATCTTCCCGGTCGAGTCGCGCACGGTCATCCCTCTGGCCGGGATGATGATCGGCAACTCGATGACGTCGGTGGTGGTGGCGGCCCGGCGGGTGACCGGCGAGTTGCGCGACAAGCGACTCGAGGTCGAGGCCCGCCTCGCCCTGGGCCTGTCGTGGCAGGACGCATCGAGGCCGCACCTGCGCGAGGCGATGCGCACGGCGCTGATCCCGCAGATCGAATCGACCAAGGCGGTGGGCCTGGTCTTCCTGCCGGGTGCCATGACGGGCCTGATCCTGGCCGGCGTGAGCCCGGTCGACGCCGTGCAGGTGCAGTTGGCGATCATGTACCTGATCCTGGGATCGGTGGCCACCAGCGTCACCGTCGTCGCCGTGGGCCTGGCCCGGCGCCTGTTCACCGCCGACAGCCGCCTCGTGCGCCTGCCCCGGCCCGTGGGGTAGCGGGTCGGCCTGACTTGGTCGGCGGCGGCGCGGCGTCGTGGCCCGATCGCGTCGGCCGATAGCCTTCGGCGCATGGCCAAGCGCTTCGTGATCATCGGTGGGGGACCGGCGGGCAACACGGCCGCCACGTATGCCGCCCGGATGGGGGCCAGGGTCACCCTGATCGAACGCGACATCGTCGGTGGCGCCGCCCACCTGTGGGACTGCATCCCGTCCAAGGCGATGATCGCCACCGGCGGCGCCCTCTCGCAGGTCAATTCGAGTGAGGGCATGGGCATCACCAGGGTGTCGGCGTCGGTCGACTTCGACGTCCTGCGCCGGCGCATCACGACCATCCAGGACAAGCTGCGTTCGTCGGTCAGCAGCCTGCTCGAGAGTCAGGACGTCACGCTGCTCCAGGGCGCCGGTCGCTTGACGGGCCCGAACGAGATCGTCGTCGAGACCGCCGACGGGCCGGTCGAGGTCGCCGCCGACGTGATCCTGCTCAGCACCGGCAGCCGACCGCGGCTTCCCGACTGGGCCCCGATCGACGGCAGTCGCGTGCTCACCACCCGCGATGCCTACCCGCCCCCCGAGCTCCCCGAGCACCTGGTCGTGATCGGTTCCGGCGTGACCGGTGTCGAGTTCGTGCACATGTTCTCGTCCTTCGGATCGCAGGTCACGCTCATCGTGAGCCGCCAGCAGGTGCTGCCCGAGAAGGATCCTGAGGTCGCGGCGGCTCTCGAGGAGGACTTCCTCCGGCGGGGTGTTCGGCTCTATATCGGCGCCCGGGCGGTCGGTCTCGACGTCGACGAACGGGGCGAAGGCGGTGGTGGCGTCACCGTGCGCTGCGACGACGGTCGGATCGCCGTGGGCTCCCACGCCCTGCTCGCCATCGGTTCGATCCCCAACTCGGAGAATCTCGGGCTCGCCGAGGCGGGGGTCGATTCTGAGGATGGCTACGTCTCGGTCAACCACAACTGCCAGTCCTCGGTGCCGCACATCTACGCCGCCGGAGATTTGTCAGGCAAACTGCCACTTTCGTCGGTCGCGTCGATGCAGGGCCGGAAGATCGCCGAGCACGCCATGGGTCTGCACGTCGGCCCGCACCGCCACCTCGACTACGAGAAGGCGGCGTCGGCCATCTTCACGGTTCCCGAGATCGCCGACGTCGGGCTCGCCGAGGCCGACGCCTTCGCGTCCGGCCGCAAGATCCGCGTCACCAAGGTGCCGTTCTCGGCCAACGCCAAGGCGCTCATCGAGAACGACTCCCGCGGGTTCGTGAAGATCATCAGCGACCCGGCGACCGGCGTCGTACTCGGCGGATCGATCGTGGGCCGAAATGCCGCCGAACTGATCTCGGTCATCGCCCTCGCGGTGACGGCCGGTCTGCGGGTCACCGACATCGTCGAGAGCCTGTTGGTGCATCCGGCGCTGGCCGAGGCCCTGTGCGATGCCGCCGAGTGAGCATGCTGCCCGACGATCGCCCCAGGCCGAGCGAGGCGACCGACTTTCCGCCGAGCGGTCCGAACTCGCTGGCCTCGATCGGCGAACGGGGGGTGGCCCGAGCCATCGACGTCCTGCTCGAGCTGATCCCGCTGGCCATCCTCGTCGCCTCGTACGTGCGGGTCGACGGCGACGAGGTGAAGATCGATGATGTTCCGTTCTGGCTGAGCTTCGTCACGATCGGCGTGGCCGTCGTCTACGAGACGATCTTCATTGCCTGGCGGGGCCAGACGCTCGGCAAGATGCTGCTCGGCGTACGGGTCGCCCGGCTGATCGGGGGCACGAAGCCCGATCCGTCCCAGGCGGGCCTGCGGGCCCTCGTGCCGGGATCGGCGTGGGCGGTCCCGATCCTGGGCTTCGGCCTGTACCTGTTCGTGTTCCTGAGCGCGATCGGCAATCCGCTTCGCCGCGGCATCCACGATCGCGCCGCCGGCAGCGTCGTCGTCCGCACCCGCTGAGCTGACCCCCTCGTCGGCTCGCGGGGCGAGTCGATTTCGGGGTGCGTGGTTTCAGGTCGGGTACCGACTTGGATCGACGCCGGTTGGAGGCCTCGCCGCGCAGTCGGTCCAGGCTCGGCGCAGTAGGGCGATCACGGCGTCGGGCTCGTTGATGACCTTGCGCCAGGTGAGGCGCAGCGAGAACCAGCCAAGGAGCAGGAGCTCGTTCTGGCGGTCGTCGTCCCAGCGGAGCCGAAGCGAGGTGCCGTGATGGTAGATCCCGTCGCACTCGACGGCGAAGAGTCGGTCGGGCCACGCCAGGTCGAGGTTCACGCGGGTGGCGTCGAGCTGCACGCCAAACTGACGGCGAGGCTCGGGCAGCCCCGCCCGGGCCGCCAGCCGTGCCACGCGAAGTTCGAAGTCGCTACCGGTCGGCACCTGCCCGCCCACCCGTTCGGACACCAGTGCCCGGAGCACCTTCGACCCGGGCTTGCCCGGGCAGGCGTAGGTCTGGAAGCGGTCGCCAAGTTGATCGGGGGTGGAGAGTCGTCGCCGGAGCGCGTCTTCCATCGCCTGTTCGACACGCTAGGACGCAATGACGGCGGCGAGGTCGAGCACGGTGCGCAGCGGCGAAGTGATCGGCGTAGGTCCGACGACAGACCGGTCGGCCGTGATGATGTCGTGAGCCTCATGCACCAGGGCCGACCCGGTGCCTCGCCGAGTCCAGCGATCGGTCAGTACCTCGAAGGGGGCAGCGCCCACTCCGTCGAGGCCCCACCGCAGGGCGGCCGCCCGATGCGAGAGCAGTGCGTCCGGTCCGGCCGTCCAGCATGCGAGCAGGGCTCGCTGATCCCAGGTGACGGGTGAGCCGGACCAGCGGTACACCGCCGGGGCAACCTGCTCGAGCAGGCCGGACCGCACCCGTCGGGTCAGCGCGGAATGGCTGACGCCGGCCTCGGTGGCGGCGTGGCGAGCAAGGAGTCCGTGGTGGCCCCTCGCCAGGGTGCCCAGAAGTTCGTTCGTCCGCGCTTGATCCATGTCGTTCCCCTCTGGCGTGGATCTGGGTCGGATGCCGACCTGGATCTACGCCGGTGTGATCACCGGTCGAGGGGGAAGGGCGAGGATGTGCGGGGAGGGTGTGCGGGAAGGGGCCCGGATGAGGTCAGGTGAGCCGACTGGGCAGGTGGGCCGACGGGTCAGGCGATGACGGCGACGACGTCACCGCTGCCGACGGAATCGCCGGTGGCGACCTTGATGTCCTTGACCGTGCCGGCCTTCTCGGTCGAGATGTTGTTCTCCATCTTCATGGCCTCGAGCACGCAGATGGTCTGGCCGGCCTCGACGTCCTGGCCGACTTCGACGAGCACCTTGACGATCGTGCCCTGCATCGGCACGGTGACGGCTCCCGACCCGCCGCCGGCGGCCGCTCCGGCGCTGCCGCCCGAACGGCGGGGACGGGCTGTGGCGGCACCCACGCCCGATGCGGCGACGGCGGTTCCCGCCGACTCGGGCACCCACATGCTCACGGCATAGCGGCGCCCGTTGACCTCGACGTCGATGTCGCGCTTGACCTTGGCCTCGGTGTCGTCGGCCGTGGTGGCCGGGACGGGCGCGGAGTCGACGCCGGTGAGGTCGAGGACGTCTTCGACCCACTTGGTCGAGTGCGTGGCGGCGGCGAAGTCGCCGTGCTCGAGGATGGCGATGTCGGCCGGGATGGTCGTGGCGATGCCCTCGATGCGGAACTCGCGCAGCGCCCGCAGCATGCGACGGATGGCCGTCTCGCGGTCGTGGCCCCAGACGATGAGCTTGCCGACCAGATTGTCGTAGTACTGGCTGACCGTGTCGCCCGCCTCGTAGCCGCCGTCCCACCGGGTGCCGAAGCCGTCCGGGGCGACGAGCGTGGTGATGTGACCGGGCGACGGCAGGAACTTGCCCCCGGCCGGGTTCTCGGCGTTGACCCGCACCTCGATGGCGTGCCCGCGCAGCGCCACCTCATCCTGCGTGAACGAGAGGGGCAGACCCGAAGCGACGCGGATCTGCTCGGCGACCAGGTCGACCCCCGAGACCATCTCGGTGACGGGGTGCTCGACCTGCAGGCGGGTGTTCATCTCGAGGAAGAAGAACTCGCCGTCCTGGAACAGGAACTCGACGGTGCCGGCGTTGTAGTACCCGGTGGCCTGGGCCACCTTGACGGCGGCCTCACCCATCTGCTGGCGGATCTCGGCGGGGAACTCGGGCGCCGGGCTCTCCTCGATCAGCTTCTGGTGGCGTCGCTGGATCGAGCAGTCACGCTCGGCGATCCAGACGCAGTTGCCGTGCTGGTCACCGATGATCTGCATCTCGATGTGGCGCGGCCAGGTGAGGTAGCGCTCGACATAGCACTCGCCGCGGCCGAAGCCCTTGAGGGCCTCGCTGCTGGCCGACTCGAACGCCTCGATGGCCTCGTCGGCGGCGTGCACGACGCGCATGCCCCGACCGCCACCGCCGTAGGCGGCCTTGATGGCGACCGGCCACCCGAACTCGTCGCCGAACGCAATGACGCCGTTGCCGTCGACCAGGAACTCGGTGGTGCCGGGCACGCCCTGCACGCCGGCGGCCTGGGCGGCGATGCGGCTGCTGACCTTGTCGCCCATGACCTCGATGGCCTCGGGCGGTGGGCCGATGAAGGCGACGCCGCGCTCGGTGATGGCCCGGGCGAAGTCGGTGTTCTCGGAGAAGAAGCCGTAGCCGGGGTGGACGCCGTCGGCGCCGCTGCGCTCGATGGCGTCGAGGATGGCATCGGTGTTGAGGTAGCTCTCGGCGGCAGTTGTGCCCCCCAGGGCGTAGGCATCGTCGGCGATCCGGACATGTAGGGCGTCGCGGTCGAGTTCGCTGTACACCGCCACCGTGGCGATGCCCATCTCTTGGCATGCACGGATGACGCGGACAGCGATTTCGCCACGATTGGCGATGAGAACCTTTGTGAGCACGACATATGGTTACAGGGATGAGGGGTGACCATGCCAGATCAACGCTCACCGCCACGCGGTTCGCCGACGTGCAGTGGGTCGACGAAACCGGGTCGACGAACCGCGATCTGCTCGATCTGGCCGCTGATGGCATGCCCGAGGGTCGGGTGCTCGTGGCCGATCATCAGACCGCGGGCCGGGGCCGGCTCGACCGTTCATGGCATGCGCCGGCGGGCGGGTCGTTGCTGCTGTCGGTGCTGTTGCGACCGGATCTGCCGCCGGCCGATGCGCATCTGTTGACCACGGCAGTCGGCGTCAGCGCTGTCGAGGCGTGCGAGGAAGTGGCCAAGGTGTCGGCCCGACTGAAGTGGCCCAACGATCTCGTCGTCGATCGGCCCGATGACGGGTCGTACCGCAAACTCGGCGGCATCCTGGCCGAGTCGACGATCGAGCACGGGGCCATCACCGCGGTGGTCGTCGGCCTGGGCCTCAACGTGAACTGGCCCGCCGATCTGCCGCCCGACCTCCAGGAGATCGCCACCGCCCTCAACAGCCTTGCCGGGCACGAGGTCGATCGTGAGGACCTGCTGGTCGCGCTGCTCCGGCGCCTCGACCACTGGTACGGCCGGGTGGTCGACCCGACCGCGGCGGGCCGTGACGCCCTCATGGATCGGGCCCGGGAGCTCTCGGCCACACTCGGCCACCGCGTCGGCGTCGAGCTCGGTGCCGAACACATCGAGGGCATCGCCGTCGCCCTCACCGCGGCCGGCGAACTGGTGGTCGAGGTCGATGTCGATGGCGTGGTGGGCGGCGTCGAGCAGCGCACGATCGTGGCCGGCGACGTGGTCCACCTCCGTCCCGCGCCCTGAAGTCCTCGGTTCTCCCTACCGACTTGTCGCGCTCAGCGCGACCTGCTGACGCCGAAACCGGGTTTGGACTAGGGGTCGAGGGTGTGGGCGAGCAGATCGGCGAAGGCGGCGGCCGCAGCCACGGTGCAGGGGCCGGGCCCCGGGGTGGCCCCCAGGGGGCGCCCGTCGACCGAACTGATGGCCTGCACGTCGCGGGTCGACGACGTGAGGAAGGCCTCGTCGGCCTCGGCGAGTGCCTCGACGGGAAGTGTCAGCTCCTCGCATGCGACGAGCTCCATCACCAGCTCGCGGGTGATGCCGGCGAGGCAACCCGACGACAGGGGAGGGGTGCACAGGCGCCCGCCCACCACGAGGAAGACATTGCTGCCCGTGCCCTCGCAGAGGGCGCCGGCCGTGTTGGCGAAGATGGCCTCGCCGCCGCCTCGCTCGTGGGCGTAGTCGAGGGCCACCACGTTCTCGGCGTACGACGTCGTCTTGAGTCCGGCGATCGCGCTGCGCTCGTTGCGGGGCCACGGGACCGTGACGACCGCGGTGGTCGCGTCCCACACCGGCAGCCCGGCGCTGGCCACGATCACGGTCGATCCGGCGTCGCCCCGATCGGACCCGAGCGGCGAGACCCCGCCAGTGACGGTGAGGCGCAGACGGCCCCGCTCGACGACGTTGGCCGCGATGACGGCGGCCATGGCCGTCTGGAGCTGGTGATCGTCGAGCGGCACCGGCAGGCGGAGACCTGCCGCTGAACGACGAAGCCGGTCGAGGTGACGGCGCCCGGCGAACGGCGCGCCGCGGACGACCTGCAGGGTCTCGAACACGCCGTCGCCGACGGTGATGCCGTGATCGAACGGCGACACGGTGGCGTCGCCTTCGGTGCACAAACGACCGTCCATCCACACCATCGAATGCTCAGCCATCGTCTGATGCTCCCACGCCGATCGGCTGGCCGGACGCCACTCGGAGCAGCCGCCGGGCCTTGAGCTCGGTCTCCTCCCACTCGCCGGTCGGCGTCGAGCCCCAGGTGATGCCGCCGCCCGTGCCCAGGTGCAGCTCGCCGCCGTCGATCCAGAACGTGCGAATGGCGACATTCAGCTCGCCTTCGCCCCGGTCGGCGTCGACCCATCCGACCGCACCGCAGTAGACCCCGCGCTCGACCGGTTCGAGTCGGGCGATGTGGTCGAGGGCGGCGATCTTGGGTGCGCCGGTGACCGAGCCGGGCGGAAACGTCGCCTCGATGGTGGCGGCCCACCCGACGCCCGGTCGCAATCGGCCCTCGACGGTGCTGACCAGGTGCACCAGCCCGGGGTGGGCCTCGACGGCCAGCAGTTCGGGCACGTGCACCGAGCCCCACTCGCAGACGCGCCCCAGGTCGTTGCGTACGAGATCGACGATCATCACGTTCTCGGCGCGGTCCTTGGCGAGCAGGTCCGGGGCCGTCGGCGCCGTGCCCTTGATGGGAGACGAGCGGACCCGGTCGCCCGATCGGGAGAGGAAGCGCTCGGGCGATGCCGACGCCACCTCTACTCCAAGCGCCGGCAGCCGCACGACGGCGCTGAAGGGTGCCGGGTTGCCGGATGCGAGGGCGGCTCCCAGAGCGGCGATGTCGGCCCCGGCGGGCAGCGGGGCCGAGAGACGGCGGGTCAGGTTGACCTGGTAGACGTCGCCGGCACCGATGGCCGCCCGGATCGTCTCGACCCCGGCTTCGAACTCGGCGCGGTCGAGGCTGCTCCGCCACTCGTGCGGAGCCGGTCCGCGCCAGGGCGGCCCGGGCCAGGGCCGCGCCGGCCGCACC
>Ga0315273_10014015_pt1 | contig 10321 bp, 10 predicted proteins | sample YL17G02_0_MG_FD_205753 | JGI IMG/M metagenome (GOLD analysis project Ga0315273, IMG submission 205753) | Sediment microbial communities from Yellowstone Lake, YNP, Wyoming, USA - YL17G02_0 | ecosystem: Environmental > Aquatic > Freshwater > Lake > Sediment | place: USA: Wyoming | collected... | reverse complement strand
ACATCAGGAAGCCGATTGCGCGTGCACGGGGGTCCTCGCCCTCCGCCGCGGCGCGGGCGCTCTCGCGCTTCACGAAGCGCGTCACATCGCGGTAGAGGTCGAACTCCGCACCGTCGATCTGGAAGTCAACCGTGTGCGGGATGCGCTTGGTGAAGATCGGCTCGGCGGCCCAGGTGCCGTCCGCCCGCCGCTCAGGGAAGTAGACCATCGCCTCCTTGGTGCGGCGAAGGTAGAAGGGCGCCCGCCGTCGGTCCATGGCCTCGCGGATCGATTTCACGTCGGCGTAGCAGTCAGCGTCGAGGAGCTGGAGGAACAGGCTGAAATTCTCCGGATCGCCCTTGTGCGGTGTCGCTGTAAGCAGGAGCAGGTGGTCCGAGGTGTCGCGCAGCAGCTCGCCGAGCCTGTAGCGCAGGCTCTTGTGCGACTCGTCGGAGGCCGACATGCGGTGCGCCTCGTCCACAATGACCAAGTCCCAGTGTACCTGGCGCAACCCGGGCAGGATGTCCTGGCGCTTCGCCAAGTCGAGCGAGGTGATGACCCGGGTGCGCTCGAGCCACTGATTCACGCCGAACTGGTCGCGGATGTCCTGGCCTTTGAGGACAAGGAACTTGGTATCGAACTTTTCCTTCAGCTCGCGCTGCCATTGGAAGGCGAGGTTCGCCGGGCACACAATCAGGATGCGCTCGGCGAGGCCGCGTAGTTCCATCTCGCGGATGAGCAGGCCCGACATGATCGTCTTGCCTGCGCCGGCGTCGTCGGCAAGCAGAAACCGAACGCGCGCGAGCTTGAGCAGGTAGTCGTAGACCGCTTCGAGCTGATGCGGGAGTGGATCCACGCGCGAGATTGAGAGTCCGAAATAGGGATCGAACTCGTAGGCGATGCCGAGCGCATAGGCCTGAAGCCCGAGACGAAGCAACCGCCCGTCGCCGTCGAAAGAATGCTCCGTGTCGAGAACCTTGAGGCGATCGAGATCGGTACCGGTCAGCGTCACCTTTCGGAACCGTTCTGACTGCGTACCCACCAAACCGACCACCCAGCTCGCCGGGCCATTTGCCTGAACGGTCTCGACCCGCATGGGCTCGTTGAAAAGAGAGCCGGTGAGGATCTGGCCCGGGCTGACGGGCGGCAAGCGAGTCATCGTGCTGGACCTCTTATCAAACGCACCCCCTCACGACTTATGTATCCCGTGTTTGATAGGCGGCCTAACATATTATAGAGTTTTATTAATAATAAATGAAATCGACATAAAACCCTTCTGCCGCATATATGGCCGATTCCCTGAGTTTTATGGAAGCGGCATAACACCCTTGGTGAGCCATGCTAAAGACACAACGGCGCTTTTCCTACAATTCGGCAGCCAGGTAGCCAATGGTAGCGATGGCTTCTTCCGCCTTTTCCGACCACATGGCAGCATTTAGGCGGAGAAAGTTTTCGTACTTCTGCCGGGCAGAGAAGAGGGGGCCTGGAACAAAAGATATTCCCCGTTGATGTGCTCTTTCGTACAGCTTCAGGGAATCTGACGGCAAGGGGAGCTCAACCCAGAGGGAGAATCCGCCCTTTGGATGGGTGATCTTCGTCCCTTTCGGGAAAAACCTCTCTACGGCTTTGGCCATGGCGGTGATCTTTTGGGCGTACAAGCGCCGGATGTTCCTCAGGTGCCGGTTGTAACCTCCGTCGGCTAGGAACTCGGCGATCGCCATCTGAGGGGGTGTGGCGGTTGCGCTATTGCCAACCGATTTGGCGTGTTCGACGCGGCTCTTGAACCTGCCGGGGACAATCCAGCCCACCCGAAAACCCGGTGCAAGCGTTTTGGAAAACGAGGAACATGACAGCACCAAGCCACGGGTGTCAAAGGCTTTAGCTGCCCAAGGCCTCTCAGCGTGGTAGTAGATGTCACCGTAGATGTCGTCTTCGATGAGCGGAATTGCCCTCTCGGCAAGCATCTGCACGAGCCGTCGCTTGTTTTCCTGCGGCATACAGCTCCCGGTTGGGGTGCTGAAATTGGGATTGGCGAAACAGGCGGATATCGGGTGCTCTTTGAGGGCATCCTCAAGGGATTCCAGGACGATCCCGTGGACCGGATGGGTGGGAATCTCCACAACCTTTATCTTGAAGAGCTCGAGAAGCATAAGAAGATTGAAGAACACCGGCGATTCCACGGCAACAGCATCACCGGGCTCGCAGGTGGCGATCAGGGCCAGCATAATAGCCTCGGCGCATCCGGAAGTGATGATGATCTCCTTCGGATCAACCACGCAGCCTGCAGCAAGCAGCTGTTGGGCAATCTGCACCCGCAAGGGTTTGTAGCCCTGAATCTCGTCGTACAGGAGACTTTTCCGCTTGTTCCTGCGTACGGCGGCTGAAAGGATGAGATTCAGCCTGTGCATCGGCAGCAACTCCGGATCGGGCTGCAAGCTGCCGAGCTGGATCATGTCCGGATTTCCCACGTCATGAATGATCATTCGAAAGTAGTCGGACATCTGGATCGGTGTCGGATTCGCGTCAACCCGGGGTACATCCGGTACATCGATCGATTTCGGGTAGTGCGGAAGCACATAAAATCCGGACTGTGGACGTGCCTGGATGGCTCCCCGATCCTCCAGCAGCCGGTACGCCTCTATAGCGGTTGTGACACTTACCTTCATGTCTTTATGGATCCTTCGTACCGAAGGGATTCTGTCACCAGCCCGAAACGTACCGTTCTCGATAAGCCGAGTGACTTTATCGGCTACTTGTTCATACAGGTTGGCCTTCGTTTCTTTCAAAACTGCTGCGGACCGAGCTTGCTTCATACCTACCCTCCGGCGCATGCCGCGAACACATAGGCGCAAAGCAGAAATACAGTTCACTTGCATTATAACTGTTATGGTTATAATTTTCAATTCCTGTATCTTTTCTTATTCGCCCTATTCTCCGTACTCTGTACCGGTAGATTAAGACAAGCCGCACCTTTAGGGAGGATGAGGAATCGCTCCGGGAGGTAAAGTACATGATCTGGTACGAAGTCTGGGTGATGTCCAAGCTGCGGGAAGCCGAGCTCTTGAAGGAGACCGAGACCAGGAGGCTATTGCGAATTAGCAAAAACCTGGACCGAGAAGCCGTTCCAGGTTCATCTCGTACGTGGCTGTTGGCTGGAGTTTTCCGCCTACTGCAGCGCAGACATCATCTGCCAGCGAATCAGTACATGAGAACGATCGATCCTGCCCGCATCCAGCGGCAGAGGGAGGGATACCATGGAGAGTAGTGTTTCCAACCGGAACCTCGTTAAGGAGTTCTCGGAGTTGTCCGCGGCTGTGGTCGCCGACGCTTGCCTGCGCCTAAAGCTCCCGGTCCGCTTTGCCCCTCCGGGCATCCGGCCCGTGCTGCCTGGACAGCGGATGATCGGGCGGATTCAAGCTGTCAGGCACTTCGGCAGAGTCGATGTCCTCCTGGAAGCTGTATGGTCCGCCCAATCGGAGGATGTCCTGGTGATCGACAACCAGGGGCTCTTGAATGAAGGTTGCATTGGTGACCTAATCGTACTGGAAGCCAAGCAGTGTGGGTTGGGCGGGATAGTGGTCTGGGGCGCCCATCGAGATATGGAAGAGTTGAGAAAAATCGCCTTTCCGGTATTTAGCTACGGCTCCTGCCCTTTCGGTCCTCGTGCTCTGAAGGGCGGAATGTCCGATTCACCCTCCGAGGCGCATGTGGGCGATTTCACCGTAGGTCGCGAAGACGTTGTGTGCGCAGACTCTGATGGGGTACTATTCTTCCCAGAGGGCCGGGCGAAGCAGGTTCTAGCCGAGGCTCACTCCATCCACCAGCTCGAGCGGCAGCAGGCTTTTTTGATCCGTTCCGGCAAGAGCCTGAGAGAGCAGTTCCGTTTCGCGGAATACGCACAGCAGCGGCAATGCAATCCCACCTATTCATTCCGGGAGCACCTCCGCCGGATCAGCGGCGCCATCGAGGTGTAGATATCTGGAGCCGAGGGCCGCAGGGAGTGATTTATATCAGCCAGTACTTGGCTCGTGAGGTAAGAAGCATGGAGACAATTCAGCATATCGCTTCACGATGGGAACAAGCCGACAAGGCGGCCCTTCGTCATTTATTTTCCTTGCTAGCGGCAGGTAGACCGGTATCATCTTCTCTTTTTGCAAAAATAGTAAAAACAGATGTTTTTGCAGTTGAGAAAGCACTTCAGCTGGGACGCACCGCTCGAGACTCGCACGGCAATGTGATCGGGCTGTTTGGCTTTACCTTGCTGCCCACACTCCACCGCCTCATGATAGAAGATGTGGCGCTTTTCAGTTGTTGCGCCATGGTTGCGCAGATGATGCCATCTCTTGCCGGTAAGGCGGCCGCAATTGAATCCATAGACCCGACAAACAACAAAGTCGTCAAGATTATCATCTCGCCAAACAGCATCCAATCGGTAGAGCCCAAGGAAGCAGTCGCGACTTTTGTTGTGACCAATCAGGAAGATGTCTTGAGGGAGGTGAGCTCGGCTTTTTGCAGTCATGTGCGACACTTTATTAACCATCGAACAGCGGAAGAGTTCACGAGTTTGAACCCAAAACGCTATGTCGTGGATATAGACCAATTGCATCGAATCGCTGGTCAAGTTCGCGACCTGATATGGAGCCAGGGCATTTGATCTTCTTTGAGGAGGCAAGATGTGAAACTGAAGAATTTCAAGATTTCCGTAGCAAAGGTAGAAGGACCGTGCAGCCGCTCCCAGGTGGGGACGTTTTTTTTTGTTAAGAACGCTAGTCTAGAAATACCTTCCGGCCAGAGTGTTTGTCTTTTCGCGCTCGGAAGCATATTGCCGCCATTGATGACTGCCAGTGTGCCGACGGACCCGGAAAACAACATACTCAGTATCACGCGGGATTTTCAGTGTCCGGATCCGTTGGCCAAGGTTATTTTTCGAGTCGAGGAAATCCTCTAGCTCCAGCAGAAAATCGGAGTAGGTGAGACGGGTCTGCAGGGCATACAGGAAAAACCCTGCGGCCACCGCCACGTTCAGCGAGTCCGCCTCACACGGCATTGGGATGGCGAGCAATTCGTCACAACGCCCCTCCCAGGGGTTGCCAAGCCCTTCCGCTTCCTCACCGAGCACCATGGCCACCCGTGTCAAGGGCCATCATATTCCCCACCCCCGGGGTCAGGAGGATTCCCCACCCCTGGATCCCTCAGGCGCGTACGAGAGGCCACACGGTGGGCGCAGGCTGCGGGCAGTGTCGTGGAGGCGGTCCGAGTCGAATTGGAAGAACTGGGTGAGGACGTACTGGTCGGTGCTGGCTTCTCGCGCCTCGATCCAGTCTCCGCTGATCCTCCGCTCCAGGTCGATCATTGGCCATATTCTAAGAATTCCGTAGCAGCTGATCAACTCGGGAACGGCCGGCCTGCCCTCGGCCGTTTTGGCCTATCTACCGCGCAAATCCCCAACGTCGATCCAAAGTGATGAGGCCGACCTCCAGGAGCGAGGCCAGGATGGTGTTGACTTGGCTGATAGAAAAAACCTCAAGGTTCAGGGTTCCTTCGAACAAGCGCAGAAAGGGCAGCAATTCCTGCAGCCAGGGTTCCTGGGCACCGAAGGACCGATGGTCAGTTTCCTTTTCCAGCCCGTGCAGGTGAACCTCCCGGATCCGCGGCCCGTAGGAGTTAAGGAACCGGCTCAGATCCTGCCCGGCCAGGAGCAGGTGGCCTATATCGAGGCACAGCCCATCCCAGTCGGCGGCCAAGATGTGGAACTCCCGCCCGATCAGATTCTCCAACAGGAAAATCTCACCGAAATGACTCCGCCAGCGCTGCACCAGTTTTCGGAAGCCGGGAAGGTCGGATTCGGGCGGATGAAGCACATAGCTGCCGGCCAGATCCCGGGTGAGCTCTATGATCTCCTCATGCCTCTGCTCCAGGGGATCCGGCAGGTGCACTGAATAGGTGAAGCGGTCTCGGTAGGAGCGAAGCAGTTTCAGTTCCTGGTGGAGGAGCTGCCTCGTCGACTCGTCGAAGATGTAAAAGAGCAGCTCCACTCCCTGTATCTCGGGTCGGGAAGACAGAAAGGCGACGTTTTCTCCATAAGTTCCAGGGATTACATAGGAGGGTACGGTGAGTGTCACCGCGTCAAGTTCAGTCCGGCCAATAGGGCCAGGCTGCCTAACGTGATGAGCTCCTGAAGCTCGCAGAGGGCTCCGTAGCTGTCGCCGGTAAGGCCGCCGAAGGCGCGGGTTAACAAGAAGCCGCTCAGGGTTGTCCACCCTCCGATCCACAGCAGGCAGGCTAGCCCCCACACTCTCAGGATCAGGAAGGAGATGACTAAGGCGAGGGCCGTGCCCAGGGCAAACTGCGGCCAGCGGCAGTGGGCCTTGACCAGGTGGCCCAAGCCTTTCTGGACGGCAGAGGGATAGGCAAACACGGCCAGGAGCATGGCCCAGCGCCCCAGCACCGGAGCCAGCAGCAGCCCCAGGAGGCCGCGGCCGGGGGCCAACTCGGCAATAAAAGCCAGCTTCAGGAGCAGCAGCAGGACCAGCCCCAGCGCCCCGAATACCCCTATTCGACTGTCCTTCATGATAGCCCGTCGCTTGGAAGGCGTGGCGCCTCCACCCAGGCCGTCCAAGGTATCTGCCAGACCGTCCAGATGCAGCCCCCGGGTAAGAATTACCCAGATGGCCAGGCACAGGGCGCTCAGGGTCCATGGGGACCAGATACGGGTAAGCAGCCGGCCGCAACCGTACAGCACGCCGCCCAAGAGCACACCGACCAGGGGGTACCAGGCTGTGGAGCGCCCCAGCAATTTGTCGGAGACCCGCGCAGGACCCGGCAGGGGGATAATCGTAAGAAAGCGCAGGGCGACAAGTAAACTCACCGGCTCAGTTCTCCTTCGAGGATACCCCAGCTTCTGCGAAAGTGGCCATCTCGTTCAGGATCCGGGCCGCCGCCTCCGCCATGAATATGCCCAGTGCCGCCCCCGTGCCTTCTCCCAGGTGCAGGTCTAGCTTTAAGATAGGCGTCAGCCCCAGGTGACGGAGCAGCCGACTATGCCCGACTTCCACAGATTGGTGGGAGGCGATCAAATAGCCTCGCAGCCGCGGGGCGAGGGCGCAGGCGATGAGAGCAGCGGCGCCGCAGATGAATCCGTCCAGTACCACCGGCAACCGGTGGGCCGCGGCGGCCAACATCGCCCCGGCCATGCCACCAATTTCGCATCCTCCCACCTTGGCCAGAACATCGATGGCATCGGCTGGATTTGGCCGGTTTACAGCCAGGGCTAGCTCTATGACCTCAACCTTGTGTCTGAGGGCCTCATCGTCCAATCCGGTTCCCCGGCCGGTCACCTCGGTGACCGGGCTTGCTGTCAGCAAGGCGCAGATGGCAGACGCGGAGGTGGTGTTGCCGATGCCCATCTCTCCGATTCCGACGATGTCCGCTCCCCGACCTGCCTCTTCCAGCACTTCGACGCCCGCCTGCAGGCAGGCTAGGGCTTCCTCTCGGCTCATAGCCGGCCCGCGGCGCATGTTGGCCGTTCCCCACCGCACCTTTTTCCCGAGGAACCTGCACGACGGACTGGCGGTTGACGGTCCTGACAACTGGGCCGCCACCCCCAGATCCGCCACCACGACTCGGGCGCCCACGTGGCGGGCCAGAACGTTCACGCCAGCGCCGCCAGCCAGGAAGTTGTGCACCATCTGAGCAGTGACCGCCTGGGGGTAAAGACTCACCCCCTCCGCTACCACCCCGTGGTCACCGGCCATGGTGATAATAACCTTCTCGGTGATCCGCGGAAGGGGGTCGCCACGGATCCCCGCCAGCTGCACCGCGATCTGCTCCAACCTGCCCAGGCTGCCGCGAGGCTTGGTCAACCTATCCTGCCTTTCCCGCGCACCAGTGATGGCCTGGAGATCGATATCTTCGATCCGAGCGATGAGCTCCGTCAGTCTTGACTCTGTTGCCTCCATGTTTTCTCTGAACCTTTCCCCCAAACGCTCTATTTAAGCCGCTGGGGCAGCCCTGCAATCAGGAAATAGACCTCTTGCGCCTCCCGGGCGATGCGCTGATGGATCCTGCCGGCAACGTCCCGAAACAACCTGCCTGCAGCCGTTGGCGGAACCACCCCCTGACCGACCTCGTTGGACACGAGGATCACGGTGGCTGGACAGCCATGGGCAGCCTGGAGGATTCGCTCGATCTCCTCCATGACTGCCTGCTCTTTCTCTTGCTCCCGTCCCTCGACTCGAGGATGCCCAACCCTTTGATCGAACAGGATGTTGGACAGCAGCAGGGTCAGGCAGTCCACGATGAGCGCACCCGAGTCCGCATCCACCCCCTGGATCACGCGGGACACCCGATGGGGCTCCTCGACCGTGCGCCATCCGGACGGGCGGCTGTGGCGATGGTGCGCGACGCGCCGGGCCATTTCCTCATCCCGAGCGGTGGCGGTAGCCACATAAAGCACGCCCTTTCCAAAGCGCTCTGCTTCGGCTTTGGCCAGCTCCTGGGCATAGCCGCTTTTGCCGCTGCGCGCCCCGCCCAGGATGAAAATCAATCGCCCCATTGTTCTACTTGAAAAGATTGGGAAAGGCGAATCGCGCCAGGGTCTCCACTGCGTCGGCGATGTACTGGGAGGTGGCGGTCTTAAGCCCTTCAGGCATCCGGTATACCCGCTTTTCCCGGATCGCCCTCATCCCCCGTAAGCTGGGATCATTCACCAGCTCCCGGTAGAATGAATCAGCCCCCTGGGGATCACCGGCCACCCAGCCGGGGAGGATCAAGATGTCCGGGTCCAGCTCCAGCAGCTTTTCTGCGGAAAGAAACACCTGTGCCCATTCGTCCGCGGAAAACTCAGCCACGGCATTGATGAGTCCCGCCAGTCGCACTATTTCATCCCAGGAGCTGCCCTTGCCTTGAGCGGAGCCCCAGGGCGAATAGTCCAGAACCGTGAGCCGCTTCTGCAGAGGAATCTTTGACACCTTCAGTTTGATGGACTGAAGCCTTCCCCCCATGCGCTCGATCATCCGCTCCGCCGCTTCCTGCTCTCCCACCAGACGGCCGATAATGCGGATTTTTTGCTCGATGGCGGGGATCGTGAGACCGGTGGCGATCAGAAAGACCGCAACTCCCGCCTTTCTCAACTGCTGGACCTTATCCGCCTCGCTCCAGTTGGCGACGAAGACCAGGTCGGGCTGTAAGGCGATGATCACCTCAGTGTTCAGAGTGAGCCTGTTCGGGATGTCGGCGGTCTTGCCGGCCACGTTGGAAATCGATGGATCCAAGCTGAAGTTGGTCAGCCCGAGGATCCGGCGGTGGTCCACCAGCTCGACCAGGATATCGTCGGTAAACATTGTGAGGGAGATGATCCGCCGTGGTTGCCGGGGCACGCCGACGAGGTAGCCACGATCATCAGCTAGCTCAACCGAGGTACTGTCCCGGTGCTGCTCACGGCCGGCACCGGCGTCGGCCTGAGCGGCCAAAGCGAGAAGAACAGAGAGCGCGAGGAGAATGGTCTTGGCCGGCCGACTCATCGTACCTCCTGCAACATGACGCGTGCAGGCATAGCCCTGCTACCTTTTGCAGGCACCCCAACGTCTCCTGGCTCCCGGGTCATCCTCCCGCCTCCGCCTTCCCGGTTTCCCAGTGGCCTTCTGGAAGCGTTCGTCGCCGGTCACAGTGGCGCGTCCGCGGCGGATTCTCACCGCCTTCCGCTGTAGGGTCCCGGGTAACTTAACCGAGACCGGCGGGGCTGTCAAGGGGATTCGCGGTATCGCGTGTTTGCCGATTGACAGGAGCGCGGATTCTGCGTAATGTAGGCGCAAACCTAGTCCGTTTCAGGAGAGCGGAATGCGGTGCGATACCGCAGCGGTCCCGCCACTGTGACCGGGGATGAAAGCGGCAACAGGCCATTGTCCGGGAAGCCTTAGGCTCACCGGGTGAGAAGGCGCCGCCGGTAAGACGATCCGGAAGCCAGGAAACCCTCCTGAGATGTCAACCTTCGCGGAAAAGGTGACGGGTGGCTTCCGCCTTTCGGCCTGCCCCTGTCTCCCCACAGACCCAAGGTTACACGGACTGAACTCTCGCTTCGACAGGAGGTTCCGTCATGTACAAGCGAACCGCCCCGGTCCTGCTGGCGCTGGCGATCGTCGCCGGCCTGAGTGCCGCGCAGGACACGACCCTGGCCGTGGACCAAATCGTGGTCACGGCCACGCGCATCGCCGGCACCATCCTGGCCAGCCCCGACCACGTCACCGTGGTGAGCGGGGAGGAGCTGGCCACGGCACTCAGCGCCGCGGAGGCTCTCGAGCAGGTGGCCGGCGTGTCGATCGCGGACAACGGTACCGCGGGCTCC
>Ga0315273_10014013_pt1 | contig 10321 bp, 7 predicted proteins | sample YL17G02_0_MG_FD_205753 | JGI IMG/M metagenome (GOLD analysis project Ga0315273, IMG submission 205753) | Sediment microbial communities from Yellowstone Lake, YNP, Wyoming, USA - YL17G02_0 | ecosystem: Environmental > Aquatic > Freshwater > Lake > Sediment | place: USA: Wyoming | collected... | reverse complement strand
GACCATGGTGGTGTTCGGGATCGCCAACGCGTATGGCGCGCTGAGCCTGCAGACGGCCGGCGGAGCAGGGGCTGCGTTTGCGCTCCGCCAACTGGTCGGCGCGCTGTTCGGGCTCCTGGCGCTCAGCGTCGTGTCCCGCGTCGACTATCACCTCTGGCGGCGGTTGGCCTGGCCGTTCCTCCTGGTCACGATCATCGCGCTGCTGATCCCGGTCCTGCCCGGACTCGGCAAGTACGCACCGTCCCTCAATGGCGCACGCCGCTGGGTCGAAATCGGCCGGATCCGGTTTCAGCCCTCGGAGGTGGCCCGCCTGGCCGTGGTCATCTGGTGCGCGATGCTGGCGGCCAAGAAGGGCGCCCAAGTGCGCGAATTCAAGAAGGGCGTGCTACCATTCCTCGTCGGCATCGGCGTCGTGTCGCTCCTCATCTTCCTCGAACCCAACCTGTCGATGGCGACGCTCGTCGCCCTGCTCGGCATGGTGGTCCTCTTCGCCGCCGGCGCCAAGATCGGGCACTTCATCCTGCTCGGATTCGGCGGGCTCCTCCTGGTGTACCAGAAGATCCAGTCTGCCCAGTACCGGCTCGCCCGGCTGTCCACCTTCCTCAATCCCGGTGACGGCAGCGACGCGGCGAGCATGCAGATCCACCAGTCGCTCGTCGGCATCGGCTCGGGTCGCCTGTTCGGGGTCGGCTTCGGGGAGGGACAGCAGAAGTTGTTCCTGCCGTACGCCTATTCTGACTTCCTCTTCAGCACCATCGGGGAGGAGTGGGGGTTTCTGGGTCTCGTGCTCGTGGTCGTCCTCGTAGGGCTCTTCCTCTGGCTGGGGTTCCGCATCGCGCGGAGCGCACCCGACCCGTTCGGTCAGTTCCTCGCGACCGGCATTACGGCGATGATCGGCATCACGGCCGCGATGCACATGGCGGTGTCCCTGGCGCTGATGCCCACGACCGGGCTCACGCTGCCGTTCATGTCCTACGGGCGCTCGAGCCTGGTGATCTCGCTGGTGGCCACCGGGATCCTGGTGAACATCGGGCGAATGCGCGGCCGGCCGGCCCGGGAGACCACCGCCGCATGAGCACCGTGCTGATCGCCGGGGGCGGCACCGGAGGGCATCTGATGCCGGCGCTCGCGCTGGCGGCCGAGTTGCGCCGGCGGCGCCCTGACCTGGAACCGGTGCTGGTCGGCGCCGTCCGGGGCATCGAGTATTCGCTGCTGCCCACGCGCGATTTCCGGTACGTGCTGTTGCCCGCTGAGCCGCTCTACCGCCGGCAGTGGTGGAAAAACTGGCGCTGGCCTCTCGTCGCCGGCCGACTGGCCAGGTCGGTCGGTCAACTCCTCGAGCGGGAGCGTCCCGTCGCGGTGCTCGGCACCGGCGGCTACGCTTCCGCACCGGTCGTGTACCTCGCCGCGCGGCGCGGAATCCCGACCGCTATCCAGGAGCAGAATGCTTATCCGGGGCTTGCCACGCGCCTCCTGAGCGGCCGGGTCCGCCACGTGTATCTCGGGACGCCGGAAGCGCGTGCACACCTGCGGCTGGGGCGCACCACCGAAGTGTTCGACACCGGCAACCCCATCTCCCCTCCGGATCCGACGCGCGCGCCAGCGGCGCGCCGCCGCTTCGGCCTCGTCGGCGACCGCCCCGTGGTCTTCATCACCGGCGGCAGCCAGGGTGCCGTGGCGCTGAACGAAGCGACGGCGGGGTGGATCGGGTTGGGGGGTGGGGCGGGGATCACCGTCCTCTGGGCAACCGGCCGTGGGTCCTACGAGCGGTTCCGCGAATTCCACCGGGCGCCGGACGTCCAAATCTTCGACTTCCTCGACCCGATTGCCGATGCCTTTGCGGTGGCCGACCTGGTCATCGGCCGAGCGGGCATGATGACCTGCGCGGAGCTCTGCGCCTGGGGCCTCCCGAGCCTCCTCATCCCGCTCCCGACGGCGGCGGCCGACCACCAGACGGCCAACGCCCGGGCTCTGGAGCGCTCGGGCGCGTCCCGGATCCTGCTGCAGGCCGAGCTCACGCCTGGGAGTCTGGGGGCGGAGATCGCGGGGCTGATCGCCGACCCTCGCATCCGGAAGCGCATGGCCGAAGCGGCCTCGGCAAGGGGCCGGCCCGCCGCATCCGCGGACATCGTGTCGCATCTTTTGACGCTTCTGGGGTAGGTCCGCTCTTTCGCAACTCTCGATAAGATTTTACATTAGCTCAATTCCAATGGACTTATTCGACCCCTCGGATCCGCGGCCTCTGCACTTCGTCGGCATCGGCGGGGCGGGGATGAGCGCCTTGGCCCTGATTGCCCGGCGCCGGGGTGTGGCCGTGAGCGGTTGCGATCCAGAGCCCGGCGGTGCCGTGGATGTGGCCGCGCTGGGCGCCGAGGTGGCAAATCGTCACGATCCGGCCCATGCGGTGGGTGCCCGGGCCTTGGTGTACACGGCGGCGGTGCCGGCAGACCACCCTGAGCTGGTTCGCGCGAGGGAGCTCGGCATACCGGTCGTCCCCCGCAAGGAGGCCCTGGCCGCCCTGGTGGCGGGTGGCACGGTCGTCGGGATCGCGGGCACGCACGGCAAGACGACGACCACGGTCATGACCACTGAGGCGCTGGCGGCGGCCGGGCTCTCCCCGACTGGCCTCGCCGGAGGACGGGTCGGGCAGTGGGGGGGGAATGCGCGGCTCGATGGCGACGCGCTGTTCGTGGTCGAGGCCGACGAATACGACCAGGCGTTTCTCGCGCTCCACCCCACGGTGGCGGTGGTCAACAACGTCGAGGCGGACCACCTGGAGTGCTACGGCTCGCTCGGCGCCCTCGAGGCGGCCTTCGCCACGTTCGCCGGCCGTGCGCGCACCCGGCTCGTGGGCGCGGACGACCCTGGCGCCGCGCGGTTGGCCACCCGCCTCGGGCCGGACACGCTGCGCTTCGGGCTGGCGGCCGACGCCGAGCTCCGCATCGCCGAGGTGCGGCAGGACGCCAGCCTGACCACGGCCACTGTCCACTTGCCTGGCGGCGCTCGCGTCGCGTTGCGCCTGCAGGTGCCCGGGCTCCACAATCTGCGGAACGCGACCGCCGCAATCGGGGTGGTGCACGTCTTGGGTGGGCCGCTCACGCCCGCGCTCGAGGCGCTGGCCGAGTTCACAGGAGTGGGGCGGCGGTTCGAGCGCCTGGGCGATGCGGGTGGGGTCACGCTGGTGGACGACTACGCGCATCATCCCACGGAACTGGTGGCCACGCTGGAGGCGGCGCGACAGGCGTTTCCCGGACGGCGGCTGGTCGCGGTCTTTCAACCGCACCTGTTCAGCCGGACACAGGTCCACGGCGCGGCCATGGGCCGGGCCCTCGCGGCGGCCGACGTGGCGGTGGTCACCGAGATCTATGCCGCCCGGGAGCAGCCGGTCTCCGGCGTGAGCGGGGCGGCGGTCGCGGAGGCGGCCAGGGCGGCGGGGGCGGATGTCCATTTTGCGCCGGAGCGCTCCACCGTGGGGCTGCTGGTGCGGGGGCTCCTCCGACCCGGAGACGTGCTCCTGACCCTCGGGGCCGGCGACATCACTCGGCTGGGGCCGGAACTGGCCGCATGGTTGCGCGCCGCATGAAGCGCTTCCACCGCCCCGCGCTGGTTGCCTTCGCCGTGGCGCTCGCCGGCTCGGCCGTGTGGTTTGGCGGGCCGGCGCTCCTTCGGCGAGTGAGCTTCTTCCGGATCCGCCGGGTCGAGCTGGTGGGCGTGGTCGCCTCGAAGCCGGATGCCGTGGTTGGCGCCATGCGGCTGCCGGCCCGGGGCAACGTCTTCGACGACCTTCAGCCGTACGCGGCACGGGTGCTCGCCCTGCCTGGCATTCGCAGCGCCGAGGTGCATCGGCGGCTTCCGGGAACGCTGGTGGTTGAGGTAACGGAGGCATTGGCAGTGGCGTTGGCGCCGCGGGGAGGGCGCCTCGCCATGGTGGGGCGGAACGGGACGTTTCTGGCCTTCGATCCGGCCGTTTCCGCGCCAGACCTGCCGCTGATGGACCGGCCGGATCCGGTGGTCGCCCGGGTCCTCGGGCGCCTGCAGGAACTCGATCCGGAGTTATTTTCGAGGATCGCGACCGCCGCGCAGGTCCGCGGGGACGTGGTGCTGGACTTGGGTGGACGCCGACTGTGGCTCCGCCCGGACGTGACAGCGGAGGTCATTCGCGCGGTGATGGCAGCAGAGCAGGAACTCGGCCGGCAGGGCCGCGCGTGGGCGGAACTCGATGGCCGGTTTGCCGGCCAGGTCGTGGTGCGGTGGCGGGCCGGGTGAGCGCGTCGCCCCAACGGCTGGTCGCGGCCCTCGATCTGGGCTCCACCAGGGCCGTGGCCGTCGTGGCGGAGGCCACCGGCGACGCCCGGGAGCCGCTGGCGCGCATCCTCGGCGTCGGCGTCGAGCGGACCGCGGGCATGCGTCGCGGCGTGGTGCGGGATCTCGAGGAGACGACCCGCGCCATCACGAAGGCCATGGCCGACGCGCAGCGGATGGCCGGCGTCGAGGTCGGCACGGTGTACTGCGGCATTGCCGGGGAGCACGTGGCGGGGCGGAGCTCCCACGGCATGGTGTCGGTCACGGGCGACGAAATCCGGACCGGCGACGTGGCCCGCGTCAACGACATGGCGAGCAACGTCTCCTTCGGCCGCGACCACGAACTGCTCCACGCGATTCCGCAGGACTACATCATCGACCAGCAGCCCGGGATCAGCGAGCCGATCGGGATGACGGGCTCCCGGCTCGAGGCCGAGGTGTACCTGGTGACCGTGCTGTCGAGCGTCTTGCAGAACCTGCGCCGCGCCGTCGAGCGGGCGGGATTCCAGGTCGGGGAGTTCGTCCTCGAGCCGTTGGCGGCCTCCCTGGCGGTGCTCACCCCCGACGAACGGGAACTGGGCTGCGCCATCGTGGAACTCGGCGGCGGGTCGACCAACGTGTCGATCTTCCAGGGGGGCAAGATTCGCCACTCCGCGTCGCTCCTCTGCGCGGGTGGACACGTCACCGCCGACCTGGTGCATGGCCTCCAGGTCACGCAGCAGGACGCCGAACGCATCAAGGAGCGGTTCGGGGCGGCCTATGAGCCCCTGGTGCCGGAGGACGACATCATCCAGCTGCCGAGCACGCCCGGGCAGGGCGCGCGGAGCGCGCACCGCCGGGTCCTTGCGCATATTATGCATATGCGTTTGCAGGAGGTCCTGGAGTACGCCCTCGACGAGATCACCCGGTCGGGCTACCACCAGCGGCTGCCGGCCGGCGTCGTCCTGACTGGGGGCGGCGCGCAGGCCACCGGCATTGTGGAGCTGGGTCGCGAGGTGTTCGCGATGCCGGTCCGGGTCGGGGTGCCCAGGCAGGGACTCACCGGGCTGGCGGACAGCGTGGAATCACCGCGCATGGCGGTGCCCGCCGGGCTGGCCCTGTATGGTGCGCGGCAATTGGCGCTCGGCAGCGGCTTCGGCAGCGGCCCGCGCCGTGGCGCTCAAGTGGAGAAATACCTCGCTCCTGTCAAACGTTGGTTGCAGGACTTCTTCTGATCCGGGCCTGAGAGGACACACCCATGATCTTCGAGCTCGAAGAATCGGTCACCCAAAGCGCCAGAATGAAGGTGATCGGCGTCGGCGGCGGCGGCGGCAACGCCGTGAACCGGATGATCGAGGAGCGCCTGCTGGGCGTGGAGTTCATCTCGGTCAACACGGACGCCCAGGCGCTGGCGGCGTCCCGCTCGGACCTCAAGGTCCAGATCGGGAAGAAGCTCACGCGCGGGCTCGGGGCGGGGGCGCGGCCAGAAATCGGGCGCCAAGCGGTCGAGGAGAATCGCGATGAGATCATCGCGGCCGTGCAGGGGGCCGACTTGGTCTTCGTGACCTGCGGAATGGGCGGCGGCACCGGCACCGGGGCGGCGCCGATCGTGGCGCAGGTGGCTCGGGACATCGGTGCCCTGACCGTCGGCATCGTGACCAAGCCGTTCCTGTTCGAGGGCCGGAGACGGATGCGCCAGGCTGAAATGGGCATCGCGGAACTTCGCAACAACGTCGACACGCTGATCGTGGTGCCGAACGAGCGCCTGCTGGCGGTCGTCGGCAAGGGCATTCCCTTCCAGGATGCGCTGAAGAAAGCCGATGAGGTGCTGCTCCACGCGACGCAGGGGATCGCCGGCCTGATCACGTCCACGGGCATCATCAACGTCGACTTCGCGGACGTGCGCACGATCATGCAGAATGGCGGGGCGGCGCTCATGGGCACCGGCACCGGGCGGGGGGACAACCGCGCCATGGAAGCCGCCCAGCAGGCGATTTCCAGTCCGCTCCTGGATAACGTGTCGATCGCCGGCTCCACCGGCGTGCTGATCAACATCACGGGGGGCAACGACCTGACCCTCGGCGAAGCCAGCACCATCAACCAGATCATCCACGATGCCGCGGGCGACGACGCCGAGATCATTTTCGGCGCGCACAACGACCCGGCGATGCAGGGCGAGGTCCGGGTCACGGTCATCGCCACCGGCTTCGACCGGACCATCACGCACGAGGCGGGCGGCCGGTCTGTGTCCGGAATCCTGACCTTCCCCGCGCCGCGCCGTGCGGTCACGCCGCCGCCCATGTCGAGCCCCGCATCGGCGTCGCGCCCTGAGCCTCGACGGCCGGCCGCTCCCTCGGACGTGCCTGACATGGAAATCCCGACCTTTATCCGGCGGCAAATGGACTGATGCGCGTCGTCCGGTTTATCGCCGCGTTTGCGATCGTCCTCCTCGGGGCTTGGGCCTCCGCGAATGGCTCCTGGCCCTGGCGCCGCCTGCCCGTGGCAGCCCCGATCGTGGTCAGCAATGCGTGGACCGAGTCCGCGGACACGTTGCATGGGGGAGAGACGGTCTCCGAACTCCTGTCGCGGCAGGGCATCGTGGGCCTCAACCTGCAGGACATCGCTGCCCGGTCGAGCTTCGATCCGCGGCGGGCGCGCACCGGCCTCGTGTTCAACTTCCGGCGCCCGCGGCTCGACTCCCTCCCCACCGCGTTTTCGGTGCGCACCGGGGCCGACGAACGGCTCCAATTCCTCCGGTCCGATGAGGGATGGACCACCGAGGTCCAGCCGATTGCGTGGCGCCCGGAGGTGGTTCGAGTCGAGGGCCCGATCGACAACTCCCTCTACGTGGCGCTGGACGAGGGCATCGACGACGCACTGTTGGGACGCGGGGAGCGGGAGCGTCTGGCGTGGGACTTGGCCGACGTCTACGCCTGGTCAGTGGACTTCACCAGGGACATCCGGTCGGGCGACCGGTTCCAGGTCGTGATCGAGCGCATGGTGTCGGAGGAGGGTGAGGTTCGGTTCGGGCGCATCCTGGCCAGCGATCTGACGGTGAGCGGTCGCGGCCTGACCGCCTTTCGGTTTGAACTGCCGGATGGCCGCGCGTCCTTCTATGATGCCGAGGGTCAGTCCTTGAAGCGGGCATTCCTGCGTGCGCCGCTGCAATTCCGCCGAATCTCGTCGAGTTTCAACCGCTCCCGGCGGCATCCGATCCTGGGCTTTGCCCGGCGGCACGAGGGCACCGACTACGCGGCAGATTACGGCACTCCGGTCCTGGCCGCTGGCGACGGCCTTGTGACGCAGGCAGATCGGTCGGGAGGGTACGGCAATCTGATTGAGATCCGTCACGCCAACGGGATCACCACTCGGTACGGCCATTTGAGCGCCATTCTGGCCCGTCCAGGCAGCCGGGTCACGCAGGGGCAGGTCATCGGCCGGGTCGGCGCCACCGGCCTCGCCACCGGCTCGCACCTGCACTACGAGTTTCGGGTCAACGGCGTCGCGCGCGACGCCCGCCGACTCGACCTCGGCAACGGCCAGCCGGTGGCCGCGGCCGATCGCGCCGCCTTCGACATCGAACGGGGCAGGCTGACTGCAATGCTCTATCCCACGGAAAGCCTGCCACTCGCCCAGCTCGGTCACTGATCGCCCGGCTCCCGCGCGCCTCCCACCGAATCCTGCCGCCATCCGACGCGTAGGATCCCGCGGACCTCCATGCTCAGCCTCCTCCTGATCCCCCTCGCCGCCTCCCTGGCGTTGCTGACCTACCTCCGGTTGGAGCCCAGGGGGCGTCGGACCTGGGTCCCCCTGGTCTTCCGAGCGGTGGCCTGGGCAGGGCTCGGGGCGCTGCTCGCCAATCCCGGTTGCCCCGGCCCGGCCGATTCGCGATCGCCGATCGTGCTGCTCGACGGATCGCTGAGCATGACCGGGGCGCCTGGTCAGTGGGGGGCCGCCAGCGACACGGCGCGGGCGCTGGGCGTGGTGGGCTGGTTCGGCGACGCCCGACCGGGGACCGATTCCAATCCCCACCGCGGGCGGAGCGCCCTCGGACCTGCCCTCGCGGCGGCTGTCTCCAGCGGCAGGCGAGTCATCGTGGTCACCGATGGCGAGCTGGACGACGCGGGGGACATTCCGGCGGACCAGCTCGGCTCGACCGGCATCGTCCTGCTTCCCCGCGCACCCGGCCGGGACCTCGCCATCTCGGAGGTCAGCGCGCCCGCGCGTGCAACCGTCGGCGACAGCATCAGCGTGACGGCGGAGGTGCGCCTTCTCGGACTGGGGGCTCCGGACTCCACCGTGGTCGTCCTGGCGCTTGGCCCGCGGGTCCTCGCGCGAACGCGGGTCCGCCTGACACCCGGTTCCTCCGTGCCGATTCGCCTCACGGCCAGCACCCGCGGCATTCCCGCGGGGACCCAGCTGCTTCGCGTGGGGATCGTGGGCGCCGCCGATGCCGAGCCGCAGGACGATGCCCGGATGGTGGCGATCAACTTTAGCGCGACACCCGGCATCGTCATGCTGGCCAGCCCCGGTGACTGGGACGCCCGGTTCCTCTACCGCACGCTGCGCGAGGTCGCGGGCCTGCCGGTGAAGGGCTACGTGCATCTGGACGCGGACCGCTGGCGGGACATGGACGGCCTCCGTGAGGTCGGTCCCGGGATTGTGAGGACGGCCGCGAAGGGCGCCGACCTGCTCGTCGTCCGCGGCGATGCCCAGGGGATGGACGCCACGACCGGTGCCCGCGGACTCTTGCGGTGGCCCGACGTTGGTTCCGGCGCCGGCGAGTGGTACGTGGCGGGCGCGCCGGTCTCGCCCATCGCCATGGCGTTCCTGGGCATTCCGGTCGACTCGCTGCCGCCGGTCACCGGCGCGCTGGCGCTCGTCCCTGGCACCGGAGACTGGGTCGGGCTCACTGCGCAGCAGGCACGCCGCGGCGCCGCACGGCCCGTGCTCCTCGGTCGCCATACAGGGCGACGGCGCGAAGTCCTCGTGAGCGCCGAGGGGTTCTGGCGGTGGGCATTTCGTGGGGGGCCGAGCGCGGACGCCTATCGGGCCATGGTCGCCGCGAGTGTCTCGTGGCTCCTGGCCGCTCCGGACGCAGGTGCGGCGGAGGCGCGCGTCGTCCGTCCGGTGGTGGAGCAGGGACTGCCACTCGTCTTCGAGCGGGCGGACGACTCGACCACCGCCGTCGCGATCATGTTCGAAGGTCCGGACGGCGTGCGACAGGACACACTGCGCTTCGGTGGCGATGGCCGTGCCTTGCTCTGGCTCCCACCGGGGGCCTACCGCTACCACTTGGCCGGACCGCAGGGCAGCGCGGGAACGGTGGCGGTGGACACGTGGTCGCGCGAATGGCTTGCCCAGCCGGTTGTCGTGCGGTCCCGTGCGGTGCCCGCAGCCAGAGCCGGCGAACGCCGCACCCTTCGCGAGTGGCCATGGCTGTACGCACTGGTGCTGCTGGCCCTGGCGGGTGAATGGCTGGCGCGCCGCCGTCTCGGTCTGCGCTGAGCGGCCCGTTACATTCCTCGCATGAAACGCGACCGCGTTACCGAGCCGACGAAACTGGGTCTCTGGGGTCGCCTCAAGCGTCTGGCACTCACCGACGTCGGCGCGATGGTGCGCGGCTTCAATGCCGCCGATCTCGAGGCGGTCGAGCGACTCCTCCTGGAGGCCGACTTCGGCGTGCCTGCCACCATGGACCTGATGGCCGTGCTCGAAGACGGTGTGCGCCGGGGACGCTGGAAGACCGAGGCGGGGCTCCGGGACGCCTTGGCCGAGCGGATTGCGCAGTTGCTGGATGGGACGGCTATGCCCGGAGAGATGGCGCGGGCCGCCTCGGGACCCACAGTGGTGCTCGTCATGGGCGTCAACGGGGTCGGGAAGACCACCACCGTGGCCAAGCTCGCGCATCGACTGCAGGGCCAGGGGCGCCGCGTGCTGCTCGCCGCCGCGGACACCTGGCGGGCCGGCGCCATCGCCCAGCTCGAGGTCTGGTCCGCGCGGCTGGGCGTGCCCTGCGTGTCGGGGGCGCCGGGAGGCG
>Ga0315273_10014009_pt1 | contig 10323 bp, 5 predicted proteins | sample YL17G02_0_MG_FD_205753 | JGI IMG/M metagenome (GOLD analysis project Ga0315273, IMG submission 205753) | Sediment microbial communities from Yellowstone Lake, YNP, Wyoming, USA - YL17G02_0 | ecosystem: Environmental > Aquatic > Freshwater > Lake > Sediment | place: USA: Wyoming | collected... | reverse complement strand
TGGGGCGATCCGGCGAACAACAATTTCCTCGTCATCAACCAGTTTCGCGTCGACGAACCCGGAGGGCAGGCGAAGACGTGCATCCAGCCGGACGCTGTGTTGTTCGTGAACGGGATCCCCCTCGTCGTGATCGAGGCGAAAGCTCCCGGGCCGGAGGATGCGATGACGGAAGCGATCACCCAGCTCCGCCGGTACGCGAATCAGCGACCCGACGTCGAGGTCGACGAGGGCAACGAAGAGCTCTTCTGGACGAACCAGCTCTTGATCGGCACGACATTCCACGAAGCGCGCGTTGCGACATTCACAGCAGAACCGGAGCATTTCCTCGAGTGGAAGGACACCGTTCCTGTCACCAAGGAGGAGGTTGCCGAGAGCCTGGGCAAATCTGTTGACGGGCTGTCAAGTCAGGAACTGCTCGTTGCGGGGATGCTCCGGCCGGCGACTTTGCTCGACATCGTTCGACACTTCACAGTCTTCATGCCGGTCGGTCCGAGGACCGTCAAGGCAGTCAGTCGATACCAGCAGTACCGGGGAGTGCACCGCGCAATCGAGCGGCTCAAAACCGGAAAGACCCGTTTGGAGGACGGTGAGGTCGATCGTCGTGGAGGGGTGATCTGGCACACGCAGGGCTCAGGCAAGTCATTGACGATGGTGTTCCTCATCCGTGTGATGCGATCGGACTCGGACCTGCGCCGGTTCAAGGTCGTTGCAGTCACCGACCGTACGCAGCTCCAGACGCAGCTCAGCGGGACGGCAGAGTTGGCAGGCGAGTCTGTGCTCGTCGCCAAGAAATCGGCGCAGCTGAAGGAGCTGCTGGGTCAGAAGGGCCCCGGACTCGTGATGGCAATGATCCAGAAATACCGGGATGACGTCTACGCGGAGCCCGGACTGGAGGAGGATGAATCGAACTCAGAGGACGCCACGGAGTTCGAAGTTCTGAACACAGACGAGTCGATCCTCGTGTTGGTTGACGAGGCACATCGGTCGCATGCCTCCACACTGCACGCCAACCTGCTGGCCGCCTTGCCGAACGCAGCGCGGATCGGATTTACGGGGACGCCGATCATCATGGGGGCGCGGAAGAAGACGCACGACATCTTCGGGCCCTTCCTGGACACATACACCCTCGTTGAGTCCGAGGCTGATGGCTCAACAGTTCCGATTCTCTATGAGGGCCGAACCGCCGAAGGCGCAATCAAGGGCGCGTCAAAGATGGATGAGGTGTTCTTCCGCTGGTTCGCCGGGCTGACCGACGAACAACGCAAGATGCTTCAGCAGAAGTACGCAACCGTCGCCGCGATCCTCGACGCCCCGGAGGTGATCGCAGCTAAGGCCCGCGACATGCTGCGCCACTACGTGTCGACGGTAATGCCACAGCGGCTGAAGGCAATGGTCGTTGCGAATAGTCGGAAAGGGTGCGTCCGCTACCGAGCAGCCTTCCTTGAGGCTCGGGACGAGCTAGTGGCTCAGCTTGAGAGCCTCGATCCCAAGCTGGCCGAGCTGACCGGCGACGAGATCGACGCGCTCGAACCTGAGGATCAGTTCCTCGTCCGCGCGTTGCCGCATCTCAGCCTTCTGCGGGAGCTCGAGTTCGTCCCAGTCATCTCGGGTAAGCACAACGACCCTGGGGACTGGCAGATGTGGACCGATCCAGTGCAGCAGAGGTTGCACATCGACAAGTTCAAGCGAACGCTCGGGACGGCAAGCGCGGACTCCGATCCCGTCGCATTCGTCATCGTCAAGTCGATGCTCCTCACCGGTTTCGACGCGCCTGTCGCGCAGGTCATGTACCTCGACCGACTCATCCAGCAAGCCGAGCTACTCCAGGCGATCGCTCGCGTGAATCGGACAGCTGAGGGTAAGGACTACGGCCTCGTTGTCGACTACTACGGCGTCGTCGAGCATCTGACCGAGGCCCTGGCTGTCTACGCCAACAACGACGGCACTCTGGATGAGTTCACTAAGGGGGCTCTCCGCAGCCTGAAGGATGAGATAGCGCGTCTCGGTGACCGGCACGCACGTGTCCGGCAGTTCTTCGTCTCGCGCGGCATCGAGCCGAAGGACGATCTCGCGGCGATCGAGGCGTGCGTCGAGCTGCTGGAGGATCCCGCCCTCCGTGCGCGCTTCGACGTCGACCTTAAGAAGTTCCTGATCAGCCTCGACATCGTCTTGCCACGACCGGAGGCGCGTCCATACGTGGCGGACGCGAAACTCTTCGGCCGCATTCAGGTTGAGGTCAGACTCCGTTATCGCGATCAGGGCGATGGGAGTTTCAACCCTTCGCTGTACCGGGAGAAGGTGCGACAGTTGATCGACGAGCACATGACGGTGCTCGATCTCATCCGCAAGATCGAGCCCATTCGAATCACCGACGTCGACTTCTCGTCCAAGGTCGCCGGGCTCCCATCGGATCGCGCGAAGGCGTCCGAGATGGAGCACGCGGCCCGTCATCACGTCCGGACTCACATTGACGAAGATCCAGCGCGCTACAAGAAGCTGTCCGAGCGACTCGACGAGATCCTCAAGGAGCTCGATGGGAAGTGGGATCAGCTCGTCCTTGCACTGGACGCGCTGATCGGCGACATGAAGGTTGCGCCGCCCGACGACGGAACCGGCTTCGGTCCTGCAGAACGGCCGTTCTATGGCGTACTTTCAGACGGCGCGACGGAACTTGATGCCGACGGGAAGGCCGAGCTGGTCGGACTGACGTGGAAGCTCGTCGAAGACATACGAGACCACATCGACGACGTCGGGTTCTGGGGGAACCAGGTCAAGCAAGATGTGCTGCGCAAGTGGATCAAGGTCGAACTCGATGAGAGCCGACTCTTTGGCTCGCTTGAGACGTGCGACGAGTTGGCGGCTCAACTCGTCGATCTGGCACGTCATAACCATCAGACGCTGGTTCCCGCATGACCGCTGCCAGCGCTCTGCCGGCCCGGTTGGAGATCGGCCGGCTGAGCTTTGATGTCGTGCCGCGGCCCGGGCGGCGAACCCTCGAGCTCACCGTCGAGCGTGATGCGAGCCTGTCGATAAAGGCGCCCGATGGTGTCACGGTCGAACAAATCGAGAGCTTCGTCCTCGCCAAGCAGGACTGGATCCACCGCAAGCTCGCCGAGAAGGACGTGTTTCTCGGGGCGCCGATCGTCAAGCAATTCGTGAACGGTGAAGGGTTTGCGTATCTCGGCCGCAACTATCGGCTGCAGCTCGTCGACCTCCAAGGTGTTCCGGTCAAGCTGGAGCGCGGCCGATTGAACATGTGCCGCGACGTTGTGGGAGAAGGCGTATCGGCGGTGCGAGCCTGGTATCGGGGTGTGGGGGAGCCTTGGCTGAGGCAGCGCGTGAGACCCTGGGCCGGCCGAATGAGGACCGAGGGCGTCGATCTGAGGGTGACTGAGTTGGGCTACCGGTGGGGTTCAACGCGCGGCCGCGACCGGATCAACATCCATTGGGGCACTCTGCAACTTCGCCCGAGCCTGATCGACTACGTCCTCGTCCACGAGCTTGCGCATCTCCACGAGCCGAACCACACAGCCGCGTTTTGGGATCGCGTCGAGCGAGCCATGCCCGACTACGCGCCGCGAGTGACTCAGCTCGCGGAGGCAGGCATTCGAGTGTGGACCGGGGATATTCGACCTTGATCGCGTTCATGCGTTGTGTATCTCCGCATGGCGCGGTCGGAGGGTCGATCCTTGCTATCTCTGCAAGGTTCAAGGCGAACGGCTCAGGCCAGTGACGCTCGAGGGCCTCGTTCTGCCCTTCCTGACAGAGGCGGATCCCGAACAAGCAGGTGAAGGGAGCCTCGATCCGCTGCGCCTTTTGTCGATGGCAGAGGCTCTTGCCGAAGAGGTGCTGCCGAGCATCACCAACCGGATGTCGCGTCTCCGGTTCCTGACTGCGATCGCAGTGGGCGCAGCGGCGACGGCCGGGCTCGAGGACCTACTTCCGAAGGATGGCGTGACGACCCCCTACCTTGCGTTCGAGTGGCATGTCGTTGAGGCCATGGCCCGCCGCGTCGAAGGACTGCCTCGCGAGGCACGTCTTGGCATCCCGGGCATCGCCAAAGCTCAAGCCTCAATGCGCCGTGGGAGTCGCTTGAGCCATGCGACCTATCTGAAGACACCGAAAGTCTTCGGCTTCTTTGGCGTCTACAAGCGTCTCGCCACTGGCATCGACCTGGTCGACCATGACCTCGTGCTGCAAGGCGCCGGTGACGAGCTACTTCGGATCTGGGAGCGAGAGAACTCGCTCGAAGGCTTCGTCGATGCAAAGGGGACACGAGGTGGGCGGCTTGCGAAGAACATCCGGGCCGCGGTCGAGGAGGCTCTCCTCGCGGGGCGCGTGACACGGCCATTGTCTTCATGGCTATGGACATGGCTGTTCGAACCGCTCCGCCTTGACGCTGCCGGCAGGGGAGAGAGGCGCTATCTCCGTGCCCGGTTGCTCGACGCGGAAGCACCTCTTCGGCGCGAACTCATCACCCGCATTTCCACGATTCCCAGTGGCCCAGATGTCGACGTGCTCCGCGCGGCGCGAAGGGGCGTGTCCCCCGCCTTGCAGCGACGTTTGCTCGCCATCGATGCCTACGAACGCGTGGCCCTACTGCTCACGCGCGCATTCGATGCCACCAGGCGCCTTTCGACGGCGAGCGGTCTGCGTCCGGTCACAACCGCCGAGCTCGCCCAGCATCCGATCGTCGCACGCGTTGCAATGGAGATCCCCCAAGCGTTCGCGCGCACCTTGATCCGCCTCGAGCGCATCGGGGGGAACCACGCACTCCGATTCGAGGCGAACCTGGGTTGCTTTGAAGCGCCGATGGCGCCTGTTCGGTTTGTCGAGGAACTCCTCGAACATCACAGGGTCGTTCAGTCGGACAAAGCTGCGCGGCCATGGCTGGAGGAAGACGCCCGCGGCTTCTTCGTGCGCTCGGCGTACACGCTGCATGAGGAGCCTGTGCTCGGCGACGGCTACGTGCATCCCTACCGCGTCGGCGCCGTTCAAGGGTTCTTGGCGGACATCGGTTGATGGATAGCGCCAAGCTCCTCGATGCCTGGATGCCTCCCGAGGATGCGGGTGCGGCCGTTGCCTGTCTCGCGACGACGTTCACGTTCGAACCTGAGTTCTTCGAAGGTGAGTGCCTCTCGCGCTTTCTAAGCCTCGACACCGCCAGGAATGAGGAGGAGATCTCGGAGTTGTCCTTCCTCATCGAACAAGAGGAACGGCTCGGCGAAACCCGAGCGACGGTCGTCGTAGACCGCAGCTATCAAGCCGAGGGCCGAAGCCTGCGGTGGGACGTCTTGCCGGTCGGCGTGCGCGGAGGGGTACAGCACGCGAAGGTTTCGGTGCTTCTATGGGAGCAGGTCCTCCGTGTGGCCGTGTCCTCTGCGAACGTTGTTTCCGGGGCATACCGCCGGAACGTCGAAGCGGCCTGCGTCTTCGACGTCTCGCCCGGAATCGAGCGTCGCGTTGCCGACACCATCATCGACTTAGTCGAAGCGACTCGGCGCGTTGTCGAAAGCGCCTTCGGGGACGCGAAGCAGTCTGGCCCCAAGCAGCGGGCTTTGGAGACGCTGGCGCTTGCCGACAGCCGTACCCGGTCCATGGCGACGCGCCGTTCTCGCACTCGGATGAAGATGGCTGTCTCGAGTGCTCGGCTCGCGGGTGGCGGCGCTCTAGATGGCCTGTCGGCAGTTTGGGCGGGGAACGCCCCCACGCGGGCCTTTGTCCTCTCTCCGTTCTTTGATGTTGACCCCGCAGGCAATCCGCCCACCGCGGCCCTACTGCAACGGCTCCGTGGCCGAGGCGCAATTAGCGCAACGTACGTCGTGCCGGTGGACTACGACGAGGGTATGTCCGTTGTCCGCGCACCTCGCTCGATCCTGAACCACCGCGACAGTCGCACGTCAATCGACTTTCGAGAGTTCCCACGAGGGGAAGAGCCGCGGAGGCTGCATGCCAAAGCCATTCGGGTGGAGAGTTCAGATTGGGTGGCGGCCATTGTCGGGTCGTCCAACTTCACGACTGCTGGCTTGGGTTTGACCGGGCGAGGCAATCTCGAGATCAACGTCGCCCTCGGGGCGCCAGCCGACTCGACTGAGGCGGTCACTTTACGAGCGTTGATCCCTTTGGGTGATCTGATCGACCCCGACACGGGTGACTGGGAACCGGAGCCCGACGACGACGAAGCGGGTGTGGCCGTCCTTCCTTTCGGCTTTGCCGAGTGCTTGTTAGATCCGCCACCGCGCCACGAGGTGATCCTCCGGCTTCACCCCCCCGATCTGCCGCCCAGTTGGACTGTGGAATTGGTACAGGCCGATTCGCGCACCTTGCTGACATCAGCAGAATGGCGTCGCGGGGGGGAACCGCGGGAAGTGCGCGCGAGCCTCAAGCCGGATGAGCATCCATTTCTCCTGCGGGTGAGTTGGGGCGGGGAGTCTGCCGACTGGCCGCTGAACGTCACAGATCCCGCGCGCCTACCACCTCCCGAAAGACTGCGAGAGCTTCCGGCCGCGGCTCTCATCGAAGCGCTCGCATCGACTCGGCCCCTTCACGAGGCACTGGCGGCGGCAATCGAGCGACAGGATGTTTCACGTCGGCCGGGTGTGGACGTCGAGCTCGATCCACTACGCCGCTATTCCTCCACGGGACATCTCTTCCAGCGCACCCGGAAGCTGTCAGCGGCATTGGAGGGGATCCGCCGGCGGCTAGAACGCCCGGCAGGAACGCTGGACGTCCTTCTTTGGAGGTTGAAAGGGCCATTTGGTCCGCGCGCAGTTGCCGAGGGACTGCTCCGTGACGAAAGCCACAGGGTTGATGGCGAGGCTGCCTTCTTCATTGCGGAGCTCGCTCTTTCGTTGTCTCGGCTCGACTGGGCGCTGGTCGCTCGGTACTTGGAGCCCACCGAAGTCAAGGCTTCTGTTCGGAACGAGCTGCGTCACCTCCGCCAGTTGGCACGCAAGCATTTGCCAGCCGACCCCAAGCTGAGCGCGTATATAGAGCGCGCTCTGAGGGCCGCGCGAGTATGAACTGGAGACTCTCTTCAACGATCGACATCGGCGGCGCCGACCGGATTCCTGCCGCGGACGCTCGACGGCAGGCTCTCACGGCTTCGGACATCTTGCGCCGTTTCGATCGTCAGCCCGGCGTCATCCTCGCTGACGAAGTCGGGATGGGGAAGACCTACGTGGCGCTCGCTACGGCGGTATCGGTTCTCGAGGCTACGGGGCTCCGGGCGCCCGTTGTCGTCATGGTCCCGCCTTCGGTTCACGCAAAGTGGCCGCGCGAGTGGGAGGTGTTTCGCGACCGATGCTTGCGTTCGGATTCAGGGATCCGCGCGACCGACCACACTGTGCGGCGGGGCTCAGAGTTCCTGAAGCTCCTCGACGATCCGCCATCCATCCGGAAGCACCTGATCTTCCTCACGCATGGGGCGCTGACTGGCTCGCTCGTCGACCCCTACATCAAGCTCGCGCTCGTTCGTCGCGCTCTCCAGCGGCCCGGACTCGCAGCGCAGCGGGCGGCGTTCCCCAGGTGGGCAGGCCACATTTTTCGGATTGCGCAATTCCGTAACCAGCACTATGTCTCTGAGCTCTTGAACAGTCACCCCCGACGGTGGCAGGCTCTGCATCACAGATATTGGGGCTGGACGCTTCCAGACGATCCTGTCCCGCAGGTGCTTCAGCCGGCACTCGCGGGAGCTGATCTCAGACCGCTAATCGCGGCTCTTTCCTCGCTTCCTCTTCGTTCCAGCGGTCAACTCGATTCTCGACTCGCCGGAGTCCGCGCCGAGCTCGACGCGGTACTGCCTCCCCTCTGGGAATCCTGCTTGCGAAGGCTGGATGTCGAATTGCCCTTGCTGATCCTCGACGAGGCCCACCACGCGAAGAACCCATGGACAAGGCTTGCGCGGCTCTTCGCGACCCCCGAGGCCGATCAGGATCTGTCTCTACAAGGACCCTTCAGCGGTGTGTTCCACCGCATGCTTTTCCTGACTGCGACGCCGTTCCAACTCGGTCACCAAGAGCTCATCGAGATTCTGCGTCGCTTTGGCGGAGTTCGCTGGGAGACAGTGGAGCAGCGTGGTGCATTCGACGATGACCTTCGTCAGTTGGAGATTGCGCTCGACGGGGCCCAGCGGTCAGCTGTTCGATTGGACTCGTCCTGGGCCAGACTTCGATCCGAGGATGTGCTTGGCGCCGATGAAAGTTGGTGGTCGAAGGCCGAGTTGGAGGAGCGCCCCGCGGCCGCGGCAAGGCACTTTGGTGACGCCCGGCGCCAGCTGCGGGCCGCCGAGCGCCTGCTCAAGCGTTGGGTCATTCGACATGCGCGGCCCAACAAGGCAACCAGGCGCTCTACTCTGGTCGGCCGCGGCATCCTGAATGATTCTCCCGACGAGCGCCGCGGCATCGAGATTGCGGGCGGCGGCGTTCTCGCCTTTCTCTTGGCCGCGCGTCTCCAGGCGCTGATCGGCGCCCAGGCCCACTCCTCGGCAACTCGCGCTCGCGCTTACTTCGCAGACGGACTTGCCTCGTCCTTCGAGGCGTATCGGGATACACGCAAGAGGACAATGGGAGAAGTACTCGACGATGCGTCGACGCAAGAGGACGGCCTACTCAACGAAGAGACCGAGTGGTACATGGGGCAGATCGACCGCACGCTGAGGGCCGATCACGAACTTGGTGTGCATCCGAAGATCCGCGCAACTGCGGACCGTGCCGTACAGCTTTGGTCAGATGGCGAAAAGGTCCTGGTCTTCTGTTTCTTCGTAGCTACCGGAAGGGCGCTGCGCACGCACATCTCGAACGGCGTCCGCGCGCATCTTCTTGCGATGGGGGCCGAGAAACTCGAGCTCAGACGTGACTCGCCCGAACAGATCGCGCAACGCGTTCAGCGCTTCGCCAACCGCTTCTTCGATCCCAAGGCTCCCGTCTCGATTGCTGCGAGGGCGCGCCTATCTGATCTCTTCGCGGAGAGCATGGAGGATGAGATCGATCGGGAACGCGCAGTAACCGTCGCCCTGAGGTTTATCCGAACCCCGTCCTTCCTGCTCCGATACGTCGACGTTGCCGTTGCCGCGGAGGACCGGGCGGCCGCATTCGAACGCGCGTTGGCAACGGAAGATGCGTCTGGCGATGCGCTTCACGACAAGCTCATGCGGTTTGGGCGTTTTCTCGGCGAGCGGGTGGACACGGAGCGGCAGGAGCTCCTTTCCGCACTCGAGGACATCGCGACCGGCTCAGACCTGGTCGTTTCGGAGGGTGGCCGCGATCGCCTTCCCAATGTGCGTCTGGCGAATGGTGACGTGGCGCAGGAGCTGCGACGTCGACTGATGCTCGGCTTTAACACACCCTTCTTCCCGGAGGTGCTCGTGGCGAGCTCAGTGATGGCTGAAGGAGTCGATCTTCACCTCGACTGTCGACACGTGATCCACCACGACCTCGACTGGAATCCGAGCACGTTGGAACAGAGGACGGGCCGGGTAGACCGTCTGGGCAGTAAGAGCGACGTAACAGGGAAGCCGATTCGCGTGTATGAGCCGTTCCTAGAAGCGACTCAGGACGAGAAGCAGTTCCGGGTCGTGAAGGATCGCGAGCGCTGGTTCAACGTCGTTATGGGGGAGCGTCTCGAGCTTGACGAGTGGTCGACTGACCGACTCGCCGAGCGGGTCGAGCTCCCGATGGAGGCGGCGGCGGAGCTCGCCTTCCGGCTTGAAGTCGTCAGGAACCGCTAGAGACCGAGCAAGTCCCAACGGTCGCGCCAGCGTTCGACGCGATCGGCCGGAATCCGGTGATGGGTGGCCTTGGGATTCACGGCTCGTCGACCGCCGTGCTCGGCTTTGGTTGGGTCACGGTTGAAGTCCTCACTGCGCTCGACGCGCCGGCCCGGGGGAAGAAGAACACGACCTCTTGCACGGGTTTGCTTGTCGCGGCGGTGAGCGACCGCGCATACGCCTCCGCCTGCGGGCGGTGCGTTTCTGCTGCAATTGCTACGCCCTTTGGTCCGACGCTGTCCGACTTCCAGTCCAGCACCACGAGTTCGCCCCCTTCTTCGAACAGGACGTCGATCCGGCCGGTCGCAGGTGCAGGGGCTAGCCCGGGGACTCCAGGCCGGCGAGGAGCTCCCACCGCGCCTCGACGTGAGCCTGGATCGTCTCGATCTCCTCGGCGGAGAGGTGGCTGAAGCGTCCCTGCGTCTTGAGGAACTCGCTCACCGGTAGTTCGTGCTTCGGCCGGAAGGTGATCCGCCACTGCCCCTCATCGCAGGCGACGAGGGGGAAATACCGCGACTCGACGGCCAGCCTCGCGATCTCGGTGGTGTTCGCCGTCG
>Ga0315273_10014008_pt1 | contig 10323 bp, 9 predicted proteins | sample YL17G02_0_MG_FD_205753 | JGI IMG/M metagenome (GOLD analysis project Ga0315273, IMG submission 205753) | Sediment microbial communities from Yellowstone Lake, YNP, Wyoming, USA - YL17G02_0 | ecosystem: Environmental > Aquatic > Freshwater > Lake > Sediment | place: USA: Wyoming | collected... | reverse complement strand
GCGATGTAGGCGAGCGGGGAGACGGCGTCCGAGCCGTAGGCTTCGGCGCTCCACACCGACCAGAAGCCGAGGCGCTCGGCTTCGAGGATCAATTCGCGGTTGATCTGCATCGAGGCGCCGGAGTACCCGGCGGTGAGACCGAGGCGGAGCGACGACATCGACGAATCTCCTTCGGGGTAAAGCGCGGGCGCAGCTTAGCTGAGGCCCCCCCGCGCGCGCAGACCGTGCTGGCGCAGGCGCCAGACGAGCAGGTCGATGCGATCCTGCCCGAAGAACGGCTCTCCTTCGAACACCAGCGTCGGCACGCCCCAATGACCCGCTGCTTCGAGCGCGCGCTGATTCTCCGCGATCGCGCCGTCGAGCCGCGCGGTTTGCGCAGCAGCCTCTGCTTCGAGCGCGGCGAGGTCGAGTCCCGCGCGCGCCGTCGCGTCGGCGAGGTGGGAAGCCTCGTTCCAACCCTTCACGCGACCGTTCCACAGCAGCTGCGAGACTTCGTCGAGGAACGCGAGTCCATGCCCGCGTTCGGACGCCAGCACACCGAGCCGCGTGAGCCGATGCGCGTGCGGCTGCTCGGCGGCGACGCGGCGACTTGCCAGATCCTGCACGACGGGATCGGGCGCCGGCCAGCCGATCGTGATGCCGTTGTACTCCGCGAGACGGCGCACGTCGCGCAGCAGGTAGCCGACCCACAGCGGATTCGCGCGCGTGAAGAACTCGGGATCGCGCACCGCGATCGGGAGCACGGGTCGCACGCGCACGTCGAGATCGAAGTCGCGCGCCAGCGCGACGAGCCGCGGCGTCGCGAGATACGAATAGGGCGAGCGGAACGACCAGAACAGATCGATCGCGAGCGACATGCTTGCCTCCACTCTCTTCGTCAGCGCGGCGCGAGCGCGAAGCGCATGCCGTCCTCGCCGACCGTCACTTCGCCGTGGAATGCCTCGCTCGCGCCGTTCTTGAAGGCGCGGCGCGTGATGACGTTGCTCGGTGCCGGGACGAGATGCGTCAGCACCAGATGCGCGACGCCCGCTTCCGCAGCCACCTCGCCCGCCTCGCGCGGCGTGGTGTGATAGCCCGGAATGTCGCCGGCCAGCTTGGCGAGCCGCGTCATGCCGAGACGCTTCGCCCCTTCGACCGCGCGTGCGGTGAACTCCGCAGCGAGCGCTTCGTGGATCAGCAGGTCGGCGCCCTTCGCGTGCGCTGCGACGCTCTCGCTCTTCTTGGTATCGCCCGAAACGACCACCGAGCGACCGCCGAAGTCGAAGCGGTAGCCGACCGCCGGCCGCACCGGATCGTGATCGACGCGAAACATCGTGATGCGCAGGCCATCGCGATCGAAGACCACTGCGTCGGCCTGCGGCCCATCCGGGAGCGCGGTCTCGTGTGCAACCGCCCCTGCCGCGGCGCGCGGCATGTACTGCTCACCGTGGTGGAGAACGCGCGCGTCCACGTCGGCCGCGTACGCCTCGCGGAAGCCATCGACGATCGGCACGACACCGGTGGGGCCGTAGACATCGAGCGGCTGCGTGCGACCCGCGATCCAACTCTGCGTGATCTCCTCGCCGAGATCGCCGATGTGATCGGAATGGAAGTGCGTGAGCAGGATGCCTTCGAGATGATCGAGCGGCAGGTTCGCGAGATTCACCACATTGGCGCTGCCGGGCCCGACGTCCACCAGGAAGAAGTGTCCTCCGGCGATCACCGCGGTGCAGGCCGCCGCGCGATCCGGATCCGCGATCGGCGAACCCGTGCCGCACAGCACGACCTGGAGATCGGGCGAACGCAGCACGCTCTCGTCCACGCGGGTCAGCGTGCGATCGACCTGGCGGTCGATCAGTCGCTGGCAGCCGATCGCGCAAGTCGCGACGGCGAGGAAGACGGCGAGATTTCGTTTCACGATGCGGTCCTCGCGAGTATGGCCACGAGCGGAGTGCGTCGGACCGGATCGGCGCGGCAGCCTAGTTCCGATCGCAGTTCCGCTGCAAATTCTTTTTTCGGAGTGCAGGAGGCCGGCGCGGGTAGACTGGCGACGCCGCACGAGGAGAGAAGCATGCCCGGACCGCTCGCTGGAATCCGCGTCGTCGACGTCTCGGCCATCCTGGCCGGACCGCTCGCCACGATGATCCTCGCTGACCAGGGCGCCGACGTGATCAAGGTCGAACCGCCCGGGATCGGCGACCTGTTGCGCATCGCGCCGTTCCGTCGCGAGGGACTCTCCGCCTTTTTTGCCAACGGCAATCGTGGCAAGCGCTCGGTCGCGCTCGATTTGAAGCAGCCGCGCGGCCGCGAGGTGCTGCTGCGAATGGTGGAGCGCGCCGACGTGTTCGTGCAGAACTTCCGCCCCGGCGCGGTAGAGCGCCTCGGCATAGCCGAGTCCGACCTGCGCAAGGTGTGCCCCGAGCTGATCTACGTCTCGGTGAGCGGCTACGGCGATTCGGGCCCGTATCGGGATCGCCGCGTCTACGACCCGATCCTGCAGGGTCTCACCGGCCATGTCGCGATCCAGAAGAACCCCGATGTGCCGATCCCCGATCTCATCCGCCATGTCGTCGTCGACAAGGCCAGCGCGTACACGGCGGCGCAGGCGATCACCGCCGCGCTCTTCGCGCGCGAACGCGGCGCCGGCGGCCAGCACGTGCGGATCGCGATGATCGACGTCGCGCTCGCGTTCCTGTGGCCCGACGGCATGATGGCCCACACGTTGCTCGGCGAGAACGTGACGCCCGGCCCGACGCTCTACGAGATCTACCGGCTCACCGAAACGGCCGACGGCTACCTGATCTACTTCGCCGCCAGCGACTCGGAGATGCACGGAGTGTTCCGCGCGCTCGGCAGGCCCGAGCTCTGCGATGACCCGCGCTTTGCGCTGTTCGAGCGCGCAAAGAACGCCGAAGCACTCGGAGCGATCCTCTACGAAGAGTTCCGCAAGCACCCGACGCGAGAGCTGCTCGACCGACTGCTCGCGGAACAGGTGCCGGCGGGTCCCGTCAACTCGCTTGAAGCCGTCTTCGACGATCCACAGCTGAAGCACAACGGCAGCATCATCGAGTTGGAACACCCGAAGGCGGGGCGGCTGCGGCAAGCCGGACCGGCGGCGAAGTTCGACAAGACTCCCGCAACGCCGGGAAGAGTCGCTCCGCTGCTCGGAGAGCACACCGAGGAGGTGCTCGCGGAGTTCGGTTACGGAGCGCAAGCCCGAGCGCTGCTGCGGGGCGAGGGAGTGATTCCGTAGATGCGACTCGACGAAGCCAACCAACTCCTCGATCCCGGGCACCTCGCGTTCGAGGCCGGCTACCTGCGACTCGACGACGGCCAGCTCCACGTTGCAGCGCACACGGCGATGGTCGGCTGCAAGGGCCGTATGGTCGACTGGTGGTTCGGCTATCTCGAGACCACCGATCAATACAAGTGGTGGCATCCGAAGGACCACGTCTGGTGCGAGTGGGTCGGCGAACGCGGCACCGGCCGCTACGTCGGCGGCGAACACCACGTGCACGAGCTGATTGGCGGCGAGCTGCAGCAGTTGAAGATCCGTTTTCGCGAGCCGGCCGAGGTTCTCGATGTGACGCGCTTCGAAGAGGCCGGCGTCTCGGCGGCCGTCTGCGCGCGTGTGGGACTGCTCGATGCGCCGGTCTGGACCGGGCATCTGATCCACCTGGTGCGCGACACCGGCTACGGTTGCGAGATGCGCAGCCGCTTCTGGCTCGGCGACGTCGACCCGCCGGCACTCGCGAGCACGCGCGACGCGCGCAGCCAGCTCGTCCCCGATCGGATCGGTCCTGCGCTCTTGAAGCATTGCCACGAGGAGATGAGCTACCTCGCGGCCTTCCTGCCGGCGCTCTACACGAACAAGGCCAGGTTCTAGGCGCCGGCGGCGGTGCAGCGCGCGCGCTGCATTGCCGGACTCGCCGGAGCCCGGCATGCTCGGGCCGCTCGTCGCAGTGGCGAGTCGGCGCGAGGCATGCTGCCCGCACCGTGGCTCCGCGGAGTGCGACATGCCTCCGCGCGAGGAGATCCCGCGTGCATTCCCATTCCTGGCATTCGCAGTATTGGCATTCTCGATTTCGGCGCTGGCATGCCCGTCACTTCGATCCGGCGTTCGCGGGTGGCGGCGGCGATGGCCCGGACCGGTCGCAGCGCTGGGGCGAAGCCGAGGCGCGACGCGCCCAGCGCTTCGCGCACCGGCGCTTCGAGGAAGACGAGTTCATCTCGAACGCGGGCCTCGGCGTGCGGCGCCCACTGCGCTTCCTCGCCTTCAAGCTCGACCTCGACGACGCGCAGACGGCCCAGCTCGCGCGCATCCTCGAGCGACTGAAGCTCGAACGCGCGCAGGCGGCGCTCGACCTGCGCCGCGCCGCCGCCGATCTCGCCGACGCGCTCGAAGCAACCGAGTTCACGCATGCGAAGGTCGACTCGGCTGCTGAGCTGCGAGCAGCCGCGGCCCGGCGCGTGGAAACGGCGGTCGCAACCGCGCTCGAGGAACTGCACGCACTGCTCGAACCCGATCAGCGCGTGCGGCTCGCCGAGTTCGTGCGCAGCGGCGTGATCCGCATCTAGGAGGCTGACCCAAGACTCCCTCCCGCGCGCGGTGAATCCTTCCGCCAGGACTCAGCGGATGTCCATCTGGCGCTGCAGGAGTTCGTCGCGGACGCGCTGTGGCAGGAAGCGGTTGAGCGCGAGGAAGAAGCGGCTCTTCGCGTCGAGCGTGTTGTGAAGCCTCGGACTCCGCGCGCGCAGCACGCGCAGGATCTCTTCCGCCGCCCGGGCCGGATCCAGCGCGTTCTGGATCAGCTCTTCGTCGCGGGCGATGAAGCGGCGCACCCGCTCGCGGTAGGGGGAGCCCTCCGGCGGCAGGGTGTGGATCTTGGCCGCAAAGCGTGTCGAGACCTGCGCCGGTTCGATGAGCGCCACTTGGATCCCGTAGGGCTCTACCTCGTACCGCAGCGAGAGCACCAGACCTTCCACGGCGAACTTGCTGGCGGAGTAGATCGACTCGAAGGGGAACGGGATCTGCCCCACCAGCGACGAGACTGCGACGAGCTTCCCGGTGCGGCGCTCGCGCATGCTCGGGATGAAGGCCTGGAGGATCGCGGCGGTGCCCATCACGTTGATTTCCAGGCAACGGCTCGCCATCTCGAGGTCGACTTCCTCGAAGGGACCGAAGAAGCCGATGCCCACGTTGGAGAGCACCACGTCGGCGCGGCCGTACTTGCCGAGTACCTCGTCCCGGAAGGCGCGGATGCCGGGTCGATCGCAGACGTCGAGCGTCGTCAGCAGGCAGTCGTTCCCTCTCGCCTTCAACTCGGAACGAAGAGACTCGACTCCTGCGGCATCGACGTCGAACCCGGCGACCGCGTCGCCCGCCGCCGCCAGGCGCAGCGCCACCTCGCGACCCATCCCCTGGCCCAGACCCGTGATGACGACGACCTGCATGGCATGCATCTCCTCTGTGTCGATCAGGTCCGGCCGCCGTCCTGTTCGCGACGGCCGAGAGCGCGCATCGATTCGGCGAAGTCGGGGTACCGCAGCCGGTAGCCGCTCTGCTCGAGCCTGTTGCAGTCGACCACGTAGTCGCCGCACAGGTAACGCACGGCGTCCACTTCGAGATTCGGAATGCGGTGCGAAAGGCGTGCCACCAGTCCCTGCACACGCGCCGCCAGCGCCACGACCGACAGCGGCAGATGAAGCCGCGGCGCGTTGGTGGCGAACGCCGCGGCGGCGAGCCCGAGCGCTTCTTCGAGGCTCGGGTGGCTCTCGTCGGCCACGTTGAAGGCCCGCCCGATCGCGTCCTCCTGCAACGAGAGGTGAAGCGCCGCTCCGGCAACGTCCTCGACTCGCACGTTGGACAAGCGCTGCTTCCCGTCGCCCGGGATCGCGCCCAGCGAGGTGGGGCGCGAGAACGCCTTGCCCGCTCCGTCGGTGCAGCCGGGGCCATACACCGTGCACGGCCGCAGCACGACGGCGGGGAGCCCCGCTGCGATGCGCCGCCAGACGAAGTCCTCGCCATCGCGCTTGCTCCGGCCGTAGTCGTCCTGGGGCTCGCGGGGCGCGTCCTCGACGAACGGCACCCCGCGGTAGGGCCCGTACACGCTGGTCGAGCTCACGTGCACGAACGACCGGACGCCGGCCTGCAACGCCAGACCCGTGATCCTCTCGGTTCCCTCCACATTCACGCGCCTCAATACAGCGTATGGCGTTGAGAAGTTGCAGATCGCACCAAGGTGGAAGACGCGGTCCACCTCGCTGGCGAAGAGCGGCGGCAGCGTGTCGGGCACCGTGAGATCGGCGCGGATGATCTCGACACCGAGCTCCGCGAGCGGCGCCACGTCCTCCCGCGGCAGCGCTGCGGCCCGCACCCGCACGCCAGCGCTCACGAGCTGTGCCACCAGATGCCGGCCCAGGAACCCCGCCGCGCCGGTTACCAGGCTGATCCCCGCGTACTGCACGTTCTGCCCTTCCGCCTGGCGCCCGTCTACGCCGGCTCGAGCGCGTAGAGCGCTTCGATCGCCCCGGCGTAGCGCGCGGCGATGGGCTTGCGTTTGAGCTTGGATGTCGGCGTAAGGCAGGCGCCGCCGGCCTCCCAGGGGTCGGCCACGATGTGGAAGCGCTTGACCTGCTCGACGCGGGCGAGCCGCTGGTTGGCGCGCTCGATCGCGTCGCGGATCTCGCGCACGAGTTCCGGGTCGTCGTGCGCGCGGCCAGCCGCCACGTCGGGGTCGAGCACGATCAGCGCCACGTTGTAGGAGCGGCCGTCGCCGATCGCGACCGCATGGCCGATCAGCGAAGAGGCGCCCTTGATCGCGGCCTCGATGGCGATCGGCGACATGTTCTTGCCGGCGGAGTTGATGATGAGTTCCTTCTTGCGGTCGATGATGCGCAGGTAGCCGTCCTCGTCGATCGAACCGACGTCGCCCGTGTGTAGCCAGCCCTCGGCGTCGATGGCCTCGGCGGTCTTCTCGGGTTCGTTGCGATAACCCTTCATCACGACGGGTCCGCGCAGCAGGATCTCGCCGTCGTCGGCGAGACGTGCTTCGAGGCCGGGCAGCGGCTTGCCGACGGTTCCGGGCTTGATGGCGCCGGGCGGGTTGATTGCAGCGTTGGACGAGCACTCCGTGAGGCCCCACATCTCGGCGATCTCGATGCCGATCGCAGCGAAGAACTCGAGGATGTGCGGCGGCGTCGGTGCGGAGCCCACGGCGAACGCCTCGACCTGGTCCACGCCGAGCGCGGCGCGAATCCGCTGGAACACCTTCGCGTCGGCATCGCGCCAGCGGCGCTCGAGCTCGTCGGGCACCCCGCCCGCGCGCCTCGCTCGGACGCGTTCGAGGCCGATCTCGAGCGCCTCCTGCATCGCGGCGCGACGCTCCTCGTCGGCCCCGGCCGCCAGCATCCCGTCGAGAGCGACCTTGAGCTTCTCCCAGATGCGCGGCACGCCGCCCCACACCGTTGGGCATACCTGTGCGGTGTAGGCGAAGAGCTGCTTGGCGTCCGCGAGGCAGTGCACGGTCGAGCCGTAGACCATGGAGCTGTAGTGGGTGCACCAGCGGTCGGCGACGTGGGCGCTGGGTAGGAAGCTGATGCAGCGACCGCCCGGGGTGATCGGGTACACGGCATCGAAGGCGCGGAGCTGGCTCAGCATGTTGTGGTGCGTCAGCTCGATGCCCTTCGAGGGCCCGGTGGTCCCGGAGCTGTAGATCAGACAGAGGACATCGTCGGAGCGCACCGCGCGCCAGGCCGCCTCGAAGTCGAACCCGGCAGACCCGAGCCTCTCCAGCTCGTCGATGGCGATCACCCCCCCCGATGCAACGCCGTCCACGACGACCACGTGCTCGAGGAACGGCACGCGCTCGCGCACGCCGAGCAGGCGGTCGAGCAACGCCTGCTCGGTGACGACGATCCGGCTCCCGGCATTGAGCAGCATCTGCTCCATCTGCTCGGGGGCGGCGGTTGCATAGATCGACCAGCAGGTGGCGCCGAGGTGCATGGCGGCCGTGTCGGTGAGGTTGAACGCCGGCCGGTTGCTGAGCAGGAAGCCGATCGTGTCGCCGCGCTTCAAGCCGAGCGCGGCCAGTCCGCCGGCGCGGCGCCGGACCGCTTCGGCGTACTGCGCCCAGGTCCACGTCTCGTCAGATCCGTAGGCGCGCAGCGCCGGATGTTCAGCCCAGCGCGCGGCGGTGCACTGAAATGCCTCGCACAGCGTGCCGGCCCGGAGGGCCTCGGGGCGATCGCTGGGGGTCTCGATCGACGCTGTACTCATCCGAGAAAGCTCCCGCGGACACCCTGGTGATGCGGTCCCGCGATGGCGCCGATCTGCTCGAGCACGTCGATCTCCTCCGGTGTTCGTCCGAGTGATGCCAGGACGTCGTGGGTATGCTCGCCGAGTCCCGGCGCGGGGCCTTGCGCTCGGGCCGGCGTGCGCGAGAGCCGAAACGGCGCGGCGAGGTGACGAATCGCCTGTTCGATGCCGGGCTGCGCGAGCGTGGCAACGAGCCCGCGCTCGCGCGCCAGGGCTGACGCGAGCGCTTCGTCGAGTTCGAGCACCGGCTCGAGGCAACAGTCGTGCTCGTGCGCAAAGGCCCGCCACTGCGCGCGCGTGCGGGAGACGAAGAGCCGTTGCAGCTCGGTGTGGGCCTCGGATCCCTCGGCGTCCCACTGGTGGGGAATCAGATCCTCGCGCTGCACGCCGCGGCAGAACGACTGCCAGAACTTGGGCTCGAGGGCCGCCAGGGATACGTGTCCGTCCGCACAGGCGTAGAGGCGGTAGCAGACGGCCCGTTCGGTTACGCCGCGGCGGACCGGTTCTCCGTCGCAGAGCTGCTTGGCGACGAGCAAACCGAGCCAGAGCACCGACGCGCCGAAGAGCGACACGTCGACATGTTGACCATGGCCCGAGCTGTCGCGCTCGCGCAGCGCGGCGAGCACCGCGAACGCCCCGAGCATTGCGACCCCGATGTCGGCGAAGTGCCCGGCGGACGTGACGGGTGGCCCGCCCGCGGCGCCGGTCAGCGCCGTCAGGCCGGAAAGCGCGAGGTAGTTGAGGTCGTGGCCCGCGCGCTCGCGCTGGGGCGAATGCTGTTCGTAGCCGCTGATCGAGCAGAGGACCAGGCGCCCCTGCTCGTGCTTCAGGTCCAGCCGAATCGAGCGCTTGCCGCGGTTCAGCCACAGGAAGGCCGCCGATCGCGCGCTGTCGTCCGGCCCTTGGTACGCCGGTCGCGCCCAGCGCAGGTAGTCGCCAGCGCCGGTGTCCTCCACCTTGAGGACGTCGGCGCCGAGGTCGGCGAACAACTGGGTGAAGAGGCCGCCCGGGAGCAGGCGGCTGAGATCGAGGACGCGCAGGTCGCGCAGCACGGTCATCTCCGGATCATCTCCCGATCACATCGAGGTAGCGCTGCGCGTCGAGTGCCGCCTCGCATCCCGAACCCGCCGCGGTCACCGCCTGGCGGTAGCGGGCGTCGACGAGGTCGCCGCAGGCAAAGACGCCCGGCAGGCTCGTCTCCCGCGTTCCGCTCCGGCACAGCACGTATCCCTCGGCATCGGTCGCGACCTGGCCGCGGACGCGATCGGACTGTGGCCGGTGTCCGATCGCGATGAAGGCACCCTGAACGGCCAGCTCGCGCTCCGCGCCGTCGCCGCTGCGCCGCATTCGTGCCCGCGCGAGAGTGCCATCCCCGCCGGCAAGGAACGCCTCGACGATCCAGGGGGTCATGATCTCGACCCCGGCGGCTCGACGAACCCGATCGATCATGATCGGCGACGCGCGGAACGACTCGCGACGATTGACAACTGTTACGTGTCGCGCGTGGCGGGCCAATCCGAGCGCCTCTTCCATGGCGGAGTCGCCGCCGCCGATCACCAGCGTGTCCTTGCCCGCGAAGAGCGGAGCGTCGCACACCGCGCACCACGCGACGCCCTTGTTGCGTAGCTCTTCCTCGCCCGGAATCCCGAGCGTCCTCGGCTTCGCGCCCATGGCCAGGATCACGGTCGTGGCCCGCAGCACGAGGTCGCCAGCCCGCACGCGGTGCTCGCCGCCGGGCTCCGTCGAGAGCGCCATCTCCTCGACTTCGTCAGTGACGTAGCGGGTACCGAAACGCTCCGCCTGCTCGCGAAGGTCGCTGGCGAGCTGCGGTCCGAGTACACCGCTCGGGTAGCCCGGAAAATTCTCGACGTCGGCCGTCTCCCGCAGCAGGCCGCCCGGGTGGAGGCCTTCGACGACCAGCGGCTCGAGGTTCGCCCGCGCCGCGTACAGCGCTGCGGTGTAGCCGGCGGGGCCGCCGCCGATGATGACGATCTGCTCGACCCGGTCCGGCCCGGGTCGTCGGGAAG
>Ga0315273_10014007_pt1 | contig 10323 bp, 12 predicted proteins | sample YL17G02_0_MG_FD_205753 | JGI IMG/M metagenome (GOLD analysis project Ga0315273, IMG submission 205753) | Sediment microbial communities from Yellowstone Lake, YNP, Wyoming, USA - YL17G02_0 | ecosystem: Environmental > Aquatic > Freshwater > Lake > Sediment | place: USA: Wyoming | collected... | reverse complement strand
TAGAGGATAGAGCGCATACACCTGCGACAAAAGATCAAATTTCTGAGGAGCTACGATCTGTTGTGCCCCTCTTGATAAGTTCGTAATTTTAGTCGTCATAAGTTTTCTCCTATCCTAATCTTTTCACATTAGTTAAGGCTTGAATAATTTCATTGAGCTTTGTTTCCAAGGAGCCAACCGTTGGAGTCCCTGTAACTTGGGCGATCGCTGCTGCTGGTTTCTGCAAAAGCTGTTCATAGAGCAGATCAACGGGAACCTCAGACCAACCATAAGGAACTATCGGGGACGAATAATCCCAGTCACTTTTTGTGAGTACCCACATACTGCCACCGTAAGAAGAACCTTCCTCTATGGTGACACATCCGCTCTCGGGTGAAGTGTACGAATTGTTATGAATGCCAGCTCTGGTTAGAGTGTAGTTACTCCCAGATATGGCGATCTCGTAGATTCCATTCTGGGAAACCGAGCTTTGATTTGATAAAAGGATCAAACCTTTCTCGTAGCCGTGCTGGGGGTCCAAGTAGGTTCCGGTTGGGAATAGAGGTGTCGGGGGGAACTGGGCAAAGGATGCTTGCCTTAAGGATAAACTATTCATAGCATTACTTTTGTCTAATGTCGTTTGATATCCTTGAAAGTTTGGATGAGTGTCATAAAAATGGGTCTCAGAGCTAAGGGTGAAGCTGACACCGTCTATGGCAAGAGGTAAGGACCCACTTAATGGGATATTAGTTGTTGCTACCGCTCTACACGTATGTACCACCAGCGTGGCATCAAAAACAGACAGAGATTCGGTTACGATTTTCCTAACGTCTATAACATCTTTTACTGTTATTGCGTCAGTAGGTTGGGCTGCTACCGTGTTTAATAGTCCATGCCCATCGAACACGAAGTTTCCAGTTTGATCTCTTACCACACCCTTGTACATTGGGTAGAGTTTAAGAACTTCGTAAAGAAGTTCAGTTTCATTATATGCTAGCTGTGATTGCGTTGTCATGAAGATTTCTCCTTATTGTATAATCCCAGCGGCTTTGATTTGATCTAACAAGTTGTTAATATCATTTTTTAGATCGCCAACTGTGTTACTTGCACTTGTAGCAAGCGCCACTTTTTCTGGCATTTTTTGCCACTGTAGGTTAGTAGCTGCGAGAGGGTTGGACCAAAGTGAAGTTGAAACGGACCATCGAGTTTTTGCGTTCACTACTCCAGCCTGAACTGCAACAAAAATACCTAAATGTGTTTGATAGCTTAGTGCTACCCAGGGTCCCCTAACCATGACATAATTATTACTCCCAGCGTCGAGAACCATGTACAGGCCATTTTCCGCTGAGTTTGTTTGATTCTTAAGAAGTACTGAATTGGAAAATACCGGCACCCCAGGTGTGGAAAACGCTTCTAAGCCTTGAAGATCGAAATAAAAGTCAATTTGGAATGCAGGGCAAAAGGTGGGAGTTGTTATTGCAACACCATCGAGGACGAGCGGGAAACTCCCGAAGAGGGGAATGTTACCATCCGCTTCTGTGGTAGCTGCACGTGCTACCACTTTGGCGGATTTTTGGCTCAAATACATCCCAAGAGCAAGTCCAGCCAAAAGACTGGTATTGTTTAAAAAGGTTACACTTGCAACCTCGTCAACGCTTTGAGGAAGTGCAGGCACACCTAGTATGCCTTTTCCTTCAAAATCAAAGTTTCCAAAACCGTCCCTTTTTACCCCTTGTAGAAGTGGGGAATTCTTGTAAATCTCATAGAGTAGTTCCATTTGGTTAGCATTAACTTGTGCTACTTGATCTTGTGGAACTGTGCCAATTTTAAATGGAACAGTCATGGATTTTTCTCCTTTTTTATTTCCTCTGGCTTCTATTACAAATTAAGACTGGTTTTTCCGGGTGTGAACGTCTGCGTCCATCCCAAGGTGGGTAGCGATCTCTTTTGAAGGAGATTACATGGTTAATTTACCGGATATATGAACACCTTTTAGGGGATAACCCGATGAACCGTCAGCAATTGATCGCCGAACTTAAGGAAATGGGTATTGAAGTTAAAGACGGTAAGGTCAAAATGTCTGCCATTGAGGCAGCCTTATCTAAACCCCACTGCGTTACCTCAATGATGGATGGCCAATTCTGGTCCATTGTTAAAGAGATTGGCTGGGAGAAAAATCCCAACATTGAAGCAACAAAACAAAAGTTAATTAAAAAATACACCCCAGAACAAATGGAAGCGTTTCGTACAAAATCATCATATTTCCAGAGTAAACTTCAAACCTGGCTTCATGTAATAGAAAGAGATTCTGATTATAGAATACCAGAAAGCGACGATGGTTTGTCGGACATCTTGGCGCATATCGTAGGGTTAGGAAAAACACATTATGATAAAGTCTTAAAAGAGTTAAGCGGAAGAAAAACAGACACCATTGATAACTATGCTGAGGGTAAGCCTAAGGCTGTTGAAAATTTTCACTATGTAATTCCACGAGAAGAAGATTACTGACCCATAGCCTTTTTTAACTTGTAATAGAAGCCAGTAGCTTAAGCCTTGGTTGGTATTTAGTTGATTTTTTAAGGATGTCATGTTGTTGTTTTATTCTAGTTCTATGGCTTGAGCTGAAGCACAAACCTTTCCACTTATCAGCTTTGAAAGCGTCTGCCATCCTGGCAATAAGATCGTCTTTATAGTCGATACGAAGAAGTGTGAATCCGTTCTCTTTTGCCCATCGGTTTTTAATTTCGTCTTTTGTTAGAACCAAATCATAGTTCTTTTTGATGACTTCCTTTGCCACCTTCCCACCCCAATTCACGGGGGCAGAATGGCCGTGCCCATCAAATTCTATTAGAATGTTTGGAGAAATGAAGAAATCAAAGGGTAGTTCGAATTTAAGTCTGCAACCAGCAAATCGTTTTTGTCTCTCGTAGGAAACCCCAAGAAGATCTAAAAACATAGCAACGCAGTCTTCCCCACGAGAGGTTTTGCATTTATAGCAACCGTTCCCCGCTAAATGGTTGTAAGGGAGAACTTCAAAAAGTCCGTGTATTGGGCATTGAACTTTTATCTTCGTCTGGGAGCAGATATAAGTGAAGTCAGGGTAAAGATATTTGTTATTGTGTCTTCTGTTAAACCTTTCTAGATACTCCTCATCAGTAACTGGGATCTGTCTGGCGCAAGCCCTACATCCTTTGCCTTTTAGGTGTTCGGAAGGACGTTGCCAGAAAGAACCGTGTTCTCTACATATAATCTCAACTTTGGTGAGTGAGTTGACGTACTTTACTAGATCATATTTGAATTTTTTTTCATGGGTAGTAAACGCTTCATCTATAAACTTCTCTCTAGGTTTTCGATACCTCGTTGCTGAACTATCACTTCTACACAGTACACACCCATGACGATAATGGTTTGTGGGGAGTTGATGGAAGGTGCCGTGCCTACGACAAATAATGATAACTTTAATTTTGTTTCCACGGTAGTTTACCAAAGAATAGTCGTAAGTGTTTCTGTGTTTAGACCTACTTTTCGCTATGAATTCTTGGGTGGTAAGTCGTCTCACTTCAAGTTAGTCCCAAGATTGGCTGTAGTCTCTGTCTTTGAACAAATCGGGCAAAGCTGCACTTTGTTTAAGACGCAACACTTCGTCTGCGTCCATCCCAAGGTGGGTAGCGATCTCGGGGTCAGACCAGCCTTGTTGGAAAAGGTTGGCTACGATGTCTACCATGGGTTCTATGCCGTGTTCGCCTCTGGCTCTATTGTGCCGTATGGTTGACGCTATTCTATCTTTCAACGGTCTATCAATCACCACCACAGGTATCTCTGGAATTTTGAAAATTTCCTTGGCACATCGATACCTGTGAAAACCATCTATGATTATATATTTGTCGTTTTCCCTATCATAATAGCAAACGATGGGCTGAGTGTACCCGTCCTCCTCGATGGAGTGAGCGAGCAGCTTAAACTCGGGAGGTGCTACACTGTTTGGGTTATAATCGTTGGCCTGTACTTTCCCAATCGGTACCATCTTAACATCAAGAACCGGAAACGTGATGGGCTTCATATCCTATGCCCCATATCTCTTCCTCATCAAGTTGTAATAACCGCGCTGGCCATAAACTTCAAAACCGCTCCGATCGTACAGGTGACGACTGCGTTCGTCCTTAACCATAGCGCGGATTTCGCCTTCACCTTTGAGGTGTTCTAGACGGTATGAAAATAGCTTTGAACCATTACCTTTACCTTTGAAGCCGTCTCGCATGTAGAACTGGTTAAGGAAGGTATATTTTTTTCTCTTAAATGCGGTGCAAAACCCTGCGACTTCTTCCCCCTCCAACATGACAAACCAGATGCTTCCTGGCTCATTATGAAGGGGTTCTCCGAACACCTTTAAGAAACTCTTATCGGCAAAAAATGGCCCCATCAAGCTGTAAAAGGTTTTTTTCTGTTGTTCTTCCGTAAAAACTTTAATTTCCACAAACAGTTACTCCGCCATGTGTGGTTCAGTATTTAATGACGTTACAAGAAATCTTCATTTCTCAGATAATTTTTCTTGAAACTCGCGTTCATAATCAGCTTTCAATACTTCCAAAGTTAGGTTTTTTGACCAGAGAATTGTATTCTTAGTGGTATTCGCTTTTTTGGCATAATCTTGTAGCTGAAGATCAAGTTCCCCGAGGGAGTTTTTTACTTTTTCTTTCATTTCCGAAAGTTGGAGATGTTTACTATATTGTTTTCGTAAGTTGAAAACTTGTTTTCTGTAAAACTCATCAGTAGCAACCCACTTACCTACCACCAGTTGAACCTTACGATCAAACTCTTCGCTAAATGCATCTGCAAACATTTTGTGCCCATACTTTTCAAACACCTCAGTAATGTCCGCGTCGGAATCAGCAAGCCACTCGGATAAGTCCGCCAAGTGAAGCTCTACTAGATATTTGAAGTCCTTAACAAACTCTTCAGCCGTCGTTCCTGAATAGGTGATTGGTTGCGATGCGAATTTCGTTATGCCTTTAAAATCCACAAAACACCTCTATATTTTTTACTTGAAAAATTTTATCCTTAAAATTACTCATAAATTATCGATATATACCAGAAAAGTAAGCGCCAAATCCTTTGACTTTTGAAGGTGTAGACCTTTCCTTGTTAAGTTTTCGATATCAAATTGCTAATCGCTTCATCATTTCTTTTACTCTCCTTAAACCCATATTTTTTGCACATCCAGTCACGTTTGATGATGAAGTTAGCCATGGTCTCCCAGGACCCAACATATGCAATCGAAATACCTTTGGCAGCTACGAATGCTTTTGCCTCTTTTTTGGCGTCAAACCACCATCGTTCCAGACCTAGTTTATCCCGGCTGTAAGTCTCGAACCACCGTATAATAACACCAAAGCGATAGCGGTAGTTTTCTTGGGCTGCTGGTGGCAGGGATTCCAGAAGTTGCCAAGTAAATTGCTCCCAAGTTACGTGGTTGGGTTTTTTAGTTCTCAACGAATTTAGGTTGGTATTGTTATAAATAGCCCCGAAATTGGCACCCTCAACTCTCTGGACTAATCGGTTCCAAGTCTCCGGTTCAATCTCATGCCACTGGTCGAGATCTTTTTTCTGAACTTCTCCAAAGGCATTACAAATCCTTGCCCCATGTAAGGTCTTGCCTGCCCAGTGAAATTTGTCATACGTCTTGTTGTAGTCCCAGCCCTGCTTACCCATGGCCGTCCAAATGTCCTCAACCCGCCAATCATAAATTGGCAAAGAAACCCAAGTCTTAGCTCCGCTGTCCTTTGTCCTATAACACCACGGGGTAAGTTTATCCCGATTTTTAGCCGCAGCTACGAGCATGTGCCTGCCGTAGGATTCGTCCGTTCTTAAGCCTAAGATATTGGCAAGGCGGTCAACGCCTTTTTCACCTGCCAGCCAATCACCGAACCTTTTTACTACCCAAAGACTATAAGAATTCTGAGAATACCAAGGCCGCCATGCCTCAGGCATATTATCTTCGTTGATAACAAAGGAATGTGTCGGCATTGGCCTGACCCATTTATCCTTCTTAGTCTTATCCCATGGTTTCCAATAACGCTCAAAAATACTGGAACCATTATCTTCAGCCTCGGGCAGGCAGATCCAGTAAGGCTCAACCTCTTTTCGAAACATCTGGCGTTCGACAAACTCGATGGTCGCTTTGTAACAAGTCTCCCAGTCAAAGAACATGACGGGCACAGGGAGTTTGTTCTTGGCGGTTGCTCTTTCTATGAACAGTTGGAGGGCGGCACCAGAGTCTTTCCCGCCGCTGAAGGAGATGTAGTAGGCAGGGAAAGAGTCTAGCAAGAAGTCAATTCGCTCAATGGCGGCCTGCATGACGTTTTTAGTGGGGTTGTATTTTTTCATGGTCTCATAGTGGTGTTATGGCAATTGTGACATTTAGGCTCTGATGTGAATGTACGATACAAAACTTGTCTGTCAAGTCCACAGGTAGAACACTCGGCCCCTATTTTGCTATTTTTATTGGTATATATTCCGAATTTGTAAACCCAACCAAGTGACTTAAGTTTTTCGATAAAGGCTCCCCCGATATTAGCCCTCCCGGAACAATCGGGGCAAGCATCTAACTTGAGGTGGCGTTCCAAAGTTCGTTCAAATAGGTGACCTTCGAGGCATTGAATTTTGAGCTTTTTATGGCGAAATCCTTTGTCGCGATACTCTTCCCACGTTGTTAAGAGTTTCATGCCCCTTTCCAAAGCAAGAGAGGAATGTCTGTCGAAAGCTTTCATGCAAAGGTCATCATACCGTTCAGGGCGAGCTTTGGTGTATTCAATCGGTAAATTTTGGATTCCTGCCTGACCTAATAACCGACATTGTTGGATAGCATTAACCGCCACAGCGGTTTCTTCTATAGAAAGGATGTCACTTCTAAATTCGTTGCAGAACTCACATGACGGCAAGGAATTTTCAAAGGAATACTCTTTCACAGAATGGTCTAGACGATCTAAACCTGATCCCGTAGGGGGAAGATTCCCCCCACAATAGGTGCAAGGCATAGAGGTTAGAAGATCATATTCGGATTTTGTTAGAGACACCGTAATGTCACGCAGGAATGCCTGACGTTTAAGAACGGTAAAACCATCTCGTGGTCTGGACTTCGTAGAAATTGAACTTAGCGGTAAGGAAATCTTATTTGGTACTTTACCATCTGCCTTGAAATTAGCGAGGGCTTTTACGACAGCAATCGTTTCGTATTCTGTTATCAATGCCCTTTTTAATCGGTTGCAATCCCAACAGGCAGGCAAGACATTTGTTTTGAGATACCCAACATTAGGGTCTTTGCAGTCCAGGCAGTAACCAGTCTCCGGTAATTTGCTGTGGCAATAGTGGCATGGCATATCTCGAAGAACTAAGAATTCTTCAAAGGAAATCTCAAGAACTCGTCCAGTTCTCCGGGAGGAAGTTTTAAGGGAGCTATACTGGAATTCCCTAGTTTTTTCGTATTCAGAGCGTTTGCCCCTGAGACGTGATTTGTTCTTTTGAAACCATTCTGCTTTATATGTGGCAACCTTTTCATGATCTGTATAATGGTTCTTATAGCAGCGCCAACAAACAGTGCCAAGCTCCCTGGAGTTGACACTGTCTTCAGTATTAGCTTGGCCACACTGTGAGCAGTACTCAGACAACTCAGGCAGGGAAGATGGTCTGGCGAGTTGAAGGTCTAGGGATTGATAAGTTTTGTTTTCACCTTTAAGGGTACGCTCACGGCTTTCTTTTTTCAATTTTCTTATTTTTTCTGAATCATGCTCTCTACGCCATTTCATTTTTTCGCGAGCTGCCGCTCTGATTTTGTCTTTGTGTTTTTCTCGGTAACGGCGTTGAGCTTCCAGTTGAGCTTCAGTAAGAGGCATTGTACCAACTCCTTTTTACTAAAATTGTATTTGAAGGTATGATTATAGTCAACCCTTCAATAAGAAGCTCTTATATTCTGTCTTTTCCATGCAGTTGGATTAAAGGGAAGCATCTTTCGGTCGAAGACATGAGATGTCAGTTGTAGTTTTTGAGACCTTCGGTGTGTAAATAAAAAACCCCGCTATTACTTAACGGGGTTAAAAGAGACTTTGTTAAAAGTAGCTTTTTAGATCTTGCGACCTTTGACCACTGCACGAGGGTTGACAATAGTCATCCCTTCGATTTGCAACAAATACCAGCCACGATCTGGCCTTCCCAAAAGATGCAAATTGATCGGAGCAACACTCAGTTCTTTACGCAGGGTGATTGCGCCAAGGTTGCCAGGGGCACCAAGGAAATAAATTTCACCAGGATCAAGAACTTTCAACGTGTCGTAACGGTAACCGTCAGTATGGATTTCCGTTCCCATAATACGGCCAAGATACCCGTCCATAACAACCGCATGCTTGGAAACTGGATCCAACCATTCCGAGAACTCCGTATCCGCCAACACGTCTGGCCACAGGTCGAAGCTCATCAGCGCCATATGCACAGGAATGCCCCAGCGCATAACTTGGTTAGACATGGAAGCCCAAACCGTTGGCGTCAACGTGTTGAACAAGAACGAATCGTTGTACGCGGTAGCCGAAGCATCAACCAACCGTTTCCAAACAAGGTCACGTTGGCGAGCAATGGCTTCCATACCGTCAATGTACTTGTCTTGGAGCAAGTCGCCCGAGCTTTGTTCAATTTCAGCTTCTTCCACCAGAACTCGACCTTGGAGGTAATACTCTGGGGGGTATGCATAAAACTGACGAACTTGGGAAGCGATGACTTCCGGATTCTTCGTGGCGAAGAAAGCCAGAACGTCTTTTTTACGGATGCGGATCCGACCGATCTCACCTTTTTTGAGTTTTTTGGTGAGAAGGGTTTTGTGTGCGAAACCTTCACGACCCATGGTTTCGGCAACTTCGTCGCCGATAACTTCGCCGAGGGCTTTCCAAGCCGGACCGTCGCGATCTTGGACCGCTGCGGTTACGACTTGGTCAAGTTTTTCGTTACTGGCTGATGCGAAAACTGGGGTTTCCTGATAATGACGCTCATTCACAGCTTTTTGAAGTGCAAATTGTGCTGCGATAAGATCCTTCTTAGAAACAGCGGAGATTTCGCCACTGTTGTCAGAAAGACGGCTATCGGCAAAAGCCACTTTACCGCTGTTGGTGAGGTAGGGACGGGGAGCATCACCAGCTTCGTTAGCTGTAGAAGCGTGTACCCACATCTTCTTTCCAGCATAGGGGTTTCTAGTCGTCATGATATTTTTTCGTCCTTTAATAGTAGTTTTAAAAAACAACAATAAAGACACTGAAGCAGGGCGAAAATTAACTAGACTTTAATAACTTCCAAACTTACTAGACTTTTGTGCCTGATTCCGTCTTAATACTTTAAAGGATAACCTTGATTTGAAAAATCATAAAAAATGGCATCACTTGGGTGCTGGTTGCCCGAGAAAGTCATGCAGCCGATTCACCTCGAAGTGAGGGGTAATGGCCACTGGTTTGCCAAGATTGGTTTCTGGTGAAGGGCCATCTCCGCCATGAGTTCCCAACGACGAAATCGGACAAGGTTTCATCCGGTGGTTGAGACACTTGTAGAAGGCGGCATTAACAGCCTGTGTGGCATCTTCAGCGGTGGGATTTCAAAAATCCGTTTGATATTTCAAGGACAGGATTTTCCTTGCAAGGTCTGAGATGTCTTCTACTTCGAATATTTTTAAAAGTTTAGGAATCTGCTGTAACCCTTTTTTTGATTCCAACTCTTTGACAGCCTTATTCACATCGTCATGGGCTTTAAGTTTTACGTAATTGACAAACCCCTTATCCATGGGCGACATCTTGGTCTCCACCGCTACAACTTTTTTCAAGGCAGCTACTAGTTTTCTTTTTTGCATTTTTACTCCGACCTCAATTTAAAATTAAAGTAACATGGCGAGTATCAACTAAACTGGAAAAATTAAATCCTATAGTAAAAATATTATAGGTGGTACTCACATGAAATCTTCAAAAAAAGATAAAAGAAAAGTCATTGATGAGATTCTACGCTTTCAAGAGAAGATCATTGGAAATGAAGAATTCAAAGTTATTTTATCTAGGAAATCGAAAACCCTTAAAAAGGTGAAAAATCGTGGAACTAGCCAAAATCAAAAGAAAACTCATCTCTGCCGGTGTTGAAGTTGTAAGAGGGCGAGTCAGGAAGTTTGATTTAGAGGCTCTCCTGAAAAATTCTGTTTACGAAAAAGAATACAATCTCTCCCACAGTAGGGCCTCTGTTCATAGAAACCTTTGGCCGGTGGTCGCAGGGGATTCATCTGCATTTATAGATTCATCTTTCGAGATAACCGATGACGTTAAAGAGTTT
>Ga0315273_10014006_pt1 | contig 10323 bp, 9 predicted proteins | sample YL17G02_0_MG_FD_205753 | JGI IMG/M metagenome (GOLD analysis project Ga0315273, IMG submission 205753) | Sediment microbial communities from Yellowstone Lake, YNP, Wyoming, USA - YL17G02_0 | ecosystem: Environmental > Aquatic > Freshwater > Lake > Sediment | place: USA: Wyoming | collected... | reverse complement strand
TCGCACTCTGAGCTGGTGGCAGCGGGGGTGGCGCTGGTGCTTTCCCCACTTGGCGCTGCGCCCAGTACCCGAGGCCGGGCTTTGGGATTCCGTAACGACGGCACACTTTCGCCAAGCCAACATCGGAAATGCGGTAGCGCTTCGCCACGACAAGCGCGGGTTCAGCCCAGAGTTCGCGGTACAACTGCTCGCGCCGCACGGTGCGTTCGTGCTTCATTCATCGTCTCCAGGGGAGGGCACGCGGAACTACGGTTTCGACACGCGCGGGCCGCTCGTTCTAAAGGGGGCCGCGCCGCACCAAGGGACTGGACGGCGGACCTGCGCGGGTCCACCGTTCGAACCTGTTGGTATATATACCGTCGCCAACGTCACCAGCAACGGAGATATGGGTTCGCCTGGTTAGTGGAACGACGTAAAGGACATATGTGTCAGGATGCGTTCGGGCGGCTGCCAGGCGTCGCGTGGTATAAATCCACCACCGATCTACCCCAGCGGGCAAGTTCTGAGCGATCGGGAGGTAATAGCGGATCGGATCGACGAGACCGCAATGGACGCGTTCCTCGGAATTGACGTCGCCTTCGCCAAGCGCAAGCGGCTGCCTGTCGCAGCCGTTCGCTGGGATGCTGGCGTCCTGATGCCGTGGAGCTTGGCCGAGCACAACGCCCCTGCTCCACCACGGGGCTGCGGGAACGTCGCGGCCCTGGACGACACTCTTCTGGCTGGGTTTGCCGACGACGTTGTGACGTATCTTCGGGAACTTGAGCACCATTTTGGCTTCCGGATTCAGCGCATCGGCATCGACGCACCGAGCGATCCGCGTCCAGAGGGGGTCGCACGCCGAAAGGCAGAGGTGGCCCTCGATGGGCGTCGAATCAGTTGCTTCACGACTCCGAGTGTCTCTCAATTCAAGATGATTCGCCGGAAGGTGAACGAGCATCTGGCCGCCGGTGGAGCCGAGGCTCGTTTGCCTCACGCGAACCAACTGTGGATGCTCGTCGGTTTCGCTCTCTTCAATCGCCTGCGTCGGTCGTGGGAGTGTCTCGAGGTGTTTCCGCAGGCCACGGCCTCGCTGCTGGGCGCGAGCGCCGTCCACAAGACTGAGCCAAGGGGCCTTGCTGCGCAGATATCGGCGGCTTCCCGACACACACGTTGGCCGGCCGGCGAATTCCAACGCAACCCATTTCGCGGATATGTCTGGGGACCGGCTCACGACGGGTTGGACGCCTACATGGCCGCTTGGATGGCGGCTTTGGAGCCGCCAGGGCGAAAGGCGCTCGGGGCACCGCCGAACGACGCGATCTGGGTCCCGAACCTCGGAGCTTCTACTTGATCCTGGTCAATCCACAAAGAGGGAAATAGGATCGACCAGGGGAGCGCGAACGCGTTCAAGGAAGACGCGCTGAGCGGTGTGCACGAACGAAGAGTCGCGTCGAAACAGCGCTCGGCCCCGTGGCCACGGGGCGCTCGAGAGGGTACAGCATCCCGCCGCCCCGAACTACCCACGCAGCATGGCCTGCGGGGCGGAAGGCGTACCGGCGTCGGCGACGGCTATTGACACGCTGTGAAGCTCATTCCTACCATCAAGTCACTTTGAACAGCGGTACTGGCGCTGCACCATCGCCTAAAGCCTGCGCCCGTCTGGCGGGCATCCGCGCGGTCATCTTCGACATGAACGGACTGCTCGTCGATACCGAGGGTCTGCATGCAGCGGCGACTTGCGAGGTCCTCGCGGGGTGTGGCGTGGCCTGCGACAGACTCGATCGGGTGGAGTTCTGCGGCGTCACCGACCGCGACATGTTCCGCACACTGAAGCGGCGCCATCAGCTGCAGGAGAGCGAGGACGAGTTGTGCCGGCGGAAGGCGGCTGCGATGGCTGGTCGCATGGGCGGCGGACCGACGCCACTGCCCGGAGTGCCAGGCGTGCCCCTGGAGCTACGGCGACGCGGCTATCTGCTGGCGGTGGCGTCTTCCTCCGATTACGAGTCTGTGCGTGCCGTCCTGGAACACGTGGGACTCAAAGACGGTGTGGATGTCGTCGTGTCGGGCGCGGAGGTGCGTCGCGGCAAACCCGCTCCCGACGTGTTCCTCGAAGCCGCGAGCCGCCTTGATGTCGAACCAGCCAGCTGCCTCGTCGTTGAGGATGCTCCCGCCGGTCTCGCGGCCGCAGGGGCGGCGGGCATGCCGTGCGTGATCGTGCCATGCGCCATCACAAGAAGTGGCGACTTCTCTTGTGCGACGCTCCGGCTGAACGAGCTCCCGGAATTGCTGTCATACCTCGCGGGCCCGTCGCGGACTGCGTCGAGGTGACCAGCGTTGCCTCGTCGTGGCGCCCGGATCAGTGGGCGGGAAGTGAAGCCAGATGCGTGCGCAGGCGCCTCGGGCATCGCGTCATCTCATCTGCCGGCATGGTCATGTGGTGAAGGCGTTCGGGCAACGACCGCGGCTCCGACACCCTGGAGCAACGCGGCACATGCGAAGCCGACGGTGGGCGGAAACAGCGTCCATAGTGCGCCGACGAGCGCACTCGAAATCATGTCCCCGATGCCGTTGGTCGCTGCCAGAAGTCCCATGCCGAGACCCAAGCGGTCGTTCGGCAGCAGCGTTGCGGCGTATGACTTTTCGGCCACCTCCTCGCAGGCGATGTACAAGCCCGAACTTACGAAAAGGATGAGCATCCAACCCGCGGTCGGGGGCGCCAGGGCAAACCCGAGCGTCGTCGCGGCCGCGAACGCGTACCCCGCGACGATCACGCGCCGATGTCCTACTCGGTCGGCGATCGCGCCGATAGGCAGCGCGGCGCTCGCACTGACCGCGTTATGCAGCACGTAGAGGGCGACGGCCGCGCTCGCCCCTCGCCAGGCAAACAGGGAGCCGGCCATGTGCTGGGTCACGTAGAGGATGAGGAGCGTTCGCGAGAAATCTCCCGAACCGAACAGCAGGATGCCGGCAAGGTAGCGACGGAAGGGCGCGCCCATGCTGCCAAGCGACTGGAGCAAGGGGAGCGCCGAAGGCCGGGGAGCGCGGCGCCGCTCACGTACAAGGACCAGGATGGATAGGAACGCCAGCATTCCCGGGAGGAGCGACACGAACATCAATGTCCGCGGCGCCACCCCGCGCGCGAGCAGGACCATTCCTAGTGCCGGGCCGATGACAGCACCCGCGGCATCGCCGGCTCGCTCGAGCCCGAACGCCCGACCCTGGCTTCCCCGGGGGGAGGCCTCGGACAGCAACGCGTCCCGCGACGCGCTGCGGCTCCCCCGCCCTATCCAAGCGGCCGCACGGCATGCCAGCACCTGCCACCACGTGACGCACAGGCCAATTGCTGCCGTCCCGGCTGCCGTCACGAGATAGCCAGCCGACGCCAGGGGCTTTCGCCTCGGCAGGCGGTCGGCCAGCACGCCGCCCCAAAGCTTGGCGATCGCAGAGAGGCCGTCGGCTGAGCCCTCGATGAGGCCGAGTGCGGCGGGGCCGGCGCCAAGCGACAACAGCACCGCCGGCAGCACCGCCGTCGCGAGTTCGTGCGATATGTCGGAAAAGAGGCTCGCGAGACCGATACCGACGGTGTTTCGGTTCAACCAGGGTCGCCCGCCTTCGGTCATTTGGCTCGATCCTCCGCTCAGACCTTGTTGAGCCATCCTCCGCGCCAGCCGGGCACCGACGACCCTCAACTACCAGCACGCGAGCCCGCATTGCAGCCGGTTGTCAGAGCCAGTGCGGAGCGGGCGCTTCGGGCCGCCTGCCCGCGACGCGCCCGGCGTCTTGACCCGACATGGCCGGGTTTACGAAGGCGATGTCCATCAGGGCGGTCAATGCCGCGAACGTGTCCGTATTTAGCTGGAGACCGGCGAAGCGCTCGCGCCCGGGGCCCGTGGCCATCACCATCGTGAGATCGGCGGTGTGCGACATGCCTGTCCATCCGATGCCCGTGTAGTTGCCGAGGACTTGCGCCAGCAACCCTGAAGCGTTGGCGTGCTGCCGGTTGATCTCGGCAGGCAACGGCCCGCCTGCCGCGGCAGCCAACGTGCCGGCATCGTCCGCCGTCAAGGCGATCCCACAGTACTCCCGGACGACATCGCTCGCGAACGCGCCCGGCACCCGCTGCTGGCTATCGCGCCCGTCGCGGAGCTTCTGCAGCACGACGCCCGACGATGCCCGAAATCCGGCCAGCATCTGGAGGCCCGCCGTACTGCCCGCATACTCCGCGCCGATGCCGTTCAGGCCAGGATTCGAATTGCCATGGTCGCTCGTGACGACGACGAGCGTGTCTCCCGTGCGCCGCGCGTAGTCGAGCACGACGCCGAGGGCGTCGTCGAAGGCCAGCATCTCCCGAAGCGCCCCGGCGGCGTCGTTCGCGTGCGCCGCGTGGTCCACGCGGCCGCCCTCGACCTGCAGGAGGTAGCCGCCGGGAGCGCCGTCGAGGGCCCCGAGCGCCGCGCGCGTCATCTCGGCGAGCGTCGGCACCGTGTCCGAGTCGACGCCCGGGCGTCGATCGATCTCGTAAGGCAGATGCCCCGGCCCGAACAGGCCGAGCAACCGCCCGGCCGTGCCCGCCGTCAGGAGACTCGCGCGCGAGTCCAGCACCCGATAGCCCGCGGCAGCGAACGCGGCCCGCACGTTTTTGCCGTCGGCCCGGAGGGCGCCGTCGAAGAACCGGGCGCCGCCGCCAAGCAGGACGTCGGCCACGTCAAGGTACTGCGGCGCAATCGCCTCCTCCTGGTCGCGCGAGGGATGGACCGCGACGAAACAGGCGGGGGTCGCGTGGGTGACCGTCGTCGTCGTGACCAGGCCCAGCCGGCGCCCGGACTGACGGGCGAGGATCCCGATGGGCGTCAGGCGCCGGCCATCCGGCAGCACGTTCACGGAGCCATTCAGCACGCGAGAGCCGGTGGCCCAGGCGCTCGAAGCCGCCGACGAGTCTGTGACGAGCGACCCCAGCGATGCGGTGTCGCACCAGCCGCTGGCAGTCAGCGGGTCGCGTGCCAGGGCCGCCCACTCCGTTCCCCGTCCCCTTACCTGACGTGAGAAGGGTTCGGCGAGCGAGGGGATTCCCGTGCTCATCCCGTCCGCCACCATGAAGACGACGTTGCGAGGCCTCGCCCGTGCCTCAGCGCGCGTGTCGGTGCCGGAGAACATGCCGAGCGCGCCGCCGAGGGCGGCGGCACGTCGGAAGAGGCTGCGTCTACTCAAACCGGGTGTCGGAGTCATATTTAAGCTGGCAACATAAGAAATTCAGGCCTGCGGAGGAACCGCGGCCGCCACCAACCACGGGTGCACGGCGCACGGCTGTCTAGGATCGGGCCGGCGATGCGACGTACTTGATCACGCGAACCGCCTCGAGCGTGACCATGCCCTCTGTCACGAGTTCATCGACCGTCGGCAGGAACGCCTTGATTTTCTCTTCGGCGTCCACAATCTCGATGACCACCGGCAGATCGGTCGACAGTTCGAGCAGTTTGGCCGAATGCACCAGAGAGTTCTTACCGTAGCCCATCGGTCCCTTGAGGACCGTCGCCCCCGCGAGATGCGCTTCCCTGGCTCGGCGCACGATCGCCTCATAGAGCGGACGGTCCCGTCCGGGCTCGCGATCGGCTTCCCCCATAAAGATGCGCAGCAGGACTCCCTCTTCGGGCAGCTTCATTGTCTTGACCTCCCACGCGGCGCTGTCAGCCTGAGATGCAATCACGTCAACCAGAAGCGCGCGACGCCGGTCGGTATCGGTGTCGCCTCGATAGAGCACTACGTGCGCACGTTCCAGCGTGATTTCGCCTTCAGAGAACACGGGTTCCACGCGGGCCAACAGTGCCTCGATCCGTTTCGGGCCGTCGACGATTTCGACGATGACGGGCAATTCCTGGGCGAGCGCCCAGCGCGTCTCCTGCAAAATCGATCCATCCGGCCGCAATCCCATCACGCCCTTCAGGACGGTCGCGCCCTGCAAACCCTCGTGGCGCGCCGTTTCAACGATCCACTGGTACAACGGCTCGCCGTGGTGGTGAATGAAGTTCGACAGATGGAACCGACACAGCACCTGCTCGGCTTCGAGTTTCATGGCTGCCTCATCCCGCGAACCAGCTCCGCGCGAGCACCAGGCCGGCGCGGACGGCCAGGAGTCCGACGAACAGGCTGACGAAGATGTTGGTGAGTGCCGGCAGCCACACCCCATCCTCAAAGAGGGCGTGGGTCTCGAACTCGAACGTCGAGAACGTCGTGAACGCTCCAAGGAAGCCGACACCGATGGCCAGGCGCACATTGTCACTCTGAGGAACGATCCGCGCCGCCAGCACACCGGCCAGAAGGCCCACCAGAAACGACCCGCTCATGTTGATGAGGAAGGTGCCGAGCGGGAAGCGCGCGGCCGTCATCGAGCCGACCCATTTGGCCATGATGTAGCGCGCATTGGCTCCGACGAATCCCCCGACGCCGACGAGCAGAAACGGGAGCAGGCGGCTCATCCCCGGCTCCTGACCACCAGGACCGAGCACGGCGCGTGGTTGACGATGCGCCTCGACACGGAGCCGAAGACCCATTCCCTGATTCGGGATCGGCCGCGATGGCCGACCACCACGAGATCGACATGCGTCTCTGCCGCCAGTCGAATGATCTGCTCGGCCGGATGCCCGACGAGGATGCGCGATTCGAGGGTCAGGCCCCTGTCTTCGGCGCGTCGGCGCAGCGTCTCGAATATCGCTTCATAGTGCTCGGTCGCCGCCTCGATGGTGGCTTTGGTTTCGACGGAGCCCGGAGGCTCGGGCAGCGTCGCCACCGACACGATCGCGAGCGTCGCACCGGACAGGGCCGCGAGATTGAGCGCCATCTCGAACGCCTCTTCGGCGAACGTCGACCCATCGAACCCGACCAGGATTCGCTTAGGAAGCATGCCTGGCGCCGGGACACCTTCCGACTTCAGTGTCATGACTCTCCTCCCCCATCCACCTCGGCCGATCGCGGCTGCTCCCGGGACGGCTGCGGCAGCAAGTATCGCGGAATGAAGAAGGCGTTGGCAACCAGCGTCGGGACGACGGCGCTGCCGATCACCGTCGCGATAATGATCGAGTACTGGGTCTGGGTGATGATCCGGTGCGTGAGGCCGAACAGAGCCGAGATGCTGCCGAACGTCAGCCCGGTGGACATCAGCAACGTGGTGTAGGCGGCTTCCGTTCGAGGATAGCGGAACAGGCGGGCCATCGGCCAGACGCCGATGGACTTGCTGATGAGCTTGGCCGCCAGGAGACCGAGCACGCTGACGGGCGCCGCGACAAGCGCCGACACCGACACATAGGAACCGGCGCGAATGAAGTAGAACGGCGTGAGCAGGCCGAAGGTGACGGTTCTCAGGCGACGGATCAGCGCATGATCCTTGCCTACCGTCCCGGCCAGCACCATGCCGACCAGATAGGCCGGCAGGACGGCTTCGCTGTCTGCCCACGTCGCCAGGGCTCCGAGGCCGAACAGGACCAGCAGCAGGAACTTCGCTTCGAGCTCGGACGGCCTTCCACCGTAGGCCCGAAAGAACCGCGGGGTCAGCCAGGGAAGCACCACCATGGCGGCGGCCCCGGTGCCCGCGAACGCCAGTGTTCGAACTGTAAACGGCGCGAAAATGAGCCCCAGCGCCAGCACGGTCCCCAGATCCGTCACGAAGCAAGCCGCCAGCAACGCCTTGCCGAAATCCGTGCTGTTCAGGCCCAACTCGAGCATCACGGCGTAGACGACCGCCACGGACGTCGTCGACATCGCGACGCCCGTTAGCCAGCTTGCCCGCGGCGTCCAGTGGAGGACGAAGAACGCGAACGCCGCGCACCCCAGAAACGGCACCAGGAAACTCAAGAACCCGATGCCCAGCGACTCCTTCCACTTGGCGCGGAAGATCGTGGGGTCGAGTTCCGCACCTGCGAGAAACGTCAGCAGGATGGCGCCCGTGCCTGAAAGAAACGTGATCCACGCCTCCGAGGTGCCGAGCAGCGCCTGGCCGACGGTCACGCCGATCAGGAGTTGGGCGACCGTGCCGACGACGATCTCCGACAGGGCGGTCGCCACCCGGAGCCGGATCGAGAGCAGCGTCGCCACCAAGGCCAGGCCCAGCCACAGGGCCGCGCGGGCCCAGACGTCCGTCATCACAACTCCGACATTGAAAGAAGGGCCGCCCGCCGCGCGTGCGGCCCCTCTGGCTGTTCCGCCTACCGCGTCAACGGGTTCCCGAAGACCGCCGACCGGCCCAGTTCCGCCTCAATCTCAATCAAACGGTTGTACTTCGCGATGCGCTCGCTCCGGCAGGCTGACCCCGTCTTGATCTGGCCGCCGCCCATGGCCACGGCAAAGTCCGCGATGAAGGCGTCTTCGGTTTCGCCCGACCGGTGAGAGATGACGAATCCCCAGCCCGCGCGGCGGCACATCTCGATCGCTTCAATGGTCTCAGTCACGGTGCCGATCTGGTTGAGCTTGATCAGGACCGCGTTGGCCGAGGCTTCCTGGATGCCGCGCGCGATGAATGCCGTGTTCGTGACAAAGATGTCGTCGCCGACGATCTGGATGCGATCGCCCAGTGCCGCCGTCTGGGCCTGGAACCCCTCCCAGTCGTTCTCGGCCAAGCCGTCTTCCAGGGAGACGATGGGGTACTTTGCGACCCAGTCCCTGTAGAGTTCCGTCATCTCGGCATGCGATTTCTTGCCCTGCTTCGACTTGGCGAGGTCGTAGGCGCCATTCTCGAAGAACGAGGACGCGGCTGGGTCCAGGGCAATCGCGACGTCCTCGCCCGGGGTGTAGCCGGCGGCGTGGATGGCCTCGAGAATCACCTCGCAGGCTTCTTCATTGCTCTTGAGGTTGGGCGCGAAGCCTCCCTCGTCGCCCACCGCCGTGTCGTATCCTCGCTTCTTGAGAATGGCCTTGAGGGCGTGAAACGTCTCGGCCCCCGCGCGCAGCGCCTCGGCGAAGCTCGGCGCACCAACCGGCATCACCATGAACTCCTGGAAATCCACACTGTTGTCGGCGTGCTTCCCACCGTTGAGGATATTCATCATCGGCACGGGCAGTCGCGCCGCGCCCGGGCCGCCGAGGTAGGCGTAGAGCGGCAGATTGCTTGCCGCGGCCGCCGCACGGGCCACGGCCATCGACACACCGAGAATAGCGTTGGCGCCGAGCCTTCCCTTATTGGACGTCCCGTCCAGTTCCTTCATCGTCAAGTCGATCTCGCGCTGATGTGTGGCGTCCATCCCTCTCAGTCGCGGCGCGATGACGGTCTTCACGTGCTCGACCGCCGTCAAGACGCCCTTGCCGCCGTATCGCTTCTTGTCGCCGTCGCGCAATTCGACGGCCTCGTTCTCTCCCGTCGATGCGCCCGACGGCACACATGCCGAAGCCCTCACCTCGTTCGCCAACGCGATTGACACCCGCACCGTCGGGTTGCCACGCGAGTCGAGCACTTCCAACGCTGACAGGGATTCGATCTCCCGTCCGAATCCGCCCGTGTCGTTCATGACGCCGTCCTTTCCTGTGATCGTTGAGCTGACCCGGCGTGGCGCCGGTCTGTGAAGAAGAGGAGGTGCTGGTCCGCTGCCCCGAGCCGGACAAGGGCGTCGCGGACCGACGCGAGGCCTTCAGTGTGTCTGGCCGTGGCCCGGTCCAACGCGCGCTCAGCTGCGGCCACGACGACATCGAGGCTCGTGCGAATCTCCCGCTCCATGGCCTCGCGGCTGTCGAGCACGCGAGCCTCGAAATCGTTGGCCAGCCGGGCACTGTTGGTGACGATCAGGCGATCGAGGTAGCGGACGGCCCGCCGTCGGGCGAGCGCCCGCGACCACGGGGCCGGGCCCGCCGTGTCCACGAGCCAGGCCCAGAAGTTCGGGCTCGTGATCGACAGCACGTCGGTGAAGCAGAACCCGAGCTTCGGCGTCAGGGCCGGGCCGTCCACTTGGTGAGAGTCGAGGCCGTCCGGGACCGACGGCGTGAGCGAGGACACGCGGCGGCTCAGTTCGCGTGCGCGCTGGGTGTAGCGCGCCATCACCTCGACGTACGCGGCCCGAGCCTCGGGCTCACGGTCGTCGTACCACCGCGACACCCACGTCCTTGCGACGCGTCTGGCCATCTCCATGGACGGTTCGTGCGCCTGGCGCTCGGTCAGGTTCGCCAACGCCCGTTCGAGTTCCTCCTGCGCCTGCGGGCGGGCGGTCTCCAGGAATGCACGGCGCCACGCGACGAACCGCCCCCGGAGCCGTTCCTGTTCGAGCGCCAGCAACGCACGGAGATCGTGGAGCGCCCGCTCGGTTTCGCCGACGAGTGTGCGAAGCTCCGCGAGCCGCGTCTCAGAGTCGCGCAACGGGCGGGTCAGCG
>Ga0315273_10014005_pt1 | contig 10324 bp, 7 predicted proteins | sample YL17G02_0_MG_FD_205753 | JGI IMG/M metagenome (GOLD analysis project Ga0315273, IMG submission 205753) | Sediment microbial communities from Yellowstone Lake, YNP, Wyoming, USA - YL17G02_0 | ecosystem: Environmental > Aquatic > Freshwater > Lake > Sediment | place: USA: Wyoming | collected... | reverse complement strand
CCATTCCTAAATTTAAAGTGTTGCGCTTCGGGGTAAAATCTACCATTCTATTAATTTATCCATTATAATATTTTTTGTAATTCTTATCAAATCTGTGATATTTTGTTAGAATAGGGTATAGCCTAAAATGGGCGGCTAGCTCAACGGCAGAGCGTCCCGGTCACATCGGGAAGGCTACAGGTTCGAATCCTGTGTCGCTCACAGAACAAATAATCTTGTTGCAACGGAATTGTTTATTTTGTGTGTGTAAATTTAAACTTGCTGCCGAACAACTCTTCCCCCGCTTTCAGCGGGGGGGACCTGAATGTTTTTTTCTTCCTTTGTTAAAACTTCGGTGGACAAGGAGAACTGCTTTCGCCCTATCATCCGATAGGGCGCCCCGTCGAACGACGGGGCGAATCCTATAATGCCCAAACTATTGACTTTTTCGCTGATAAGGTATATAATAGAAAACATAGTAAAGGTCTTCATATTAGCGAAAGACCACAATAGCAATTAACAGAGAATATTTATTATTTTTAATATATATTTAGGTTATATTGTAATTTGTGAGCTTGCCCTGACTCGTTGAAAGCGGGACGGGGTTATAAGATAAATCTCGTTAAAGATATTAAAGCGATATTAGTATTGCTTAATTAATTTTTCTAACGGGGTTATATTATTGTGAATTTTAGAGATAACGACAGAAGAGATGGTGGTTTTCAAGCAAAAAAGTTTCCGGGAAACTGGAAATGCGCTGATTGCGGAGTTGAGATTACTGAACTTCCATTTGAACCAAGAGAAGGTTCAGAAGTTCGTTGCAGAGAGTGCTACCGCAAAACAAGGCCTCCAAGAAATTTCAGATAAAATATTTATTTGAAATGATTTAAAACAAAAATCCCCCTATGCGCTATTATGCGCCGGGGGATTTTTGTTTTTTTGTTAAATCATTCAGACAAATTATTTTTGAGGGCGCGCAGTCGGTATAAGTAAAAAGCGAAACATAGTTCCGCCACTGTTGTTTCTCGCCGAGCGCTCAAATTAAATTTAATATGTTTGCCATTTTAGCGTTCGGTTACGAAACGTCCTCAAAAATAATTTGTCCTCATTTTTATGCGATTGTTTGAAATTTCCATTGCCTTGTTAATAACTTATTATTGTTGTTAAGTTTTTGGCAAGGTATAATATAATAATGCTTTATCTTTTTAGCCAATATTTTGTTTGGCAGTTTGTTGATATTCCAAAAGAAATCCTTAAAGCGTGGAGGAATTTTCTTTTGTTTTATCTTGATTATTTCTCTGTTCCCCTGCTTTTAAAAACCTATTTTTCTTATTGGCATAAATATTATTATTCTTATGGCAGGGGATTTGATCCATGGAGATTTGTGGAGGCTTTTGTTTTTAACGTATTTTCAAGGATAATGGGCGCGATTTTAAGAACTTTTTTGATAATAGCCGGGATTATCGCAGAAATTGTAATATTTTTTGCCGGGCTTGCTGTATTTATCGGCTGGATTGTTTTGCCGTTTTTGTTGTTATTATTGTTATTTACTGGGATTAGGATAGTAATTATTTAGTAGAAAGTTTAAGCATAAAATTATTTGAATATAGAATTTAGTATTTGGAATCTGGAATGGAATATAGAATATTGTCTCCCTTCGGGAGATGTCCCGCAGGGACAAATTCAGAATTTTATATTTAGCATTCTATTCTAGATACTATATTCTATATTCTAAATTCTTTTATCCATAATTTTAAAAAGTGTTTACCTTTAACCTTAAAAAAACAAAAATAAAAAAGTCGGTAATTCTGGCAGAATTTCCTTTGCTAAAATACGCCAAATTAATAAGCCGGGTTTTTGTTTGGCTTTTTGCCGTTGCTTTTTTGGGGGTTGTTGTAAGATATTATTCAAAAGAAATTTTTAATTATACAAACATAAACGTGAGCATTATTAACGGAAAACTATCAGAGGGCTTTGCATGGATATTTTTTTCTTTATCGGAATTATTTTTATTAATAGATAAGTTTGTTGAGCAAAAACTGAAAAAACCCAAAACCTCTTTTTTGCCAAAAACCGCGATTACAGATTACGAAAAATATAATTTAGCAGAGATTCTTTCTTTTGAAGCGGCAAGAGCCGCGAGAAAATGCGAAAAACACAGAAAAGGGCAGATAACCTCAAGTTTGTTTTTTTATTATATTTTAGAAGATAATCCCAAAATAGATTTTATATTTTCCCGTCTTATTTTAGACAGCCAGGATATAAAACAAGTAATAGAAAAAGACATTAATTTTTCTCAAAACCAGACAAAGCAGGAAAAATTCAGCAGGGATTTTGAAATGGTTGTTATAGAGGCCTTAAAAATAGCTGACGAAAAAAATCATAAAAAAATAGAACTGGGAGATATAATTTCAGCTCTTTCCCTGCAGAATAAAACTTTCAGAGAGATTTTAATAAAATATGATATAAAGCAGGACGATGTAAAAAATATGGTTTGGCTTCAGGAAACAATTGAAGAAAAAGCAGAAAAAAGAAAAAGGTTCTGGGATTACGACAATTTATCCCAAGGGGGCGCGCTTGTAAAAGATTGGGCATCAGCTTACACTGTAAATCTTGATAATTTTTCAACTGACCTTACAAAAACAATAAACGAAAATATCACAACCGTGCTTGCTAAAAAACCGGAAATAGAGCTTATGGAAAGAGCTTTGGCAAGGCCAGAAGTAAATAATATTTTATTGGTAGGTGATCCTGGCAAAGGGAAAAAAAGCATGGTTTATTCTCTGGCCGATAAAATCAGAAAAGGGCTTAGTTTGTCTGAAGTTAATTATAGGAGGGTGATCGAGCTTAATTTGCAAGCGATTTTTGCTCAGACAACGAATATTGAGGAAGTGGAAAAAAAATTAGACGATATTTTTAAAGAAGTGGTTTTTGCGGGAAATATAATTTTGGTAATAAATGATTTTCATAATTATATAGGAAAAGCGCAGGGGGCTGGCATTGTTGATATTTCAGGAATTATTATCCCTTATTTACAGCTTCCTAATTTCAAGTTTATTGCTATTACAACTAATGAAGGCCTTTCAAGATATATATCAAAAAATCCCAGCATTTTATCTTTGTTTGAAAAAATAGAAGTTGAAGGAATCACCGACAAAGAAACGCTTTTAATTTTGGAAAACATGATTCCTTTATACGAAAAGAGATATAAAATTTTTGTTTCTTATCCGGCTTTGAGAGAAATAATTTCTTTGACAGACCGTTATATGGCTTCTTTGCCATTTCCCGACAAGGCAATAGATGTTTTTAACGAAGCAATAACATATGTTGCCAAGCTTGGCAAAGAAAAAGTTGTTTTGCCTTTTCATATAGATAAGATTGTTACTGAAAAAACTCAGATTCCGGTGGGGGAGATTGCGGAAAACGAAAAAGAAACTTTGCTAAATTTGGAAAAATTAATACACCAAAGAATTATAAATCAGGAAGAGGCGGTAAAAGAGGTTTCAATGGCTTTAAGAAGGGCAAGGGCAGACATTACAGTAAGAAAAGGACCAATGGGAGCTTTCCTATTTATGGGGCCAACAGGCGTTGGAAAAACAGAAACGTCAAAAGCGCTGGCTGAAATTTATTTTAAAGCTGAGTCAAGGATGATAAGGCTGGATATGTCTGAGTTTCAGCAATTAACTGATATTTCCAGATTGCTTGGTTCTGAGCAAGAGCTGGGGCTGCTTACCGAGAAAGTAAGGCAGAATCCTTTTTCTTTGGTTTTGCTTGACGAGTTTGAAAAAGGGCATCCAAACATATTAAACTTATTTTTGCAGGTTTTTGACGAGGGTTTTATTACAGACGGGCTTGGCAGAAAGGTTGATTTTAAGAGCGCTATTTTGATTGCAACTAGTAACGCAGGATACCAGATTATTTTAGAAGCGTTAAAGCAGAAAACACCATGGAAAGACGTGAAAGAAAAGATATTAGATTTTCTTTTTAAAGAGGGAAGGTTTAGGCCGGAGCTTATTAACCGTTTTGACGCTGTTGTTGTTTTTAAACCCTTAACAAAAGAAAATCTTTTGCAAATCGCAGAACTTTTGCTTTTAAAGTTAAACAAAAATCTTAGCCAAAAAAGCATAGAACTTGTAATTACAGAAAAACTTAAAGAAAAAATAGTTGAACTGGGGTATAATCCTGTTTTTGGCGCAAGAGAAATGAGAAGAGTAATACAGGATAAAGTAGAAAACGTTTTAGCTGAAGCTCTTTTATCGGGAAAGTTAAGCCGGGGCAGCAAGATTGAAGTTGACCCTAATAGTTTTAAATTAATAATAAGCCATCAATAAAAAATAACTATCGGCAAATAATTTATTAAGCGATTATATATTTATTTTTTAACGTTTTAATATTTTTTTGCCTTTTAAAAAACATGAAAAAAAGAGGACCATTTAAAAACGAAACCGTTTTAATATCAGCAAACGAGATACAAAATATAACTGAGCCTTCTTTGCAAAAAGAGCCGTATCCTGTATCGCCAGACGTCCCTGATTTTAGAGGCCAATTAAACAGGGATTTAAACCAACCCGATAATCAGTCCGTTGCTTTTAATCCAAGCCAGCAAAACACTCAAAAATTTGATGAGTCGGTTTTTCCGCCTCAAACCCAGCAGAATATTCCAAGACATAACGAGCCAGTTGTTCAGGGGCAAAACCAGCAAAACCCTCCTAAATTTGAAGATCCGATTTCAAAAATTAATCCTAAAATAAATATCCCCGAGATTAATAAAGGTTTTGAGCCTTCTAAAAAATCAGAATTTAATATGCCAAAAGAAAGAAGCCCTTGGAAAACAATATTAGGGCTGGCGTTTATTTTACTGCTTTTTGGAGGAGTGTTTTTGGGAGCTATTTTATACACAAAAGCATGGGATCCTTTATGGAATCTTTTTAGGGAAAAGCCAGAAGACGTTGTAAAGCAGATGGTGTTAAAAATGCAGGAAGTAAAAAACGCCCATTCGGAAATAAGCTTTTCTTTAAATATAAAAAACACGGAAGAATCCGCCATTTTCAGCGATATTAAGGCAAACTCTAATTTTATAACAGATTTTGACTTTACCATAAAAGAAGAGCCAAAATCCCAGGCAATAATCAGTTTTTCTTCTTCGGTTTCCAACCCAAGAGAAACTTTTAATTTAAGATTGTCCGGAGAAAACAGGATTATCGGAGAAAATTTTTATTTTAAAATAATAAATATAGATATTCCCATTTTTAGTTCTATGGTTTTGGCTCTTGGCGTTGATTTAAACAAAATAAAAAACCAATGGGTAAAAATAGATAAAAGCTCTTTAGAATCCATAGGGAGTTCTTATGGTTATCAAAGCGCGGAAAACCAGCAGCAAAAAGCAGAAAAATTTAAAAATATAATTTTACAGAATTTATCTTTTTATGTAAAAAAAGAATTCAGCGATGAAAAAATCAAGAACACTTCTGTTTATCATTATTCACTTTTTTTGAGCAAGGAAAATATCAAAAAAATAATAACCGAGGCGCAAAAAGAAACTAAAAGCGATCTGCTGTCAGAAGAAATGGAGAAAATAGACGAATTTTTGAATCAAACAGGAGATTTGACAGCTGATTTTTGGATAGGCAAAAAAGATAACCTGCTTTACAAAATTTTATTTCAAAACCAGATACAAGCTAAAAAAGAGCAATTAGGTTTTGACGGCTCTATTTCTTTTAATCTTGAAATTAATTTTTCAAATTTTAACGAACCTGTAATAATCATTGCTCCCGAGAAACCAAAAACAGTAGAAGATTTATTAAAAGAAACTTTCGGGGAAAACTTGCCCAGTTTTAATACAGAGGAGGAAAGTGAAAAAAACGTCAAAATAAAAAATGATATGAATTTAATATCAGATACCATTTTGAACACGGTTGAGGTTTCTTGTAAAGGAAAAACTTTGGCTGTAATTTGCGGTCGTGTTAAAGAAAATAGCGGGCAGAATCCCGTAATTTTGAGAAATTATTCAAAATACTGCTCTTATGTAAAATTGCCGGATAATGTTGAGGGCAAAGAAAAGTATTATTGTATTGACTGGCAAAAAAATAAAGTTGAAAGCGATATAAACCCCGGGCAGAAAAACTTTTGCGACTGGAGTACGCTTATTTGTCCGGTAGCTGAACCAAAACAAACCACTCCGGCTTCAGAAAATAACAAAAACGATTCTTCTTTATTGCAAGCGTCTTTAAAAGAAATTATTTTGAGAATCAATAAAAAATAATTATTAAAAAATTAGCGGCAAATGAAAATAAAAAACGGATATTATGTAATATTTTTTGCAGCAGCATTTTTTTTATCGGTTATGGCTTTATTTTCATTTAATGTAAAAACAAAACAAAATATGCAGACCTTTGATAAAATTCAAGGATTTATTTTTGATTTTCCTATTTTTAAAGAATGGGAAGTAAAGAGCATAAAAAAAATAAATGACGATGAATGTGTTATTTATTTTAATTATCCAAAGAATGTTTTTTTTGAATTAGCTCCCCAGATTCTTATACGAAGAATAAATAATGACACAGATGAGGAGTATATAGGTTTGATAGAAGTTAAAAAAGCAACTGCAAATAACGGTTCTCAAACTATAAATTACAGTTATCTTTTTAATCCTTTAATGCATTCTAAAAATTTTAAGCCGTCTGAAAGCGATTGGGATGATATTGAATTTTATGGAAAAGATTTTAAAGTAAGTATTTCAAGATTTTTATCAAAAGAAAACGGTTTTGACGATGAGATTTTTTATAACAAAATAATAGAAACATTTAATTTTACGGGGGATATAACTCAAACAAAAACCTTTTCAGAGTCCGGAGATTTTAGTTTTGATTATCCTGTAATCAAAAATTTAAGAGAGAAAGAAATTATAAAAGATAGTAAAGCTAAATGGGAATGGGTTATAGTATTTTTAGAACAAGAGCCAAGCGTTGATTTTGAGTCTTTGTTTCAAGTAAATATTTTGAAAACCCATACCCTCTCTTTTAATAGTGCCATTGGCAGGTCTCCGGGCTTTTATAATAATAAAAATCCAAACAAAGTTAGTTATAATTTTTTTAAAGAAAATGGCCGTTTAGAATTTTATGGTTTTGATTATGGAATTCTTATTGATTTTTCTGGCGTTAACGATAATTTTTTTTCAATAGATTTATTCGTAAACAAAATCGTAGAAACTTTTAAGTTTTTATGAGCATAAAGAAAAAATAATATTTTATTTTTAGTTTAATAGGATATTTATAAAAAACAGGCGCCAAATTATGTTTGGCGCCTGTTAATTTTCTGTGGAAAAGGCCTAAAAATAAGATTAAAAAAAGACAAACTCTTTTATTTGACGAATAGGCGGGTGATGAGATATAAAGAATATGTAGTGGGAAATTGTGGAAAACTGTGGGAAAACCATAGAAAATGGGGGATAACTTCAATAAATTTCTAATTTCCTTTGATTTAATCAAGAGTCCTCGACAAAGTCGGGATAATTTCTAATTTCTAATAAAATAAAAGAGGAGATGCTGCCTTTATATTTTTTTAAATATGTTTATCGGCGAATATCATCATACAATAGACAGCAAAAAACGATTGTCATTGCCTGCTAAGTTCAGAAAGGATTTAGGAGACAAGGTAATAATAACAAAAGAGTTTGAAGATTGCTTGGTGGTATACACAATAAAAGAATGGGAAGCAATATCAAATAAATTAGGGAATTTGCCAATAGGTCAGCCAGAAGCAAGGGGATATGTAAGGTTTAAATTAGCAGGAGCCACGCAAGTGGAAATAGATAAATTAGGCAGAGTTCTTATCCCGGATTATCTGTCAAAATATGTCGGGCTTAAAAAAAATGCGGTAATTTGCGGGCTTTCAACAAGATTAGAAATTTGGGACGAGGAAAAATGGGAAACATACAGGGAAAAAGTTGAAAGCGAGGTTGAAGATTTGGGGTCAAAATTGAAAGAACTAGGAATATAGAATTTAGTATTTAGAATTTAGAATAAAATAATAGTATTCTATATTCTATATTCTGAATTCTAAATTCTATTGCTTTGGGATTTTATGAGCCATATACCTGTTCTCAAAAATGAAGTTTTAAAATATTTGGATCCAAAACCTGGTCAGAACTTTATTGACGCTACCATAAGCGGAGCAGGGCATGCAGTTGCTATTTTAGAGAAAAATAAACCGGATGGAAAAGTTTTAGGAATAGAAATTGATCCTGAAATTTACGATGATACCAAATCAAGAACGGAAAAGTTTTTAGAAAACAGATTGATTTTAATTAATGATTCTTATGCTAATTTAAAAGAAATAATAAAAAAAAATAAACTTGGGACTATAAATGGAATTTTATTTGACCTTGGAATGTCGAGCTGGCATATAGAAGAAAGCAAAAAAGGATTTTCTTTTTTAAAGGACGAAACATTGGATATGAGATACAGCGCTAAAATTTCTAATTTTTCCGCCTTCGCTGAAGCTACGGAGGGCAAGCAATTTCTAATTTCTAATGACTTAACTGCAGAAGAAATAATTAACAGTTATCCAGAGCAAGAGCTGGAAAAAATATTAAGGGAATACGGGGAGGAGAAATTTGCGAGTAAAATAGCAAAAGAAATAATAAAAATAAGAAAAATAAAGCCCATTAAAACAACTTTTCAATTGGCAGAGGTTATAAAAAAAGCAGTTCCTATTTTTTATAAAAAGGAAAAAATTAATCCTGCCACTAGAACTTTTCAGGCCTTAAGAATAGCTGTAAACAGCGAACTTGATAATCTAAGAAACGTTTTGCCCCAGGCAGCAGATATTCTGGAAAAAGGCGCTAAGATAGTTGTAATTTCTTTCCATTCGCTGGAAGACAGGATAGTTAAAAATTTTTTTAAGGAACAATTTTTGAAATTAAAAACTTTAACAAAAAAGCCGATAACAGCAGATTATAAAGAAATAAAAAATAATATCAGGGCAAGGAGCGCAAAGCTCAGAGCTGCTGAGAAAATATAAAATGGCAACAAATGTTTTAGAAAATATCGTATTGGTCAATCCGCTTATTTTTAGAAATACTTTTTCAATAAAATATAAGATTGTTTTTGGCGCGTTATGGTTTTTGTGCTTGATTTCCGTAATAATTTTGCTGGCATTTTTAGTTTTTCAGGTAAATGCCGAAATATCGGGAAGATATTCCATTGAAAACTATAAAATAAAAATATCAGAGCTTTTAAAAGAAAACGGATCCATAGAAACAAGTTTTGTTAACCTTACTTCAACAAGCAATATTTATTCTCTTATAAAAAACCTTAATTTTGAAAAAGCGGAAAAAATAAATTATATACGTGTTCAAAACAAACAAGTTGCTCCGTTAGAAAGGCCTGCTTCCGTGCTTTAAAAAATAAATTAGAATGGAGTTTAATAATTCGGTCTTTCTAACTAAGTAAATACGAAAATAATTTTATATTTTAATATAGGAATATGAGAAATTGGAGAATAAATTCGATTTTTTTATTTATTATTTTATTTGGAGCGATCATTATTGGTCGCTTAATTTATTTGCAAATTATTAAGCATGATTTTTATACTGCTTTGGCTCAGGGTCAAAAAGATGCTTTACATATTCAAAGCGGCCAAAGAGGGGAAATATTTTTTAATAAAGGACAGCCTTTGGCCAGCAATGTAAAAAGTAAAACCGTTTTTATAAACCCCAAAGAAATTTCAGATAAAGAAGAAACGGCAATTCGCCTTTCCGAAATTTTGGAAATAGATGAGCAGTTGATTTTAGGGATAATGAAAAAAGACAGTGTTTCAGAAAGAATAAAAAACAACATTACAGAAGACCAAGAAAAATCTTTAAAAGAAGCCATGTTAAAAGGAGTTGTTGTTGAGGAATCGGTTGTAAGAAGATATCCTCAGGAAAAAATAGCGTCTCAGGTTATCGGTTTTTTTGGCGGCGAAGGCCTTGGGCAGTACGGTATTGAGGGTTTTTACGAAGATATTTTAAGGCCAAAAGAATATGCGCAGAATAAATATGGGGCAAACATTAATTCTGCTTCAAACAACGGCGCTGATATTTATCTTACTTTGGATTACAATATCCAATATAAAGCCGAAGAATTACTGGAAGAAGCGAAAAAAAATCTTGATTTTAAAAAAGGCCTTATAATAGTATCTGATCCTAATTCGGGAAAAATACTTGCTATGGCAAACTTTCCCAATTTTGACCCCAATAAATATTCGGAAGTTGAAAGTTTTGATGTTTTTCAAAATCAAGCCGTGCAAATCCTTTACGAGCCCGGCTCCATATTTAAACCAATAACAATGGCAAGCGCCATAG